>Ga0210121_1000365_pt1 | contig 12882 bp, 14 predicted proteins | sample Joice_ThreeSqB_D_FD_184873 | JGI IMG/M metagenome (GOLD analysis project Ga0210121, IMG submission 184873) | Wetland microbial communities from San Francisco Bay, California, USA, that impact long-term carbon sequestration - Joice_ThreeSqB_D1... | ecosystem: Environmental > Aquatic > Marine >... | reverse complement strand
ACCGCGTGAGCGGCGGATCAGCACCAGGGCAGTTCGCGACCGTCGAGTCAGCTTCAACGTCGCGTCGCCTGGCCGAGGTCGGCTCGTTGACCGCGCGGCCATCGCCTGCCGAGAAGTCAGTCCCCGCGCTGACTCCGAAGGTAATTCAGCACCACGACCCGGCCGATCCGGGAGCCAAGATACCAGGCGGCGAGAAGCGGCAGGGCCCAGGCGTAGAGAGGCAGCACGCTTCCCGTCCCCCGGACCAGGATCCACACCAGGAAGGGCAGAGTCACGAGTCCCGCGATCACTCGCTGCCCGCGCCTCACCCGCCGCTCCAGATCCGTCCGGCACGCCTTGCACCAGTTCCATCGGTCCAGCGTGCTCTCCGGAACCGACGTGCCGCAGTGCAGACAGGGGGTGTCCGGCGAATCGCCGGACGTCCCACCCGCGGCGTCAAACGGCCGCGACATCGCCCTGCATCACGTCGATCACGGCGGCCGCGAACTCCGTCGTGCTCGCCGTTCCCCCGAGGTCCCGCGTGACCGTCTCTCCCCGGGACACGACGGCCGTCACGGCGTCGCGGATTCTGGCGCCCGTCTCACCGAGTCCGATGTGATCCAACATCAGGCAGGCGGCGAGCAGCAGGGCCGTCGGGTTGGCGATGTTGCGGCCGGCGATGTCGGGCGCGGAGCCGTGCACGGCCTCGAAGATCGCGACGTCCTTGCCGATGTTCACTCCGGGAGCGAAGCCCAGCCCTCCCACGAGTCCGGACGCCTGGTCGGAGAGGATGTCGCCGAACATGTTCTCGGTCACGATCACGTCGAACTGGTACGGGTCCAGCACGAGCTGCATGGCCGTGGCATCCACGATCCTGTCCTCGAACTCGATCGCGCCGGCGTAATTCTTCGCCACGTCGCGCCCTACCTCGAGAAACAGCCCCTGCGTGTACTTGAGGATGTTCGCCTTGTGGACCAGCGTCACCTTCTTCCGCCCGTGCTGCAGGGCGTACTCGAAGGCGTAGCGTACGATCCGGTCCGAGCCGTAGCGCGTGATCAGCATCACGGACTCGGCCACGGCCCGCGGATCCTGGCGCATGCCGATGAAGTGCTCGATCCCGGCATACAGGCCTTCCGTGTTCTCGCGGACGATCACCAGGTCGATGTCGGTGTAACGCCCGCCGGGCACGATGCTCCGGGTGGGCCGCACGTTGGCATACAGGTCGAAGTGCTTCCGGAGGGCCACGTTGATCGACCGGAAGCCGGCCCCGATCGGAGTCGTCAGCGGCCCCTTGAGGCACAGGCGGTTCCGCTCGATCGAGTCCAGCGTTCCCTGCGGCAGCAGGTCGTGGCCGTGCTCGGCCGCGGCGAGACCCGCCTGCTGGCGATCCCACTCGACCGGCGCGCCCGCCGCCTCGAGGACCCCGATCGTGGCTTCGGTGATCGCCGGGCCGATTCCGTCTCCCGGGATCAGCGTGACGGTATGTGTCATGAGCCTTCGTCTTTCACGTACCGGGTGCTGTACTCGTGCTCGGCGTTGTCCTCGCCATACTCGATCAGGTCGAGCATGTAGCTCGGGCGGCGGGTCCCCTCCAGTCGGGCCTTCGCCACGAGGTTGATGGCCCTGGGCCACGTGAGGCTGTTCAGCTTGCCGCGGGGAAGCAGCGCGCGCGCCACCATGCGGCCCCGACCGTCCACGGTGGTTACGCGCACTCCACCGACCCCCGACCAGGTCTCGAAGATGTCCTGTGTCTGGGGAGAGAACAGGTAGATGTAGGGACCGACCCTCGCCCAGGTTGCTCCCCCGCGCCGCAGCTGGTCCGCCGACTGGTAGACCTGGAGGTCGACCACGTTGCCGTTCAGGCTCACCCTGGGACCATCCCCGTACAGGCCGGTCAGGTCCTCCTGCCCCGGAAGCGTGAGCCCCTCGGGCTTCTCGCAGCCGTAGGCGGCCCCCAGCACGAGGATGAAGACCGTCGCGATACCGGCACGCCTCGACCACCTCACGGAGCGAGCTGTCCCGCCACGCGGTTGGCCAGGGTCGCGAGCAACGACCCGGACTCGGACGCACCCGGATCGCCGGCGAATTCTCCCAGCCACATGACAGCGGAACGCCGGATGTCGATCAGGGCGGTGAGCAGGTGCGCACGGTACGCCGGTGCGACGGCATCACCCCCGGCGTAGGCGACTTCGGATCCCGTGCGGGCCGCGTCCACGGGTTCGGTCTCCACCGTCAGCCGGATCGGCACGACCACGTATCGTGTGTCGAAAAGCGCTGCCAGGGTGCGGAGCTCCGTGTGGAGCGGCTCCGGGATATACTTCCGGTCCTCGATCGGCACGAGCAGGGGGCTGTAGGCCACGCGATCCGGATTGACGTCGAGCGAGGGATTCCGCTCCATCGCGTGGCGGAGGTCCGACGGCAGCACCCAGTCTTCCGCGGCCCGTCTCTCACCGAATGCGAACTCGAGTTCGGCGTCCATGGCGCGGAGGGCGTCCTCTTCCGTCCGGGACATTCCGGGCCAGCTTCCGTCTTGCAGGGGAAGCGTGGACTGGACCGGCACGAGGATCACCGTCGTGCCGTTTGGAAAGTGAGGCATCGCGTTGCCCTGGGCAGCCGCCGCGGACGGTGCCGCGGGGCCTGCCAGCAGGACGGCGCACACTGCCAGACGCCAGGGGCGGTCGGCGAACGATCGGGTCGATGATCGGGTCGTTTTCATGATACGCGTGGTTACACCGGGCATCGGGAAAGGTACCATCCTATCTCGGCCGACGGTTCTCAGCCACCCGCCCCGAGACGGTCGAACCGGATGCGGATGCCGACGTGGAGCGCGACCTGGGAAACTTCGGTCAGCAGGCTCCCCTGGCCCTCGAGAAACAGAGTGATGAAGCCCTCGTCGGCGAGCGACTTCTGGACGCCGAGCAGACCATCGAGGCCGACGTGAAACCCGTCTCTTTCCTCCTGTTCCTCGATCCGGTCCGCGTAGCGCGCGTTCACGATGTGCGCGCCCACGCCGAGTCCGGCGTACGCGCCGAGCGACTCAGGACCCAGCTGCTTCTTGAGAACGATGTCGAACACGCTGTCGTCCAGGTCGACCGTGCGCCCGTCGGCCCCGGGGGCATCCGCCGTCCAGAACCGGAATCCGAATCGGAGCGAGGCGCCACGGACGAACAGATTGGCGACGTCGAAGGCGACTCCGTAAGAGAGCCCCCACGAGGCATCCACCGGCTTTACACCGCCGAATCCGATGTCGAAGGAGGCGAAACGGGTGCGACGCGAGACGTCGCCCCCGGGACTGTCCTGGCCGCAGGCCGAGGGAGGCGCCAGGAGCCCGCAGATCGCCGCGCCGGCGCACAGCGTGAGAACGCACCGCGCAAGCAGCCCTGCCCGCTCCCGACCGGCGGAGCCTACGGAGCGCCGCTTGGAAGCCAACGGAGGCCCAGCACGCTGAGCACCAGGCCGCCGATGGAGAAGCCGGCCGCCAGGGAGGGTCGGCCGATCGCCACCAGGGTCAGCGAAGCGAAGATCGCCGTGAGGCCGAGCAGCAGCGTCGTCAGTCCAGCGAAGCGCCTTCCGTTCCAGCCCTCACGCATCGGGATCGCCCTGCGGCGCCTGGCCGGTCGCCCCCAGCGACGCGATTTCATCCTCGATCTCCTGTCGGGTCAGCGTGTGGTCGCTCCGCTTGGCGAGCGCGAACACCGCATCGCACAGGGCCCGGTCCTCCGGATCGTACCCGTGCTCCCGCAGCCAGTAGCGGACGTTGCTGAGCCCCGATACCGGAGAGACCTCGATCGTCTGCTCGAGTCCGAACAGGGACGCCGGCACCCCGCTGTATACGCGATCGACCAGCCAGTCGTCGCCCATGTTCATCGCCTTGATGATCGCGGATGCGTGAACCCCCGTACCCGTCCGGAAGGCGTCGCTTCCGACGACCGGATAGGAATGCGGCACCTCTATGCCGCAGATCTCCGCGGCGAGCCGGCAGTACTCGGGCAGCCGGGTGAGGTCGACATCGTGCATCCCGAGCAGCTTCAGGTTTACGAGTAGCAGGTCCATCGCCGTGTTCCCGACCCGCTCCCCGATCCCGAGCGCCGTGCCGTGGACCCGGTTGGCGCCTTCCTCGATCGCGGCGAGCGCGTTGGGCATCGCGAGCCCCCTGTCGCGGTGCCCGTGCCAGTCGATCTTCACATCCTCGCCCGTGTCGAAGATCACCTTGCGGACGAACCGCACGAGCTGCCTCACCCCGAAGGGAGTCGCGTGGCCCACCGTGTCGGCCAGGCAGATCCGACGGGCTCCGCATTCGATCGCCGTCGTGTACAGGGCCTTGAGGGTCTTCGGACGCGACCGGGTCGTGTCCTCGGTCACGTACATCACGTCGAGCCCCTGTTCCACGGCGAAGGTCACGGCCTCGGCCGTCGTCCGCAGGAGCATCTCCAGTCCCCATCCCTCCGCGTACTGACGGATCGGCGAGCAGCCGATGAAGGCCCCGACCTCCATGCGAAGGCCGGTGGCCTGGGCCACCTCCGCGATGGGGGCGATGTCCGCCTTGACGGTCCGGGCCGCGCAGTTCGGAGCGATCGGAAGGCCCTGGTCGGCGATCTCCCGGGCCAGCGCCAGGACGGCCTCCCTTGCCCTCGGTCCGGCGCCGGGGAGGCCGATGTCAGCGGACTGGATCCCCATCTCGGCGATCAGGTGGAGCATCTCGATCTTCCGATCGATCGGGGGGTCCTTGACCGTGGGGTTCTGCAGGCCGTCCCTCAGAGTCTCATCGTCCAGCTCGACGTGCACGCCCGAGTACGCGAAGCTCCCCGGGAGCCGGTTCCAGTCGTAGATCAGGTCGTTGGGGTCCACACTGTTCCTCCGGATCGGGATCGCGGTCCTGCCTCCGATCGCTCAGTCCTGAACACGAAACACCGAGTGGTCGCCCACTGAGGCGGCACCCGACAGTCCATCGGCCGTCACGTGGTCGCCGATCAGCGAATCGTGCAGGTCGCAGCCTTCCAGCACCGTGTTCTCCCCCACGATGCAGTCGCGCAGGCGCGCTCCGCGGATCGTCGATCCGGAGCCGATGCTCACGTTCGGCCCGATCTCGACGTCCTGCAGAACCACATCCGGGGCGACGCACACCGGAGGGACGATTCGAACGCCGTCCGCCGGGGCGGGCGCGGCGGCGGCTCCCGAGAGGAGGACTTGCCGGTTCGTCTCGAGCAGCGTCTCGATCTTCCCGCAGTCCCACCAGTGATCGACTTCCGCCGTCAGGATTCGGTCGCCGTGGTCGATCATGTACTGGAAGGCATCGGTCAGGAAGTACTCTCCGAACTGCGGCGGGCTCGCCATCACGTGGGCTATGCCCTCGAACATCAGGCGCCAGTCTCTCACGTAGTAGAGCCCGATGTTTGCCAGCCTCGAGATGGGTTCCGACGGCTTCTCCACGATCCTCAGCATGTGGCCGTCCTCGTCGGTGACGATCACCCCGAAGCGCTGGTAGTCCTCGACCTCCTTGGCCCAGATGATCCCGTCCACATCGGGCCTCGCGTCGATGAGCCCCAGGTCGGCGTCGAACAACGTGTCCACGAACACGATCAGGACCGGACCCTCGACGTACGGCTCTGCCAGGCGTATGGCATCCGCGGTGCCCAGCTGCTGCTCCTGGGGCACCGCCCGGAAGCGCAGCTTCGGGTGCTCCTCGGACAGCCACGACTCTATGGTGGGAGCCAGGTGGCCCGTGATTCCGATGATCTCGTCCACGCCGACCTCTTCGAGCTGGCGCAGCACGTAGTCCAGGACCGGGCGATTCGCGACCCTCAGCAGGGGCTTGGGCCGCGTGTGCGTGTGCGGGCGAAGCCGGGTCCCTTTTCCCGCCAGGGGGAGTATGGCTTGCATGTGGCCTTCTCAGAGGTTCTCATCCGTGGGTGGAATCCCGCAAACGTAAAGGAAATTCCACACAGCGGGCAACGTGTCGCGCCGCGAACCGGCGGCGCCGGACCGAAACGACAGCGATGACGATCTCTTCAGCCGACCACCGCCGGGATTCTCCCCCACATGCCGCACCGGTGGACACGCGCGCCGCCGGAGGGCTCGAAGGACGCCTGTACACGGCTTCGTTCGCGAGCGTGTGGGACGCTCTCCTGGACGACGTGAGGTCTCGTGGCCGGTGGAAGCTCGTTCACCAGGATGAGGAGCTCGGCCTGATCACGGTGCACTGCCGCGGCTTCTTCTCGACCGGATCGAGCCTTCTCACGATCTGGGTGAAGCTGGACGACAACGGACTGACGCGACTCGACCTCCGCTCCGTTCCGGAGACCCGCCGTGACCTTGGCGCCGGAGAACGCCGGATCCGGGGCCTGCTCGAACGCGTGGACCGCGTCCTGGGGACCGGGGCGCGCATCAGCCTCTGAGTCCTCACCCGCCCCCGGCTCCCCGCAGGGCGTGCTCGTATTCCGATCTCTCGATCACCGCAGCGGCCGTGAGATCTCCCGTCACGTTTACCGCCGTGCGGCACATGTCGAGGATTCGATCGACTCCAAGAATCAGCGCGATCCCGGCGGCGGGATCGATCCCCGATCCGGCCAGCACGCCCTCCAGGACCACCACGAGGATCACGATCCCCGCCGACGGCACTCCGGCCGCACCGATGGAAGCGAGGGTCGCCGTCAGGACGATCCCGAACTGAGCCGTGAGCGAGATGTGTCCGACCAGCACCTGGGCTATGAACATCGTCGCCACGGCCTGATACAGCGCGGTCCCATCCATGTTGATCGTGGCGCCGAGCGGGAGCACGAAGCTGGACACCTCCTTCTCTATCTCCAGCTCCTCCTCGGCCGTCTCCATCGTCAGAGGGAGCGTGGCGTTGGAGCTGGAGGTGGAGAAGGCGATCAGTTGCACGCCCCTGATCTTCCTGAAGAACTCCCGGGGCGCCCGGCGGGCCAGCAGCTTGATGGCCGCGGTGTACGTGATCGCCACGTGCAGCACGAGCCCGAGGAGCACCGTGACCACGTACACCAGGAGGCTCCGCAGGACGTCGAGTCCGAACCGCGCGATCACGGCACCGATCAGGGCGAACACCGCGTACGGAGCCAGCTTCATGATCCAGTGGATCATGACCATGCACGCTTCGTTCAGTCCGTCGAAGAAGCCGACGATGTGATCCCGGCGTTCCGTCGGAAGCGCCGAGATGGCGGCCCCGAGGAAGATGGCGAAGAAGATGATCGGCAGCATGTCGCCGGCGGCCAGCGCCGCGACCGGGTTCCGCGGTATCATGTTCATCAGGACGTCCACCAGACCCGGCGTGTCCTGGGCCAGGGTAACACGGCTCGCCCCTTCCGCCATGTAGCTCGAGCGCAGGGATTCCAGCGCTTCGGGGCTCATGCCGCTGCCCGGTCGGATGAGGTTGGAAAGCACGAGTCCGATCGTCACCGCGATAGCCGTGGTGGCGAGGTAGTAGACGATCGTCTTGCTGCCGATCCGGCCGAGCTTCGTGATGTCACCCAGGCTCGCCGTACCGACGATCAGGCTCGCGAACACGAGCGGCACGACGACCATCGTGATGAGGCGAATCCACGCCGCGCCGATCGGCTCGATCGCGATCAGCAGGCGGGCCAGCGGATCGATCGCGAGGGCGTTGGCGATCAGGCCCGCGACAACGCCGAGAATCAAGGCGATGGTGATCTTCGTATACAGTTGCATGGCGAACGCTGTGAGGGTGCACGAGGCCGCCCGGTATTGGCGGTAGCCCAAGATAGGAAGGCACGGCTGGCGGTGACAGGTCCGGCGGGCGCCGGTAACTTGAGGACCGTATGTGGAAACGCCGAATCGAGATGAAGAGCGCCTCCGACTCGAGTCGTGAAGGCGGTCGCCCGCCCCGTGCCTCGCTCCGGCCCGGTGCGGCGGTCGCCGTGCTGGTCGTGGCGACACTGGCCTGCGAGGACGCGGACCGGGCCGCACCTCCTCCACAGCCCGCGCCCGCAGTCGACCGGCTGCGGGAGGAGCCTGTGCCCGGAGCCCTCTACCACACCGAGCTGACGTTCGTGGGACGCGGGCCCGAGCCGTCGCTGCTTCACCTCAGATTCGACAACCGGACCGACTCGACTTCGATCCGGCTCCGCTACCGCGGGTGGTTCGGCGGCGCCGAGTGGCGCATGGTCCTCGATCGGGCCGACTCGCTGCCCGTGCCGAGAGCCGCGTGGCGCATTCTCCCGACCGGTCCGGTTCGCATCGTGGCCGGGGAGGGTGGCGAGCCGACCTCCGTCATCCTCGCGCTTCCGGAGGATCGCCTGCGGCTCGATTCCCGTGGCACGATCGGCGCGTGGGCCAGCCCCACGGGCCGGCGCGAGTCCGTGCGCCTCGCCGAGCTGCTGGACGGATCCGGGGCCGAAACGGGACTGCTTCTCTCCCGGCAGGGCGCTCGGCGCATCGATGAGCCGCCGCCCGAAGAGGTCGGGCAGTACTTCTTCGTGTCGGACACGGCGGGCAACGGCCTGCTCATCATGCGGGAGAGCACCTCCCCGGACGCTCCGGTCACGACCTGGACCTGGTTCGAGGACACCGAGTCGCAATGGGAGGGCGGTCTGGTCCTCGCGCTGGCGACCACCGGAGATGCGCCCGGCCGCTGGTCCTTCGAGCTGCCGGAGGCGGACCTGCTCGGTGAGATCCGGGGTTCGGGCCCCGTGCTCGCCGGCCCACCGGATGGGGAACCGGGATTCGAGCTGTTCCGGGTCGAGGCGGCGCTCGTCCTGGACGGTCAGACCTGGACCATGAAGGGGATCGGCGTGCAGGAGCGATCACCTTGAGCGAGTTGGCGATGCAATGGCTGCGGGACGCCCTCACCGTCCTGTTCGGCGCGCTCGCCGGGGGGCTCACGAACCGGATCGCGATCACCATGCTGTTCCACCCCTACCAGCCTCCGCGCGTCCTGGGCCGGACGATTCACTGGCTACAGGGCGCGGTGCCGAAGAATCAGACCCGGATGGCACATACGATCGGGAACACGGTCGGCACCACGCTCCTGACACCAGGCGATGTGGCGGCGGAGCTGCAGGACGAGCGACTCCGCGAAGCGTTCGAAGAACAGCTGCAGGGGCTCGTGCAGGAGCTGTTCGAAGGAGAGAAGCCGGCGATCGCCGACCTGCTCCCCGAGTCGGCTCTCGGCGAAGTGCGGCGGATCCTCGACACGCTGCTCGACTCCGTCAGAGACAGGGTCGTCGAGTCCCTGGCCTCGGAGGAATTCGCCGAGGACGCGGCTCGCATCCTCGGCACTCTGGCGGACTCGCTCGAGGACGAATCCCTCGCCGATTCGCTGGGAGAGGAGCGGATCGCGGAGCTGCGCGAGCGGGCGGCAGACTGGTTGACGAAGCTGGTCGGCTCCGAGTCGTTCAACTCCATCGTGCGCGGTCACCTGGACCGGGCGTCAGTGCGCCTGCTGCGCCCCGGACGGTCTTTCGAAGAGCTGCTTCCCGTGGGCCTGATCGCCGCTCTGGAGCACGCGATCAGCGACTATCTTCCGCTCGCCATGGAGCGGCTCGGGCGCCTGCTGGAAGACCCGGCAGCCCGTACCCGCGTCGAAAAGGCGATTCACGACCTGCTGGACCGCTTCATGAAGGACCTGCGATTCCACCAGCGGGTCGTCGCGAAGCTGATCATCACGGAAGAGACGGTCGAGAAGGTGATCGATACGCTGGAGGCCGAGGGCGCCGACCGCCTGGGCGACCTGCTCCAGGAGGGAGACGTCCAGAACGCGATGGCCAGGAGCGTCAACGAGGCGATCGTCGATTTCCTGCGTCGTCCCGTGATCGACGTCCTGGGCGAACCGGGCGATCCTCAGGTCGAGAGCGCGCTGGAGTCCATCACGGCCTGGGCCGTGGAGGCGGCACGGGACCCCGAGGTGCGGGACTTCCTTCTCGACCGGGGCGAAGTTGCGCTGCTCAAGGCCGGGGAGAGGAGCTGGGCGGACGTCGTCCGCCTCGTCCCCGCGAGGCGTGCCGGTGGCTGGATCGCTTCGGGCCTCGACTCGGAGGCCGGCCGGAGCCAGTTCGGCAGGTTCAAGGAATGGCTCACCGATCGGGTGCTGCGGCAGCCGATCGGCTCGCTCGAGCGGTATGGCCGGGAGGGCGCGGCCCGCCGGCTCACCGAATCGCTCGTCGACCCCGTCTGGGGCTGGATCACCGGCAAGGTCCCGGAGGTCGCGGCCAACGTGCGCGTCGCAGACCGCGTGGAGTCGAAGATCCTCGAGTTCCCGATCCCGGAGCTGGAGCGCCTCGTGCGCTCGATCACCGAAAAGGAGCTGAACCTGATCGTACGGCTGGGCTACTTCCTCGGAGCCGGAATCGGCTTTCTGCTCGTGCTGGTGAGACGTTTCATCGGTTGACGCGGCGACCCGCGATCGGCGCCACCGGTCACCGCCTCTAGTCCGCGTCCATGATCTTTCGTGCCTTGAGGTAGGCCTCCGAGGCCCGCTCCGGCTCGCGCTTGCGGTCGAACAGGATCCCCATCGTATACCACGCCCGCCCGTTCCCTGGCTGGATCTCCACCGCCCGCTCCAGCGCCTCGAGGGCCAGGTCGATCTGCCCCAGGCGGTTGCACGCCTCGCCGAGATAGAAGTAGGCCGACTCGCACTGCGGATCGAGACCTATGGCCCGTTCCAACGACTCGCGGGCCGCTGAATACAGGCCCTTTCGAAAGAACACGAGGCCCAGATTGAGATGGACGTCCGAATCGTCGGGAGCCAGACGCTGCGCGTTGCGGAGCGTCTCCTCGGCCTGGCCGTACCGTCCCAGCATGCCGAGCACCCCGCCCACGTTCGTCAGGAGCTGCACGTTCTCAGGCTCTATCTCCAGGGCCGCCCGATACTCCTCGAGGGCCCGCGCCGGCTCTCCCAGCTTGTCGTAAACGTATCCCAGGTTGTTCCGTGCCTTGAGGTGACCCGGGTGCCGGCGGAGGAGCTCGCGGTATCCCTTCTCCGCTTCCACGAACCGTCCGTCCTCGGCGGCCGAGCGGGCCTTTCGATACAGGAGCTCGATCTCCGCCCGGTCCTGCGAGGAGAGTCGATCCAGCTTCTCGTCCGAGATCGGCTCGGACGAAGCGGAATCCTCCTCGACCGACTCCCGTCCGGATCCCGACGGAGAACCCGCTCCCGGCTCCGGCGCGGGGGGATCCTGCGGCGAATCGGCGTCCTCCAGGAGATCGCCTTCCTCGACGTCCGCTTCGGTACGCGCCGTGGAGACCGGTGCGACTTCGCCTGCACTCTGCGCCTCCGATCCATCTGCTGAAGAAGCGGTCAGGGCAAGTTGCTCCGCCTCCGGATCTCCCGCGGCGAGCGACTTCCGTTCACCGGCCTGCGGACTCGAGCTCGCCTCGTGTCGCGTTCCCGCATCGGCCGCGCTTCCCGCTCTTGGTCCCGGGCCGCCGCCCCGTCTCCTGCGCTTCGTCATCCGTCTCTCTCCGTTACGGAATCTCGCACCCAGCTCAGATAGGCGGGAGAACCCTCGGCAACCTCCACGGCCACGAACTCCGGTACTTCGTAAGGATGCAGCTCGCCGAGCCGAGCGCGCGCCTCCTCGATACGGTCACCGGTGGTCTTGATCATCGCCAGGGCCTCCGCATCGGATCGGACGCGGCCCTCCCACCGGTACACCGACCGGATTCCGGGAATGACGTTTACGCAGGCCGCCAGACCTTCGTTCACCAGGATCCGGCCGATCGACTCGAGCGTCTCGGCCTCCGGTCCGGTGACGAACACGATACGGACACTCCGTTCAGTCACGTGACTCCGCCTCCGCCTTGCGATAGATCTCTTCGATCCGGTCGGCGTAACGCTTCTCGATCACCCTGCGTTTTACCTTCAGGGTCGGCGTCAGTTCGCCGCCCTCGACCGTGAACGGCCGACCCACGAGAAGGAGCTTCTTCGGACGCTCGTATCGGGCGCACGGAGATACCCTCGCCAGGACTTCATCCTCCATCAGCCGTTGCAGGTCCGGATGCGCGGCCAGCTTCTCCCGCTCCGAATCGGCGACAGGCCGCCCCGGAAAGGCCGCCTTGTAAGCCTGAAAGCTCGGCACCACCAGCGCGAGCGGAAACTTCCGGCGATCGCCGAGGAGCACGACCTGCTCCACGAAAGGCGAGCGGGCAATCAGCTCCTCGATCGGCTGCGGAGCGATGTTCTTGCCCGCCGCCGTCACGAGAATGTTCTTCTTGCGGTCGGTGATCGTCAGGTATCCGTCGGCGTCCAGCTCTCCGATGTCACCCGTCCGGAACCAGCCGTCCTCGCTCAGGGCGGCCCTGGTGGCCTCGGGACGTCGGAAATAGCCCTGCATCACCTGGGGACCGCGGATCAGGATCTCCCCATCTTCGGCTATGCGGATCTCCGTCCCTGCCACGGGCGGTCCGACGGTCCCGAAGCGGATGTCGTTCGGCGGATTCACGTTCGTCACCGGGGAGGTTTCGGTCAGCCCGTACCCCTCCAGCACGACGAGGCCGCCCGAGTAGAAGAAGCGGGCGATCTCCGCGGACAGGGGCGCCGCCCCGCTGACGAAGTAACGGACCCGGCCCCCCGTTCGCTCGTGCAGTTTCCGGAACACGAGCTTCTCCGCGACCCCGTACGCGCCTTCCAGCAGCCGACCCACGGGCCGGTGGGCCAGCTGGCGGCTGGCCCGCAGGTCTCCGATGCGCTTCGCCACGCGGAAGATGGCCTTCTTCGCGGGTCCACCGTGTCCAACCGCTTCCATCACCGCATCGTAGAACTTCTCGTACAGGCGCGGCACTCCGATCACGAAGGTCGGCCCCGTCTCCACCATGTCTCGCGCTACGCTGGTTACCGACTCGGCATACGCGATCTCGGCTCCCGAGTACCACATGAGGTAGTGTCCGGCCAGTCGCTCGAACGCGTGCGACAGGGGAAGCCAGCTCAGCACG
>Ga0210121_1000359_pt1 | contig 13075 bp, 15 predicted proteins | sample Joice_ThreeSqB_D_FD_184873 | JGI IMG/M metagenome (GOLD analysis project Ga0210121, IMG submission 184873) | Wetland microbial communities from San Francisco Bay, California, USA, that impact long-term carbon sequestration - Joice_ThreeSqB_D1... | ecosystem: Environmental > Aquatic > Marine >... | reverse complement strand
TATCTCCGCCGGCCCCCCCAAGCTTGCCGTCGTATCCCCCCCCTCCTCGGGCCCTTCCCCCCCGAAAACCATCCACTAGAAAAAACAGGGATGTTCCCGTTATCCATGGCCCTGCCGCCCTTGGCGTAGAGGGGAGAAAAACATGTTGCCCGATTCCTCTGTCAGGTCGTTAAGATTCCCGGTTCTGACGGTCCTTTTTCTTTTCCTCGCCTCTTCCTCCTTCGCCGGGTCCGACGGGATGGATACCGCCGGAGACGTCGGACGGGTGCTCATCCCTGCGGCCGCCGCGGGGGTCACGTTGGCGAAGAAGGATTGGACGGGGGGGAAACAGCTGTTCCTGTCTCTCCTGACCGCGGCGGCGGTGACGGAAGGGCTGAAAGCCGTGGTTCACGAAAAACGTCCGGACGGAGGGGATCACTCCTTCCCTTCCGGGCATACTTCCATCTCCTTTGCGACGGCGTCTTATCTGCAGATTCGCTACGGTTGGCGGTACGGAATTCCCGCATTCCTGGCGGCCGCCTTCGTCGGCTACAGCCGGGTGGATGCCGACGAACACTGGACGAAAGACGTGGTGGGCGGGGCGGCGATCGGAATCGTGTCGGGTTGGATTTTCACGTCCCGGTACCGGAAGGAACCCGGGCGGGTTTTCATCGTCCCGGCCATCAAGAGAAATTCCGCGGCCATTGCCTTGGGCCTGAATTTTTGATGACGGGAGGCAAGGGACAGTAGCGAGGGGAGGTTCCCGGACTTTCCGAAATGCGGCGGTTGGTGCCGCATGGTTGATTTAATCCAGTGTTTCTAAAAATTATTCAGGAAATTCCGATAACGAGGTATCGTAGAAACGTTTTCGATTTGACATAGAACGAGGAGGATTGGATGAACGTCGCAATCGTTGGGACCGGCTACGTTGGGCTGGTCACCGGAGTATGCCTTGCCGAGCGGGGCAACAAGGTCTTCTGCGTGGACAACAATCCGAATGTGGTGGAAAGACTCCGTTCGGGAGAGATCACGATCTACGAGCCGGGGCTCGAAGACATCTTCCTGCGCAACCTGAAGAAGGAGCGGATCGAGTTCTCGGGGGACCTAGAGTCGGCGGTGCTCAAATCGCAGGTCGTGTTCCTGTGCCTTCCGACGCCCCCGGATGAGGACGGCTCCGCGGATCTCACATACATCCTCGCCGTCGCGGACCAGATCGGGAAGATCCTGGCGAACAACGCCGGCGCCGGGCACAAGGTGATCGTCGACAAGAGCACCGTCCCGGTAGGGACGAGCGAAAAGGTAGACGCGGCCATTCGGAAACACCTCGATTCGAAGTTCGAGTTCGACGTGGTCTCCAACCCGGAGTTCCTCCGGGAAGGATTCGCAGTCGAGGATTTCCTTCGGCCCGAGCGCGTCGTGATCGGCTCGCGGAGCGAGCGGGCGATCGCTCTTCTCACCGACCTGTACGAGCCGTTCATCCCTGCGGGAAGTTCCGTGATTGTCATGGACGAGAAGAGCGCCGAGGTGACCAAGTACGCGGCCAACTCCTTCCTCGCCATGAAGATCTCCTACATGAACGACCTGGCCAACTTCTGCGACGCCGTCGGGGCCGACGTCGAGATGGTCCGGGAGGGGGTCGGGTCCGATTCCCGGATCGGCAGAAAATACCTCTTCCCGGGGCTCGGGTACGGCGGGTCGTGCCTGCCGAAGGACGTGAAGGCACTGCTCCGGACCGCCAAGGATGCAGGGGCGCCGCTCACCATTCTGCAGTCGGTGGAGGAAATCAACCAGGAGCAGCGAAAACGGTTCTACCGGAAGGTGGAGAGACACTTCCAGGGGAAGCTCGAGGGCTTGCGGGTGGCGGTATGGGGGCTGGCGTTCAAGCCGAACACCGACGACGTTCGGGAGGCCCCGGTCTATTACCTCCTCGACGAGCTGCTCAAGGCAAAAGCGCACGTCTCCGTCTTCGATCCCGAGGCGATGAAGAACGTGCAGGCGAAATACGGGGACCGGCTCGAGTACGCCGAGTCCTCCTACGGCGCCCTCCAGGGGGCGGACGCGTTGATCGTCGTCACCGAGTGGAACGAGTTTCGCAAGCCCGATCTGAGGCTGATGAAGAACCTGATGCAGCAGCCGGTGATCTTCGACGGCCGCAACATCTACGATCCCGTGAAGATCCGGGAACGCGGGTTCTTCTACCATTCGATCGGACGCAAGTCGGTCGAGGCACACGCACCCGCGTCCCCCTGACCGCCCGGTGCCTGCAACGGAAATACGGGGAAGGTGCTCTGCTTTCCGAAGGGACGGTGTGGCGCCGACAAGAGCGGCGCCGGCGGGAGATAGTTAAGCGGCGTCCCGGTACCGAACGCGGGCCAGGACGGTTCTGTGGGAGGGGAAAATGAAGGGACTGGTATTAAGCGGAGGAAAGGGGACACGGCTCCGGCCGATCACCTTCACGAGCGCCAAGCAGCTCCTCCCCATCGCCAACAAACCCGTCCTTTTTTACTGCCTCGAGCAACTGGCCGCCGCGGGGGTGACCGACGTCGGGATCGTCGTGGGGGAGACGCGGGAAGAGATCCGCCAGGCGGTCGGCGACGGCGCACGGTTCGGCATCCGGGCGACCTACATCGAGCAGGACCGTCCCGGCGGGCTGGCCCACGCCGTGATGGTGTCGGAGGGATTCCTGCAGAGCGACCCCTTCATCATGGTTCTGGGCGACAATCTCCTGCGGGATGGGGTGACTTCGATCGTCGAGGAGTTCCGGACCCGTCCGACCAATTGCCAGATCCTGCTGACCCGCGTAAAGGACCCCGGGCAGTTCGGCGTGGTGGAGCTGCGTGACGGGAAGGTCATCCGCCTCGTGGAGAAGCCGAAGGAGTTCGTCTCCGACCTGGCGCTGGTGGGCGTCTACCTCTTCGATTCCAGCGTTTTCCATGCGGTCAAGGAGATCAGACCCTCCTTCCGGGGCGAGCTCGAGATCACCGACGCGATCCAGTGGCTGGTCAGCAACGGCTACACCGTGCGGCCGCACCTCGTCACCGGATGGTGGAAGGACACGGGAAAGCTCTCGGACATCCTCGAGGCGAACCGGATGGTCCTCGACGGGATCGAGGAGGCGCTCCAGGGCCGGATCGACGAAAGGAGCCGCGTGGAGTTCAAGGTGTCTCTCGCCGAGGACGCGGTTGTGGAGAACAGCGTCATCCGGGGTCCGGCGGCGATCGGGCCGGGGACGCGGATCGAGAATTCCTATGTGGGGCCGTTCACCTCGATCGCGGGCGGCTGCACGATCCGGAACGTCGAGGTGGAGCACAGCATCATCCTCGAGGGATGCGTGATCGAGGGGGCCGGGGCGCGGATCATCGATTCCCTGCTCGGGCGGAGCGTGTCCATTCGCAAGGGGGACGGCCAGCCCCGTGCGTATCACTTCATGCTCGGCGACTTCTCGGGAATCACCCTACCCTGAGACCGGGAAGGACCGGGGCGGGCGAGCGGGAAGAAGGGAAAGGAGGGGAGCACGGAGATGATCGATGGCGTGATGGTAAAAGCCCTCAAGGTGATCCCGGACGAGCGCGGGCGCCTCATGGAGATCCTGCGCTGCGACGATGAGATGTTCCAGAAGTTCGGACAGGTGTACCTCACCACCGGCTACCCCGGCGTCGTAAAGGCCTGGCACTACCACAAGACCCAGACCGACCATTTCTGCGTCATCAAGGGGATGATGAAGGTGGTGCTCTACGACTCCCGCGACGGGTCGCCGACACGGGGGGAGGTCAACGAGTTCTTTCTGGGAGAACACAGGTCGGTGCTCCTTCGGATTCCCTCCCTTGTCTATCACGGTTTCAAGACCGTCAGCACGGAGGAGGCTCTCCTGATCAACATCCCCACGGAGCCGTACCGGTACGCCGACCCCGACGAGTTTCGCGTTCCCCCGCACGAAAACGACATCCCCTATTCCTGGGAAAGGAAGGACGGATGAGGAACGACGGGATCCGGCTTCTCGTCGCGGGCGGCGCGGGATTCATCGGTTCGAACTTCATCCGGTACATCCTGGATGCCCGCGGGGACTGGCAGGTCATAAACGTAGACAAGCTGACCTACGCGGGGAACCTGGCCAACCTGGAGGACGTGGAAGACGACGAACGGTACCGGTTTCTCCGGGCGGACATATGCGATGCGGAAGCGGTCGGGGGGATCGTCGCGGAGGCGGCGCCCGACGCGATCGTGAACTTCGCGGCGGAGACGCACGTCGACCGGAGCATCGACGACCCGGCCCTCTTCCTGCGGACGAACATCCTGGGCACGCAGGTTCTGCTGGAAGCAGCGAGAAAGCACGGGGTCGCCCGTTTCCTCCAGATTTCCACCGACGAGGTGTACGGATCCCTGGGGTCCACAGGCAGGTTCACGGAGGAATCCCCGCTGCGCCCCAATTCCCCCTACGCCGCGAGCAAAACCGCCTCGGACCTGCTTGTCCGGGCCTATTTCAAAACGTACGGACTGCCGGGGCTCATCACCCGCTGCTCGAACAATTACGGATCGTACCAGTTCCCGGAGAAGATCATCCCGTTCTTCGTGACGCTTCTCAAGAAGAACGAGCCGGTCCCGGTGTACGGGGACGGTATGAACATCCGCGACTGGATCCACGTGGACGACCACTCCCGGGCGGTGGAGGCGGTCCTTCTGCGCGGTCGTCCCGGCGAGATCTACAACGTCGGGGGGGGGAACGAGCGGACGAACATCGAGATCACGAAACTTCTTCTGGCGGCGATGGGGAAGCCTGAGTCGCTCCTGCGGTTCGTTCCCGACAGGCCCGGCCACGACCGCCGGTACGCCATAGACGACACGAAGATTCGGAAGGAACTGGGCATCGCCCCACGGGTCCCCTTCGAGGAGGGGATCCGCGAGACGGTCCGCTGGTACCTCGAGAACGAGCCGTGGTGGAGCGCGATCCAGTCGGGAGAGTACCGCTCTTTCTACGAACGCTGGTACCGCCAGAAAGGCCGCGCCTGAAAACTGTGTTCCCGAAGGCGATGCCGCGCAGGCGGCTCTACTTTTTCCTCCTCCTCTTGTGGGTAGCCCTGACCTTTCTGCTCACCTCGATCCCAAATCTGGAGGTTCCCGAGTACATTCCCTTCTGGGACAAGGGCGCCCACTTCGCATTCTACGGGGGGACAGGGTTTCTGTGCGCGCTGTGGCGGAGGGAATCCGGCTTTCCCGCGAAACGGGCGGTTCTGTATGCCGTGCTCTTTGTCCTCGCGGTGGGAGCCGTCGACGAGATCCACCAGCACTGGATCCCCGGCCGCTCGATGGCGATTCTGGACTGGATGGCGGACATCCTCGGAGGCGGGACCGGCGCGGTTTTCTCCCTCCTTCTCCTCCGTATCTTCCCCTCGCTGATTACTGAATGACCATTCACTTTCTGGTTGATTCCCCCCTTTCATTCCGGTATCATCCCCCCTGGTTCTCATTCCCCCGCATGCGGTTTTCCCCGGGAGGTGTGGTGTGAAGATGCTCGTGGCGATCAAGCCGGTTCCCAACCCCGACGAGAGGGTGAAGATCCGGAAGGACGGCAGCGGGGTCGTCCTGGACAACATCAAGATGGTGATCAACCCGTTTTGCGAGATCGCAGTGGAGGAAGCCCTCCGGATCAGGGAGAAACAGGGAGGGGAGGTGGTGATCCTGACGATCGGCCCGAAGGAGAGCGAGCAGCAGGTTCGCACCGCGCTGGCGATGGGAGCGGACCGGGCGGTTTTGGTGGAAACGACGCAGGTGCTGGACAGCCTGGGCGTCGCCAAGCTGATGGCGAAGATCGTCGAACAGGAGAAGCCGGACTTCGTCATCATGGGGAAACAGGCCGTCGACGACGACAACAACCAGGTGGGGCAGATCCTGGCGGCGATTCTCTCCCTGCCGCAGGCGACCTTCGGGTCGAAGATCGAGTTCCTGGAGGAGGGTAAACGGGCCAACGTCACCCGCGAGGTGGACGGCGGCCTGGAGACGATCGGAGTGACGCTGCCGGCGGTCATCACGACCGACCTGCGCCTGAACGAGCCGCGCTACGCGTCGCTTCCGGGAATCATGAAGGCGAGGAAAAAGGAGATGAAGGTCATCCCGGCGGATTCCCTCGGGGTCCCCATGGAGCCGAAGGTGCGTCTTCTCTCCCTGGCACCCCCCAAGGAGCGCGCGGGGGGGAAGAAGGTTGCCGATGTGGCGGAGCTCGTCGACAAGCTGAGGAACGAGGCGAAGGTCCTCTGACCCCGGGCTGCCGCCCACGGTCCGGACAGGAAACGATTCTCCGGGAGGAGCAGGCGATATGGCGGACATACTGGTCGTGGTCGAGCACCAGGAAGGGACGTTCCGGAAGACGACCCTGTCCACCCTGACGGCGGCGAGGAGGCTCGCGGGACTGGTCGGCGGCGAGGTGGACGCCCTCGTTCTCGGGCATGAGGTCCAGGCGCTGGCCGACACGGTGTCCGAATACGGCGTGCGGACCGTTCTTTTGGGGGATGCCGAAGGGTTCGCGCGGTACTTTGCCGTCACGTACGCCCCGGCGGTGGCCCAGGTGGTCAAGGAGAAGGAGTACGGAGCGGTCCTGGCGCCGGCGTCCACCTTCGGGAAGGACTTCATGCCACGCCTGTCCGGACTCCTGGACGCCCCGCTGGCGAGCGACATCTCGGAACTTGCCAAGGAAGGGGACCAGTTGTTCGCCCGGCGGCCAATGTACGCGGGGAACGCCATCGCCACGGTAGAGTTAATGGGCCGTCCGCTCCTGTTCACGGTGCGCCAGACCGCCTTCGACCCGGCCCCGAAAGCCGACGCGAAGGCGCCCGTCGCCCGGGTGTCCCTGACGGCGGACGCGGGCGGCACCGTCTTCGTCGGCCGGGAGGAAACAAAATCCGATCGGCCGGAGCTCACCGAGGCGCGGGTCGTCGTCTCCGCGGGCAGGGGGATCAAGTCTCCGGAGAACTTCAAGCTCGTCGAGGAATTTGCCGATATATTCCATGCGGCCATCGGAGCGACCCGCGCGGCGGTCGACGCGGGGTGGGCCCCCAACGACTGGCAGGTGGGGCAGACGGGAAAGATCGTCGCCCCGGAGCTGTACTTCGCCCTCGGGATCTCCGGCGCCATCCAGCATCTGGCGGGGATGAAGGACTCGAAGGTGATCGTCGCCATCAACAAGGACGAGGAAGCCCCCATCTTCCAGGTGGCTGACTACGGGCTGGTGGCCGACCTGTTCAAGGCGGTGCCCGCGCTGATTGCGGAGCTCAAGAAAGAAAAAACGGCCTAAACCGGAGGTTTGAAGATGTCGAAGATTCCTTCAAAGGACGATCTTCTCGCCCGTCTGAAACGAAAGGACTTCACGGCCGCGGTCATCGGCCTGGGATACGTGGGATTGCCGTTGGCGATAGAATACGCGGACGCGGGAATCCGTGTCATCGGGATCGATTCCGACGGCGCAAAGATCCGGGCGATCCGCTCGGGGAACTCGTACGTCGACGATGTCCCTTCCGAGTCGATCCGGGGCGCGGTGGAGAACGGACTCTTGGGGGCGACCTCCGACTACTCGGCCCTGGCCGAGGCGGATACCGTCAATATCTGCGTTCCCACGCCGCTTAGGAAGACGAAAGACCCGGATTTGTCCTATGTCGTGAACGCCGCGGAACAGGTGGCGAAATACATCCACCGGGACATGCTGATCGTCCTGGAGAGCACCACCTACCCGGGGACGACCGACGAACTCCTCGTGCCGATGTTCGAGGAGAGGGGGTTCACGGTGGGCAAGGACATCTTTCTCGCCTTCTCCCCGGAGCGCGTCGACCCCGGCAACCCGCAATACAGCACGAAGAACATCCCCAAGGTGGTCGGGGGAGCGACGCCTCAGTGCACGAAGATGGCAGCGGCCCTCTACACCGGCGTGATGGAGCGGGTCCACCCCGTCTCCACCGCCACGGTGGCGGAGATGGTGAAGCTGTTGGAAAACACCTTCCGCTCGGTGAACATCGGGCTGGTCAACGAGATCGCCCTCATGTGCAACCGGATGGGAATCGACGTCTGGGAGGTGATCGACGCGGCGAAGACGAAGCCGTTCGGGTTCATGCCGTTCTACCCCGGCCCGGGGATCGGAGGGCACTGCATCCCCCTGGACCCGTTCTACCTGTCGTGGAAGGCGAAGCAGTTCGGCTTCGAGGCCCGCTTCATCGAGCTGGCCGGGGTGATCAACGGGCAGATGCCCCACTTCGTGGTAGGCAAGATTATCGACGCCCTCAACCGGTTCAAAAAATCGGTCAACGGGGCGAAGGTGCTGATCCTGGGCGTCGCGTACAAAAAGGACATAAGCGACGTCCGCGAGTCCCCGGCGATCGACATCCTCCAGCTTCTCTCGAAAAAGGGAGCAAAACTCTCCTACTGCGACCCCCACGTACCGGTTCTCGACGAGCACGGCATGCGCATGAAGGCGGAGCCGTTTTCGGCCGCGACGCTCAGGAAAGCCGACTGCGTGGTGGTCGTGACCGACCACAGCGATTTCGACTACCGGTTGGTCGCGCGCGAATCGAAGGTGATCGTCGACACCCGTAACGCTCTCAAGGGCAAGAACGGTGGCAAGATCATCAAGCTCTGACTCGAGAACCGGGACGTTCCTGAGAACTCGCGGGAACCGGGTCGCTCCCGGAGCCCCGGGAAGAAAGCGCAGGGAAAAATGAATTACCTAGTGACCGGCGGAGCGGGGTTCATCGGGTCGAATCTGGCATCGGCCCTCCTCGCGGAAGGCCTCAGGGTCCGGGTCCTGGACAATTTCCTCACGGGGAAGAAGGAGAACCTCGCCGGACTCGCCGAACGGTATGGCGATGCGTTTGAGCTGGTGGAGGGGGATCTCCGCGATCTCGAAGTCACGCGTCGCGCCGCGGAGGGGACGGAATACGTCCTCCATCAAGGTGCGCTCCCATCGGTTCCCCGCTCGGTCGCGGACCCGGTGCTCTCCAACGGGATCAATGTGGGGGGGACGCTTAACCTTCTCGTGGCGGCCCGGGACGCCGGGGTCAGAAGGGTCGTCTTCGCCGCGTCTTCCTCCGCTTACGGCGACACGCCCGAGCTTCCCAAGCGGGAATCGATGACGCCGAACCCGAAGAGTCCCTACGCCGCCCAGAAACTCGCCGGCGAGCACTACATGCGGATCTTTTGCGAAGTGTACGGTCTCGAGACGATTTCCCTGCGGTATTTCAACGTGTTCGGGCCGAAACAAGACCCGGCGTCGACATACGCAGCCGTGATTCCCCGGTTCATCACGTCGGTCTTCTCCGGTACCCCCCCTACGGTCTACGGGGACGGCCTCCAGACGCGCGACTTCACCTACATCGACAACGTGGTGCAGGCGAATCTCCTCGCCTGCAAGGCCTCGAAGGAGGCGTGCGGAAAGGCGTTCAACATCGCCTGCGGGGAGCGCGTCTCCCTGCTCGACATCCTGGAGATCGTCTACAAGCTGGTCGGCCGCCGAGTCGCTCCCAAGTTCGAGGCGGCGCGTCCGGGGGATGTCCGCGACTCCCTGGCCGACATCTCCCTGGCGAAGGGTTTTCTCGGATATGAACCTCGGATTGGGTTCCCCGAAGGGCTCTCCCGGACGTTCGACTACTTCCGCGGCCTGCCCTGACCGCCCGTCCCCCGGGAAGCCGGGAGACGGCGTTCCCATCCCACGAATATGCGCGGCGTTTTCTTCAGGAGATTTTCCGGCATACGATCAGAAACGCCGAGTGGGAGAACATCCACTGGACGGGCCGGACCGACTGCCCCTTGACGTGCCAGGGGCGGTGGATCACCTCGAACACCTCCGGCGTGGTGTACCCTCCCTGTTCCTCGACCCGGTCGACCATCTGCTTTACCTGGATCGTCGAGGGGAGGTAGGAGAGGATTATCCCCCCCGGAACGAGCGCCTGGGCGGCGTGAGGGACCACGTGCCACGGTTCCGGCAGGTCCAGCACGATCCGGTCCACGTCCCGCTCCTCGATCCCCCCGTAGATGTCGCGCACCCGGATCTCGTGGTTCGGGCATTTCCCGAGAAACCGCTCCACCGTCCGGGCGCCGCTGGCGGCGAAGTCCTCCCGCACCTCGTACGATACGAGGCGGCCCGAGGGCCCCACGGCCTCGAGCAGCTTGATTGCAAGCGCTCCCCAGCCGATCCCCGCCTCCACGACCGCGGCCCCGGGGAAGATGTCCGCCCACAGGAGGATGGGGCCGATGTCCTTCGGATAGATGATCTGCGCGTGCCGCTTGAGGTTCATGACGTACTGACTGAACGTAGGCCGGAAGGCCCGGTATTCGGCCCCCATCGCTGTCCAGACGCGGCTGCCGTCCGGTTTGCCGATGATGTCGTCGTGGAGAATGTTTCCCTTGTGGGTCCCGAAGGGCTTCCCCGGAGAGAGGGCGACCATGTGCTCCTCCCCCTTCGGGCTGACGAGGATCACCTCCTCCCCCGCGCGCAGCGGCCCCCCCGGTATTCTGCCCTGCGTCAGCGGGCTGCTCCTTTCCCCACCATTTCCTTGAGGCGGCAGAAGGCGCACGTCTCCGCGTACGTCGGCGCCCCGCACACAGAGCAATGTACGGGCTCCTCCCTGCCCTCCGCCTCGTTCCTTCCGGTCCCCTTTCCCCTTCCTCCTTCGTGTGGCTTTCCGTTCCCCCGGAGGAATCCCTGGTAGAACTTGCTTCGGGTCCCCGGCATCTTCTCCTCGATCAGGGACAGGGCCTCCTTGTAGACGAGGGAGGTGGCGTCCTCGCTCATCGGGCACTCTTCGGTCACATAGTCGATCCCCTTCAGGAACCCGTACGCCGCCGTCTCCAACTCGCTCACGCGCCAAAGCGGCTTGACCTTTCTGACCAGTCCCTCGCCCGACTCGGGCAGGAGAGGATGTTGCCGTTCCAGGTGTTCCCGGTGCCAGTGCAGCAGGTTTCCCAGGAGCCTGGCAGTCTCGTCGTCGAGGTTGTGGCCGGTGGCGACCACGGGGAAACCCCGGGAGGCCGCGACCCGGTTGAAGAAATATCGTTTCACCGTACCGCAGACGGAGCACTCCTCCTTGCGGCTTTTCCTCGCCGCCTCCGGGATAGGCACCCCCTCCCGGCGAAGGTCCACGACGATGGGTTCCTTCTCCCGTGCGCCGGCGAAGGCCAGAACCTTCTCGCGCGAACGGTCCGAGTATCCGTCGATCCCGAGGTCAATGTAGAGCCCTTCCGTTTCGTACCCGAGCTCCATGAGGATATCCCAGAGGACGAGGCTGTCCTTGCCCCCGGAGACGCATACGAGCACGCGGTCCCGCGAATCGAAGAGGGAGAACTTCCGGATCCCTTCCTCGACCTGGCGGCGGAAGAATACGAAGAAACAGTCCGGGCAGAAAGCGGAGTGATGGCTGGGCAGATCGACCGCCGCCGCCGCGTTCCTGCATCGCTTGCACTTCACGGTTATCCTCCGGAGACGACGGAGATGATGTCCACGGTCTCGCCGTCTTTCACGCGCTGGTCCTTGGTAAGCAGTCTGTTCCCCTGCGTGACGAGGACCGTGGTGGGGCGGACGCCCGCGGCGGCCAGAATATCCATGACCCTCTTCGGGCCCGGGATCTCCAGTTCCGTATTCTTCTGCGGCATGCGGACACGGATCATGTCGGGGGTTCCTTTTCCCGTTCGCTGTCCCTTCATCATAGCAGACAACCCCTTCCTTCCCCCATTCCGGTTGAGTCGATGCCACGGGGAGAGTAAGATGGGAACTATCCCATCCCTGACAGGAGGAAATTTCCCATGCGCTTGCGCGCTGTATTCCCGCTCATTGTCGGCCTGCTGATGGTTGCCGCCGTCCCCGGGTGTTCCAAGAAGGAGGAGCCGAAACCCGGACCTTCGATGTCGGCGGTAGCCGCCATGGGGGAGGGGAAGGCCCTCTTTGAACAGAAGTGCAGTGTCTGCCACGGTCTTGATCGGGCCACGGCCCGGACCGAGACAAAGGAGAGGTGGTCGGCGATCATCAAGGAGATGCAGGGGAAGAGGGCGGACTGGATCACCGACGATGAAGCCGCGAAGATCCTCGATTACCTCACGTCCTCATACGGGAAATAATAACCACCCGGAACGCGGATGCCCGATCACCGATGGGTGAATCGGGGGGGATCATCGGTATCCCCACGAAGATGCACGGTCCGGTAGCGAGGTAGCACCGGGAGAGCTCCGCGGCCGGACCGCGAGACGTCGGGACGATTCGAGACGGGCGGCCCTGCTTCCGCGGGTCGCCCGTTGTTCGTGAGGAGAAGAGGAACATGGAGATCCTGCAGGCGGTTCTGCCGGTTTTCCTCGTGATCGCCATCGGCGCCGTGCTGCAGTGGCTCGCCCCGCCGCCGCCCGCGAAGGCGAGCGTGAGCGCCGTAGACACGCCCTGGTCGCGCGGAGAACGAGTGACGGCGTTGTGCTTCGGACTAGCGGTCCTGGGGTGGACGGTGCCCGGCATCATGCGGGCGGTTGGCGCCCCTCATGCGGAGTCCGTCGAGCGTGCTCTGCCCATCGGTGCAGTTGCGATTCTTGCGGCGGCGCCCTTGTTCCTGATTCTGGACGAAGACGGGAAGGCGCCCGTTCTCCCCTGGCACGACGCCGTACGCATCGATTGGGGGTTGATTCTCCTCTTCGGCGGGGGACTGTCCCTCGGCGCGCAGATGTTCGATACAGGGTTGGCCGCGGCGATCAGTCAGTGGTTTCTGGGCGCGACGGGAATCCACTCGCTCTGGGGTCTCACTGCGGCTCTCATCGTTTTCACCGTCTTCTTCACCGAAGCGTGCTCCAACACCGCTTCGGCAAACATGATCGTGCCGCTGGCGATTGCAGCAGCGCTCGAACTCGGGGTATCCCCGCTGCCGCCCGCGTTGGCCGTCGGCCTCGCCGCGAGCTGTGCATTCATGCTGCCCATCGCGACGGGACCCAACGCCGTCGCCTATGGGACCGGTTTAATCGAGTTGCCTCAGATGATGCGCATCGGCTTGGTGCTGAACATCGTAGCTGCACTGGCCCTCCTGGCAGTGTTGTATGGACTGAGTATGTTCTACGGCTGGACATGACCTTGCCGTTTTGTTGAGAGCAG
>Ga0210121_1000355_pt1 | contig 13139 bp, 20 predicted proteins | sample Joice_ThreeSqB_D_FD_184873 | JGI IMG/M metagenome (GOLD analysis project Ga0210121, IMG submission 184873) | Wetland microbial communities from San Francisco Bay, California, USA, that impact long-term carbon sequestration - Joice_ThreeSqB_D1... | ecosystem: Environmental > Aquatic > Marine >... | reverse complement strand
AACGACCCAATGGACCCAGGTCCCCCTCGGGGCATCCGGGTCATCGACGATCAGGGCGAGAGATCTGGATTTTGGCGGGACGTTCCGGATCGTGAGCGGTGGATTTCCGTTTGCTCCATCGCACGTGTACTCCGGGGGGATCATTCCGTTATTTGGGAAAGCCTGGCTCGTGAAATGCAGTTTGGTCATTGTCCTTTCCTCCGCGTGAAGATCCGGAATCGCAAGGAATGATAAGACGACTGCTATCGGCAGTGCGATCACGAAGGATTTCACCGAAGCCTACCTCGCTCGAATAACCTTTCCGATGGAGAAGGCGTGGCCAAGAAGCCTGCCGACCCCGTGGTAGGTGTTGATCTCCGGAGCGAAGAGCATCGGTTTCACTTTCTCGATATCGACATGTCCCTCCCCGTCGCAGACGGAATCTTCCGCCTTTACATCCAGGATTTCCCCGACGAACTGGGTGTGCAGGCCGATCTCGATTGTATGGAGAAGTCGACATTCGATGACAAGGGGGAACTCGCCGATGTACGGCGCGTCCACAAAGGAGCCTGGGACGGGGGTAAGCTTTGTGGCAACGAACTTGTCGACGTTCCTGCCGGAAACCGTGCCGACGTAATCCGCCTCCCGGGCATGGCTCTCGGAGGGGACGCTGATCGTGAATGCCTTCCGCTCCACGATGTTCCCGTATGTGTAGGTGGCCTTCCGGAGCGAGACGGCCAAACATGGAGGGCTGGAACAGCAGATTCCGCCCCATGCCGCAGTCATCACGTTTGGTTTCCCATTCCGGTCATAAGTCCCCACCACCCAAACCGGGGTGGGGAAGACAAGCGTCTTTGCGCCAAAGGACTTCTTCATGGGTATTTCCCCCTCGTGAGTTCCCACGCCGACATTGAGTGATTACATTGTACCCTATGGGTGGTAACGCATTTTTCGTTCATGTCCGCTTCGATGCATTGATGGAGGAGGAGATAATATGGACACGAGACTGAAAGAAGACTTCCTGGATCGGTGGAAGAATTATTTCGGCGGCGCCGAGTTGCCCATCACCTGCTGGTATACAGACGATGAAGGGGCGGCCGTTCGGGCGAAGCCGGCGAAGGGTCACCGATGCTTTATCGCGGACCTTGCGAAGATCCGCAAGGGTGAAAGCCTGTGTTTCGACGTTGCTGCGATCGGATGCAGCGGCGGGAAGCGCTACCTGGGCTTCACGCAGGACGTACCTCCGAACTTTGAACACTTTCTCACGTGCGGTATCCCGGGGATACTGGAGGGTATACGGTACAAAAAATCTCCCGAGCTGGTGAAGGAGTTCGAAGCGCGTTCGCCTTCCTTCACGGCACCGGCCAGCCACATTGTATTCAAGAGATGGGACAGACTGGGGGAAGCAGATGTCCCTCAGGTGGCAATTTTCTTCGCTCCTCCGGATGTTCTTTCGGGACTCTACACTCTGGCCGGCTTCGACGAGGCCGACCTGAATGCCGTGTATTGCCCTTTCTGCGCTGGCTGCGGCTCCATCGTGAAATTCCCTTTCCTCGAGATCGGTGCGTCCCACCCGAGGGCCGTTCTCGGGATGTTCGACGTTTCCGCCAGGCCTTTTGTCCCAGGCTCGACGCTGAGCTTCGCCATACCGATGAACAAGTTCGCCGCCATGATCAACTACATGGACGAGAGTTTCCTCATTACAAAATCCTGGGAGGCGGTTCAGCGGCGAATGGGGTAGGGGTTACCGGATCATCTCGGGTGCGCACCCCGAAGTTCGATCTTTGCAGGCCATCATGAGAGAAAGCGTATTCGAACGTATCCTGCGTTTTGTGCCCGGCTTGTGGCTGTAAATATTAGCCGCTAGTGGTGATACTCATGAATAGGGAACCGCCAGGCTGCCGTCTAATCAACTGTTAGACCGAAGAAAGCGAAAGGTGTTACGGTGAAGTTACTTGCATCGGTTGACCTTGGCCCTGAGATCGAGGGCATGGCAGGGTGCCAACTTCGAATGCGTATGGTGACCATCGAGCCTGGAGGCGTCTTCGGCCCGATTCACGACCACAAAGGCAGACCAGGCACCGTCTACATACTGCAAGGAACGATCACTGACCGTCGAAACGGAGTCGCTACGGACTATGGGCCGGGAGTGGGCTGGCCCGAGGATAGGAACACCACACACTGGCTTGAGAACAGAGGAACGATTCCGGCGGTGGAGATCTCGGTCGATATAGTCAGGCAAGAGTGAGCTCAGGCTCGACATCTAACACGGTCGGGCCTAATACGCAGCTCAACCGGAAACGCTCCAGTCGCCTCGTCTCTTTTCGCGCGCCGGTTATCCACAACGTCGGGCCGCTACGTAAAATCACCTTTATCGTGAAAGGATGCATGCAATGCTGAAATTTCAGACCTCCTTGACTCGTTTACTGAAAATCGACATACCGATCATCCTGGCCCCAATGTCAAATGCCGTAAGTCCGGAATTGGCAGCGGCTGTTTCCAATGCGGGTGGGTTAGGGATGCTATCTGCAACATGGCGCGATCTGGAAAGCACTCGCCAAGTTATCCGCAAGACTCGTTCGTTAACCAGCCGTCCTTTCGGAGTCAATTTGGTGTTGGAATGGCCGCAAGCAGAGCGACTGGCAATATGTTTGGAAGAAGGCGTGTCCATCATTTCTTTTTTCTATGGGGACTCATCAAAGTATATCGAGCGTGTGCATGCTGCAGGAGCGTTGGTCATGCACACGATAGCAAGTGCAGCCGAGGCTCGCCTTGCCAGCGAGGCAGGAGTTGATATCCTTGTCGCTCAAGGTTGGGAGGCGGGCGGACATGTATGGGGGAAGGTAGCTACCTTCCCGTTAGTGCCCTGCGTGGCAGATGCGGTCGCCCCGAAACCCGTCATTGCTGCAGGCGGCATCGCCGATGGACGCGGCGTTGCTGCCGCGTTAATGCTAGGAGCAGCCGGCGTATGGGTGGGTACACGCTTCTTGTTGAGCGAAGAAGCTGTGATTCACACTGTATATCAGCAGAAGCTCCTGCAAGCCGCAGAAACCGACGCAGTGTATTCGACTTTATTCGACATTGGATGGCCCAATTCTCCCCATCGATCGCTGCGTAATGACACGATTGAGCAATGGGAGGCAGCCGGAAATCCGCCGAGCGGCCACCGTCCCAATGAAAGCGAAGTGATAGGAACTTATGGCGATGGAAATTCAATAAGACGCTACGAAGCATCCTATCCGGAACCGGGTGCGATCGGACGGTTGGAGTCCATGTGTTTATATGCCGGACAGAGCGTCGGTTTGGCGTCTCGTATCCAACCAGCCGCGGAAATTGTGCAAACAATGGCCGAAGAGGCCGCACGAATACTAAGCTCTGGCCAAGGCATAATCGCTTCATAGGGTCGCCAAAATGCGGCCCATAATTTTTTAAAGTTGTAGTAATTGCCGCCCAACAACAGGCTGAAGCTGACGGCCCGCCTCCTTCTCGCCGAGCGTCCGCAACTTAGCCTGAGCGTCAGAAGTTGAATTTCAGATCAAGCCCTTCGGGTTTGTAATCCCTTTTCTACTCGTGGGAGGCTCTGCATAAAAGGTCCATGCGGGTTCCCGCCCGGAATTTGTGATCGATTTATAATACCGACCGATCATTTGAACGTGATGTATTCATTCATGCCAAACGGGTTGTATTTCCGGACGATCAAAGGGGCAAGAAGAAAAACGATCAAAATGATGCCGTTGAACAGAAGAGGAAGATACGAATGCTCCATCATCAATCCACCCATCCGGCTAAACAGGAAGGTCATCGGGATCATCCCGAAAAATGTTGCGACCAGAAAAGTCCTTGCCCTGATATTGGTAAAACCCGCGCAATAACTAATCAGGTCAAACGAGAAAAATGGGATTAACCGGGAAAGAAAGATGACCATTGCAATGTGACTGTCTTTGCATCGCTCGGAAAAACAGGGGACCTTCCCGAAAATCTTCCGGATGAAGGAGATCCCCAGGAATCGGGCGATGAAAAAGCATGCGGTTGCCCCCAGCATTCCCCCCACGAGGCTGTACAGGCCGCCCCGGAAGGTTCCAAACAGCATCCCGGCGGCTATGGCCAACGGGACATTCGGGATCTGGCTGATGACGATGGCGACGGCCAGGAGGAGGATGTAAACAAGGGGCGCGAAATTGCCGAACCGGATCAGGAACGATTCGATCCGGGTCGGAGTGAATTGGTCGAACACACGCTCTTTCCAGAGTAGGTAGATCGAGACGCTTGCCGCCAGGATGGCGATACCGACCAAGAGGTTCCTTGTCCCTAGCCGATTTCTACCCCACATGTGGGGCACACTTTTCGGCGATCCGAATCATAGTCTCCCTGCCGACCAGTTCAAGGGACGGTCTCCCGGAAGGGGCCGTGCTGAAAAAAACAGAGATATTCTCGCCAACCCACTTGCCTCCTCCCATTGACTCCTCCTCCCCGGAGTGGTTCGATCGGATGCCGGTGGCGGGTTCATCCCCTTATGTACGTTGTAAGATGGTTTTCTTCCAATAACGGCTTCCCATCCCCGGATTTATCTCCGCAGGGGAAATCCTGGTACCCCTGTGGCGGAAGAACGGCGGAAGTCGTCGGAACAGGAACCGGGCCCATCTCCCGAAGAATCCAATAATAAAGGATCGTATCCCGTCAATCTGTTTGGCTGTCCCGGGAATCCCGGCAGCGATGGGGAGGGAGCGGATGTGTTGGCGGACGTTTAGGGGAGGCTACCGGCTGTCATCCGTCGAACCATGGCTAATCCGTCCGTCCGAACGCGGGAAAATCCCCGGGATCAGGCGGGATCTCCTGTTCGTTTCGTCAGGAGATCTTCTTCTGGTCGAGCAGGACGGGGGGGAGCGTCGCCAGGATCTCTCCGGATGGCCGGGTGAGGAGGATTGCCGAAGGGTTTTCCGCTCCCCACGATATTGCAGTCGATTTCTGACCAACAAAGGAGGATAAAGAGATGCGTTCGACGAGGGATGTTGTCGACAACCACTTGAAGTCATTTGGCGAGCGTAATCTCGATGGGATTCTTTCTGACTTCGCCCCGGGTGCCATCCTGTTCACGCCGCAGGGACCGATTAAGAGTGCCGAGGCGTTCAGGGCTTTTTTCCAAGCATTGGTTGCGGAATTTTCAAAACCTGGAGCGTCCTTCACCCTGAAGCATCTGTATGTCGAGGGGGACTACGCTTACATTCTGTGGACAGCAGAATCCGCCGACAACGTGTACGAGGTGGCGTCAGATACGTTTTTCGTCCGGAATGGCAAAACCGAGGTTCAGTCATTTGCCGCCAAGATCACGCCCAAGCACTGAAATCACGCCCTGATTCCAGCTTGGGGGCCGCCCAGCAAGCGGTTGAAGCCGAGAGTTCGCAGGTAAATGCAGTCTAATTCTAGTTGGGCGGACTGCAGGAAAGGGCCGGATGACCGGAGGGGATGACAACTGGGAAGCTGGCGACGCTTATGAGTCCTACATGGGGCGTTGGAGCCGGCCGCTCGCACGCAGCTTCATCAGATGGCTGACTCCACCGGGCGGGTCCCACTGGCTCGACGTCGGGTGCGGCACAGGTGCGCTCACTTCCGCAATCTGCGAGTTGGCCGATCCGGCATCGGTGTTGGCCTGTGACCCATCGAAACCCTTCGTCGATTATGCTCGGAGGACGGTGCTTGATGACCGCGTTGCTTTCGTAGTGGCTGGCGCCGAAGATCTTCCGGACGGTGCCGGCGATTTGGATTACATTGTGTCGGGATTGGTGCTCAATTTCGTTGCGGATCCCAACCGCGCTATCGCCCGCATGAAGCAGCGATTGCGACGCGGGGGGATGATCGCTGCGTATGTGTGGGACTATACGGATGGCATTGAATTCCTCCGGCGTTTTTGGGACGAGGCGGTTGCACTGGATTCAGCGGCGTTTGACCTCGATGAGGGCCATCGATTCCCGCTTTGCCAACCGGAAACCCTAAAGGCACTTGTTCTAGGAGCAGGCCTTCGCTACATTACGGTCGGTGCCTTGGAAATCCAAACGCGTTTCCGGGATTTCAAGGACTTCTGGACACCATTCCTGAGGGGGACTGGCCCCGCTCCGGCGTATGTAGCCTCTCTGTCGCAGGAACGGCGCGACCTCGTCCATGACCGGTTGGCGAGGAGTTTGACGGTTGAAGCCGATGGCAGCATCTCCCTCAAAGCAAGGGCTTGGGCAATGCGTGGAGTGTTGGAGTGATCCGCCTAACAATCCGTTGAAGCGGACGAGGCCAGCGCAAGCCTTGGAGCCTCGCCGCTTAACCAGCGTTAGGCAGCATCCATATCGAGGTAGATCATGAGCTTTGAAGCAAGATACATCCTTGGTGCAATTGCCATTGGAATCGGCGCATCTCTTTTCATGGACCTTTGGAATCTGTTCCTGAAGCGTGCGTTCGGCATTCCATCGCTCGACTACTGTTTGCTCGGACGCTGGATTCGCCACATGCCGGGGGGCACTTTCAGGCATGCGAGTATCACCGACGCGCCACAGAAACCCTTTGAGTGCACGGTCGGCTGGATTGCCCACTTCACAATTGGTGTCGCGTTCGCGCTCGTGTTCGTCGTTTTTTTATCGGGTGACTGGCTTGCGCGACCAACATTGCTGCCTGCGCTGCTCTACGGCATTGGCACCGTAGTGTTCCCGTTCTTCATCCTGCAGCCGTCGTTCGGCCTAGGCATTGCCGCATCAAGAACGCCCAAACCAACCCATGCGAGGCTGAAGAGCCTTGTGACACATACCGTATTCGGAGGCGGGATGTATGTATGCGCAATTGGCGTGAGCTACGTGCTGCGGGTTCATGCCTGACGACGGCAAGCAGTCGACGCCGCAATGCGGAGCGACTGATGCCGGGCGTTAGAGCGTGGCTGGAGGAATCTCCCCGGATCTGGAAACCCCGCTCACGCCCAGGGCGTCTACCTTTCAGGAAAGAGATATTCGAGCGGGAGGATTGAATATGAAAAAGAAATTCACCGTCCGCGCATCGGTGGGTACGGTTCTGCTTCTGGCGGTGTTTGCGGTTTTCGCATCCTCCCCGGCAAAAGCCATTTTGATGGGTCCTGACGGGGTAAAGTGTACCTTGGGCAAGGATGGGACCCCGATTACCTGTACCTGGGATTAATAAACGTAATACGGCCGATGCGTAAGAACGCTCCGCATGGGCCGCGAGGAAATCGGCTGCGGGGGAGATTCCCCTGCGGCCCTTTTTGCCTCTGCTGTGGTTCCCGAGGGTGGGTCGAGCCCCTCATGCATCCTTGAAACGAAAAAATCCGGGCACCCCCTCAAGGATGCCCGGATGCCTCCGCCCCGTTTCGATCGGTCTCAGCTGGAGGGGTTGTCGCTCCCCCAATACTGGTGAATATTCCCTTCCGACGGAACATTTGAATGATCCAGATCGTTCTCGTCGCTTCTGCCAGGCAGACTGCCGGTTTCTATAGGATTCCTCAGTTGCGCGTCCCGGTACATGTCCCCCTCGGCCGTGACGATGGCTGAATCCGCACCGCTCGGTTCAGGCATATTCCCGGTTTCAACAAGAAGGTCCACATCTTTCCAGCTTGAGGTACTTCCCTGTTCGAGTACCGACTGGTCTTCCAAGGTCAACACAGGCGCATCTGAGTGGGTCCCCGCCGCCTGGGCAATTCCAATCCCAAAGCCTGCCACAACCATCAGAATCGCTGCCAAAACCAACCCACCCGTATAATTCTTCATCTTTTTTACCCTCCCTCCCCAAGGAGAGCCTCCTGGGCCATCGGTTGTGTTAACCAGTAACGACTCCTGGGAATGACTATACTCCTAAAAAATGATGTCAAGCCATCCGCCCATTCTTTTTCCCCCCTCCTTCCGTGGGGGGGGGGACCCTGATGCATGGGAAAGGATCCATGATGGCAGGTCGAAGGAATATCTGGCCGGCGGATGGAGCAGGAGTCCCGAAACCTTGTGCAGAGCCATCTATCCCTACCCTGAGGGAGGGCAACGATATCAGATACACTGAAGGTCCTGTTGACTCTATGGCGGGAAATTGTCGTCTGTGTCGACCGGCTGCTTGGAGCCAATAAGATCGACATGCAGCTTCGGCAGGATATGCAAGGTGAGATAATTTCATAAATAGCATGTGCCGGTCCGTACTGAGGGAACACGCATCAGGGAAACGGCCGGGTGAGTTCGATAGAAAGGAGAGGTTTCATGACTGGAAAGGATAGGGACCACATCTCGTGGCTGCGGAAACTGGTGAAAGACGCCAACAAGCTTCTGGAGGCAACGATGGCGAATGTCACGGAGGAGCAGGCACACTGGATCCCTCCGGGGGTAGCGATGCCGATTGGTGCGCATTACGCCCATGTGGTCCTCTCCCAGGACGGCGCTGTCAACGGGGCGTTCAAAGGAGGTACCCCCCTGTTTGCAGCCGCTTGGGCAGGGAAGACCGGAGTCAGCGAGCCTCCTCCCGCCCCCGATCCGGCCAAGCCGGGATTCTCGGATTGGAGCAATTGGAGCAAAAGAGTGAAGGTGGAACTTCCTGCAACGAGAAAGTACGCCAGTGCCGTCTACGCCGCCACGGACGAGTTCCTGGCGAGTCTCTCTCCCGGAGATCTGGAGCGTCCGGTCGATCTCACTGCCGTGGGGCTTGGGAAATCGACGATGGGGTGGGTAATCAACAACGGTATCGTGGGAAACGCATTCACCCATTGCGGGGAAATTTCTTGCCTGAAGGGGCAGCAGGGGAAGCGTGGCTACCCCTTCTGAGGGACCCGAGGGGAGTTCCGGGGGAATTTACGATTAGGCGGCTCACCCTTCCCCGGAATTGCCGCCGATTCGATCCCCGGACTCGAAACGCCTGACATCGGACCCGAAGGTAACTATTCCCCCTAAACTTCGTAACCCCTCTTTCCGAAAAGAGATTTGTAGAAGAAGGCCTGGCAGCTTGGATATATGCGCCCGGAATGGGCCTTCGGTGATTCCCCCCTAGGAGGGGGGTATTCCACGTCCGGGGAAAGGGAAGGGGATGGCGGAATCGAATTCCACAAGAGCGACGGTATACAACAAGGCCGGGGCAGGCGTCCGAAAGATGGAGGCCGTTCGGTGGCTGGCTGCGCTCTTCTTCCTGGTTATCATGTTCGCGGGCATCTACCTGTACAACAAGAACAGCAGGACGATCGCAACGCTTGGTCTCCCAGGGTTCCTCATCGTGGCGGTCGGTTATTTCTATTGGGTAAAAGGCATGGGCGACAAGGCGGAAGCGTACTCCAAGAGAGCTGCCAATGCGCGCCAAGGCGCGGTTGCCGAAGAGGTTGTTGGGGACCTGTTGGGGGAACTCCCCGCGGGATATTTTGTCGTAAATGACTTCGTATCCAAGAGGGGGAACATCGACCATATCATCATCTCCACAAAAGGGATCCTCACCGTTGAGACCAAAAGCCATCGAGGAGTCGTTACCTGTGAAGGGGCGCTGTTGCATCGCGACGAGAAACCGTTCGAAAAGGACTTTATCAAGCAGGCATGGGCGCAGGCATTTTTTATCCAGGATATTATCGCTCGCCAGAATATCTCCGTACCCAAACCACAACCGGTCATCTTATTTGCCAATGCCAATGTCCAAGTACGACAGCAGGTGAGAGGCGTGGAGATCGTCAGTCGCCGATATTTTCCTGCCTACCTGAAGCGCTTGCCGAACCGCATAAGCGCCAGCGAGGCGGAGAAGATTTTTGAAATTCTGAAATCATCCCAAACGCAGATGTTCGTTTGACCTTCCCCTGATCGGGATTTCCCGGCACGATATCGCATCCACCCCCGCTCCCGCCCGTCGAAGGCGGAGGAAGGGCGAACGATCCTATAATCCCCCCACCGGTTCAATCCCCCCTTGTAATCCTTGAAATAGGGTTGAAGCCCAGCCTTCAACAGGCTAACCGCCTGCATCTCGCCCGGTGTGTCGGACGCGGCTCTTGCCGTGTAGTAGGCACTGGCGTATTCGGTTGGAGAAGAACCGCTGAATCCGATCCCGATGCCCCCGTTCGCGTTAAATTGAAGGGGCCGGGAGGAGCAGGAGACAGGAGCTGGGCTTTCTGGATCACCCCTTCCGCATCTCCGGGTCCGGGAAAATTTCTAGTGGGTGTGTGCCAGGGGTGCCGGGGCGTAATACATGGAGGTGAGGAGAAGGAGTTGCCGATTATACGCCATTGGCGTATGGTGGAATATGCGTTTCGTTGAGACGCCGATATTTCGAAGGAGGTCCTCGAACTCCTCGATGACGATGAATATCGCGCCCTGCAATTGGCTTTGATCTTCAGGCCAGAGCAGGGCGCTATCATTCCAGGAAGTAGCGGTCTTCGCAAGTTACGTTGGGGCGGGAAGGGAAGAGGCAAACGGGGAGGGTTGCGAGTCATCTATTATCAGGCGAAAGAAGAGGACACTTTTTACATGCTGTTCGTTTATCCGAAGAATGAGCAGGAGGTCCTGACGCCTACGCAGTTGCGCGTTCTTGGCCGCCTTGTCCGGGAGGAGTTCAAACGAAAAAGCATGATTTCGGAAAACTGATGGAGAGTGTAAAGCAGGCGGGAAAAATACGGCGCGGAGAAATGAAGGCCAGCCGTGTTTTCAAATTTGCACCTGCTGACATCAAGGCTATTCGTGTACGTTTGACCAAGTCGCAGTCTGAATTCGCGCTCATGATCGGGGTAAGCGTTTCTACCCTTCAGAATTGGGAGCAGGGCCGGAGAGTTCCGGAGGGGCCTGCGTGTGCTCTATTGAAAATTGCCGCGGAAAATCCCGAGGCTGTTATCCAAGCACTGGGAGCATGATTATTTTTCGAACTGGCGAACCACAGGCTGAAGCTGGCGGCTCACTTGGCAGATTTCCGGAGTGCCCGCAGCTTAGCCTGAGCGTGCGACGGAAAAAGAATGAAGAAGAAAACATTGTTGAGTTGGAGTAGCGGGAAGGACAGCGCGTGGGCGCTTCACCTCCTTCGGCAAGACTCCACGATTGACCTTCTCGGTCTATATACGGAGTCGACCACCAAAGGGATCCAATGTATGGCATTCGGAGACCTATTTCTTGAGAACGTTCGGAAGTGTCGAGAGAACCAACTGAAAGGGACTGGGATTGAACCCCTTTTCCCGTTATGGGGAATTCCCACCGGACAACTCGCAGATCAGATGCTCTCGGCAGGCCTGGAAGCCTACATCAGCAGTGTCGATCTTAAGAAACTGCCATCACGCTTTGCCGGACGTAAGTGGTCAAGAGACTTGATTGCGGAGTATCCACAAGGCACCGATCCATGTGGAGAGAATGGCGAAATTCACACTGTAGTCGTAGGCGGCCCCATGTTTCGCGGGCCGATCCCAGTCAGTGTTGGCGAGATTATCGAGCGGAATGGGTTTGCATATGCAGACATCATCCCGATGAGTTGAAATGACCGTCGAACAACGGCTTGAAGCTGTCGGCTCTCCTCAATCTCGCTGAGCGCCCGCAGCTGAAGCGGAGCGTTGGGCGGACAGGAGGACTGACAAGTGGCACTCGTCGTTCTTCTGAGAGGTGTCAACGTCGGTGGTCACAGAGCCTTTCGACCCGCTATGCTCGCGGAGCAATTGAAGCACCTTGATGCCGTCAACATCGGAGCGACGGGCACCTTTGTAATCCGGAAGCCAGTCAGGCGAACGCAACTGCTTGTCGATGTCGAACGCAGGCTTCCCTTCGATGCCGAAATCATGATTTGCCAAGGCCGAGAAATTATCAGGCTGCTGTCTCACGACCTTTTCGCGGGCCACCCGGCGCGATCAGACATCGTCCGTTTCGTGAGCGTCCTGTCTCGACTCCCCCGGTCGGCGCCGCGGCTGCCCATGAACCTCCCTTCCCGCGGCAAGTGGTTGCTGAAAGTTCTCGCGCTCGATGGCCGGTTCGTCCTCGGCCTATACCGACGCCACATGAAGGTCATCAGTTACTTGAGAACACTGGACCGAGTCTTTGGGGTACCGGCCACGACGCGCAACTGGAGTACCATCTGCGCGATCGGTAAAGTACTGAACGATGCAGCGATATGATAGTCATCGAGGAGAGACAGGCCCTCTGGGATCGGCGGAGGAAACTGCTGCCCAACAACACTATGCCTTGTTCCTGAGAGCAGGAGAGCCCAAAGGAGTTCGAGTCCTAGCAACAGGGGAGTCGTGGTGACAGAGAAGAAAACATGGGAAACATTTTTTGACGCGCATGCTCCTGTCTACGAGGAGAATGTGTTCACGAAGAACACTGTCCGGGAGGTGGATTTTCTGCTGGAGGAGTTGTCACTGCAACCGGGCGCCTCGATTCTTGACGTTGGGTGCGGGACAGGACGTCACTCCATTGAGTTGGCGAAGCGCGGCTATGATGTAACGGGACTGGACTTGTCTTCGGAAATGCTCGCCAGGGCGGCGGACGCGGCAAGTGCTGCCGGTGTGAATGTGGATTGGATTCATGCGGATGCCACTCAGTTTATCCTCCCCAGGAAATACAATTGTGCGATCTGCCTGTGCGAGGGGTCTTTTGGACTTCTGGGCCAGGGGGAGGATCCGATTGACCAGCCGCTGTCCATCCTGTGCAACATTTCCCGTAGCCTGAAACCACAGGCAATGGCCGTGCTCACCGTTCTCAACGCAGCGTCCATGCTTCGAAAGCACACGAATGAGGACATCGCAAAGGGACGCTTTGACCCCCTGACTCTGGTTGAATCGTCGGAATGCCCACCGCGGGAAGGACTGCCTGCCATTGCGGTTCGAGAACGGGCTTTTGTGCCGACGGAGCTTCTTCTGCTCTTTCGCCTCGCCGGCATGTCGGTAATCAACATGTGGGGTGGAACCGCAGGGAACTGGGGGAGAAGATCCCTCGATCTGGACGAGATCGAGATCATGGTCGTGGCACGCAAAATTGCCGAACCATTAGCTCCAGGAGGCAGTGAATAGCGCGCCGTCGCATTGTCTCTGCCTGATTAATTCGTCGGCAAGAAGAGCAGGGTATACCCACCGGAATTTTACACTAAGATATAGGTGGGCCGATCACAGGGGTCAGGTCAGGTGGGGTGGAACGCTTGCAGGGTCTCACTGAGGCAGCCGGTTTGCCGATGAGAAAGGTGCTTGCTTAACTCATGTGCCG
>Ga0210121_1000354_pt1 | contig 13194 bp, 9 predicted proteins | sample Joice_ThreeSqB_D_FD_184873 | JGI IMG/M metagenome (GOLD analysis project Ga0210121, IMG submission 184873) | Wetland microbial communities from San Francisco Bay, California, USA, that impact long-term carbon sequestration - Joice_ThreeSqB_D1... | ecosystem: Environmental > Aquatic > Marine >... | reverse complement strand
CCCCCGCCGCTCCGATAAGCTGCCCGGCGATCGTGGTCTGGATCAGACCCAGCATCTCGGGCGGATCGAAGGACGAAAGCGACGGCGCATCCGACAACGCCATTCCGAGGATGACGGCCACCGCTTCACGCAGCGTCACCGGGTCCCCGTCGGGTACGATCCGGGCGGCCGCCTCGCGCGCCGGCAGCGAGGGCTCGATCCCGTGCACGCTCCGCAACAGTTCTCCGAGCGGTTCCCACGGGCTGCGACTGGCGTAGGGATAGCTGCGTCCCTGGGCGAATTGGGAATCCGGGATCCGCTCGGCGGCCACCAGCTCCTCCACGAGCCGCGACTTCCCGATCCCGCCCGAGCCGAGAATCGCGGTGACACGGAATTGTCCCTGCCCCGCGTGTTCCCAGCGATCCCGCAGCACCTCGAGCTCACGGTCGCGACCGATGAGCGGCGTCTGCCGCCCCTCTATCCCGCGCGCCCGCCCTCGTTGCTCGCGCGCCGCCACCACGTAGTGCGTGAGGACGGGCTCCACCCGGCCTTTGACTCTCACCAGGTGTTCGTCCCCGTACTCGAACAGGTGGCGCGTGTGCTTGAACGTCGCCTCGTCCACGAGAATGGCGCCCGGATCGCACAGCCCCTGGATCCGCGAAGCGACGTTCACCGCGTCACCCACCGCGGTGTAGTTGCGGGCCCCGCCGCCGCTGAACACGCCCGTCACCACCGGACCGGTGGCGATCCCTATCCGAAGGAGCGGCTGATACCCGGTCGCCTTAGTCACCCGGTTCACGACCGGAAGGTCGAGCCGCTCGATCGCGGCCTGGGTGTCGAGGGCTGCTCGAACGGCGCGCTCCGGCTCGTTCTCGTAGGCTACCGGCGCCCCGAACAGGGCCATGACGCAGTCGCCTATGAACTTGTCCACGAACCCGCCCCACCGGCTGACGGCCTGCGCCACGGGATCGAGGCAGCCGGACACGTAGGCCCTCACATCTTCGGCGTCGAGGCGCTCGGAGAGAGAGGTGAAGCCCGTGAGATCGGCGAACATGACCGTGACCACGCGACGGTCCGCCTCGGCGACGGACACCAGCAGGGCGCCGCATGCCGCGCAGAACCTGGCCGACGGAGCCGTCGGCTCTCCGCACGCGGGACAGGACGGCGATCGCTCGGGGTGCTCTGGCATGTTTTCGAAGACCGGTTGGTGTTCGATCCGGCCGGGAACGAAGTGGGGGGGCGGCCGGATTCGATCCAACATAACACCTCGAACGCAAAGCGGGGCGACCTCTCGGCCGCCCCGCGTGCTCCAGAACCGTGGAGATCCTCAGACGAACTTCTTCCGAGGAGACACACGATCCTCCAGCTCTTCAGCCGTCAGCTCGATCGCGGAAGCCTCTTTGCCCGTGGCCTCGCGGATCTTGTTCTTCTGCTCGTCCGTGAGCTCGATGCGGATCTTGTCGTCCATGGTTCCTCCTCGTGGTGGATTCTACGGCAGCACGTTCGTGTCGCCCGATTCCTGCCGGACTCTCTTCCGGCCTACCCTAATAGAGTAGTCGAAACGGCACCCGGGGCGTTAGGAGAAACGGCACGAAGAAACCGTGACGGATGGCTGACCGCGACGGTGACCGGACGGACGGCTCAGATGTGATCGACGTCACCTTCCCGGAAGACCAGCGCGGACATCGGGACGCGGATCACCCGGCCGTCCGCGTCGAGGAGATCGCTTTCCAGCAATTCCTTGAGGACACGCGTAACCACCTCCCGGCTCGAGCCGATCCGCTGCGCGAGCTCGCGATGCGTCGGACGCGTGAAGATGACCTCCTTCCCCTCGGCCGCGGGGCGTCCCTCGTGCTCCGCGATCTCGAGCAACGTGACCAGGAGGCGCTCCTTGACCCCCATCAGGGCCTGCTCGCCTATGCGCTGATACGCCTGGCGGACGCGGTTGGCGAGCTGCCGCCACACCAGGTCCCGGAACAGGCCCTGGTCGTCGACCCAGTCGAGAAACGCGGCGCTCCGGAACTTGACGAGTCGCGCTTCGGTGGCCGTGATCGCGTGCGCCGGGTGCCCCCCGCCGTTCACCGCCGCGACGAGGCCGAACACGTCGCCGCACCTGAGAAGGTCGATCGCTACATCGCGACCGTCGTCGCTCGTCATCACGACCTTCACCTTCCCGCGGACGATCATGTAGACCGCGTTGTCGACATCGCCCCGGTAGTGAATGACGTTTCCCTTGGGATAGTCGTGGCACCGACCGAGCCGGCACAGCTGCTCGAGCCCCTCTCCCTTCAGGCTCGCCAGCGATTCGAGGCCGCGCAGCTCCTCGATCAGCTCCTCGTGCAACACTCTTCCCGTCATAGCCATAGGTCTGCTCGCACCGTCTGGCGGAATTTGTGGACGATGGCCTCGGCGATCGTTCCCTTCCACATCACGATCTTCGCCACGCCGGTCATCCCGGGCGGGGGTTGCCACCCGGAACGCGGGAACGGGATTTCCACCTCGACCCAGTTCCCGTCGGCGATCGGAGACGCCGACGCGACCTTCGACTGGAACTCCAGCCAGTAGCGAGCCGGCAGCCGCATGGCCGCCTCCTGCTCGGGTTGCAGCTTCGTCGCGAGCCGCAGGGGAATCCTGACCCGCGCCTGCCGACCCTGGACGGATGCCACTTCGAGCAGCAGGGCGCCGGCCTCCAGCCTCTCTCCCAATCGCTCCTCCAGGCGGTAGCCGATCACGACGCCCGCCGTCGGAGCCCGGACGGTGGATCTCTCCAGCCTTCCCTCGAGTAGTGCCAGCTCCCGGCGGCTTTCCTGGAGGACGGCGGTGGCCCCCGCGGCCGAGGCCAGGTCGCCGCGGGCTTCAGCCTCGGCTGCTTCCAGGGTGAGACGCCGCACCGAGGCCCGCGCGGCGGAGGCGCTGCGCAGCAGGTCCGGCGTCCACAGCGTCGCCAGGATCTGGCCCGGCTGCACCGTGTCGCCTTCGGCCACCCACATCCGATCCAGAATGCCGGTCTCGGGCGAGCGCACCAGCACTCGCGGGACGGCGGCCACGGTGAACTCGCCCCGCGCCCGGAACGTCCAGGGAGCGAGGAGGATGACCAGGGCGACCACGGCCACGCTCCCGGACCCGATCAGCCAGCGGCGCTGCTTGACGGCGGTCCTCCAGGAAACGGCGGCCGTGCGCACAACGGTCGCGGTGCGGCCGCTCATCTGCACAGCGATCCGGAGCGCGATGAGGGCCACCAGCACCCAGATCCACGGCCCCACGAACCGTCCGAGCACCAGGACCAGCCACAGCAGGGATACGACGGCGATGAGAGCGCTGTACGCCAGCGCGAGACCGCCGTAAAGCAGAAAGACCCTGGCTTCCCGGGGCGTGACCCGTGGAGAGGGAACGTTCATCCCGAGCGCGTACCGTCGCCCCAGCCAACCCCAGTATTCGAACGAACGCTTGCGCAGGTTCGGGATCTCCAGCCAGTCCGAGAGGGCGTAGTACCCGTCCAGCGGCAGCAGTGGATTGAAGTTGGTGACGACGGCGGAAATGCCCCCGACCAGGACCGTGAGGAAGGCCAGGTGGTGCGCGAGACTGCCCGGTTCCGTCGCGACCCACGCCAGGGCGCCGATCGCCGCGACCACCATCTCGATCCACGGTCCGGCGAACGTGACCCACAACCGGTCGGACCGGCGCTCGAAGGTCCACGCGTCGTTCGTGTTGCAGAACAGCGCGGGAGAAAAATACAGCATCATCGCGCCGATCTCGTGCACTTCTCCCCCGAACCACTTGGTGGTCAGCCCGTGCCCCACCTCGTGGATCCCGCCGATGACGATCACCAGGACCCACACGAGAATCAGATCGCCTACCGAGACGCCCGACAGAGTGTACAGCCTCGTCGTGCCGCTCCAGAACTCGCTCCAGCGCGCGCCGAGCACCAGTCCGTACGCGACGAACAGGACCAGAGACACCGCGACGAAAGCCTGCGACCACAACCACGGCGTGCGAGCGACCACGGCATCGAACAGATGATCCGGGTCTCCGATCGAGAAGCGGAGCCTGAGGATCGATCCCTTCGCGCGCTGGCGGACCCGGACCCGCCGCTGCGAACGCAGTCGCTCCATCAGCATCATGTTCTGCTCGGCGGGCGTGCGCTCCACGACTCCCAGCTTCTTCAAACGAACCGCGAAGTCTCCTACCTGGCCCTCGGTGACGGCCACACCCAGCTCATCGGCGGCGCGGGCCGCGATCTCCGCCGGAGAACGCCGGCCGTTCATGAGCCGCATCAGACCGATCTCCGCTTCTCCGAACTGGTAGTACTTCCCCTCGGCGGGGAGCTTGACGACATACTGTATCTGCCCCCGGTGCTCCCGGCGCACGATCTTGAGTTCCGCGGACAGGCGCGGCCGTGCATCGAGGGCGATCGTCACGGACCGGCCTCCGGTTCCACGACCACGGACGCCCCAGGCCTGAACTCCCCGACGTCCTTCATCTCGACAACGACCTCGCGGGTCCCGCTTCCGGGATCCACGGTGGGGGCCACGATGATGACGACGCCCGACTTCGACCGGCCCGCCGCGTCGCGGATCGTCACGGCCCCACCCTCAGTGAATCTCCCGGCGTCGCCTTCAGGAACCAGCAGACGCGCGCGGAGGGGCGACATGGAGGTCACCCGGAAGAGAGGCGCCGTTTCGTCCACCACCTGGCCCTGCCGCACGTACCGGCGCGAGACGACGCCGGAGAACGGCGCCGTGACGCGGGTGCGCGACAGGTAGAGCTCGGCCCACTTGAGGGCCGCCTCGGCCCGCTGATTCGCGTACAGGCCCTCTTCGTACTCGGCGTCGCTGACACCCTCACTGGCGTGCAGCTCCTCGAGGCGCTCGAGCTGCCTGCGCGACTCCTCCACCTCCGGACGTATGCGCTCGACCTCGAGCTGCGGCACCTCGTCCCGCAGCGTGGCGAGCAGCTGGCCCGCCGTGACCCGATCTCCCACCTCCGCGTGGATCTCCGCGATCGGGACGCCGCCGCCGGACTGTTCGTCATCCGGCATGAGCGTGAAGACGTCGGCGTCCCGCTCCGAGTAGAGAAACGCCGCATAGCCGCTCGCTGGCGCCTCGGCCCCGGACGGATCGACGAGGCTGAGGCGACGCTCCGTGGCGGGCTCGTCGGATGTATCAGAGCGTATTTCGCGGCTGCAGGACGCGACGAGGAAAGGAACTGCCCCCACGCCGATCCAGCGGATCCAACGTCGGCGATGGGGAATCTGTCGAGCGGTCATTCGTTTACCTCGATGCCTGGGATCATCGCCAGAAGCGCATCTGTATCCAACGGACCAGCGGCCGGAACACTAGATACGCGACCGGTCGGCGCGCCCCCACGATCTTGGCCCGCGCCTCCAGCCCGGGACGCAGCAACCCCTCCCCGTTATCGATGTCGCCCCACACCGTCACCGACGCGTCACCCGAGGCGTCGGTCGCCGCGGCCGGGGAGATCTCCACGATGGAGCCGACGAACGTGTCGTGCGGACGGGCGGCGACCTTCAGACGAACCGGGAGTCCCATCCGGACCCGATCGATGTCCTGCTGCCTGACCAGCGTCTCGACCTGGAGCCGGTCCGTCCTGCCGAGCAGCACGAAGGCGCGGCCGGGCTCGAGGTATTCCCCCAGCATTTCGTGCGGCCGGACCGTCAGGACGACGCCGTCGACCGGCGCGCGTATGCGGGTTCTCTCGAGCTGCTCTCGCAGCAGTGAGAGGTTCTCCGTCAGCTCCTCGACTCGAATGCCTGCGAGGCGTGACTCGGTCTCGGCGCCGCGGGCGCGGGCGGAGGCTTCCTCCCGCCGCGCGGCGGCCAACGCGCCCTCGGTCTCGGAGATGCGGATGCGAACCTCCTCGTCCCTGAGGACCGCCAGGACGTCTCCCCTCGCCACCGAAGCGCCCTCCTCCGCGCGGACTTCCTCGAGCACACCGCCCACCGTGGCACGCACGGGCATCCGGCTGCCCGGAATGAGCTCCGCGGAGCGCGGAGACACCCGCTCACGCCACGGAATCAGAGCCACCGCGATCACGACGGCGACGGGAATTCCGACCTTGCGCAGGAATGCCGCCCGCGGAAGGGCGGCCAGGCGGCCGCGCCACGCGGCGACGGGGGCGAGAAGGCCGATGAGGGGCACCTGGCCGTAAAGCTCCGAGTTGCGAAATGCCACGGAAGCCTGCGTGGCGAGGAGCTGGGCGACCTCCATGCCGGCATCCCCGAGGAAACCGGCCGCGGAGGACTCCATGTAGAAAGCCCCCACGAGTCCCTCGTCGTCCCGAAGCGGGACCAGGCACAGCGAACGAATGCCGCTTCTCTCCAGCTGGTCCGGGAAGGCGGCCCTCACCGACGAGGCGAGCTCGGTGTCTTCCTCTATGTCCGCGACGTACGTGACCTCGCCCCGTTCCAGGAGCCACTCCATCAGCCGGTCGAGCTCCAGGTTCTCGTCCGACCCGGGATCGAACGCTTCCTGACCGGAAATCGCCCTGGGTGTGAGCTGCCCGCTGTCCACCAGCGAGACCACGGCCCGGTCGTAGGACAGCAGTCGGCTTCCCAGATTCACGAGGGACACCGCCAGACGATCCGTGTCCAGCGTGGACGTGATCTCGCGGCTGATGTCGAGCATCGCCTTGAGGTCCCTGGCGCGCAGCTCCGCTCCGTGCAGCTGGGCGTTGCGGAGCGCCAGGCTGGCCGTGGCCGCGAGGCCTTTGAGGAGTGTCAGGTCGGATTCGTCGAACAGGCCGGTGTCCGACTTCTTGTTCAGAACCTGGAGGGCGCCCAGCGTGTCCTCGGTGGTCTTCAGGGGGACCGTGGCTACGGAGCGGGTGGCGAATCCGGTGGCCTCGTCGACCTGGTGAACGAAGCGGGCATCGCGCGTCGCATCGGCCACCAGCTCCGCCTCGCCGCGCCGGGCCACGTCGCCGACGATCCCGGCGCCCATCGGAAGCTCGAGACCCTCGATCTTCTCGCCTACCGGTCCGCGGGCGATCCGGCAGACCAGGACGTCGCCCCTGCGCAGCCAGATGGACCCGGCCTCCGCGCGCAGGATCTCCAGAGCGCGATCGAATACCCTGCCCAGGAGCTCGTCGGCGTCCAGAGTTGACGAAAACTCCAGACCCGCCTCGTACAGAAGCTCCAGCTGTTCGACGGTAAGGCTCGTGTCGGCCAAGATCGGGGCGCCCGGGCTGGGGTTCAGCCGGACCCATCCCATCCGCACCCTTCCCTCGCGCGAGATCGTTCCCGCGCAACCGGCTCTATATCGACGACCTCGGAAGTGGATCCGGGGTGTATCCCGTAACCCGGGGGGGCATCATCTCAGGCCGCAACTGCACCCGATCGGGGCGTCCCGACCCCGCTCAACATAGCCAAACGCGGACGCCGACGCCAAGATTGGAGGCGGTCGCGGCGGCCTTCAGGCGGGATCGCGCGCGGCCTCCGCGAGGCCTGCTTCCTGCAGACGGCGGGCCTCCTCGGCATCCGGCACGTAGTCGGAGTGACACGCCGCCTTGCCTTCCTCGACCTCTTCCACGCCTTTGCGGGTCTTCGTGGCCAGCCTGTGGATCTCCTCCGGGGCGAGCACCCCGCGCTGCTCGAGGATCTGCCGCTGCTCGGCGGTGAGCGCGGCGCTCTTCATCACCTTCTCCCGCACGTACGCGGCGTCCTTGCCGGAGGCGAACTCCTGGATCTCCTTGCTGATCCGCACGCTGCACCAGTCGTGGCCGCACATGGCGCAGAAGTCGGTGTCGACATCCAGGTCCTCGTCGTGCAGGGCCCGCGCCGTGTCAGGATCGAAGCTGAGCTCGAAGTGCTTCTCCCAGTTGAGAGCCGCCCGGGCCTTCGTGAGCTCGTCGTCCCGATCCCGTGAGCCGGGGATCCCGAGAGCCACGTCCGCCGAATGCGCAGCGATCCGGTACGCCACGCACCCCTGTTTCACGTCGTCCTTCTTCGGAAGGCCGAGATGCTCCTTCGGGGTCACGTAGCACAGCATCGCCGCCCCGTGATAGGCGGCCGCGGTGGCACCGATGCAGCTGGTGATGTGGTCGTAGCCCGGGAAGATGTCGGTGACCAGCGGCCCGAGAACGTAGAACGGGGCGCCGTGACACAGCGTCCGCTGCAGCTTCATGTTGTATTCGATCTGGTCGAACGGCACGTGACCCGGACCCTCGACCATCACCTGGCAACCCTTGGCCCACGCCCGCTCCGTCAGCTCCCCCAGGGTCTCGAGCTCCCGGAGCTGTGCTTCATCGGTGGCGTCCGCCAGGCCGCCGGGCCGGAGTCCGTCGCCGAGCGAGAAGCTGACGTCGTACTCGCGCATGATGTCGCAGATGTCGTCGAAGATCTCGTACATCGGGTTCTGCCTGTCGTGCACGAGCATCCACTTGGCGAGCAGCGAACCGCCGCGCGACACGATCCCGATCAGTCGATCCTGGATCAGGGGCAGGTGCTCCCGCAGCACTCCGGCGTGGATCGTGAAGTAGTCGACGCCCTGCTTCGCCTGTCGCTCCAGCGTGTCCAGGATCCAGCCGTGGGACAGGTCCTCGATGCGCCGACCGATGATCATGGAATAGATCGGCACGGTACCTATGGGGACCGTCGAGTTGCGGATGATCGCCTCGCGGCACGCGTCGAGGTCCCCGCCCGTGGAAAGGTCCATCACCGTGTCAGCGCCCCAGCGCTCGGCCCAGCGCAGCTTCTCGACTTCCTCTTCGGTACCGCTGCTCACCGGTGAGGCGCCCATGTTGGCGTTCACCTTCGTCTTCGTGCCACGGCCGATGGCCATCGGGTCGAGCCGGTATCCGAGGTGGACCCGGTTCGCCGGGATGATGAGCCGTCCCGCGGCGATCTCTTCCCGGACCTGCTCCGGAGACAGGTGGGATTCGCGCTCCGCGACGCGGCGCATCTCGGCCGTGATCACTCCGAGACGGGCCTTTTCCAGCTGCGTCACCGCCCGATCCGTCCCACGCGGAGCCGGGTTGAAGTCCCACGCCGTGTTCGGCGATGGCGCAGGCATGCCCGGAGTGTCAGGGGAGGAAAACATCAGCGGGCCGCCGACATCCGGCGCGAGCGCGAAGCTGCCGGGAGTGGTCCCCTGGCCGGTGGTGGAGGGATCGAGGGCCCCGTGCAGGGGAAGGTCGAACCGGCTGCCTGCGGACGGCTTGATCAAGTGCGTATCCTGCATCGAGAGCATCTCCGGGTCCCGGCCGCTCACCGGAACGCTGACTGAGTCCAATCTACGTAATGGGCTGCGGGTCACAAAGGAGCGTCCGGAGCCTCTGTTTCCGATTCGCTTCGCAGCCTAACGTGTGCTTGTTCCGTGCCCCCCACGCCTCCGAGAGGATCGCGAAGTGAAGCGCAGATATCAGCCGTTTCGTATTTGGGTCGCTCTCCTGCCGGCCCTGTGCGCAGCCTCGATGATCGCGCCCGTGCCGGCCGCGGCGCAGGTCGACCCGGAACCGGGCCAGCCACCCGCAGGCTGGGAGGACCTGACCGGGTCGCTGGAAGAGTACGTCACCGCGGGCGGGATCGTCGGCGCCTCCGCCGTCGCGGTGCGCGAAGGCAGAATCGTGGCCCGATACGACCTCGGGTACGCAGACGTCGCCGGGGGAATCCGCGTGGGACCCCGCACCATCTATCACTGGGGGTCCATCACCAAGACGCTCACCGCCATCGCGATCATGCAGCTGCGCGACCGCGGGCTGCTCTCCCTGGACGACCGGGTGACGTACTGGGTCCCCGAGCTTCGGCGGATTCACGATCCCTACGGAGCGATCGACAGCATCACGATCGAGATGCTGCTCACGCACAGCGCGGGGCTGCAGAATCCCACCTGGCCGTGGACGACGGGGAGGGATTGGGAACCGTTCGAGCCGACCACCTGGAACCAGCTCGTGGCGATGATGCCCTACCAGGAGCTCCTGTTCCGCCCCGGCGAGCGTTACTCGTATTCGAACCCCGGCTTCATCTACCTGGCCCGGATCATCGAGGCGCTGACCGGCGACGCGTGGCAGGCGTACGTGCAGAAGAACATTCTGTCGCCCCTGGGACTTTCACGAAGCTACTTCGGGACGACGCCCTACTGGCTGGCCCAGGATCGATCGCACAACTACGATGTCGTATCGGCACCCGACGGGGCCACCGAGCTGATCGACAACGGCGCGGATTTCGATCCGGGAATCACGATCCCGAACGGAGGGTGGAACGCTCCGCTGGAGGACCTGGCGACCTACGCCGCCTTCTTGTCGACTACGGGCTCTCCCGACCCCGCAACGCAGCAGCGGTGGGAAGCCGTGCTGTCCCGGTCGACCCTCGCGGAGATGTGGGTGCCGCGCCTCCCCGTCTCCGAGGACGAGACAACCGGACGGGCCGACAGCCTCGGCCTCTCGTTCTTCGTGGTCCACGACGGCGGCCGGACCGTGATCGGCCACACGGGAAGCCAGGCGGGCTACCGCGCGTTCTTCTATTTCCAGCCGGCGAAGGAGGCCGCCGTGATCCTGGTCTTCAACACGGCGAACGAGGTGGCAGGAGAGGAGGCGGACCGGGCGTTCGAAGCGATGCTGCAAGCGGCGTTCGTCGTAGCGGATCCGGTTCCTGTCGGCGCGCGTTGACCGCGGGCTGGCCGCGGGACTCGGTTTGCGCTACGCTCACGGGCGTTCAGGACGTTCGCGAACTGGATGACCCACCAGCACAGGAAGATCGACATGGCACTGTACACCTGCCCTACCTGCGGAATGAGCGTCGGGATCATCACATGTGGAAACTGCGGCGCCGAGCTCGTTCACGAGACGCTCACGAAGGATGACGGAGGCACGGTTCACGTGTCGAAGTGCCCGAACGGGCACGGCATGATCAAGTCGCCGCAGTGCTGCGGACAGGACATGACCTGCGCCGTGTAGAACGCGGAATCGATGCGCTCGGGAGGCCGGGCGCGCCGGCCTCGACCCACCGGCGGTCGCTCGCTGCTCAGCGGGCGGCCGTTTTGCATCGGCGCCCCCCGCCTGCACCGCATGGGACCATGTGGGTATACTGGTACCACGTAGTTCATCCCGGCTACGAAGGCGAGCCAACACGCGAATGACCCCGTCACGCAGTCAGATCGAGGCGCTCTTCGAGGGCGCGCTCGGGCGCGCCCCCGAAGAGCGGCATGTCTGGCTGAAGAACGTGTGCGGCGGAGACGATGTCCTGTTTTCCGAGGTGGAAGCGCTCCTCGCCGCGCACCTCCGCGCAAACGGCATCCTCTCTTCGATACCCGAGGCTGAATCGCGTGCTTCCCCGGGATCGTCCGACCTGGACCCGCACGAAGCCCTTCACCGGGAGCTCGGCGACCGTTACTCGCTGGAGGACATCCTCGCCGAGGGCGGCATGGGCACCGTGTACCGTGCGCGTGACCGCAAGCACGACAGGCTCGTCGCGATCAAGACCATCCACCCCAATCTCGTGGACCGGATGGGGCTCAGCCGGTTCCGGCGGGAGATCCAGGTCACGGCGACACTCCGGCATCCTTACATTCTCCCTCTCCTGGACTCGGGCGCGGCGGGGCGCTTCCTCTACTACATCATGCCGTGCGTGGAAGGAGAGTCCCTCAGGGGGCGGCTCGCACGTGAGGGGCGCCTGACCACGCCGGAGGCGGTCTCGATAGCCCTCGACGTGGCCGAGGGCCTCGAGTACGCCCATCGGATGGGGATCATCCACCGGGACATCAAACCGGCCAACATCCTCCTGGAAGGCGGACACGGGCTGATCTGCGACTTCGGGGTGGCCAAGGCCGTCTCGGAAGCTGCGGCGGGTCCGAACGCAGGGGCCATCACGGGCACCGGGAGGGCCATCGGCACGCCTGCCTACATGGCCCCCGAGCAGTTCACGGGAGAGGCAGGGCCCGAATCGGACGTGTACGCGCTCGGCGCAGTCCTCTTCGAGTGCCTGACCGGTGACCAGTGGCCGATCGCCGGAAGGTCGGAGCCCGACTGGAGCGGAGTCGATCCGGGCCTCCGGGCCGTTCTCCGCAAGGCTCTGGAATCGAAGCCGGAAGATCGCTGGCCTGACGCCGGCGCGCTGCGTCACGAGCTCGGCAAATGGCGGGCGCGCCGCGCAGCGCCGCGCACCCCGAGCCCGGCGAGTAGCGGGCTCGTGGGTCGGATCCGGGAGCTCCTGTTCGGCTCGTCCAGCGGGAAGCCCAGCAAGAAGTCGGTGGCCGTCCTTCCGATCGAGAACCTCAGCCGGGACGAGGACACCGAGGTGATGGCCGATGGCATCACGGAGGACATCATCACGCACCTCTCGCGGATCCGGGATCTGAAGGTCATCTCCAGGACCTCGGTGATGCGGTACAAGAACCTCGATCCTACGCCTCGACAGATCGGGCGCGAACTGGGTGTCGCGAACGTGCTCGAAGGCACGATCCGGCGGTCGGGAGACCGGCTGCGTATCGTCAGCCAGCTGGTGGACACCCGTACGGAGGAGTGCCGGTGGAGCGAGACCTTCGACCGCGACATGACGGACATCTTCGGCATGCAGAGCGAGGTGGCGCGGAAGATCGCTGACTCCCTCCAGGCCCGGATCTCGGATACGGAGCTCTCGCTGATCGGAAGAAGGCCGACCGAGAACGTCGAGGCGCACAAGCTGTATCTTCGTGGCCGGTTCCTGTGGAACCGCCGCACGAAGGACGCTCTTCTCAGGGCCGCCGCCTCGTTCGAGCGAGCCATCGAGCTGGACGGTGAGTACGCGCCGGCCTACGCGGGCCTGGCCGACACCTGGCTTCTGCTGGGCGCCTACGGCTATCGGCCGGAGATGATGGCCGTAGCGGAAGCGAAGGCGGCGGTCGAGCAGGCTCTGGAGCGCGACGAGCGCCTGGCCGAGGCGCACGCATCGCTGGGTCAGGTGTGGCGCACCGAGATGAACTGGAAGGCCGAGGAGACGGAGTACCGGCGCGCGATCGAGTTGAACCCGAACTACGCTACCGCGCACCAGTGGTACGCCACCCTCCTCGCTGCCCTGGGCCGGCTCGACGAGGCCCTGGTCGAGATCAGGATCGCGCAGGACCTGGATCCGTTGTCGAACGCCATCGGCGTGACGGCGGGCAGCATCCTGTGCCTGAGGAGAGACTACGGCGAGGCCATCGCCCAGCTGCACCGGACGCTCGAGCTCGATCCCAACTACTTTTCCCCGTACGCGTGGCTGATCAACGCGTGTGGAGGCGCCGG
>Ga0210121_1000353_pt1 | contig 13243 bp, 10 predicted proteins | sample Joice_ThreeSqB_D_FD_184873 | JGI IMG/M metagenome (GOLD analysis project Ga0210121, IMG submission 184873) | Wetland microbial communities from San Francisco Bay, California, USA, that impact long-term carbon sequestration - Joice_ThreeSqB_D1... | ecosystem: Environmental > Aquatic > Marine >... | reverse complement strand
GTCCAACTAAGTGCGGCTCAATCTCGACATCGTAGCGCGCGATCAGCTCGCCCAGGACCTGCGCGGCGAGATGGCTGTATGGATCGTCCACTTGGTGGAAGTAGCGCACGCGGTGCGGCGCGCCGCGCAGCCGTCGCTGCCGCTCCGCAATCCAGCGTCTGACATCTCGGGTGCGGCGACTGGTGAACGCGGCGGCCACGAGCGGCGCGACCAGGCCTTTGTCGTTTCGTGCGTACGAGACGAATATGTCGGCCAAGAAAACTCTCCGTTGCGAGTTGCGGACCTTAGCACAACCGCTGGTGCGATCAGGACGGCCCTTCGCGGCGCCCGGTGCGGTCGAACCGGACCGACGGGCACCCCAGGCATCGGTCTGTCCTGCAGTGTCCAGGGCGCCTGGTCCGGGGCCTCCGGGCCTTGCCGCGGATCCTTGGGGCCATTTGACCGGCAACGCCGATTTTGATGGGGTCTCCTATCGTCGTGAAGCAGCCTGCCGGGCTCTGGATTACAATTCGCTGCATAAATTTACCCATTCCATGCCCCTCGAGGAACGATGTGAGTCAAACGCAGCAAGACCTTCAACTAAAAGTCTGGAAAGAGCTGGCCATCAGCAAGCAGATCCTGATTCGGGCGGCCACCGACGCGCTCAAGCTCGACCCGGAGTGCACGCAGGAAGAGCTGAAGGAAGCACTCGAAGCCGCGCTGAAGAACGTGTCCAAGGCGGATACCGAGCTCTTCAACGCGAAGAAAGAGGCGGCGGCCACCATCGCTGCGCTCGAGAAAAAGCTAGCCGAGGGCGAGCAGGGCCTCGCCATCGAAAAGCAGGCTGCTGCCGAGGCGAAAGCCGCGTACGACGGCGCCGTTGTGCAGATGGCTAACCAGCGCGCGGCCGCCGCGACGGACCTGCAGAAGGTCAAGGAACGCCTGGCCGAGCGCGAAATGTCGCTCAAGGCGATCAACACGGCGCTGGCCGACACGCCCGCAAAGCTTACCCGGATCAAAGGACTTGCCCAGCGCAAGATCCTGGTCCACCGCTCAGAGGGAAAATTGCTTTACGTCTACGTGGATGCCGAGCACTGTCGATGTGTGTATGCCGGCAGTAAGGAAGCCTATCGGCGCTATCAGGATCTTGCCCTTGATCAACAGCTGGCTGCTGAAGATCGGCGCAACGCAAACCGAGATCAACCAAAAGAAATGGATTGGAGCGAATGGCGGTTTGATCAATCCTGGTAATGGCTGAATTCGATTTTAATTTGTCCTCCCTTCAATATCGGATTACCCATAATCTATTGATATAATTTCATTAGCCGATTCCGTGGCTACCCGTCTTGCCTTCTGCGACCTCCTTGCCCTAGATAACTTTCTGGTCATCCTGGCGTCATTTCGGCGTTAACTTTTGGATTTATAGTCTGTCCCAGAAGGCCAATTTGGGCCAACAACCAAAGCAGGGAGGAAAAAATGAAACAGACATTCAAATTCGTTAGACACCTTGTCGTGATCGTAATGGCCGGACTGCTTCTGGGAACCGGTTTTTCGCCGGCAACAGCCGCCCTAAATGCGCCGGTTCCAATGGTGCCGCAAAATTTCAGCGCTCTGGCTGATACCGTCAGCCCGGCGGTGGTCCACATCCGCGTGGAAAAAACCGTACAAGGCGGGGGCCCGGCTTCTGGTCCTTTTGGTATGACTCCCTTTGGCGGCGGCGAACAATCCCCGGATTTCTTTGGCCATCGTTTTGGACCGCAGCGCCAGCCGGAGTTCAGACAGCCGGGTCTGGGTTCCGGATTCATCATCGATCGAGACGGATATATTGTTACAAACAATCATGTGGTGGATGGTGCCGACACCATCACCGTCGTTCTCAAGGATGAGACCGAATACCCGGCTAAAGTGATCGGGCGGGATCCCGTAACCGATATTGCCCTGATCAAGATTGAAGCCAAAAGCAATCTGCCGACAGTTGTCCTTGGAAGCTCCACTGATTTGAAAGTTGGTGAATGGGTAACGGCCATCGGCAGCCCGTTTGGACTGCAGTATACCGTAACCGCCGGTATCGTCAGTGCCAAGGGCCGGGCTATCGGCTCCGGACCCTATGACGATTTCATTCAGACGGATGCCTCCATCAACCCCGGAAACAGCGGCGGTCCCCTGATCAATATGAAGGGTGAGGTCGTCGGGATAAACACCATGATTATCGCCGGCGGCCAGGGTATCGGTTTTGCCATTCCCATTGACATGGCCAAAGGCATTGTCAAGCAGTTGAAAACCAGCGGTGAGGTCACCCGTGGCTGGCTGGGGGTGACCATCCAGGACCTTAAAGGAGACCTGGCCGAGTACTACGGTGTAAAAGGCAAAACAGGTGTGCTGGTGGCCGGCGTTGTCCCGGGAGACCCTGCGGATCAGGCAGGAATAAAACCCAGGGACGTCATTACCGGCGTTAACGGCCAAGCTGTCAACACCAGCCATGATCTGACCAGCCTGGCCGCCAATCTGGGCGTCGGCGATAAAGCCAAAGTGACAATTTTGCGCAACGGTGAATCCAAAACCCTGGAAGTTCAAGTCGGGAAAAGGCCCTTGACCATGGCGTCGGTTTCCGAGAATGGCCAAAAGGAAAAGGAGGGCAAATACGGTTTTAGCGTAACGGACGTTACTCCGGAATTAGCCCGTCGCTATAGCCTCGATGATACTGCAGGCGTCATGGTCGTCGGCGTGGCGCCCAGGAGCAAAGCGGATGCCGCCGGTATTCAGCAAGGTGATCTCATCATTGAAATCAATCACCAAAATGTGGCTTCAGTGAAAGATTTCAAGAATCTGATCGACCAGAACAAAAAAGCAGACGGAATTAATTTGCTCGTCAAACGCGTGAATGCCGGTTTAATGGTGATTAACCTGGTATGAGGTTCCCGGTTCAAGGTTCAGGGTTCAGGGTTAAGCGCGGCGCGCTTTTTTCATTAGCCATTGATTCTTGCCGCACAAATGGGGATTAACCTCTGAACCGTGAACCCTGAACCCCTGAACGCTTAAGCCAAGGCTTTACATTTGGGATTAATGCGTTATAATAAAAATCAGCTCGATGGTTGCGGGGAGTAAATAAGACGCTTTTATGAAATTTCTTTTATATAATATCAGGTACGCTGCAGGCATTGGCAGGCATTTCCACTTTCCGGTTCCCTACAGCGGCTATTTCAAAAACACCAACGGGAACATGAAAAAGATCATGGATTTCATTGGATCGGTCAATCCCGATATTATTGGATTGATCGAAGTGGACGGCGGGTCTTTTCGTTCCAAAAAAAACAACCAGGCGGAAGCCATCGCCTGGGAATTACAGCACGACCATGTCTACCAATCGAAATACCCGGCTACCTCTGTCGCCCAGAAGCTGCCCTTGCTAAAAAAACAGGGCAATGCCATTTTGACCAATCAGGAAATTGTATCCCAGCGGTTTCATTATTTCCGGGAAGGGGTCAAGCGTCTGGTGATTGAACTGGAATTGGCCGATTTTTCAGTTTTCCTGGTGCATCTGTCAATTAAATTCCGCCATCGTCAATATCAGCTTCAGGACCTGCACAACATGTTAAAAGCAGTAACAAAACCCGTCATTGTTGCCGGCGATTTCAATGTTCTGCGGGGTAACCGGGAACTTCAGTTGTTTCTGGCCGCCACCGGGTTAAAAAGCGCCAACAGCAGCGGACAGCCATCCCATCCCAGCCGGGCTCCGCGCCGACAGCTTGATTACATCTTTCATAGTCCCAAAATTAAAATTACCGAATTTGAAATCCCCCAGGTCAAATTTTCCGACCACACTCCCCTGGTTTGTGAATTTAACATCGCCGCCTAAAATAGAAACTCTCTCCAAAATAGTAGTTTACGTTCAAGGGCAAGGCGCCGATTCGATTTAAAAGCGGAGCGCACACGTTAGTACGTGAGCATTTTAAACCGAACCGCAACGCAGCCATTGGACGTAAAATGCATTTTGGAGAGAGTTTCTAAATCAACCTTCATACATCACGGCAATTATAGTCGCTTTGCCGCTTTTGGCCGCGATGTGATGGGGGGTGGTTGATAAATAATAGGCCGTGTCTCCCGGTTCCAGTTCGAAAGACTCCTCACCGATTTCCAGCATAACCACACCGTCCAGAACAAAAATGAATTCCTCACCTTCGTGCACGGAAATTTCTTTTTCTGAGACTTCCTCGAGTTGCACGAGCAGGGCTTCCATGTGCCGCCCCTTGACATCGGGAGCCAGGCTTTTGTAAATGTAGAGCTGCTTTTTGCCCGATTGTGAGGTAGAGCGTGATATGGTGCGGCGTTCATCTTTGCGGGTTATAGAATAAAGCTGATTGCCGATGCCCGAAATCAGTCGTCCGAAAGCACTGTCCAGGGCCTTGGATAATTTTATCACGGTTCCCAGCTGGGGCTGGGCCTCATTTTTTTCCATGCTCGCTAAAAATTCCACCTCAAACCCGGTGAGTCTGGACAGTTCTTCGAGCGACAGGCCCTTTTCCTGCCTCAATTTTCGAATGCGTTCAGCGATATCTTCAACCCCTTTTTCAGGTGCGGCCGGAATATCACCCGTTAAGCCGGCGAAAAAATCGATATGCATAAGTCCCTTATGATCTTTAGCTTCCATTTTATCTCCTCTAAAATTTTTTCAATTTGATGGTATCGAAAACGAATAACCCGAATTGAGCTTCGCTCAATTCGCTAGAGGCATTTGGCACCTATGTGCCGGGCAATAACAATTCGCTGCACCTCGGAGGTACCCTCACCAATATCGAGCAGTTTCTGGTCCCGGTAGAACCGCTCCACGTTATATTCCTTCATCAACCCGTAGCCGCCGTGTAGCTGCACCGCGTGGTTGGCACAGCGGTACATCACCTCAGAGCAGTAAAGCTTGCCCATGGCGGCCTCCTTGGAAAAAGGCATATCATTGTCGCGCAGCCAGCAGGCTTTGTAGAGCAACAGACGGGCACATTCGATTTCCGTGGCCATGTCGGCCAGTTTAAACGCACTGGCCTGAAAAGTGGCAATGGGCCTTCCGAACTGTTCGCGCTCATTTGTGTATTTAATGGCCATATCGAAGCACCCCTGGGCACCGCCCAGCCCCATGGCTCCAATCGACAAACGTCCGCCATCCAGCGTCTGCATCATCTGGTGAAATCCGTTGCCCCTGGGACCCAGCAAATTTTCCCTGGGCACCCGGCAGTCCTCAAAATAGAGCTCGGCTGTATTTGACCCACGCCACATCATTTTGTCATGCATCGCCCTGGCGGTAAAACCCGGAGTGCCTGCTTCCACGATAATACAGGAAAGTTCAGGCCGGCCATCATCCCGGGCGCCGGTTTTGGCCAGGACGGTGACACCGCTGGTGATATCGGTGGCGGCATTGGTGATAAAAATCTTGCTGCCGTTTATAACCCACTCATCACCATCCAGAACTGCGGTGGTGGCACTGTTGGCAGCATCTGAGCCGGCATTGGGCTCGGTTAATCCAAATCCCCAGAGGGCCTCACCATTGCACAGCTTCGGCAGGTATTTTTTCTTTTGCTCTTCGTTGCCGAAATAATATAATGGCCCGATGCCCAACGAATTTTCAGCGGCCACGGTGGCAGCGTGGGAACCATCGACCCTTGCGATTTCTTCAACCGCTATGATATAGGACTGGTAATCCATTGCCTGCCCGCCGTATTGCTCGGACACAAAAACACCGAACAGGCCGAGTTCCGCCATCTTTTTCATCGTTTCATAGGAAAACTCTTCTTTTTCATCCAGTTCCGCTGCAACCGGTTTGATCTCATTTTCAGCAAAACTGCGCACCGAATCCCGTAAAATCTCATGGTCCGTTGAAAGACTGAAATCCATACCCGCTCCTTATGCTTGAGGTTGCCCCATAATATTATTTGACGAAATCAGCCGCATGGCATAATAGATGATAATTTATAGATAGTTGGCTCAGTATTGTCAATCTTAAATAGAACTGGATTGGAGGTTGAATTTAGAGGACAGAAAACAGAGAACAGAGGTCTGAGGTTGGAGGTTAGAGGCAGAGAACCGGAGGATGGTAAGTTCATACTATAGTTTTTGACATAGCGTTAAGGATATAACTATCTGTAATAAATTTTAAAATTGAGTTGACAGATACAGAAACAAAGTGCTCTCTGTCATCTGTTTTCTGTCATCTGTCTTCTGTCCTCTGTCTTCTAAAATAACCATGCCCGAATTACCCGAAGTTCAGACCATCGTAAATGATTTAAACGCCGCCGATGTGATCGGCACACCGATCAGCAGCGCCAGGGTATTTTGGACCCGCACCATTGCATCGCCGGGGTCAAAATCGTTTTGCCGGCGCTTAAAAGGCCGCAAATTTACCGCCATCCGGCGACGGGGAAAGTACCTGGTTTTCGACATGGATGACGGCCATACGCTGCTGTTGCATCTGCGAATGTCCGGCCGTCTCCATCTGGTTGCTGCCGACACCCCGCGCATCAAACATGAGCATGTTATCTTGAGCTTCGCTGACGGCAGGCACCTGCGGTTTCATGATCCGCGCAAATTCGGCCGCCTCAGTCTGCTCAAGGATCCGGCACCGATTTTAGACCGGCTGGGTCCGGAACCCCTGGCGACCGGCTTCACGGCCAGGGCCCTGGGTAAGCTGTTAAAAAATCGTAAACGAATTTTAAAACCCTTGCTGCTGGACCAGACCTTTATCGCCGGTCTCGGCAATATTTACGTGGATGAAGCTCTGTGGGAAGCGAAATTGCACCCCCGCCGCCTGGCATCCAGCCTGTCAAACCCGGAAATCAAAGCGTTGCATCGGGCCATCCCCCGGGTGCTGAAAAGAGGGTTGCAGAATCTCGGCACTTCTCTGGGATCCGGTAAGGCCAATTTTTATTCGGTGGCCAGCCGGCAGGGCCGCAACAAAGACCAGCTGAAGGTTTTTCGCCGCACAGACCTGCCCTGCCCGCGTTGCAAAGAAAACATTAAGAGGATCATCGTTGGGCAGAGGAGTACCCATATCTGCTCAACATGTCAGAAAATTTAAGCCGGCTGGTCAAACCTCACAATCGAATTGACCCACTGTCAACAACATAATTTGGGCGGTAAAGGTTTCAGGTGTTCCGCCGCAGGCGGATCAGGTGTCAGGCTTGGGCCGGAACAGTGAACAGATTGAACGTCGAACATCGAACGTCCAACATCGAACGCCCAATGTTGATAGCGCTTCGCTTTATCTATTTTAGAAAAGCCGAAGCCTACAATGAGCTCAGCCGAGTCGAATTGCGAAGAATAGATTCGCTTTGCTCTGTATTTTTTTAATCGACAGGATACATCATTCGAAGTTGGACGTTCGACTTTCTATGTTATTTTTTTGTTAACCCCTCATGTGAAATTTCGTTGCGGAAGTTTCTTTTTTTGATTAGAACGGCAGTAATTTGGGCTGGCGGCGGGACTGACACCTGAAACCTGAAACCTGAAAACGGAGTTTTCCTGATGCCGACTGGTGTTTGCGGAATTGACTGCGATGTCTGCAGGCTAAACTTGCTGGGAACCTGCTCGAGCTGCGGACCGGGAACAAGCCTGGAAGCTGAAAAAAAACTTGCCGCCCAGCAGCGATTGCTGGGAAGCGCCTGCTCCATTTTGGCCTGTGCCAGAATGAATCAAATAGAATATTGCATGCGCGATTGCCATCAATTTCCCTGTAACAACTTTCGTGCAGGCCCCTACCCTTTTAGCCAGGGATTTTTAAACATGCAGCAACGACGACTGAAAGAAAAACCACCGGCTTTTGCTCCGGATGGATCCCGGGTTAGCGTGGATGACGCATTCTGGGATGACCTTTTAAAAAGAGATATCGATACCCTGTGCAATTTCACCCTTTTTGAAGGCGACTCCTCCGGACACCTGAAATTTCATTTTTTAAATGAAAATATTTTGGTGGATTTGAATGAGCGCTGTTTAAAGCGGATGCAGGATGGGCAATGGTCAAAAACGGAAGACCCGCTGCTTGAACTGGCAACCGTTTTATACCTGCTGAACGTCAACGGCCTTTATCCCATGGACCGGGATATCGTCGGGGTGAAGGATCTGAAAGAAGCCCATTTTTTTCAGGGTCCCCATGCCCTTAGAACAGAACCGCTGGTCAGACGCTACGGGACAGATTTAACCGGCTTTAGCCGGGTGGCGCAATACCTTGAAGGCCGGCGCCGGGACATGGCCGATGTCGCCTACCGCTTGCTGCCGTTTCCCAGAGTGCCTTTGTACTACTTGCTCTGGCAGGCAGACGACGAATTCGAGCCCCGGGTAACGGTACTATTAGACCGCCCAATTGAAAAGGTTCTGGCAGCCGATGCGATCTGGGCGCTGATTAACAGGGTAACCACGTCGCTGCTTGAAGGACGTGTAATCTGAAATGCCACCTCTCAGTTAACACAATTCAACATACTGTAATAATTAAATTATTGACACAGAAGCAACGACATGATAGCTAAAATCCAACCCTTTCGGAACCGAGAAATGAAGGAATTTAGAAAATGGGAATCAAAGAAAGGTCTGTCGCTCGCCGAAAACGAATCGTCGGGCATCTGGCCACTGATTTTAAAGATGCGGAAAATTGGGATCTGGATTTTTGGCAAAGCCAAACGCCGGAGCAACGGTTGTCCGCTCTGGTGGCAATCCGCAGAGATGTAATTAAGGTCCAACAGGCACGTTTGCAAAATAAAAGATCCTCAGATGACAGGTGATAAGAATGGACACGATCCAGGATTTTGAAGACATGCTCCAATTTCTGGATAAACACGATGTCCGGTATCTCATCATGGGCGGTTTAGCGTTTATCTACCACGCAAAACCCCGTTACACAAAGGATATGGATCTATGGATAGATCCGGAACCTGAAAACATAAAACGTACGAATCATGCCCTTGCTGAATTCGGCAGTCCAATTTTACTGGATCCAAATAATATCAAGGAAATTCTACAATTGGGTGTTGCTCCCGACAGAATCGACCTCATTCGGCATGTAGATGGAACAAAATTTGAAACTGCCTGGAAAAAAAGAATCAAAGGACAATACGGAAACGCCTGCGCCAATTGGATAGATATGGACAGCCTCATCCGCATCAAAAGCAGCATAGACAATCCCCGGCATCAAGAGGATGTTAGGGTATTGCGTGAGGTTAAAAAACGTCGCAAAAGATCAATGAGAACCAAAAAAAGTTAAAGCAATTTCGCCCCCGCTATTCCCTAACTCGGAAAGACCGCTCTCAGACCTTTTGCTTGGCAAACACCTCCGGATTCACAGTGTGGGCCGGCCTACCCCCCTGATAATATTCAATCAGCTGCTCCACCACCCCAACGCTCATGTTGTTCAAACCCTCAAAAGTGAAAGCGGCGGTATGGGGGGTTAGCACGACGTTTTCCAACTCCAGCAAAGGTGAGTCACTGGGAGGCTCATTTTCAAATACGTCAATGCCGGCCCCGGCAATAACCTTATCCTTTAACCCGCGATAGAGATCCGCCTCTTTGACAATGCCGCCCCTGGCCGCATTGATCAAAATAGCCGAAGGCTTCATGGTTTTGAGAGCTTTTTCATCAATCATTCCTTTGTTTTCGGGAGTCAGCGGCGCGTGAATACTGATGACATCGGACACCCTGAGCAACTCCTCGATCTCCACTTTGGCGATGCCCTGCTTTCTGGCAAACTCCTCGGGCCAGAAGGGATCATGGGCCACGACTTTCATATCAAAGCCTTTGGCCCTCAGGGCCACACAGCGGCCAATGGCACCCAGCCCGATTAACCCGAGGGTTTTCTGCCAGATTTCAAGGCCCATTATCTTGGTGTGCTCCCAGCGTTTTTCACGCAGGCTCTGGTCGCAATAGATAATTTTTCGCGCCACATTCAACATCAAGGCAAAGGTGTGGTCGGCTACAGCCTGGTTGTTGGCACCCGGCGTGTGGAATACGATGGCATCATGACGGGTGGCAGCGTCGATGTCCACGGTGTCCAGCCCGGCGCCCATCTTGGCGATGGCTTTTACGCCCGGCGCCATGGCAAGCACCGCATCGTTTACCACCAGGTCATTGCCGCAGAGTATGGCGTCCGCCTGTTTCAATGCCTCCACGAATTTGGGATCTTGTACACCGGAGCCGCGCATATCAATCAGGTTCATCCCCGCATCCTTAAGTTGATCCATCGGGGCGCTATCAAAGGCACAAAACGGTCTGGATTCAATCAATACGGTAAATTTTCCCATCGCTAAAATCCCCCTGAATCCCCCTTTTAAAAAGGGGGACTTGAAAGTGTGGCAAAACAGAACAGCGTTTCGTTTGAATCAGAACTCGCAGATTCCGATATAATTTTCCGGGGTTATTTTCAACAACTCATTTTTGACGTCCCGGGACACATCCAGGGATTCGATAAACTCGGCCATGGTTTTCTGTTTGATGACCTCGTGGGTGCGGGTTAAGGTTTTCAGGGCTTCATAAGGTTCCGGATAGTTTTCACGGCGCAATATGGTCTGGATGGCCTCGGCCACAACGGCCCAGTTTTTTTGCAGGTCGGCCCGGATGACATCCGCATTCAAAATCAGTTTATTGAACCCCCGTATCAGCGACTTCAACCCGATGACGGTATGGGCGATGGGCACCCCGATGTTGCGCGTTACCGTAGAATCGGTAAGGTCGCGCTGCAGTCTCGAAATCGGCAATTTGGCTGCCAGATGTTCGAAGATGGCATTGGCAACACCCAGGTTGCCCTCGGAATTTTCAAAATCAATGGGGTTTACTTTGTGCGGCATGGTAGAGGAGCCCACCTCGCCTTTTTTTATCTTCTGTTTAAAGTAATCCATGGCAACATAAGACCATATATCTCGATCCAGATCGATCAGGATGGTATTGATCCGTTTCAAATTATCGCAAAAAGCCGCCAGATTGTCATAATGCTCAATCTGGGTTGTGATCCTGGAACGTGAAAGGCCGAGCACATTGTTTACCAGACGGTCGGCAAAGGCCGGCCAGTCAACGTCCGGGTAGGCCACGTGGTGGGCATTTAAATTGCCGGTGGCCCCCCCGAATTTGGCCGAAAACGGAACGGTATCCAGCATTGCGGTTTGAACCTTCAGGCGCTCGACGAAAACATAGATTTCCTTGCCCAAACTCGTGGGTGATGCCGGTTGGCCGTGGGTGCGGGCCAGCAGGGCAACATTTTTCCACTGGCGGGCCTTGGCCTGAAGCAACGCGAAGACTTCATTGAAAAGGGGTGTTAAAACTTCCTCCAGGGCCTGTTTCAGGCAATAGGGCAAAGCGGTGTTGTTAATGTCCTGGGATGTCAATCCGAAATGAATGAATTCTTTAAAGGCCTGCAAATTCAATTCATCGAATTTTTCCTTTAAATAATACTCCACGGCTTTGACATCATGGTTGGTGGTCTTTTCGATATCCTTGACCCGGTGACCATCCGGCAGTGAAAAATTTTTATAAATGGATCTCAAGGATTTAAACAGTTTGGGGTCAAAGCCTTCCAACTGGGGCAACGGCAGTTCGCACAGGGCGATAAAATATTCTACCTCGACCAGTACCCGGTATTTTATCAACGCACCTTCCGAAAAATAATCCGCCAGCTTTTGGGTTGCCCGACGATACCGTCCGTCAACCGGAGAAATTGCTTCAAGAGATGGAAATTCCATAATACTTCCTTGGTTGTGAGGTTCAAGGGTTCTGGGTTCAGCGTTCAGGGTTAAATTTCTGGTCGAACCGATGGTGGAAAAATGCATATGGCTTAGGTCTTGAGGACTGAAAAAGAATCAAACCAAATTTCGATCCTGAACTTTGAACCCTGAACCTTAAAACCATTTTTTGAGGAAAGTATAGGCAAATGCTGTATTCCTGTCAAGAAGGGTCAAGCGGCTCTAACATCTTTATGTTTTGACAATCCATACCGGATTGTCCTATTTATGGGAAAAATCAATCGACCGATGTTCCAGCAAATTTTTTTAGCCATTTCAAGGCGCCAGAGAGTATCCATTCATTTAAGCCGGGGGAGATTATGAAAGTTCTGAAATATGTTCTGATCGGATTGGGTCTCGCAGCAATTGGAGCGCTAATTTCCTATCAGGTATTTTTCCGCCTTGCCCATCCGGAATATTCCGGATCCATCGCAATTGAGGGGCTGACGGCCGGTGTTGAGGTCCGGTTTGATGATTACGGCGTCCCTCATATTTTCGCTCAAAACGACAGGGACCTCTATTTTGCCCAGGGTTACATCACCGCCCGGGAGCGAATGTTTCAGATGGATCTGAACCGGCGTGCCGGAAGGGGTGAACTGTCAGTTCTGCTGGGGGAGACAACGGTTGATGCAGACAAATTTCTTAAAACCGTCGGGTTTTACCGCTATGCCAGAGCGGAATACCGCCAACTGCCGCAACAATACAAAGATATCGTCCTGGCCTATACCGCAGGGATCAATGCCTATATTCGCGACTTAAAGCACCTGCCCCGGGAATACGTTTTGCTCAGATCCAGACCCGAGCCCTGGGTCCCGGAGGATACGGTGGTCTGCGGCATTTTAATCGCCTATAATCTGACCCGCTCCAAAAAAACCGATCTGATCTTCTACCGGATCGGCCAGGCCGCCGGGGAACAGATCCTGGAGCAGATTATACCCTCATTCCCGGATTTTGCACCCAGGGTGTCACAAGGCCCGGAGCAGAATCCCGCGGTGATTGCAGGGAATATCTTCGGCGGCCTGGGTGTCCCGGATTCCCGGGAAATCGGCAGTGATTTTGATGAATCCTCTTTCCCCGGCGAATTTGCCGCCAGCAACTGGATGATTTTTTCGGGGACGCGCACTACCACCCAAAAGCCTATTTTCAGCGGCAGTCCCGACCTCGAGCCCAAGCTGCCGGCCCTGTTTTACTTGATTCATCTCAAATCCGATACCGTCGACGTGATGGGCGGCTCGCTGCCCGGCACGCCGGGTGTCAATGTTCTGGGATTCAACGGCAAAATCGCCTGGAGCACCGTCAACGGCCGGGTGGATGAACTTGATTACTTTATTGAAAAAATAAATCCCCAGGATCCAAACCAGTATCTGACCGAAGACGGCTACAGGGATTTCAAGGTGGTGGCGGAAGAGCTCAAAATTAAGACCAAGGACGGCATCAAAACCCAAAAGCTGGCGATCAAAATATCACGCCACGGGCCTGTCATTTCCGATGTACTGCCGGCGGCGCCGCCCAACACGGCCATGATG
>Ga0210121_1000352_pt1 | contig 13300 bp, 14 predicted proteins | sample Joice_ThreeSqB_D_FD_184873 | JGI IMG/M metagenome (GOLD analysis project Ga0210121, IMG submission 184873) | Wetland microbial communities from San Francisco Bay, California, USA, that impact long-term carbon sequestration - Joice_ThreeSqB_D1... | ecosystem: Environmental > Aquatic > Marine >... | reverse complement strand
CAGGTTGAGCGGGTTTCCCCAGTCGTTGGCGGCGGCCAGCCTGTAGTAGGCCGACGCCTCGATCGCGCCTCCGGCGAGGTCTTCGCGGAGGCCGAGCTCGACGTTGGGAATCAGATCTCCGACGCCGAGGCGCACCTCGCCCCAGCCGGTCAGGCCGGCTACCGGCCCCTGCCGTCGGATACCCGCGCTCAGAGCCTCGACCCGGTTGTAGCGGAAGATCCCGTACCGGGACAACGAGGGGGGCGCGATGGCGCGGCCTGCGGTGAGCTCGTCGAGCTCCTTCTCCATCCTGTCGATCTCGTCCTGGCTGAAGCTCACGGGCTGGCCGGAGAAGAAGTCCTCGGACAACAGGGTCGAATTCCGCAGCGAGTCCCGCGGTGGCAGGATCACGATCTCAGTGACCTTCCGGCCGTCGTCGAGCTCGCGCTCGCTGGTCCGTCGTTCCCAGCCCTGAGGCAGGTCCGCTTCCGCCACATCCAGCGTATCGGTCTCGTTCAGGGCATAGTCCCCTACCGATATCTCGATCGCCACCGGCACCCTGAGCAGCGCCCCCGCCCTGCCCTCCCCCTCGAATCGGATCCGCCACGGGAGCCACCAGCGAAGCTCCTGCAGCGCGTAGTCCACGATCATATGGTCGATGCGCGCCGTGATCGGCTTGATGAAGCCGGGCACGTCCTCGGCGTCCTCCGGCTCATCGAGCTCCATGTCGAAGTCGCGTGCGGGTCGGTAGGCGCCCCGCACTAGGGCCGCTGTCTCGAGGTCGAACCAGATGGCCCCCGCGAGGAGGCCGAACTCGGATCGGCGTGGCTCGATCCGGATCTGAACGAGCGTGATCTCGCGATCGCTGTTGGCCAGCACGATCCGGATCGTATCGCCCGAGGCGAATCGATAGTGGTAACCCGCCGTATCCGCGAGCGGGTGCAGGAATCCCTCTCCACCCATCATGAGGCGGTCGGCCGACGGATCGAGGGGAATCAGGTCGTCCGGGTCCTCTCCGTAGTCGCCCCGCTCGACATTCCGGTCCTCGTCGTTCGCCATCTCCCCAACGATCGGCACATCCTGCCGACTGCCGAGCCACCGGTATGTCTCCACACCGGCCGAGTCCCAGCGCACGCGGGCGACCTGCTCGCTCAGGAACAGCGCGCGCTCCCGCCGGAACGCGGACGCCGAGAGACCGACATACACCCGCTCGCGGATGGTCGCCTCGTAGCTGGCCAGCCCGGCCGCCTCCGTGCCGCGTGCCTCGCGGGCCCGTTCGATCATCAGACGCGCGCCGTCGTCGGCGTACGTATCTTGGGGCAGCGTGTCCTTGTGCGCGGACGACGCCCGGTTGGCGGTCGGCGGACCGTGCTGCTGAGAATACGCCGGGGGGGGCGCCCCGAGCCCGACGCACGCAAGCAGGGCGCACGCGGTCAGGGAAGCGCAGGTCTTCGATAGCATGCGGGACAAGGGCTCTCCGGCTGCCGAGCTTCGGCTACTTTACGGGGGCCTTTACGTTGTTCCCCGAACCAGGGTTTCAACAAGAACGGATCCTTCCATGTCGATGAAGAGTGTCAACCCGGCATCGGGGCAAGTGCTGAACGAATATCCGACCCTGAGCGAGCCCGAGCTCGAGTCCCGTCTCGTCCTCGCGTTCGAGAGCCAGCCCGCGTTCGCCCGTCTGCCGGTCGAGAGGCGGGCGGCGTGGCTCGCCCGCGCAGCGGACCGGTTGCACGAACGTCGGCTGGAGCTCGGCCGCCTCATGACGTCCGAGATGGGGAAGACCTTCGGCGCTTCGCTGGCGGAAGTCGACAAGTGCGAATGGGTATGCCGGTACTACGCCGAGAACGGGGCCGCGTTCCTGGCCGACGAGCGCGTCGAGTCCGCGGCGCGCGAGAGCAGGGTCCGGTTTCAGTCGCTCGGGGTGATCCTCGCGATCATGCCGTGGAACTTCCCTTTCTGGCAGGTATTCCGGTTCGCCGCACCCGCCCTGGTCGCCGGAAACGCCGGGCTTCTGAAGCACGCCTCCAACGTCCCCGGGTGCGCGCTCGCCATCGAGTCCGTGTTCCGGGAAGCGGGCTTCCCGGACGGGGCGTTCCAATCGCTTCTCATCGCAGCTCCGCGAGCCGAGACTCTGGTGGGGGACGAGCGGATCGCGGCCGTCACGCTCACGGGAAGCGAACCGGCCGGCAGGGCCGTGGCGCGGGCGGCGGGTCAGCACCTGAAGAAGTCGGTCCTGGAGCTCGGCGGCAGCGATCCTTTCGTCGTGCTGGAGGACGCCGATCTCGAGCGGGCTGCTCAGACAGCCGTCAAGGCCAGGATCATCAACAATGGACAGTCCTGCATAGCTGCCAAGCGGTTCATCGTCGCCCGAGCTGTCGCGGACGAGTTCGAGTCCCTGCTCCTGCGTCACATGCGGGACCTCACGGTGGGGGATCCGATGCGACCGGACACCGACCTCGGACCTCTCGCGACGCCGGCCATCAGGGCGGAGCTCCACGAACAGGTCGAGAGGTCGGTGGCAGCGGGCGCCAGGCTGCTTACCGGGGGCAGCCTCCCGGATGGACCGGGCTTCTACTACCCGCCGACCCTCCTCGTCGATGTTCCGCTGGACAGCCCGGCCGCCGTGGAGGAGACGTTCGGACCGGTGGCGCCCGTCTTCCGGGCGAGTGACACCCGCGAAGCGCTGGCGCTCGCGAACTCGACCGAGTTCGGTCTCGGAGCCGCCGTGTGGACCCGGAATCGGGCGTCGGCGGACCGATTCATCGATGAGTTGCAGGCCGGATCCGTCTTCGTCAACGGTATGGTCGCGTCCGACCCGAGGCTGCCGTTCGGCGGCATCAAGCGTTCGGGCTACGGACGCGAGCTCGCGATCTACGGCCTGCGGGAGTTCCTGAACGTCAAGACGGTGTGGATCGGGGAGTGACCCGCCGGGGAGAACTGGTTGCCCGTCCGCCGCGGATCGGGCAGGTTAGACATGGTAAGGAGCCGGCGATGCGAGCCGGTCGCACCAGTACCCCTGAACCCGGGAACGGGAGATGATCAGCAAGAAGCTCCAGGACGCGATCAACGAGCAGATAAAGCACGAGCTGTACTCGGCCTACATGTACCTCGCGATGTCGGCGGATTGTTCCGACCGGAACCTCGTCGGGTTCGCCTCCTGGATGCGGATGCAGGCGCAGGAGGAAGTCGCCCACGGCATGCGGTTCTACGATTTTCTCGTCGAGCGCGGAGGGAGGGTGCAGCTGCAGGCCATCGATCAGCCGCCGCTCGAGTTCGGATCCCCGCTGGAAATCATGGAGAAATCGCTCGAGCACGAGAGGTTCGTCACGGCGCGCATCAACCACCTGTACGACCTGGCGCAGGAGGAGCAGGACCGCCCTGCCCAGGTCATGCTTCAGTGGTTCATCACCGAGCAGGTCGAGGAAGAAGCCAGCATCGATGAGATCGTTCAGCGCATGAAGATGTTCGGGGCCGACGGCCCGGCGCTGTTCATGCTGGATCGCGACCTCGGAGCCCGGGGGCCCGAAGACGATGCGGCATAGACGCGCCGGGCGCGTTGGCCGGCTCGGCCGGGGAACGTTGGCGGGCGGGGCGCTGCTCGGCCTGGTTCTGGTCTCCGGATGCAACCTGCGCGACCGGGCCCGGGGGGAACGGTCGGCGGAGGCCACCGGTGAGCATGTCGAGTCCACTGTTCCACAGGAATTCGCGGAGTCACTGGGCATCGACCTCTCGGCCATGCGCCGGACGCCGAGCGGACTCTACATCCAGGACCTGGTCGAGGGGCGGGGCCTGGCCGCACGATCGGGACACGTCGTGGTCGTGCACTATACGGGCTGGCTGCCGAACGGCGAGAAGTTCGACAGCACGCGGGACGCCGGCGAGGCGAGGAGCTTCCAGCTCGGAGCGCGACGTGACGTGATCGCGGGCTGGGAGGAGGGTGTCACCGGCATGCGGATCGGCGGCAAGCGGAGGCTCGTCGTGCCGCCCAATCTGGGATACGGAGCGAGGGGCGTCCCCGGAGCGATTCCGCCCAATGCGACGCTGGTCTACGAGTTCGAGCTGATCGACATCAAGATGTAGCGGTCAGCGCGTGGCGGAGGAATCCGATTCCACGCCGCCGCGGCGCGCGTACAGTACGCCGGCCGCGAAGCCACCTCCGTACACGACGACCGCGGGCGTCCACTGGCCCCAGGTGAGGGCGAGCAGCGGAGCCGCGGCGATGGTGGCCGGAAACAGCGCCGAAGCCACCACGATTCCCCACACGCCGGCCACCTGTGCGGCGATGCGGATGCCCAGCTCGAGGCCCGTGAACAGGGCTGCGGCGAGCCCGATGCAGGCCAGGACCTTGATCGCTCGATCGTGGTTGCCGAACATGGTCTCCTCCCTCTGCAGGGCCGAATGGGCCAAATAGTCCCAGCTTCGCCCCGGTCGCGGTCCTCCTTCAGTCGCAGGTTTACGGCCCTCAGGTGACAATATCACATAACCAGTTGTCACAAAATACGATACGGATCAGGTGAGCAAGGCTTCCGAACGACAGATACGTGACACAGGTTGCACGAATCGGCGAGAATTGCCGGAAATGGACCCGAGTGTCGGGGCCGCAGGGGCGGCCGGCGTCCTGCCTGCCCCTTCCCCCGGGTCCGGAGGTCGTCTAAGGTATCGGGGCGAATTGGCGGGCCCGAGGTCGGTCCGAGCCGGGCGCGGGCGCGGCCCTGAACAGAAGAGGATGCGATGTCACCGGACGTATACAAGCTCGTCCACGTCGCCGGATTGCTGATGGTCTTCATGTCGCTGGGTGGACTGGCCCTGCACGGCATCAACGGAGGGACGAAGGACTCGAACGGCGCGCGCCGCCTCACCACTCTCACCTACGGAATCGGATTGTTGCTGATTCTGCTCGGAGGTTTCGGCTGGCTGGGAGCGACCGGCATGCTGAGCCAGGGAGTCCCCGGCTGGACGTGGGCGAAGCTGGCGATCTGGTTGACCATCGGCGCTTTGCTGGCCGTACCCGCGGTGAAGCCGGAACTGAGCCGGCTCGTCTGGTTCGTCGCGCCCGCGCTGGGTGTGCTCGCGGCCTGGCTCGCACGAACGAAGCCGTTCTGAGTCGGCCTGTGGTAGTCACCGGTCTTTACGTCTATCCGCTGAAGTCGGCCCGCGCCCTGTCGCTGGAGAGCGTATCGCTCGACGCGTTCGGTTTCCAGGGCGATCGCCGCTGGAGCGTCGTGGGAGCCGATGGACGCGTCATCACGCAGCGGGAACGTCCGGCCCTCGCGCGGCTGGTCGTATGTCCACTGCCGGACGCAATCGAGCTTAGGACGGAAGGCCGGGAGTCGCTTCGGGTCGAACGACCCGCCGCCGACCGGTCGACGCTCCCGGTCGACGTGTGGGCCGATCGCACGGAGGGCGCTTCCGCCGGCCCTGCTGCGGACGCGTGGCTGAGCGAGTTTCTCGGCGTTGCCTGCCGGCTGGTGTACATGCCGTCGCACACGCACCGTCAGGTCAGCCTGGAGTTCGGTCGCCAGGGAGATCGCGTGAGCTTCGCGGACGGCTATCCGGTCCTGCTCACGAGCGCCGCGTCGCTCGCGGAGCTCAATCGGAGGCTGGATGTCCCCGTGCCGATGAACCGCTTCCGCCCGAACCTGGTGATCGATGGAACCAGCGCGTTCGCCGAGGACGCGTGGGCGCGAATCCGGGTGGGAGAATGCGAGTTCAGGGTGGTCAAGCCGTGCGGCCGCTGCGTCGTGACGACGACGGATCAGCAGACCGGCAGCAGAGGCAAGGAGCCGTTGCGGACGCTGGCGACGTTCCGGCGGGTCGACGGGAAGATCCTGTTCGGGCAGAACCTCGTGCACGACGGTCCCGGGACGATCCGCCTCGATGATCCGGTCGCGGTGCTCGAACGACGGGAGGAGATCGCTCCCGGGTGAGGCTTGTCGCCGCTCCCGTCAGGTGCAGGGATGTTCGGGAAGCTCGACCGGACGCAACGTGTAATTCCGCGACTCGAACTGGGCGCCGGTCGCCTCGAAGTACTCCTCCCAGAATTCCTTGACCCGCTGGCTGTGCTCGGTGTCCACCCTCGCGCCGATCACGTAGACGCACAGACCTGTCAAATCCGGAAGAGTGCCGTTGTCCTCCTCGTGCTGCACCCATCCGGGCGGCGGCATCTTCCGAAGGCCCTCCATGTCGATCGTGCGGTTCGACTGCAACATGTCGGAGAAGATGTAGAGCGTCGCCTCCCGCCCCGGAGCGGCCCTGAGGTCGGCGCTGACGTCGTGCAGCGTCGACAGGATGTCGGTCCCGTCGATCATCCCTCGATCCGTCGTATCGGTGAACGCGACGAGGTAGTCCTGGGCGTCTCTCAGGAAACGGGTGCGCGTGATCGAGTCACGCATCATCGCCTGCTCGGTGAACTCCCGCTGCGGGACGGTCTCCGACCAGCGCTGCGGCGGCTCCTCCAGCGAGAGCTGCAGGAGCTGGTGCGCGGCGATCCGGTCGCCGTGGTCCAGCTTGCGGATCCGATCGTTGGTCAGCTGGCGCGCCAGCTCCAGCTGATGGTCCGAGATGCTCGTCGAACGATCGTACACGAACACCACCAGCTGGGGGGTCGATCGCTTGACCACTCCCCCTTCGCCCTCGCCGCCGGCGGCGTTTCCCTTCTGCGTGCCGCAGCCGGCGAGCGTCACCGCTCCGAGGAGGAGCGAGAGAGCGCCGAAGTGCCGCATCACCATGCTGTCGCCTCTTCCGTGAACCGGGTCCGGATCTTCTCGAACCTCTCCTGGAGGTCGCGCCGCTCCGACTCGTAGTCATCCGGATCGCGCATCAGGAGATCCCTCATGTCACGCTCCTCCACGACGAGCTTCAGCTCGACGGGCTCGGCGAACGCCTGGATTTCCCGCGTATCCAGGCCGCGAAGGCGGCCGTTCTCGGCTCTATAGGCGACCACGGTCGCCTCCAGCTGACTCGCCAGCGCGGGCGCCTCCCGCAGGGGCGTCTCTGAAAGTAAACCCGCCAGGTTGCGAATGGTACGCACCGCCTCTCCCATCGCGTCCGCCACCCGCTGCTGCGTGGCGTCCCCGAGGTCGACGAGCTCACGCCGCTGCCGCTCGAACGGAGTGTCGTTGAACCGATCCCGGCGCCGATCGCGCATGTGGAAGTAGGCAGCGGAGATCGCCACCAGGATCAGCGTCGTGTTGAGCAGGAGGATCGGGAAGCTGAGACCGCTCATCGAGGCCGCGTACTCGCGCTGCTCCTTGGCCAGGGCCTCCAGGTCGTCCGCGCGGTTCGCCTGCTCGTTCGCGGCCACCAGGTTCCCGTCCACCCGAAGCCAGCTCGCGGTGCGGCGGAGCTCCTCGATCTTCGCGCTGTCCTGCGCGAAGCGGTCCTCCGCGACCTCTCCCAGGGTGACTCGCGCCTCGAACAGAACGCCGATCACCAGCGTCAGGCCGATTCCGGCCAGGATCATCGGCACGACGAACTCGCCCGCCGAACGCTTGCCCAGGGTCTCACCCGAGCGTCGCGACGACTGGTGTATCATCAGCGAGCGCAGGGAGTGACCGAAGAAGTGCGCCAGGACGCACAGGAAGGTGACCACGCCCGCTGCCAGAAGGGCCGCGTCCGGCCGCAGGATGAACTGCGATGCGACGCGCAGCGCGCCGGCCAGCCACCCCTCGCTCGTCTCGGCCACGTACCGCAACTGCTGCTCGGTCAGCGGGTCGCGCGGAAGCAGGGCGCCGAACACCGGAGCGTTGGCCAGGAACTCCACGATGCCGAGGAATCCGATGGCGAGAGCGTACCAGCGGGTCTTGAACTGGCGGACCGCCGGCCTTTCCTCCTCCTCGCCGGTCTCCTCCTCCAGGGTGCTCTCCACCTGCGAGCGGTTCATGTCCCATCGCCGCTGCAGGCGGAAGAGCTCGCCGGTCACCCGCTCGAATCGATCGGTGTCGAGAGAAATCCCGGCCAGTATCCGGGTGATCCGCCCCTCCAGCTCGGAGACCAGCGTATTCAGCCGAGCGCGCTCGCGGGCCTGCCAGTTCCGGAACAGCGCGACCGCCCGGTCCCTGAGCTCTTCCTCCGACTCGGCCCGGCCCTTGCCCTGGGCCTCCGGCAGATTCGCCTCCGCGTCCCGGATCGCCATTTCGACGGCTGCCTTGCGCAGGCTGCGGACGCTGAGCCCGACGCTCTCCTCGAGCGCGGCTGCCGCCGTCTCCGGAAGTTCGCCGGGATCGGGCTTGGTCGGCTCTGACGCCGGCGCCCCGGCGGACACCTCTGCGCGGGGAGGGGCCGGCTCCACCGTGTCGGTGGCATCCCACATCGAATCGGACGCTCCGACCGGCTCCGGCTCCCAGAGAGGCTCGTCGGGCTCGGGCGCCGCCGCTTCCCTCACCCGGTCCAGCCAGGTGGGATGCGCCGCTTCAGCGGGCGCATCCTGCTGAGGATCGGGCTGCATGGCCGCGGCTCTCGCCTCGCTCTTGCGTGCGCTCATCTTCCCCTTCTCGTCCATTGAGTCCCCGCCTTCCGCGAGTCACTGCCCGGAGACCGGACCTGAGGCACCGATCCCTCTTCGAGCCACGACTCCGCGGAACTCCCCGGACAGTCCTGACTCGGCAAGAACGCGGCCACCGGGCCACCCCGGCCTTCGATTTCCATAACTACTGTGTTTACAATATTTGTGTCACAATCTCGACGAATCGACCGGCACGCCGCCATGCGAAAGATTGCGCGCATCGCGAATCGATTCCCGACCGGGCGACGACTCGATCTTCACAGGCTATCGATAACATGAGAAGGTGCCGCGAGCAACGAGATCCCTAGTACATCCGCTCTCTGTGAATCTCCCTCGCCATGGCCCGGGCTGCCTCGGCCAGGGTCCGCTCGACCTCCAGCAACGCCCGCTCGAGAACCGCGTCCACCTCTCCCTCCGAGGTCAGCGTCATCGCGGCGTTTTCGGCGTAATCCACGATGTCGTCCACGCGGTTGCGAACGTCGTTCTTGATCGCGTGGAGCAGAGCCTCGGTCGTCGCGCTGTATTGCATGGCCTCCGCTCCTTCCCTGGGTTCCGTCCCGACAACTGTGGCAAGGCCGCTGCCACGTGGGATGAATCCGGGTCGCGAAGACCTTATATCATTGCAAATAATGCGATTACATTGACACGAAATGGCGCCGAGAACCTTCTCGGGAGGTGGACCGGGAAATTCGGCGGTGGCAAAAAGCCCATACGGTACGCAAAAGGTCAATAGGTCCGAGTTGATTCTTCCTTGAGGATGGGTGCCGACGTTGAATCGCAGGTAGACGGTCCGCACGCACGAAGGGACAGGCATGTCACGCAAGGCAGACTCTCTCGACTTTCGCTCGAGGTCACGATACGAACAGCAGGCAGGCTTCGTCCTGGTGGCCGTGCTCGTGCTTCTCGCCGCGCTGTACCTGGGAGCGACGGGAATCTTCCTGGCAGCGCGTGCGGAGCTGCAAATCGGCGTCAGCCACGCCGCCGCGAGCCAGGCGTTCTACCTGGCCGAGGCGGGCCTGACCACCTGGATGGCCTCGACGGCGCAACCGAGCACTGCCGTGTATGCGGTCGGCAACGGGATGGTGACCGTCACTGCGATCCGGCTGGTTCGGGTCGACTCCGTCGCCACACTTTATCGGATCACGGCCCGGGCCACGATCGGTGGCGTCCAGGCGGGAGACCCTGGACGCGCGACGCGCGGTACCAGCGTCCTCGGGATGAGGATCGGCGATGCGCCCGTAACCCGGGTCCGGCGCACGCTGCGGGAGATTCTCTAGGAGGGGTCGCGGGGACGGGGGAGGTATCGGACGAAGAGCTCGAGCAGGGCGTCCGGGTTCGCGACGTGAAGCCAGTGGTCGCCTTCCAGGTCGATCAGGCGGACGCATTCCCCGTCGGCCTCCAGGCGACGGATGCGATCGGCCGCGTCGTCCTCGAGTATGGAGCCGGTTGTCGCACGCACGAAGATGATCTCGCGACCGGCGACCGACGGGTCGACGACGGACCACAGGTCCTCCCGGTAGAAGTCGGCCAGAAGGAGATTCAGGGCAGCGAAGTCGAGTCGCCACCGGTACCCGTCGGGTCCTCGCACGAGGTTGGTGGCGGTCCACTGGGCGATGTGCTTTTCGAATCCGGCCGCCTGCACCGCGGACACGAGATCCGCCCTGTCGGCGAATGGACCGGGAAGTCGGGTCAGCAGGTCCATCAGGCGGTCCGCGCCGGCTCGCGTGCGCTTCGCGGCGGGCGTGCTGTCGATCACCCAGACCTGACTCAGAGTCGGGTCGGCTTGCCGAGCGGCGGCGAGCGCGACCTTGCCCCCGAAGGAGTGGCCGACGATCGCGTGTTCCGTTTCCCGAAGTCCCCGAATCAGCGAGTTGACGTCGTCCGCGCTCGCTTCGACGGTATGCGGCGGGTGGAAGTCCTGGCTGTCACCGTGCAGGCGGAGATCCACCAGGACAACGCCCCAGTCCGGCCGCTCCTGAACCAGCGCACGACCGATCGAGGCCCAGTTCCGGCCCGATCCCAGAAATCCGTGCAGGAAGAAGACCCACCGGTCGGGCGTCACCGGGGATCCCTGCAGGCGCCGGTGCGCGAGGATCGCGCGACGTTCCCCCCTGGCTGGAGGTTTCGGCCGACCGCTCATTGAGCTGGCCTCCGCCCGGGCCCGGGCGGGCGGCGAGCCGCCGCGCATCGAACGGCTTCCTCGTACGCCCGCTCGGTCAGATCCAGCATGCGTTCCACCGAATACCCGTCGCGCACCCGGCCGCGGGCCGCCCGGCCGAGGCGGGACCGCTCCTCGGGATCCCGGATCAGTCTCGAGAGCGCGCCGGCCAGGGCTCCCGAATCGTCCGGCGGCACCAGGAGGCCCGTCACCTCGTCGGCCACGGCCTCGGGGATGCCGCCTACCTTCGTGCTCACCGCCGGAAGCCCTGCCGCACCGGCCTGCAGCAGCGATTGGGGCACCCCCTCGTTGCGCACGGACGGAAGGCAGAAGATGTCGAGGGCCGCGAGCACGTCCGGTATGTCTTCCCGATGGCCGGCGAAACGGACCGCAGATCGCACGCCGAGATCGGTCGCAAGTGACTCGAGTCCGGCCCTCGATCCGCCATCACCCACGACGACCAGCAGACAGTCGGGACACGCCTCGAGGATCTGCGGCATCGCCCTGAGAAGCACCGAGTGTCCCTTGTCCTCCCTCAGGTAGGCGACGACGCCTATCACCGTGGCCGTTGCGGGAATCCCGAGCGACCGACGCGCCCCGTCCCGCCTCTCCGGTTCCGGCCGGAATCGATCCGGGTCCACCCCCGACGGAATCGACGTGGAGCGGGCCAGGGGAAACAGACCCGATTCGGCCAGGTCCCCGCGCACCTTCTCACCCGTCGTGATCAGGTAGTCGGCCTGTCCGTAGAGGAACCGGTGCAGCGGCCCGGGATCGACCTGAGCCGAGATGTGTCGGCTGCGCACCAGCGCACCCGGATCGGACCCCAGGGAACGGGCGAGAGCCGCGACCCAGCTGTCCGCCGAGCTGTGGGAGTTCGTCACGTCCGGTCGAAGCCGGCGCAGCAGGCGCGACAGCCCCAGAACGGCGATGGGAAGCCGATCGCGCCGGAAGGACAGCGGGATCACCTCCAGCCCGCTCTCCCGCGCGCGAGCCGCCAGAGCGCCGTCGGACGGCGCCGCGATCCGCACCTCGTGGCCCCGCGCGCTCATCCCGAGGCTCTCGGCGAGCACTCTGCGCTCCTGCCCCCCCATTACCGTGGATGATTCTGTATGCAGGATGCGCACGGCGGCTCCGATTCGCTCACGTGAAGTAGAGACGTTGACATCCGTGATCGCGGGACACAATACGAGAGAGGCGTAGACGCCATCCGGCGGACACCTCGCCCTGAATCGAATCTCGGGGAAGCAACGATGAGCACGGAAGCGAATCCGGACACCGGCGGAGTGACCCTGCGCTGCGCCTTCTGTCAGAAGCTCAACCGGCTGGACATGAAGCGGGCCGCGGACCGCCCCCAGTGCGGCGAGTGCGGCCGGCCGTTCCTGCTCGACCGGCCGGTGAAGATCACAGGAGAGGACTTCGATCGGCTGGTCAGGGAGGCGGGCATCCCGCTCCTCGTCGACTTCTACGCCGATTGGTGCGGTCCGTGCAAGATCATGGCCCCGGTCCTCGACGATGTCGCCGCCGAGCATGTGGGCCGGCTCCTGGTGGCCAAGCTCGACACCGACGCGTATCCGCAGGTCACGGCCAGGATGGGCATCCGCGGCATCCCGACTCTGGTCCTGTTCCGGGCCGGAGGCGAGGTCGCCCGGCGGACGGGGGCGGTGCCCCGCCCCGCCGTGGACGAGATGCTGGCGTAGGACGGCGGCCCGCGTGAGGCAATCCGTGCTGGGCAGGGTGCGCCGACCGTTCAGGGCCCTGGTCGTGGGCTTCGTGCCGGAATCCGCCGACCTCTCCGCCGACGAGTGGAGGCGTGGCGAGGAGCTTGCCGAGCGCCTCCTTTCCGGACGTCCCGGGAGGGTGCGAAGACAGGTGACCCTGCTGATCCTGGCGCTCAACCTCATCGCCGCGGCGCGATTCGGGCGGACCCTCCCCGCTCTCGACCCCTCGACGCGATCGCGGCTTCTGACCTCGCTTCAGGATTCACCGCTTCTGCTTGTCCGCAGGGGAGTATGGGGGCTGCGGACGCTGGCTTTCCTCGTCTACTACGGACGCGAGCAGGGTCGCGCCGCCGTTGGCTATCGGGCGAGCGCATCCGGCTGGGCGTCGCGGCGATCCCCGGGAACCGGAGCCGGGGAAGGTCGCGAGCCTTGAGATCGGCCCGTTGCGACGTGGCGATCATCGGTTCAGGCGCCGGCGGCGGCACGGTCGCACAGGCCCTCATCCCCCTCGCGACGCAGGGTCGCCGGGTCATCGTGTTCGAGCAGGGCGGCCGGCTCGAGCAGGCCGAGTTCACCGGAATCGAGACGGAGATGGCCGAGTCCCTCTACGAGGATGGCGGCGGCTTCCTCACCGAGGAAGGCACCCTCAGCCTCGCGTTCGGACGGACGTTCGGCGGATCCACGGCAGTGTACTCGGGAACTTCGCTTGTCCCGTCGGCCCGGGTGATCGAGGCGTGGGCCGTGCCGGGCCTGACGCACGAAGACCTGGTCAGCCGGTGCGAACGACACGCCGCGAACAACGGGGTGCACCTGCTTCCGCCGGAACAGATCAACGACAACAACCGGCTGTTCCGCGAGGGGTGTCTCGGCATCGGCCTCGAGGCAGAGCAGTTCCCAGTCAACGTGCGTGGGTGCCGGGGCGCCAGCCTGTGCAACCTG
>Ga0210121_1000343_pt1 | contig 13538 bp, 10 predicted proteins | sample Joice_ThreeSqB_D_FD_184873 | JGI IMG/M metagenome (GOLD analysis project Ga0210121, IMG submission 184873) | Wetland microbial communities from San Francisco Bay, California, USA, that impact long-term carbon sequestration - Joice_ThreeSqB_D1... | ecosystem: Environmental > Aquatic > Marine >... | reverse complement strand
GTCAGCCGGAGTCGGCGCTCCGCTCCTCATTCTTCCGCGTTCGCCACGATCTCCCCGAACGGCATGTCCTCGGCCGCGAGGACGAACGCGGCGGTCGGCATGCCCTCGACCGCATCGCGCATCTTCTCGTAGTAGGTGAGGAATTCCTCGTCCGGCTCTTGCATCCCGAGGAGGATGAGATCCGCATCTCGCGAGGAGTCCTTCATGATCTCGATGAAGGGACGTCCGTCCGAGACCAGTACTTCGGCTCTCGCCCCGCACCGCATGCTCCGCACGATCGCCTCGAGGTTGGGCCTCGCCCCGGCCGCGGCCTCCGGGGTCGGCACGAGCATCTTCACGCATACGTCGGCCGCTCTCCAGTCGACGCTCGTCTGGAGCAGATACGCCAGGGTGAGCATCAGGCCCCCGTTTCGCTTCAGGCCTCCCCACCAAACGTCGATCCGCTCCCGCCCACCGAATCGCAGTTCAGCATTGTAATGGAGGATCACGACGTTGCGGCGGCCCTCGTGAAAGCGGGCGATCATCCGACAGTATGCGTCCCGGTGCTCCGGCACTTCGCTGTCGCCCACCAGGTATGTGTTGGGCGACAGCTCGCCGAGACCGTACGCCTCGACCAGCCGCTCGGCGCCCTCGAACGGGTCGGGGGCACGGATCAGACGGATCAGGGCCTCGATCCCACGGCGACCCAGGTAGTCGTGGATCATCGCCTCCATCGCACGCTGGCGGTCCAGCGTCACGCCGGGATCCGTGATCACGCTGGAGACCGTGACCAGAGCCCTTCGGTGTGACAGCCAGTCGGCAAACCGGATCAGGTACCAGCGCCGCGTCGGGGCGCCGGACAGCACGAGCAGATGCGGGCGCCAGTTCTTGGGGTCCCGGGTCGTGCGCAGGCGCAGCAGACCGGCGCGCGTGACGGCCATCCAGATCCCTCGCCGTACATCGCCCCACGCGGTCTGCAGCTCGCGGCGCTCGAGCCACACGTAGATGCCGAGCACGACGACGATGGCGACCACCGTCGCCGCCGCGTTGACCAGGAACATCACGCCGGCACATCCGACCGCGCCCAACGCCGACAGGAACCACGGGACCCTGAAGCGCGGTCGGAACGACGGACTGCCGAGCAGCCGCTCGAGGCCGGCCGAGATGTTGAGGACGCCGTACGTCGTGAGAAAGAACATCGTGAGGACGGGCGCGATGATGTTCAGGTTCCCGAGAGCGACCGCCCCGAGGGCTATGGCCAGGGTGACGGCAGTGCCCGCTCGCGGTGAGTCGTCGGGCCCGCTCCCGCGGCCCAGCCAACGCAGCGAATTCGGCAAGACCCCATCGCGCGCCAGGGCTTGAAGGACGCGTGGAGCGCCCATGATGCTGCCGACCGCGCTCGACAGTGTGGCGCCCCACACGCCGAGCACGATCGCATCTCCCCACAGGGCCATGCGCCGCATGATCAGCGGCTCCTGGATCAGCTGCGTGTGGTCGGCCCGCAGTGCCAGGAACACCGGCAGGACCATGTAGATCGCATAGCCCACGAGGACGGCAGCGATCGTCCCTTTCGGAATCGACTTGCCGGGTTCCTTGAGGTCGCCCGACATGTTCACTCCCGCCATGATGCCGGTGACCGCCGGGAAGAACACGGCAAACACCACCCAGAAACTCTCGCGCGGCACGTTGGCGAGCGGCGCGCTCACCGTGTCCGGCGGTCCAACGGGGCTTCCGAGGATGAAAGAGACGAGAGAGAGCCCGATCGCGCCCATGATGAAGTCCTGGGCCCGGATGGCGGCCCGTGCGGACTTGAGGGCCAGCAGGGCCACGGCCACGGTGGTGAGAAGCCCCACGATCCGCTCATCCACCTGCGGAAACACGTTCTTCACGGACTCGGCGAAACCGATCGTGTACAGGGCGACGGACAGGGCCTGCGCCAGGAAGAGCGGAATTCCCACGGCGCCGCCGGTTTCGATCCCGAGCGACCGGCTGATCATGTAGTACGCCCCGCCGACCCGGACGCGCTGGTCCGTCGCGATCTCCGAGATCGAGAGCGCGGTGAGGAACGTGATCGAAGTGGAAATCGTGACGATGAGGAGGGCACCGGTGAGGCCGACGTTTCCGACCACCCACCCGAACCTCAGGTACATGATGACGCCGAGGATCGTGAGGATCGAGGGCGTGAAGACTCCGCCGAAGGTCCCCAGCCCGGCACCGCGGGTGGCGAGCACTTCCTGCGCCGGAGGCGGACCTCCGCCGGGCGAAGTCTCGAGGTGGCTGGTGCCGCCGCGCGAGCCGCGCGAAGAGCTAGATGTCATGGCTCAAACAGGCTAACGGCACTTGCACCCCGTGTCGAGGGAGGGGCTCGCGGTTATGTTACGTTCGTGACCCAAGAGAACCTGGGGGGCCCGTCCCTGAGGGGCCGAGTGGGCCTGGTCCTCGGCGGCGTCCTCTTCTTCCTGATCCTGCTGCTGCCCGCGCCGGCGGGGCTCGACGCCACGGCCTGGCGGGTGGCCGCCGTGGGCGCGCTGATGGCCACGTGGTGGGTCAGCGAAGCGATACCGATCCCTGCGACCGCCCTGCTGCCTCTCGTGCTCTTTCCCCTCCTGGGAGTCGCCGACATTCGGGCCGCCGCCGAGCCCTTCGCCAACCCGATCATCTACCTGTTTCTGGGTGGCTTCCTGATCGCCCGCTCCATGCAGGCCACGGGGCTTCCACGTCGCCTGGCGCTGTCCACCATTCGGTTCCTGGGCGCCCGGCCTCGCTCGATCGTGGCCGGAGTGATGGCGAGTTGCGCTTTCCTGAGCATGTGGGTGAGCAATACCGCCACGGCACTGATGATGCTCCCGATCGGCCTGTCGCTGGTTGCCCTGATGCCGGGCGGGGACGACGAAATGCGGCCCGCCTTACCCGGGGAAGAGGGCGACCGGGAAGATGAGCGGCGGCGCTTCGGCACGGCTCTCATGCTGGGCATAGCCTACTCGTGCAGCATCGGAGGCATGGGAACGCTGATCGGCACGCCACCGAACGCCTTTCTCGCCGGCTTCATGCTGGAGAGCTATGGGGTCACGATCGGGTTCGCGCGGTGGATGCTCCTCGGCGTGCCGCTGGTTCTGGTCGGCCTTCCGCTGTGCTATCTGCTCCTGACACGCATCGCATTCCCGATCGGCACCGGCGAGCTTCCCGGAGGAAGAGAGCTCCTCGACCGGGAGGCACGTGCCCTCGGACCGATGTCCAGGGCCGAGAAGCGGGTGGCCGCGGTGTTCGCCTGCACGGCCCTCGCCTGGGTCGCGAGGCCCGTCCTCACCGAGCACATCGCGGGACTGTCGGGACTCTCCGATGCCGGAATCGCGATGACCGCCGCCCTGGTCCTCTTCCTCTCGCCATCAGGAGCGCCGGGCGGGCGGAGACTGCTCGACTGGAAGCTGGCGCGTGACACTCCGTGGGGCGTTCTGATCCTGTTCGGCGGAGGACTCAGCCTGGCCGGGGCCGTAGAGGCGTCGAACCTGGGTGGATGGCTGGGAACCAGCGTCGGCGGCCTCTCGAGCTTGCCCCTCCCGGTCCTCGTCCTCGCCATCGTCACGGCGGTCATCCTCCTGACGGAGCTCACGAGCAACACGGCCACCGCGGCCACGTTCCTTCCGGTGCTCGGGGGCGTGGCGATCGGACTTGGCCGCGACCCGCTACTCCTGGCGGTTCCGGCGGCCCTGGCGGCAAGCGGGGCCTTCATGCTTCCCGTCGCGACACCACCGAACGCGATCGTATACGGAAGCGGGGTCGTCCGCATGACGGACATGGTGCGAGCCGGCGTGTGGCTGGTCGCGCTGTTCGCCTTCCTGGTGACGGCGGCGACCTATCTGCTGCTTCCGCTCGTGTTCGGGGTGCGGTAGGACCCGACGTTCCCTCACCGACCCCCGATCGTGGTCCCGCCACCGCGCCGCGGGTCCGCCGCGACCTCGAACCTCCCGTCAGCGCAGCGCTTCGCCGCGCCGGCGCCACCAAAGTACATGGAGAGACTGTCGAACCGGCGAGCCGGGATCGTCAGATCCTCCAGCGGCAATCCGGGCTCGCAGGCGGCCACTCTTGCGCCGCCGTGGCTCTCCACGTGGAGGCGCGGGTGCCCGATCGCCTCGCCGAGCGACATCCCGAGGTGCAGGTGGTTCACCAGGACCTGGAGGATCGCCGTCGTGATCCGGTCCGCCCCGGGCGATCCTATCGATAGGACGGAGCCGTCCGGGTGGCGGGCCACGGTGGGCGCCATGTTCGAGGGAAGGCGAGTGCCGGGTGACCACTGGTGGTAGCCGCGCCGGTTCAGCTCGTGCTCGCCCAGGCAGTTGTTCATCCACAAGCCCGTCCCCGGCGGCATCACGCCCGAACCGTACCCGGCCGACATCGTGACGCTGCACGCGAGGCCGTCCGCGTCCACCGCGGACGTATGGACCGTCGATGGCGCGGTGACCCACCGCTTCAGCTCTCCCACCCTCGCTGCGTCCAGCATGCTCGCCAGGTCTGTCTCGAGGTCGTCGCTCATGTCCAGGTTCTCGATCCGGTAGTCGAGCACGGCCTCCTGGACCCGCGCCAGCCACGCCACTTCGCGAGGCCCCCAGCGGTCGACCGGCTCGTTCTGCATCAGGAGCAGCATGGCCGTGAGGACTGTCCCGCCGATCGCCGGCGGTGGATTCGTCGCCACCTCCCATCCGTGCACCCCCGTGACCAGCGGGCGACGCACGATCGGCCGGTACGTCGCGAGGTCCTCCAGGGTGAGGACACCGCCGTTGGCCTGCATGTCGGCCGCGATCAACCGCGCCGTCTCTCCGACGTACAGCTCGTCGGCCCCATGATCGGCGATGCGGCGCAGCGTGTGCGCCAGCTCCTCGATCCAGACCGTCTCGCCAGGCCGGCGAAGAGTCCCGTCGGCGTGGTGCAGCGCCCGGTAGCTGGGCTCGTTCCACCCGAACACCCTGTCCGCCGCGTGCTCGAGGTACGTGTACGAGGCGACCGACAGCGCAAAGCCGTTCTTCACGTCCTGATATGCCGGTTCGACGACCTCGGCCCACGGAAGACGGCCGTACGTGCTCGACGCGAGCGCGAGTGCCGCCAGTCCTCCCGGCGTTCCCACCGATCCGTGTCCGACGGTGATGTCGACGCCCCCGCCGTAACCGATCCACACGTCCCGTCGACCTCCTCCGAAACGCCCGGGCGGAAGGCCCCGGCCCGGCATCTCGATGTAGCCGTCGATCGTCACAGGCTCACCGGCGGCGGGCCAGATGGTGAGGAATCCACCGGCTCCGAGAGCGCAGATCGCGGGCTCCGTGGTGATCGAGACGAGCGCGGCGGCCACCGCCACGTCGACGGCGTTGCCACCCGAATCGGCGACGATCGCGCCCGCGTCGGCCGCGAGCTTCGTGCTGGAGGCTACGGCGACTCCCTGCATGACCTCCTCGAATGGTGAAGTCCTTGGATGGCGGATGTTACGTCGGGACCTCGTCCCTCGTCCAACGGAAACGGCGGCCCCCGGGAACGCCCGGGAGCCGCCGCATCGGACGGATCAACGGTCTCGAGAAGAACCTATTCCCTGGCGGTCTTCTTGCCCCCCTGTGGACTCCGCAAGGCGCCAGGAGACCTGGAGACGGACGGGGCCGGCGTCGAACGAACGGCTCCGGGGAACCTCGAGGAGGGGAAAGTGGCACCGGCTCCCTGCGGGCTCCGGGAGGACCTGCCTGCGGCCGAGCGCGCGCCCGCGGGACCGAACGAGCCGGCGCCCGGCCGACGGACCGCGGGGTCGACAGGGCGGGTCTCGAGCCATACGCGGCGTCCATCGGCCGTCTGTATCCGCTCCCAGGACCGGCCTCGTTCGACGATCGGGACGCCGTCGTACATCGTCGGTTTCGACTCGGGCGCCGCCCGGAGCACCAGGCGCCGGGAGACCAGCTCACTGGAGCCGTAGCCTTTCCCGAGGGGAGGAACGGCGGCATGCCCGGTGCGCGGCGCTCCCGGTATTCGATCCTCGGAGGCGCGTTCGTCTCCCGCCGGCGGCTGCACCGGAACTGCGGCCTGCTCTCCGTCGAGGGCCGCGAGGCTGGCCTGCTTGGCGGCCTTCACCTCTTCCTGGGAGGCCGGGTGCGGCACGGGTATTCCGTCGGACAGCATGTAGCCCCATGGACCGACGAAGTCGAAGCTGGTGAGGGCGTAACTCGCACAGGAGCGGCCGTTTTGCGTGCTGCGTACGAGGTCCTGCATCTCCGCGCCGAGCAGCGAGTTGTTGAGCAGCGCCCGGCTGCTCCAGGCATAGGGATTGTAGAAGCAGGGTCCGAACTCGGCGCTGAACTGCTTATCGGCCGCCGAATTCGGCGCAGGAGGGAGCGTAAACTGCTGCGCACGGAGATCCGCCCACGGGCCGACGGCGGCGAGCAGGGCGAGCGCAGGCAATGTCGACCGAATCCTCATGATGTTCCCTCCCGGGTACGGTCCAGCGCCTGTACCAGAATATAGACCATTTTCGATCAGGAGGAAGTCAAGCGACCTGTTGGGAGATCGTAACCTGAGTGGATTCAGGCAGTTATGAGGATATCCGGCGCCGGGTCGGCTCGTCCGGCCTGCAGCCGCGCCGGGTGCCAGGCTCTACTCGGCGTCCGGCTGAGAGTCCGCCCAGGAAAGGTAGGCCCGTTCGCAGGTCTCGCAGTCCCGCCCGACCTCGTAACACGGCACGCCGTCCGCCTGCGCTTCCGCGCACAGGGTGCCGGCCCCCTCGCGCACCCGGCGAGCCCGGCGAACCCCCGGATCCCCCTCGCTGCAGGGAACCTCGCTGTACGGATCGTCGCTGTGCGGTCGTTTCTTCGGGTCGATCATGGCGCGCTCTCCCTCGAGCGATCGGTCACCACTGCCGGCAAAGCCTGTCCGGCGCATGGTTTCGCGGGCCGAATCCAGAGCCCTCGCACCCCGGCTGCTTGACGCACACTTCTTGCAAATGTCGTGCGTAGAGGTGCGGGGACGCGCCTCGCCCGCGATTGCGCTGGAAACCGGCGCTTCGCGCACCAAACCACGATTCGGAAGGGGATGGCGGGTTCAGGCACGCCCGCGAAGGATGAGCCGTTCCGGCGGCATCGGGACGTTTTGGCCCCAACGTGTCGAGTCAGGCCACCTCGTCACGCCGGGCGGGCTGCCGGCCCCTTCGAGGAGCCGTACATGCGTGAGCTTCGAATACACGGACGCGGGGGACAGGGGTCGGTCATCGCCTCGAAGCTCCTCGCGGTCGCCCTGTTTCGTGAAGGAGAGTGGGTGCAGTCGTTTCCGGCCTTCGGCGTCGAGCGCCGGGGAGCGCCGGTCACCGCCTTTCTCCGCCTGGACGACGACCCGATCCGGCTGCGCTGCGAGATCACGGAGCCCGACGACCTGATCGTCCTCGATCCGACGTTGATCGACGCGATCGACGTTACCGCGGGCCTCAAGCGGGGAGGCACCATCCTGATCAACACGGAGAAGGCGCCGGAGGAGTATCCCGGACTTCTGGAGCGCTTTCGTGTCGCGACGATCGACGCGAGCGGCATCGCGATCCGTCACGGACTCGGAACGAAGACTCAACCCATCGTCAATACGGCCATCGTGGGCGCTTTCGCGGCGGAATTCGGATTGATCAGCCTGGAATCGGTGAAGGCTGCGATCGAGGATGAAGTTCCCGCGAAGCGTGAGGCCAACTACGCCGCTGCGGTCGAAGCCCATGGAGCAGTGCGTTCGGCCGGTCCGCGGGAGGTTTCGCATGTCTGATCACGATGTCACCCGACCGAAGGAGATCGGTCGCAACATTCCGCCGATCGCGATCAGCGAGACGTCGACCCTCGTGAATCCCACCGGGTCGTGGAAGTACATCATGCCCCGCTACGAGGACCGAGTGGCGCCGTGCAACGCCGGGTGCCCGGTCGGCATCGACATCGAGGGATACATGTACCTCATCTCGCAGGGAAGGGTGAAGGAAGCAGCCAACCTCCTGGTCAGAGAGAACCCGATGCCGGCCGTGACGGGTCGAGTTTGCCATCACCCCTGTGAGCACAGCTGCAACCGCGCATCACTCGATGAACCGGTGGCCATCCACTCGGTCGAGCGACGACTCGGCGACATGATTCTGGCGGCTCCGCCCATTCCGGCTCCCGAGCGCACCCGACGGGAAACGGTGGCCGTCGTCGGGTCGGGGCCGGCGGGTCTCGCCTGCGCACACTTCCTCGCCCGCCTCGGATACGGTGTCAGCGTCTTCGAGGCTGCCTCCGAAGCTGGTGGAATGCTGCGACTCGGAATCCCCGAATACAGGCTGCCGCGTGCCATCCTGGACCGGCAGATCGAGAGGATCGCGGGAGCCGGGATCGAGATCCGCACGTCGACCCGGATCGGCGTCGACATCCCGTGGAGCGATCTGGACGTGTTCGACGCCGTGTTCGTCGCCCCCGGCGCCCACACCGGAAAGGACTCGAGGATCGCGGGCGCGGAAGGCAACGAAGCCGTGCGCCCGGGACTCGAGTTCCTCAAGGAGGTCAACGCGGGAGCGCGGCCGGACCTCGGAAGCCGGGTCATCGTCGTCGGCGGCGGAAACACGGCCATGGACTGCGCCCGCTCAGCCCTCCGTCTCGGAGCCGACGTGACGGTTCTCTACCGGCGCACGCCCAGAGAGATGCCCGCCATTCCGCTGGAGGTCCGGGAAGCGAGGGACGAGGGCGTCGGATTCGAGTTCCTCGCGGCCCCGATGGCGGTCGTGATGGAAGATGGCCGGTTCACGGGGATCACCTGCCAGCGCATGGAGCTCGGCGAGCCGGACGAGAGCGGCCGACGCCGCCCCGTGCCGATCGAGGGCGATGTGTTCTTCGCCCCCGCCGACACGGTGCTCACTGCGATCGGCGAGGACTGTGATCTCTCCTTCCTGCCCGAGAGCGTGCGCACGAAGTGGGGACTCATCGAAGTCGACCCGGTCGGGGAGAGCACGTCCACGCCGGTGTTCGCGGGCGGCGACGCCGTGGACATGCCCCGTTCCGTAGCCGACGCGCTGGGGGCGGGCAAGCGGGCCGCCATCGGCATCGATCACTACCTGCACGAGAAGGCCGGCGAGGCGGTCGGCGAGCTGCCGCTCGGCGCCCTCAGGTTCGGAGACGGGAACGTGAGCGCCGTCCGCTATCTGGAGGACGGTGACCCGATCCCGCGAGAGGCACCGGTCAACGAAGTGGTGACGTGGGACCGCATGAACCCGCATCATTTCCACCTCGCCCCGCGGCACGAAGACCACTTCCACGATGCGACCGACCTCAGGGCGGCGTTCGGCGAGACGAACTTCGGCCTCAGCGAGAAGGAAGCGATCGAGGAAGCCGAGCGCTGCCTGAACTGCGGCGTGTGCAACCGCTGCGAGCTGTGTCTGATCTTCTGTCCCGACATGGCGATCTCCCGCCGGGAAGACGGGGGATTCGAGATCGACATGCGATACTGCAAGGGATGCGGCCTGTGCGCCGCCGAGTGCCCCCGGGGCGCCGTCACGATGACCCGGGAGGGAATATGAAGAAGGTCATGATCGGCAACCACGCGGTGTCGTGGGGTGTCCTGCGTTCGCGGGTCGAGGTCATCTCAGCCTACCCGATCACGCCGCAGACTCAGATCGTGGAGGCCCTGTCGGACATGGTGGCCGACGGGAGCCTGCCGGCCCAGTACATCAAGGTCGAGTCGGAACACTCGGCGATGGCCGCCTGCATCGGGGCGTCCATCGCGGGCACCCGGACTTTCACGGCCACCTCGGCGCAGGGTCTCGCCCTGATGCACGAGATGCTCCACTGGGCGGCGGGCGGACGACTGCCGGTCGTCATGGCGGACGTCAACCGCGCCATGGCCCCCGGCTGGACGATCTGGACGGATCAGAACGACAGCCTGTCCCAGCGGGACACGGGCTGGATCCAGCTGTACTGCGAGACGAACCAGGAGGTATTCGACACCACCGTCCAGGCGTTCAAGCTCGCCGAGGCTGTGAACCTCCCGGTGATGCTGGTACTCGATGCCTTCTTCCTGTCTCACACTTCCGAGCCGGTGGATGTGACCGAGCAGGAGGACGTGGACCGGTTCCTTCCGCGGCGCGAAGCGACCTTCAAGATGGACACGAGCGACCCGCACGCGTTCGGCGCCCTGGTGCGACCGGACGCCTACACCGAGATGCGGTGGCACCAGCAGGAGGCCATGCGCGAAGCCCGGGAGGTGTTTCGCGAGGTCGAGGACGAGTGGGAGGCGATCACCGGCCGCCGCTACGGGGCGGTGGAGGCCTATCGGGCCGACGACGCAGATCTCCTGCTCGTGACCTCGGGCACCATCACTTCCACGGCCCGCCACGTGGTGGATCAGCGCCGTGCCGCGGGCGAGAAGCTGGGTCTGGTGAAGGTCAAGATGTTCCGCCCCTTCCCGACCGACGAGCTGCGCGGCCTGCTCGGCGGCGTGAACAGGGTTGCGGTGCTCGACCGGAACGTCTCGCCGGGACGCGGAGGCATCTTCGCCGAGGAGATCCGCGCCGCTCTGTACGACGTGCCGCCGGACGATCGTCCGATCCTGTTCGGCTACGTCCTCGGTCTCGGCGGACGCGACGTCACACCCGCCGTGATCAACGACATCATCGACAACACCCGCTCGAAGGCCAGCCCCGAGCGCGAGGACCTGTGGGTGGGGGTGGAGCTATGAGCCAGACCATCATCAAGCAGCACATACCCCGCGAGGAGCTCCTGGCCTCCGGGCACCTGGCGTGTCCGGGCTGCGCGGCGCCGATCGCGATGAACCTGGTGCTCAAAGCCCTCGGACCGGAGACCATGGTCGTCCTGCCCGCTTGCTGCTGGAGCATCATAGCGGGACCGTGGCCGCAATCTTCCCTGCGAGTTCCACTGTTCCATACGGCCTTCGAAACGGGCGCCGCCGTTGCCTCGGGCATCAAGGCAGGGCTGGCGTCGCGCGGCGACACGAAGACGACGGTGATCTCGTGGGCCGGGGATGGCGGAACGTTCGACATCGGCCTGCAGGCGTTGTCCGGCGCGGCCGAGCGGAACGAGGACATCATCTACTTCTGCTACGACAACGAAGCTTACATGAACACCGGGATCCAGCGGTCATCGGCGACGCCGTGGGGTGCGTGGACCACGACCACCCCGACCCGCGACCCGGAGCACCATCCCAAGAAGGACATCATGGCCATCATGGCGGCACACAGGATTCCGTACGCCGCCACGGCCTCGGTGGCCTATCCGGTGGACCTGGTGGAGAAGGTGAAGAAGGCGCGCACGATCCGTGGCACGCGGTTCATACACATCCTGGCTCCCTGTCCGCCGGGCTGGAAGACGCAGAACGACGAGACCATCGAGCTGGCCCGCATGGCGGTCGAGAGGCGGGTGTTCCCGCTCATGGAAGTGGAGAACGGCGGTACCTGGCGCTTCACCGTGGATCATCCGGGCGGCTCGGTCGAGGAGTACATTCGGAAGCAGGCGCGTTTCAAGCACCTGACGGACGATCAGGTGGGCCTGATCCAGGAGCAGGTGGACGCGCGCTGGGAGGTTCTCTCGAACCGGGTCCAGCACGGCACCTGATCGCGGACTCGAGAGCCTGTACGTTTGTGTGGACGCGCGCGATCGCGTCCCGCTCGCTAACTTTGCAGAGATGGATTGACGCACCCTGACCTGGGACTTGTCCCCCCTCGGGCCCGGTACGCCGTAGTACCCGAGCGCGAGGAGGCGACATGGCCGGAATCGCAGGCTACGGGGCCTTCATCCCCCGACGGCGCATCACCACGGAGGAGATCGCCCGCCAGTGGGGGAAGGACCCCGGCACCATCCAGAGGGGACTGCTCCTGCAGGAGAAGTCGGTCCCCGGCTTCGACGAAGACACTATCACGATCTCCGTGGCCGCAGGTCGCTCGGCCCTCGCCCGTTCCGGCGTCTCGCCCTCGCGGGTCGGCGCCCTGTACATCGGGTCGGAGTCGCACCCGTACGCGGTCAAGCCGAGCGGAACGGTCGTCGCGGAGGCGCTCGGCATCGGACCGGACGTCCACGTGGCCGATTTCGAATTCGCATGCAAGGCCGGCACCGAGGCCATGTTCGTCGCCCTGGCGCTGGTGGAGTCGAAACGGGTCGACTACGCCCTCGCCATCGGAGCCGACACCTCGCAGGGCGCGCCCGACGACGCACTGGAGTTCTCCGCATCTGCTGGAGGCGCCGCCTACCTGTTCGGGAGGGACGATCCCCTGGCAGAAGTGGTGGAAGCCGTCAGCTACACCACGGACACCCCCGATTTCTGGCGCCGGGAGGGAGAGTTCTACCCCAGACACGGGGGACGCTTCACGGGGGAACCCGCCTACTTCAAGCACGTGACGGCCGCGACGAGCCGGATCCTCGAGAAGACGGGCCTCGAGCCGGGTGACTTCCGCTTCGCGGTATTCCACATGCCGAACGGGAAGTTCCCGCTCTCGGTCGGGAAGGCGCTCGGTTTCACGCGCCAGCAGATCGAACCTGGCTGGATCGTACCGACCATGGGCAACACGTACTCGGGCTCCTCGCCGACGGGCCTCGCGGCCGTGCTCGACCTGGCGGATCCGGACGACCTCATTTTGATCACGTCCTTTGGCTCGGGCGCCGGCAGCGACTCCTTCGTCCTGCGGGCGACCGGCCTGCTTCCGCAGCGACGCGGCCTGGCGCCGAGCGTCCGTTCGATGCTCGACGGCCCGCGTCGATATGTGACGTACGGAGAATACGCCAAGTATCGAGAGAAGATCATCGTCAACGACTGAAGCGGAGGAAGAGATGCGCGAAGTAGCGATCGTCGCGGCGGGAATGACCCGCTTCGGTGAGCTTTGGGGCGCGAGTCTCCGCGATCTGTTCGTAGAGGCCGCACAGCAGACGGTCGAGTCCGCCGGCGCCGACCGGGTGGACGCGATCTACGTGGGCAACATGTCCGCCGGGCAGTTCGTGGGGCAGGAGCACCTCGGACCCCTGATGGCCGATCACCTCGGGATGGCCGGCGTGCCGTGCATCCGGGTCGAGTCGGCCTGCGCCTCCGGTGGCGTGGCGCTCCGCACCGCGTTCCTCGAGGTGGCGAGCGGTGCGAGCGACCTGGTACTGGCGGCGGGCGTCGAGAAGATGACGGACGGTGCGGACGTGACGGAGGTCCTGGCCACCGCCTCGGACCAGGAGACCGAAGTCTATCACGGGGCGACTTTCCCGGCGCTCTACGCCATGATCGCCCGGGCTCACATGCTGAGTCACGGGACGACGGAGGAAGATCTCGCGTGGGTCTCGGTGAAGAACCACCACCACGGAGCGTTGAACGAACGGGCGCAGTTCCGGCGCGAAGTCACCACCGACCAGGTTCTCGGCTCGGCCCTCGTGTCGGAACCGCTGCGCCTGCTCCACTGCTCGCCGGTGAGTGACGGCGCGGCCGCGGTGCTCCTCTGTCCGCTGGACCAGGCCGCACAGTACACGAAGACGCCCGTCGCGATTCGCGGCGCCGCGATGGCGACGGCGGCGATGGCGCTGGCCGATCGACGGGACATCTCGTTCCTCGATGCCGTC
>Ga0210121_1000342_pt1 | contig 13581 bp, 12 predicted proteins | sample Joice_ThreeSqB_D_FD_184873 | JGI IMG/M metagenome (GOLD analysis project Ga0210121, IMG submission 184873) | Wetland microbial communities from San Francisco Bay, California, USA, that impact long-term carbon sequestration - Joice_ThreeSqB_D1... | ecosystem: Environmental > Aquatic > Marine >... | reverse complement strand
CGGCTCCATGCGAGGCCCCTCTCGAGGCACACGAAAGCGAGCGGGATCAGGACCATCGCGAACATGCGCCCGTCGTGTCCGCCATACAGTGTCGACACCACGAAGCCGGTGAACATGAACGCCAGCCCCGACACGGCGGCGGGCACGCGGTCCAGCCGCAGGGCCCTGGCCGCCAGGTACGCGAAGAGACCCGACAGAAACGTATGCAGAACGAACGTCCACCCGATCGCGCGGTGGAGAGGCATGACCAGGTACAACAGGCTGCTGGGATAGAAGACCGGCCCCGGGAGGATCGCCAGGTACGGCTGACCGCCGTACACGAAGGGGTTCCACAGCGGGAAGCCCCGTCCGGAGAGGATCTCGCGCACTCCGAACGAGCGAAGCTGGTAACCCTCGTTTATCATGTCGTCCCCGTACAGCATCGAACCGCCGTCGAGGATGAAGTCACGATAGAAGAAGAGGGTCAGCGCCCCGGCCAGGAGAACGAAGGCCCACAACCAGCGCGACGAAGAAGGCCGGCGTTCCATCAGGCGCCGGCCCCGGGATCCGAAGGTCGCGCCGGCCGCTCCAGGAGGAAGAACCACTGCGGAGAAGCCGCCCTCACCAGGCTGCGCAGCGGCGCGTCCGGGATGCGTCGGATCGCCCTCCAGGCCGCTCCCCAGGTCTCGCTCCAGACGGTCCCGATCAGATCGTCGATTGCCCGCTCCGTCACGTCGTGCACGATGAATCCCGCCGCCCGCATGAGCCTCGTGAGGGGTCGATAGGTGAGAAACCGAATGTCGCGATAGGACTCGCCGCGCCCTGTAATGCGAAGGTAGGCCCCCGCAGCCCCGTTCGGAAGCCAGCTGAGGAACGGGAGTCGGTAGTGCGGCTCGACGATCGCCGTCCGGCTGCCTGCCGTGACATAGGCGCGACCGCCGGGCCTCAGGACCCTGTACGTCTCCCGGAAGAGCTGCCCCACGTCCGGCACGTGCTCGTACAGGTGGTTCAACATCGCGAAATCGACGCTCTCCGAGGCGAACGGCATGCGGAGAACGTCACCCCGGACCATTCGCTCACGTTCGACAATGAACGTGCCGTCTATTTCCAGTCCATATATATGATTACCGGTCTCTATCTCAAGTGCTTTGCGAATAATGCCGGTGCCCGACCCGAGGTCGACGGCGCGAGCGGACCCCGTAAGATACGGACCGCAGATGTGAGAGATGACACGAGCCTTTCGAGCCCGGCTCGCCCGATACTCTTCCGTGCCCGTGAACTCCTCGTAGCGGTCAGTCCCGTCGCCCATGTCGCGCCCGCACGGCCGATTCGTAGACCGCGTTCGTCTGTTCGAGAATGTGCTCCCAGGCGAAGCGCGTGGAAGCCTCCTGCTTCCCACGGGCCGCCACGCGCCGGGCGGCTTCCGGATCCGAAGCGACTTCCAGAATGAGGCGGGACAGCACTTCCGAGTCACCCGGATCCGCCAACCACCCCGTCTCGCCATCGACCACGATGTCCGGAATTCCGCCCGCCCGTGATGCGATCACAGGCCGCTCATACGCCATCGCTTCGAGCAGTACGACCCCCAGACCCTCGGTGTCGCCGCGGGAATCGCGTACCGCCGGCAGCACGAATATGTCCGCGTCCGCGTACTCACGGGCCAGCCGCTCTGGGCTCACGAAGCCCAGCATGTGGACGTGATCCGCGACACCCTCCATGGCAGCTGTCTGCCTCACACTTCCTTCACGGTTCCCCGCGCCGACAATCACGAGCTCCGCCTCCCTGTGGTGTCTCAGCCTCGCGAGGGCCCTCACGAGCACTTCGACCCCTTTCCGCTCCACCAGGCGACCCACGAACAGCAGCCGAAGGGGCTGTTGCGGATCATCCAGGGCTGGCTTCACCTGCCCGGAAGCTACCTCCGGCAACGCGGAGGAATAGGGGATCACGGAGACCGGGCGATCCACACGGTCGTTCACCGCGTGCGCGGTCGAGCTCGAAATCGCGGTGACCGCGTCACCAGTGCGGATCGTCCAGTCGAGGAAGGGGCCCAGCCACGGCATGCGTCGGCTCACCCAGTTCACTTCCACGCTGTAGAAGCTGCATATCACGGCGGTCCGCCCTCCCGACGCCCGTCGCATGGCGGCGCCGAACAAGGCGTGCGGCATCGGCCAGTGAACGTGGACCAGATCGGGCCCATCGCGTCCGAGGCGCGTTGCTTCTCGACAACCCGCCGCCAGATAGGGCGGAACCAGCATCGCTGCCGCCGGGTGGTCTCGAATCCTGTCGGGGACGGCCTGTTCGTGCGTCAGGGTCTCGAGAAAAGCCGGCGCGTAACGGAACCTCCGTACAGGAAGGCCCGAGCCCTCCGACCGAGGTCCACCCCGGTAGGCCGGAGCGAGAACCGAGGCATCGATGCCCTGATCGCGCTGGCGGCGGATCAGTTGGACCAGCCAGGGGGTGATCGGATCGTCGTCTTGCCTCGGGAAGGCCGTGACGACGTGGACGACCCTCATGGACCGCGTGGCAGCGAAGCGGTCCTCGGTGCGGAAAGAAGCCGCAGAAGGACCGTGCCGTCCTCGCCTCCGACAGAGTGCACCGGCTCGAATCGATCCAGGTTGGCCGCGACGGCCGGGATCAGATACATGGCCGTCGTGGCACTCAGGCGGTCCACCACAACGTAGTCGGCGCCCATGTCCTCCAGTCCGCGAAGGACCACGGCCGGGTCCCGGGAATAGGGATACAGGTCGCCCTGACGCCGTGAGAACAGGAAGAAGGTCGCGGGGCTGCGATTGGCGATGATGGCGCCTGCCGGCGTGTACTCCGCGGCCCAGCGGGCCATCGCGTAGAATTCTGCATACTGAGGACGGTCGCACGGCGTACCGGCCCTGTACGAGGCCTGACAGGCCACGCGGCCCGGCACGACGGAGGCGACGGAGACGAGGGACGAAGCGACGACGACTCCACCCACCAGCAGGACGAGCACCGGACCGACCCGCGCGCCCACAGTTTCCAGCAGGGCACCGGCGCCCAGCGTTCCGAACACGAGCAGCAGGGGGAGGATCGGAAGCAGGAACCGGCGATCCGTCCACACCGTGGGCCAGAGAAGGATGAGGCCCAGGTAGATGGCGACGAGCAGGTGGGCGACCGTCAGGCTACGTACGGCCGACCTGAGCCAGCCGAAGAGCGCCAGCGCACTGAGAGCGACGCCCGCCACGGCGGTGGCGGCCACGGTCCCCCGTCGGACGGTGGCGAACCCGAACGAACCGGGAAGCTCCGAGCTGACGTAACGCCACATGTTGCGGGCCGCCCGAACCGGAAACTCCGCCAGGCCCACATTGCCGGCCTCCGGCACGTAAGGGTTCTTCCGGACCAGCTCGTCCAGGTAGCCGGGCTGGGCCGGTTGCGCGAGGTGCTGATACCACGCCCAGCCGACGACGCAGACCAGAGCGACCGCCAGCGCGGTCGCCGCACGGCGTCGATCGTGTGAAAGGAGCGCCCACACGGTGAAAGTCACAAGCACGGCAAGACCCGCGGTCCGTGTGAAGAACGCCGCCCCCGCCACCCCGAGGGCCGCGGCCCCGATGCGCCGATCTCCGAGGGTCGTCGCCACCGCGGCAAGCAGCAGGAACGTGAAGGCCGCCTCGGACAGCACCCTGTGCGAGAAATCGAGCAGCACGGGAGAGATCGCGAACAGACCTGCCGCCACCAGCGCCGACTTCCGACCGACGAGGGTTCCGGCGATCCGGTACGTCAGCCATACCGAGCCAGCCGCGAACGCCAGCGATACCGCCTTGAAGAGCTGCAGGCCGCCGAACCACCCGGCCACCGCCAGGATGATCGGATAGCCTGGCGGGAACTTGGCGTGCAGCGGAGATCCCGGCAGCTGGATGTCGCGAAACCCCATGCCGTGGCGGAGCGACTCGCCGAGCACCATGTAGTGCCCGGCATCCGCCCCTGGAAAGAGGGTCGGCTCGAACACCAGCAGCGCCAGAAGGACGTGCACCGCAACGAGGATCGCCGGGGCCGTGCCGGTATGATTCGAATCGATCCGGGCGCCCTCGAGCTCCGAGGTCACCTTCGAAGCTCCCGGCGGAGATCCTCGACCTCGGCCCGGAGCCCGGCTATCAGTTCGGCCAACAGGCCGGCCGTGAAGAGCAGTCCACCCAGCAGGACGAGGAATACGACCAGGGTGAGGAGCGGTCGGAAGCCGGCGCCCAGGGCGTACCTCAGGAACAGGGCGACGAGCCCGACGATGACCCCGAGCCCCGCCAGACCGAGACCCGTGATTCCAAAGAAGAGCATCGGCTTCCGGCTGAACACGAGCTGGAACCACACGGACACCAGGTCGAGCAGGCCGACGACCACCCTTCCCTGCCCGCTGTATTTCGAAACGCCGTGTCGGCGGGGGAGGAGCTCGATGTCGATTTCGCCAACCCGGAAGCCCCGGTCGTGCGCCAGAACGATCAGATAGCGATGCCAGTCCTCCCGCAGGTGAATCTCGTCCAGGACTTCCCGCCGGAAGGCCTTCATCGAGTTCAGGTCCCGCACCGGGACCTGGAAGATGGCTCGCGACAATCCGTTATAGATGCGCGACACGCGGTGCTTGGAGTAGTCACCGATCTTCCGCCCCGCCACGACGTCATACCCGTGATCCAGGGCGTCCACGAAGCGCGGGATCTGGTCCGTCGAATGCTGCAGGTCAGCGTCGAACAGCACCAGGATCGGTGCGCGGCTCACCCGCGCGGCCGTCATCATGGCCGCCGTCTTTCCCTTGTTGATCCTGTGGTGCAGCAATACAGTCCGGTCTGCGATTCCGGCCGCCTGTGCGGCTTCTCGCGCGGCTTCCAGCGTCCCGTCCGTGGAACCATCATCCACCAGGATGATCTCGCCATCCAGGCCGGACCTCTGGAACGTCCCGGCAAGTTCCCGGAACAGGTCGGGCATGTTCTCGACCTCGTTGAAGGCGGGGATGAGGACGGAGAAGAATCGGGAGGCCGGCGGAGGGGAGTCGCCGGGAGACGGCCCGGACCCGGTCATACTCGTTTTCGCATCCTGGCCGACAGAATGCCGAGCTGGTCCCTGTACTTCGCGACCGTCCGGCGCGCGATCTGCACGCCCTCCTTCTTCAGGACGTCCACGATGGCCTGGTCTGTCAGGGGCTTCTTCGGGTCTTCGTCGGCAACCAGTTTCTGGATCCGGGCGCGAATGCCGCGGGCCGACACGTCCTCGCCGTAGTCCGTCGAGAGGCCGGAGGAAAAGAAGAACTTGAGCGGCAGCACGCCGCGAGGCGTCTGCACGTACTTGTCGTTCGTGACTCGCGAGACCGTGGACTCGTGCATGTCGATGTGCTCGGCCACCTCCCGGAGCGTCAGGGGCCTGAGGTGCTCGACACCCTTCTCGAAGAAGTCCCGCTGACGGTCGACGATGAAGTTCATGACCTTCAGCATCGTCTGTCGTCGCTGCTCGATCGCCTGGATCATCCACTGGGCGCTGTTCAGCTTCTTCGAGATGAAGGCCTTGTTCTCGCCCTGGTACTGATTCCGGTCCTGCGCCACTTCCCGGTACGATCGAGACAGCTTCAGGCGCGGGAGGGACGAATCGTTGTGGAACACGAAGTACTCGTCATCGACCTTCTCCACCGCGAGATCCGGGATGACGTAGTTCTCGCTCATGTCAGCGTACTTCAGCCCCGGCTTCGGATCCAGCTTCGCGATCGAGTCCGCAGCGCTCTGCACGTCCAGCGGGGAGATCCCGTGCTCCTTCGACAGCTCGCTCCACCGGTGATTCACCAGCTGATCGAAATGATCGTGTATGATGCGGTAGGCCAGAGTATCGTCCTCGCCCCGCTCCCTGAGCTGAATCAACAGGGTCTCTCGAAGGTCTCGGGCGCCGACTCCCGGCGGGTAAAAGCCCTGGATCACCCCCAGGACGGATTCGGCTTCCTCCAGCGTGAACGGCTCCATCTCCTCCCATAGCTCCGGCTCGGTCTCGGCGAGCCAGTCGTTCAGGGTCTCGACGACCACCTCCAGACCGCAGGCCAGGAACCCTTCCCGGTCGATGTTGCCGATGATCTCCTCGCCCAGCGCCAGCTCGCGATCGGCCAGGGTGAGGAGGTTCAGCTGCTCCCTCAGGTGCTCCCACAAGTCCGGCGGGGCCGCCGGCGTGGGCATGTAGTGTTCCTTGTCATCGAACTGACTGCGCCGCCCGCCCGCGTCGAAGCCGTTGAGGAGGATCTCCTCCCAATCGACCTCGTCCTCGTCCTCCTCCTCGTCGGCCTTTTCCTCCGGAATCTCCTCCTCGGCCATTTCCGTGAACTCCAGGAACGGATTGACCAGCACCTCCTGCTTGAGGTGGGCCTGCAGATCCAGAAGGGGCATGTAGAGCAGGTCCATCGCCTGATACAGGCGAGGGTTGATCTTCAGCTCCTGACGCATGCCGAGGCTCTGTGAGAGCCCTCGCCTGAAGTTGGCCATATGCTAGGCGGTCACTCGCTCCAGTTCGTTTCACCGGCCCGCAGGCCGTACTCGTATGTAAGATAGCGCACGGGGATCGCACGGCACACCCCTTGCAGGAGGCGCGACCGCCAGGTGAGAGCGCTGGCGCCGTCAGAGCTCGAAGTCGAGTCCCAGGTACATCTTGCGGGCTTCGGGGTCTTCGACCAGAGTCTGAGCCGGTCCTTCGATGTGAATCCGTCCGTTGAACATCAGATAGGCCCGGTCGGTGATCGAGAGCGTCTCTCGCACGTTGTGGTCCGTGATCAGGACGCCCAGACCGCGCTCCCTGAGCTCCGCGACGATCCGTTGGATGTCGTCCACCGCGATCGGGTCCACACCCGCGAACGGCTCATCGAGCAACATGAACTTGGGCTGCGTGACCAGGGCGCGGGTGATCTCGAGGCGCCTTCGTTCCCCGCCGGACAGGGAATCTGCCTTGTTCTTCCTCAGGTGACCGATCGAGAGCTCCCCGAGCAGCTGATCGAGGCGCGCCTGCCTCTCGGCTCGGGTGAGATCCAGGGTCTGCAGGATCGCCATCACGTTCTGCTCGACCGTGAGACGCCGGAAGATGGAAGGCTCCTGGGAAAGGTATCCGATGCCGGCCCTGGCGCGCCTGTACATTGGGACGCGGGTGAGCTCCTGGTCGTCCAGGAAGACCTTTCCCGAATTGGCCGAAAGGAGGCCGACGATCATGTAGAACGTGGTGGTCTTCCCCGCCCCGTTCGGCCCGAGGAGTCCGACGATCTCGCCCTGCTTCACCTCCAGATCGACGACGTCGACCACCCGCCGCTTCCCGAACGTCTTTACGAGTCCTTCGGCCCGCAGAACGCTCGATCCGCTCACCGTCCCCCTCCTTCCGCCTGCGGCTCGAGATAGATGCCGATGGCATCACGCGCGATCACCTCCGATGGCTCGCCGTCCGTGAAACGCACCTCGATCCGGTTCCCGAGCATGTAGTTTCTGGACGGGGCGGCGGACCGGGTCGAATCGCGCACGGAGGCGTAGAAGGACCTGGCACTTCCGAGCGCCGTGAGCCGCTCGGGAGTCGGCTCGACTTCCGCCCCGGGGATCAGAGAGTCCGGGACCGCGGGCAAGAAGTAGGCCCGGATCGTGTCCCCCGTCAGCCAGTTCGAACCCGGCTCCAGGTCCTTGGCGGCCTCCACCAGCTGAGTCCCCGGCACGAACGGATCGGTCTCGACCGAAGCGGCAGTGCCGACCGACGCGATCGAATCGATCTGCCCTGCGGTCAACGAAAACTCGATCGAGTCTCCAGCCAACTGGAATCGGCCCGAAGCCGCGATCGAACGACCCTCGCCGAACGCCCACAGGCTTTCCACCTCCCCCGCACTGATCTCGGCGACGACCACTTCGGACTGCAGCTCGAAGTCCTGTCCACTCGCCGTGGCGCCCCCGAAGGAGCGCACTTCGCGGAGCTCGTCGCCCGAGAAGCGGGCGAGGACGCTGTCTCCCGTGAGCGTGTAGCCCTCCCCTCGTACGACCGGACGTCCGTACAGCACCCCCAAGCCTCCGGAATCGAAACGGGCGCTGTCGGCCGTGGCGTCCAGGTCCGACCGCCGAATCTCGACCTCCCCTCGCGCGAATGCGTGCTCCTCTCCTTCGAACTCGGCTTCATCCGAGTCGACCAGGAACGGCTCGCTGCCGGCACCGCCGGTCGGCAGCGTCATGTGAGGCCGTCCGGTGGCGAGTGTCCGACTTCCCTGAAACGGCGTCCGCAGAAACTCGATGCGCGGTCCCTCCAGCGTCGCACCCGACTGCAGGCGTTCCAGCCGGACATTGCCTTCGGCGACGACGCGATCGGAGACGCCGTAGTAAGTGACGCGGTCGGCATCCAGCACTCGCGTGGTATCGCGATAACGCACGGAGCCGATCATGCGCGCCTCTGCCACGTGTTCCAGGTGGATCGCGCTGTCGCCGGTCATCGTCGCGTCACCGCAGCGACCCACTACGAGACCGCCGCCCAGATGCATCTCGTAGAGTCCCTCCGAGCCGGGAATCGCCAGCATGTTGCTCCGCGGCTGGTCCGTCGACCCGGCCTGGGGCACGACCCGGACCCTCAGCTGGCAGGATGGCGGCGCCTGCGCGCCGGCCAGCGCCGGAAGCGCCAGAATTGCCAGGATGGCTCGAGCGATCGGCCAGGCCCGAACTGGCCGTGGCGCGCCGACGCGGCCAATGCCCGGGACGTTCATTGGGGAGGACCGCCGCTCCCGGCAGCGCTCGGATCGCCTTCGGTCACGAAGCTCGGGTTGAGTATCTGTACGTTCTCCAGCTGAGCATCGCTCACGAAGCTGTCGCCCCTGGACTCGAGGCCGGGACGGTAGAGGACGAAGGCCGTGTCGCCGTAAAGCGAATCCGCCGAGGCGACGTAGCGCAGTTGTTCGGTCACCAGGCGCTTGGATCCCGCCGCCTCGGTGACTTCCACGTCCCCCCGCACGTCGACGTCGCCCGTCTCGAATTCGTACTCCCCCTGCCTTCCGGTCAGCACCCCTTCCTCCAGGCCGGTGCTCCCGTAGAACGTGATCTGCAGATTGTGGAGGCGGAGCAGGCCCTCTTCCTGGAAGCTGAACGCCGTATCCGCCTTCAGGATGCCATTCCGGACGCCGGCCCTGGTGAGATTCATCTCGACTCCGACCAGTACCTGGTCCGCCTCGAGCCCGAGAAGCGTGTCCGAGGCCAGGGGCTTCGGGTCTTCCTTCTCGCACGAGCACAGCGCGAGCGTGGCCAACAGGACGAGTGTCCGCGGGACCGCGCGAGAGCCACTGCCGGCGCACCTCACGACAGGCGCTCCCGCAACAGGTCGTGCAGGTGGACCATCCCAAGCAGCCGGCCTTCAGCGTCCACCACCGGCATCGCCATGATGCCGTACTCTTCCATGCGCGCGAGAGCGGCCGTGGCCATCTCTGCACGTGCGCTCATCTTCGGCGACGGATTCATGGCGCGTTCGACCGGGTCGCCGAGAAAGCCGGGATGCTCGTCGGCGTACCGGGTAAGGTCCCCGGCGGTGATGACACCCACGACCCGCGAGGCGGCATCCAGCACGGGGACGGTGCCCTGACGGTGGGCGATCTCGTGCATCGCGGTGCGCAGGTCCGCCCCCAGGCCGAGGCGCGGTACTCTCTCCTCATCGGTGATCATCACGTCCCGGACCGTCATGGTGAGGCGCCTCCCCAAATCCCCCCCGGGGTGGAGCCGGGCGAAGTCCTCCGGTCCGAAGCCGCGGGCCTCGGACACGGCCATCGCCAGTGCGTCGCCCATGGCGAGCGTCGCGGTGCTGCTGGCCGTCGGGGCAAGGTCGTGAGGACAGGCTTCCACCTGCACCGCGACGTCCAGCACCAGGTCGGCGCGGCTCGCGAGCTTCGACCCCGACTCCGCGGTCAGCGCGATCACCCGGACCCCGAGCCTCCCGAGAACCGGAAGCAGACTCTCCAGCTCCTTCGTTTCACCGCTCTTCGAGATGGCGAGGACCAGATCTCCGCTCACAAGCATGCCGACGTCACCGTGCGCCGCTTCCACCGGATGAAGAAAGACCGCGGGCGTACCGGTCGACGAGAAGGTCGAGGCCAGCTTCCGCGCCACGATTCCCGACTTTCCGATGCCGGTGACCACGACTCGACCGGAAGTCGACTGGATCATGCGGACGGCCGCAGCGAACTCGGAGCCCAGCCGATCGGCCAGGGAAGCGACGCTCTCGCTCTCGATGCGCAGCACTTCACGGCCACGCTCGATGATCCGGGCCTCCCGGACCGCTTCCTCCGCGCCGTGGCTTTCTATCTCGACCTCCAGTGCTCGACGCACTCGCCGACGTAGCCTTCGACCAGGGACGCCCACTCACCGCGTGCCCCGAGGAGCGCCTCGGTGAACTCCCGCACCGCGCCGGCTCCGCCGGGTACCACGCCGACCCAGGTGGCAGCCTCCCTCACCTCGGGAACGGCGTTCGCCACGGCCGCCGGTAGCCCTACCTCTCGAAGCACCGGAAGATCCGCCAGGTCGTCCGCCAGGAAGGCGGCTTCCCCCCACGTCGCCCCGGCCCGTTTCAAGACGCCATCCACCGCGTCCAGCTTGCCGAACGCCGATACCTGGTGGATCTCCACGATTCCGAGTGACTCTGCCCGCCTTCGGACCGGAGCGGAGAGCTTCCCCGAGACCACCGCGACTTTCAGGCCCGCTCGCCGCAGCATGTGAACGGCGAGACCGTCGTGGACGTGGAAGCGACGCCCTTCCTCCGCCGCGTCGTCACCCCCGGACACGTACAGGCCCCCATCGGTCATCACCCCATCTACGTCGAGCAGCACCACCCGCACCCGCTGCGCGACGTCCGGGGGGATTGCGCTCATGGCGCTTCCGAGGCGCCCGCGTGCCTCGCCTGACGAATCGAGAGAAGGCTCTCGAGCAGAGGTTGAAGTCGTGCCATCGGCAGCATGTTGGCACCATCGGAAGGGGCGGTGGCCGGGTCCGGATGCGTCTCCACGAACACGCCGTCCGCGCCCGCCGCCACGGCGGCGCGCGCGAGGGTTTCGATCCATCGGGGCTCGCCCCCACTGAGCGCCCCACCCTCGCCGCCACCCGGCAGCTGCACCGAGTGAGTCGCGTCGAACAGCGCGCGGCAATCGCAGGTCTCACGCATGATCGCGAAGCTCCGCATGTCCACCACCCAGCGTCCGTATCCGAATGCCGTGCCCCGCTCCGTCACGCTAACTCCTCCGGCCCCCGCCTCGCGGACCTTCTGTACCGGATGTCGCATGTCCTCCGGAGCCAGCCACTGCCCCTTCTTGATGTTGACTGGAAGTCCGGTTCGCCCGGCGGCGGTCAGCAGATCGGTCTGTCGGCAGAGGAAGGCCGGGATCTGTATCGCGTCCACGACGCCGGCCACCAACTCCGCCTGGCCCGACTCGTGAATGTCGGTGATCACCGGCAATCCGGTCTCCCTGCGGACCGCCTGCAATCGATCCATGCCTTCCTCGAGCCCCGGCCCTCTCGGAGACGCGGCACTGGTCCTGTTGGCCTTGTCAAACGACGCCTTGAAGATGGCCGTCAGCCGCAGACGCTCGGCAACGTCCTGCACGTGTTCGGCGATCGAGATGTTGAGTCGATCGTCCTCGAGAAGGCACGGCCCTGCGATCAGCAGGAAACGGTTCCCGGGGTCGAGGATGCTCACTCGCGGCCGGCCGTGGCCCAGGTCGTACGCTCGCCGACGCCCCCGGTCTCCATTGGAGATCTCGCGTCCCGGCGCTCAACGGCAGCGGCGACGAAGGCCGCGAACAGCGGGTGCGCCCGGGTAGGCCGCGACTTCAGCTCAGGATGGAACTGAGTGGCGACGAAGAACGGATGGTCCGGCAGCTCGATGATCTCCACCAGCCCTCCGCCCGGTGACAGCCCGCTGAATCCCAGGCCGCCCGCGGCCAGCGCGTCCCGGTACGCGTTGTTCACTTCGTACCGGTGACGGTGCCGTTCGGAGATCTCGTCCTCTCCATAGATCTCCCGAACCCGGCTTCCCGCGACGAGCTCCGCCGGATAGGCTCCGAGCCGCATCGTTCCACCCTTCATCGTGACCTGCAGCTGCGAGTCGAGAAGCGAGATCACGGGGTGCGGCGTTTCCGGCTCGAACTCGGCCGAGTCCGCACGCTCGAGCCCGCATACGTTGCGAGCGAACTCGATGATGGCGCACTGCAGACCGAGACAGATCCCGAGGAACGGAACTCCCTGTTCACGGAGGTAGCGCACCGTATCCACCATTCCCTCTACCCCCCGCTGTCCGAATCCCCCGGGGATCAACACCGCGTCGTACGAACTCAGCGACTCCGCTCCCTTGGCGTCGATCGCCTCGGAGGACAACCAGTCGATCCGCAGGCCCGCATCGTTGGCGATTCCGCCGTGGATCAACGCCTCCTGGATCGACTTGTACGAGTCGACGAGCGCCGTGTACTTGCCCACCACTGCCACACGCACCTCGCCTCGACCGGGGTGCTTGATCCGCTCGACCATGGACTCCCAGTCGGTGAGATCCGGCTCGGACGTCTCGAGGCCCAGATGCTCCACGATTCGATCGTCCAGCCTCTGCTCCCGCAGGCGCAGAGGCACCTCGTAGATCGTGTCCATATCCCGGCTCTCGATAACGTCCCGCATGTCGACGTTGCAGAACCGCGCCACCTTCCTGCGGACTTCCTCCGGAAGGGGCCACTCGGTACGGCACACCAGGATGTCCGGCTGCAGCCCGATTTCCATCAGCTCGCGCACCGAATGCTGGGTCGGCTTCGTCTTGAGCTCGCCGGCCGCCGCGATATACGGCACGAGGGTAAGGTGGATGAGGACGGTGTTCTTCCAGCCCACGTCCTGGCGGAACTGGCGAATCGCCTCGAGGAACGGGAGGGACTCGATGTCCCCGACCGTGCCCCCGACCTCCGTGATGACGACATCGTGGCCCGGCGCCAGCATCTGGATGTACGACTTGATCTCGTCGGTCACGTGCGGGATCACCTGGACCGTCGCGCCCAGGAAGTCGCCACGACGCTCCTTGCTGATGATGTTCTGGTAGATCCGCCCCGTGGTGACGTTGTTGGCCTGCGAAAGCGATTCGTTGATGAACCTCTCGTAGTGCCCGAGATCGAGATCGGTCTCGGCTCCGTCGTCCGTCACGAAGACCTCGCCGTGCTGAAACGGCGACATCGTGCCCGGATCCACGTTGATGTACGGATCGAACTTCTGGATCGTGACTGCGAGGCCCCGTTCCACCAGGAGCCGGCCGATCGAGGCCGCCGCGATTCCCTTTCCGAGCGAGGAGACGACTCCTCCGGTGATGAAGATGTACTTCGCATCCGCCATCGGCGTGTCAGGCATTGGCTCTCACTCTTGGTTTGGTCTCGCGCCGCGTCCGCGGGACGCGGCCAGGACGACGAAGAAGTTCGTGGAAATCACGTCGACGCGCGGTCTGAGCCCGAAGGCGGAGTCGGCCCGGCCGGGCCGTGATCGGATGCGTGACGGCGGTAAATTCACGCTCCGTAAAGTAATCCGTGTCGGAACTGGGTGTCAAAGGTGGCGAGATCACAGGTCCCCGGGAAACCTGACGATAGCGTAGCCGCGCGTCCCGCCGTCA
>Ga0210121_1000341_pt1 | contig 13596 bp, 11 predicted proteins | sample Joice_ThreeSqB_D_FD_184873 | JGI IMG/M metagenome (GOLD analysis project Ga0210121, IMG submission 184873) | Wetland microbial communities from San Francisco Bay, California, USA, that impact long-term carbon sequestration - Joice_ThreeSqB_D1... | ecosystem: Environmental > Aquatic > Marine >... | reverse complement strand
ACCAATGATAGATCAGAAAAGGGGAGATTGATTCATGACGCCAATCAGTTTGGATGAAAAGTTCAAAAAAGCAGCCGAAGTGATCTGCAAACAGGGGATGGTTCCGTTTCCGGTCAGTGATACGGCGATCGCCATTGTGGTTGCTGTTGTCGGGGATGATGAGGGAGAGCTCGACCTGATTTATGCATTTCGCGACAAGCCGTCGCAAACCACGGACCAACTCGTGGCAGCAAGCGGGTTTGGCGCTGAAAAAGTCGAGCAGCTGGCAACCAGCCTTGCCCGCAAAGGGCTTGTTTTCAATCAGCCCAGCTCGGCCGGGGTTACGATCTACCGGCTCCTGCCGCTGATGCTGGTGGGGGTCATGGAATACAAATTTATGGTGCCGATGACCGGAAGCCGGGAAGAAAAAGACCTGGCCCGGTTGTTCGAAAAGCTGCTCAAAGAACTGCGCTCCGAGATCCAGGGAAATTATGATGCCCTCATGCCCCTGTTTAACCAGGCCCCGGCTGCGGACCGCACCGTGCCCGCCCGGGTGACGGAAGCCGGCCATCCGATTAAGATCATCCCGGTTGACCGGAGCCTGGGAGTCTCTGAAGAGTTCATCCTGCCCAGCCAGACCGTCGAGGACATCATCAACAAGTTTGACGACATAGCGGTTGGTTACTGCTTTTGCCGCCAGCGACGAAGCCTGCTGGGGAACGCCTGCGACACCGCAGCACCTACCTTAAACTGCTTTACTTTCGGCAAATCAGCCCGTTACACCGCGGCCCAGGGGTTTGCCAAAAAAATTACCAAGCAGGAAGCCTTAAAGATCATGCAGGAAGCCGAGCGCGCCGGATTGATCCACAAGGCCTTTCACCCGGGTTCCCGGGAATCCAGCCCCGAAACCAGCATCTGCAACTGCTGCAAGGATTGCTGCGATACCCTGGAGCTGTGGCGCAGCGGCACCCTGCCGATGATCAATTCCACCTACCACCTTTCGGTGATCGATGAAGCGGCCTGCACCGGCTGCGGCACCTGTGTGGAATGGTGCCCCACCGATGCCATTGTTCTCAATGCCGAAGGGGTGGCCCGGCGGGATGAGGGCGCCTGTCTGGGCTGCGGGGTCTGCTCCCGGTTTTGTCCGGAGGAAGCCATCTCGCTGAAGGAGGGGCTGCGCCGGGTATTTATTATGCCGCCTAAATTACGCCTTGCTTGAAAGCGACAGGATCATGACCAGGGATTTTGCACGGGTTATCATTTTTTTCCTGATATCAATTATCGGCAGCGCCTGTGCCGGTGGCGGGAAGCCTGCGACCGGCCCATCCGCCGCCGATCCCTTAAATGCCACCTATACCATCGAAGATCGGATGCTGCCCCTGGTCAACGGTCTTTACAACGCAGCGGCCGCCCCCGGTTCGGCGACCAGGATCATGGCCACAGTTTTCGGCCGGCCGCTCTTTGTCGATCTTGACCAGGACGGTGACGAGGACGCGGTTGTGCTCATTCTCTATGACTCCGGCGGCTCGGGCACATTCTACTACATCGCTGCGGCCATCAATCAAAATGGCAGCTACAGCGGGACGCCCGGCTATTTGCTGGGCGATCGCATCATCGCCCAGGCTGTCGAATTTGACAACGGCGTCCTGACCGCCCATTATCTTGACCGCCGGCCCAGCGAGCCGATGAGCGCCCCGCCAACGGTCCGCACCGAATTGCTGCTGAGGTTGACCGGCGGTAAACTGATCCCTGTAGCGTCCCATAAAGCAGAGGAGCAGGTGCTGGAGGGCTGGGTCACCATCGGCCATGAAGTGCAATCCTTCCTGTCGTGTTCCGAAAAGGCTGAATACTGGCTCCTGGGAATTTCACCGGCGATGCACCAAATTGCGGCCGCCTATAGCAACGCATTTTCACGGGAAAAACCCTACACCCCGCTGTTTATGTCCCTGGCCGGCCACATCGCCCCGGCACCGCCGGACAGTTTCGGGGCCGACTACCGTGCCGGCTTTTATGCCACCCGGCTGGTCCAGGTCCGACCGGCCGGAAATTGCCGGGACGAATTCATCGTGGTGGCATCCCCCAAACCGGGAGCCGTTATCAGATCGCCACTAATAATCCGGGGCCACGCCCGGGGCACCTGGTTTTTCGAGGGTGACTTTCCGATCGTCTTAAAGGATGCCAAAGGCCGCATCATCGCGCAGGGGTATGTCACAGCCCGGGGCGAATGGATGACCAAAGAATTTGTGCCCTTTGAAGGCACCCTCAAGTTTAAAGTACCGGCGGACGGCGGCCGGGGGGTCCTGGTGTTCAAGAAAGACAATCCCACCGACCGCCCGGAGCTTGATGATGAGATGGAGTTGCCGGTTCTTTTTTAAAGATAATTTTTTGACATACCGCCAGCCAATGCTACACTTATTGACGAAAGCATTATCTTGACAAAACGCCCGCTATCTCTTATTTTATAGCTAAATCTGCTCTTTTACATACCCCACCACACACCAACTCTGAGCTACCTGCTTTGAGCTTACAGCTTTGAGCTATGAGCTGCAAACGAAGTTTGCACATGGGGGCGAAACGGCTTCGACGGGGACAAAGAAGCTCCGGCTGCATACCGAGCATTTCTGTCAGCTCGTAAAACCGACGGGAACTTAAACATAATCGCAGATGATTATGAATATGCTCTGGCTGCATAAATAGCCAGTGTCCTACCGGGTTAATCCTGCGGACCCGGCAAGGGCATCGACTAGCGGGATAGCCGATTGTGATTGCCTGCATCATAATTGGCGAAACTTTAGCGGGCTAGTCCTTAACGCATCCCGCCTGAAGGAGACGTAAAGGGCGAAACTCAAAATTCAGGATAAGTATGTAGATGCCCGAGTGGAATGTTTGCGGACGCGGGTTCGACTCCCGCCGCCTCCACCACGCTTCGCCTAAAGGCTACGCGTGGCAGGCCACTTTGAAAATTGCAGTATTCAAAATCAGCTAAAAATGTATTTAAGTATATAGGCGAAGCGTGCCCTGCGTAGTTCGATAGAACGAAGCACGGGCAAATTCCGCTTTTCAATTAAATCAGGCCTTGATGTGGACTATACATGTATTACGTCTACATGCTACGCAGCATCCCCAACCCCGATCAAACTTACATCGGATTTACAGAAGATCTAAAAACACGCCTAAAATCCCACGACCAAGGCCAATCTCCCCACACCGCTAAATACAAACCCTGGGAACTGATCACCTATCTCGCCTTTAATAATAAATCCAAAGCGTTATCTTTTTAAAAATATCTAAAATCCCATTCCGGCCACGCCTTCGCCAACAAACGATTATGGTAACTCTATATTATTCGTTTTAAACACAGGGTAAGCATTCTTATTTTTTACAAAGCTTGAAAACTGGCCCAAAGAAAAAATCTTGACATGGATCCTAAAAAGATCTACCTTTGGCGCCAATCAAAATAATCCAATCTTTCGGGAAACACTCAGAATAACCTTAACCTGCTGGTCTCGGCTATGGAAGCATGTTTCCCGAAGGATTCGAATGCGAAGCCTCCAAGGAATTATGGGGGCTTTTTCACTTTTCTTTGGCAAAATTCATTCACCAAAGGAGAAAAACCCATGAAAATTGGGTTACTTGGCGTTGCAATAATCTTTGGAATATTTGTTCTGTCTCAATTGCTTCTGGCAATTCCGGTCATGGCCGAGAGCACGAATACCTATGCAGCCCCGGGCTGTATCTCCTTCCTTTTTGAAGACCTATTTCAGGAAGCAATCAGCTGAGGATTTCTTTGCACTGAAAGGGTCGTTACCTTCCGGGAAACTTTAAATTAATCGAAAGTAAAATATGCTAACCAAAAATAGTTCCTACAACTTTAGGGCGGGTGTTTTTTTCCCCTGGCTGTTGCTTTTCACTTTAATTTCCACACTGGCTCTGACCTGGTGGCAGTTGGACTCCCATGAAATTATACCGACCTTGAAGTTCGTGAAATTCTTGTCGGCAAAAACCTATTTAGCCGCCGGATTAACCCTCTGGACCTTTTCGATCCTGGCATTTCGTATTTGGTTTGCCTGCCGCTACCGGCCTTATCCACCCCTGCCCGACAATGCCCTGCCGACCATTACTATCATCATACCGGCATTCAACGAAGGCCGGCAGATCCTGGACACCGTTCGGTCGGTTATGAACAGTCGTTATCCAGCAAAAAAAATGCAGGTGATTTGTGTTGACGACGGTTCCAAAGACGATACCTGGCAGTGGATGCGAATTGCAAAACAAGAATATCCCCGGAGACTTCGACTGATTCGCCAATCTTTTAATCGCGGCAAACGTGAGGCCCTGATGGCTGGCTTTGCTAAGGCGTCCGGGAAGGTCTATGTGACCATCGATTCGGATTCCGAGGTTCTGCCCGATACCCTTCGCCACTTGGTCAGCCCGCTAGCCAGCGACCAGCGTGTGGGCGCCGTTGCGGGCAATGTGCGTATCCTGAACCTCAGCGAAGGCGCCATCCCTAAAATGCTGGAAGTTTCGTTTGTCAGCTCCTTTGATTTTTTGCGTTCCGGTCAGAGCGTTTACGGCGGTGTATTTTGCACGCCCGGCGCACTGTCAGCCTACCGGGCTGCGGTTATCGAGCCCCACCTGTCCTTTTGGGTCAGGCAAACCTTCATGGGTAAACCAGCCACCATCGGCGAGGATCGTGCGCTGACCAACCTGGTTATTGCCAGCGGGTATAGAGTGGTCTATCAACGAGAAGCCGCGGTATTGACGAAGGTACCCATCACTTATGCCGGTTTGCGCAGAATGTTGTTGAGATGGGCACGCAGCAACGTTCGTGAGAACCTGGTGATGCTCTCTTTTATCATGGGTCGCTTTCGGCCGGCCGATAGCGGCAGCGGCTGGATCCGTCTGTTCAGCGTCACCCAATTATTTCGAATGACAATGGGCGAGGCTTCCAAATTTGCTTTGGCAGTTCAGCTTTATCTGGCTTTCGTACCGACGCTGATTATCATAGCGATGGGTTGTATCATTAGCGCCGTGCTGCCAGCTTTGGTTTATCAGTGGCGTTACGGCGGATGGTTTGGTTGGCGATGGGCGATACCCTATGCTTTTTATTGGCTGTTTTGCTTGTGTTGGATTTCGCTATGGGGAATGCTAACAGCTTCCCGTTCCGGGTGGCTAAGCCGAGGGCTTCCCAACATTGTGCCACCGGCTAAACAGCCCATTGCTTTTCCAGTGGCCGAAAGGTCCAGATCCTTTTCAAAAGCTGCTTGAAAGATCTGATTTTTTAAATTATGCCGCAAAAATACTGGATATCAGCCGCCGGACATTGCAATTGAAACTTAAAGAATACGGAATCAATTAGGATCGGGAAAAGCCTGACGGCACCATGATTTCTAAACACAGGGTAAGCATTTTTATTTTTTACAAAGCTTGAAAAATAACCCAAAGAAAAAAATGGTAAGTGCTGTTGGATCAAAGGCATTCGGCAAGAATGAAATTCGATATTGCCCATCAACGGAGCCTTAGAAAATTATAATTTTATGGATGTCCCTGATAGCGCATTTCTTTTAATTCTGGCTCGCTGCCTGCAACCAAGGTGAATAGAGGCGCTGCGGGTGAAACTGAGATTCTTACAGCCTGCAATTTTACTAAGTAAAATGAAGTGTCGGCTGGAGTCATTTCATTTAGAAAATTAATTGAATTGATATGCTCTGGTCTCGGGTCTCCGGCTATCCAAACTGCCACTTTAGCATCTAGATTAGCTAAATAAGTCAGAACCTTTCCTAAATGATCGTGATCTGTTCTTCCCAGTTGGTTTTCTATTACTGCGAATCGACCATCTTCATCTTCAGCTAAAATATCTGCCGAAAAAGCTCCTGCTGGTTTCTCGCGCTCAATAAAAGTAAGACCAACCCCAATCTGTTCGCCTAAAATTTCAAGATTTTCTCCTAACCATGTGGTAAAATCCTTGGCCTCATTCGCCCAAAGCTCTCTAACGTCAACGAACTCTAGTTTGCCAATCATTGGTGTATTCTTTTTGGTGAGCTAGTAAATCTAAGTTATTCTGAGAAAAAATTGGATTCGCGGGATCAATTATTAATGATTTATATGCAGGCTTCTCGATTGAATTCCTTGACAGCAAACAAAAAAATTCCATAAGTGTTTGTATTTTTTCCTAACTCTATCTTCAATTTCTAAATGAAGCCTTCTATGCACATAACTCATTAAGTACTTGGAGAATACACGGCCTCAAGTATAGGCAGTTCCCATTGATCTGCTTTGATCCTGTTAATAAACTCTTCATTGGGATCATCACGGTCACGTCGAAGCAACGCAACAACTCTTAATTCTTGAATTTGACCCAGTTTCGGGGTCCATTTAGTAACCCCTTCATTGGATAATTTTGCCACGCAACAGCCTTCACTGTCGTGTATCTCAATCGAGCTATCATTATGGTAAAGTTTAACGCGCTGGCCAGCTTCTAAGGAAGATAAATGTTTGTGTATTCTGCTGTTCCTTTGAAAACAACCAGCATAATCCATATAGATCTCACTTAAACCGATCAGTTCATAGCGCTTATTCTGCAATCCATTTTCAATTTCATTTCCTGCATACGTTTTAGAGGCAACAAAATCTCCCCGTATTTCCCCGAGGAACGGATTAGATCTGCTTGGAATTTTCACCAGGCGAAGGGTTTCTTCGGCACGTGTCATTCCAACATACATTACTCTACGCTCTTCTTCCCACTCGATTTTACCGCTGGGACTACCCCAGTCGCCATCTAAAATGAACACATGGGGGAATTCCATCCCCTTTGATGAGTGAATGGTGCTGAGGAAAATACCTTGTCCTAAAATCTTTTCCCTTCGCTGTTCCGCCGTGAATTCATAGAATCGATCAATGGCACGACTGACAGGCAGCATACTGTTCGAAGTTTCATCTTGGTAGTTTTCAAAAAACAGATCGACCATCTGCCACCAGACATTTGTAGTCTTGTCGCCTCTTATGGTTTTTATGTTGTCAAGCAAGTCTGAGGCTCGATAGTTCTCTTTTTCAATGGCAACCAGCCATTCCAGAATTGCGTGAATTTCTCTTACCCGGTGAAGTGGCAGCCCCTTGTCCAAGGTGGTACGAATTGGATATCCATTGCTTTCCAAAATAGACCTCACATTTGCCAACGGTGCTTTGGTTCTGCTGAGGATGGCGAAGTCGCTCCACTTTAGTTTCGGATATAGTGCCATCAACCTGTCGATTTCACCCTTTACATAGCCGGCCTGGTGGACTTGATTTTTAACCGCAATTATCTGGACTCGCCCTTGGCTTACTGGATCTAGAAGATCCCAACGTCCGCCCGGTTGATTGTACTGCCTCTCGTGGTTGATGCTGATCGGGTGATCAATCTTCATTCTGTCCCGGTTAGCACAGATTAGGGCATTGGAAGCTGCAATAATGTTTTTGCTGGAACGATAGTTCTCGGTTAGATAAACAACCTCCTTGCTGTAGTCGGTCTGAAACTGTCGGATAAAACGAATATTCGCCCCGCGGAAGGTATAGATGTTTTGGTCATCGTCGCCAACCGCCATTATTGCAAGGCGGTTATCCTCCTCCGACTCCAACCTGCCAGCAATAGCGGATACGAGGTCATACTGGTCCTCATCGATGTCTTGATATTCATCAACAAGAATGTGGCTGTAACCAGCCAGCAACCGATCACGGTGCTCGTCTGGCTCAGTGCCTGGTATATCCATTTCCCCTTTCAGCAGCTTAATGGCATCCTTGATGATACGATCAAACTCGATATTGTTTTTGCTGTGCGCTGATGCCATATCCCTGATGGAAATACCTGCCAATCGCATGGCAGCACCGTGATAAGTGGCTACCGTGACGGCGTTAGCCACTTTACCAACCAGAGCACGCAGTCTTTTCTTGAGAACCATGGCAGAACTATGGTTGAAGCAGAGGACCAGAATCTGGTGTGCGGGTATTCTTTCCACCTCAAGCAGATAGGCACAGCGGTGTACGATGACGGTCGTTTTTCCCGAGCCTGGTCCGGCGAGAATGAGCATGCTGTCATCTACGGGTCGTCCGACAGCACCAATTTGGAAAGGATTGCGCAGGTTTTCAACTATTCTGCGGAAAGATTCAGCCGTAGTAGCTTTGTCCAACAGCGTTTTGTCACCTTCGAAATACTTGTTGATGAATTTGACACGGCCTAAAGCGAAATAATCCAATACCAGCGTTAGGGCACGAGCGATTTTTTCAAGTGCCAATGTTGCATAGCGCATCATCACATGGACTTGAAGGCGCTTTTCGCGATAATGAACTTCCAGCGGTTTGTAGTCGCCCTTGTTGTAGTAGCGTCCCTTTGATGCTTCTTCTAGCCGCAGGGTCATGGCTTGCCGGAGCACGGCCAACCCTCCTTGCAGTTCTATGACATGTTGCTCATGCAAAAACATGAGGGCACGCTCTAAAGCCGGCAGAACTTTTTTTATCTCGACGCTCAGGGTAAGGTCGCTCTTTATGGCGGCAGACAGCTCATCGCTTGTGAAAGTAAGTTGAACATCGCCGGTAATTTCAGCGCCAGTCTTTGCAGCTTGTTTTTTCGAAAGTTCCATTAACCTGCGCAAAATCACGTTGGCGACATTTTGTCGCAGGAAAATGGTCTTACGGATATTTTGCCAGTTTCTTCTTAATCTTACCTGATAGCGGTTCCGGTCAATATGTCCGATTTCGAAGCTGCCCGTAGACGCGGCAAAGCCCTTACCATCGTGGGAAATTCCCTTTACCAGAATTCTCAGGATATCCGGGCTGGTCTTTAATCCCTCGTTAATTAGCTTTTGGTTGAGGCGCCGAATATCCAACTCAACCCAGTCGCCGGTTTCGGCGTCAGGATCTTCAACCTGTAGCAAGCTGATAAGTTTGTTTTCAATTTCACAAACGGCTTGGAAAGTTTTTAAGGCATTGTTTTTTCCTTTTGGACGGAACGTAGCGGACAGCATCAGTCCTTGGTCAATCAATCCCGCATCTGACATGTCATGCAACGCAGAAATCACGACCTGGGCAGCCGTTTGTCCCGTTTTTTGCTCAATCTCCTGGATCAGCTCCTTTGCAGGGAAAAGTGCTTCAGCAAGTTCATCAGCTCTAATTCCGCGATTCTCAGGACTATTGATAATTTTCTGCAGGATGTTGAGCCACAGGTTTTTGGTTTGGGGCGATATGTTGAGCGGTTCCATAAGGGCTTCTGCATCTTTAAGCGAATTAACCAGCGGCTTGCCTTGAAAAACTTCTGTGAGATTCTGATTTCGTTGAAGAAATCCGGCCCGCTCCAACCAAGCGATAGAGGTTCTGATTTTGGTATCTCTAAACTGGGGTTCCATGCTTTTCATTTCAGGCCAATCTTCATCACGTATCAGCTCATCACTAGTGACGACGATTTCGCCATATTTGTTCCTTTTTTTACGCCGCAAGGCCCGAAGTGTGCGTGCAATTTCCTTTCTCCTCACTTCGGACATAGAACCCATTCTGAATTGCTGCCTTGCATCAGCTTCATCGTACAGAAGAACGCAGCGTGCCGGTTTCAAGTCGCGGCCTGCTCGACCGGCCTCCTGAATATAATTTTCCAGTGACCCCGGCATGTTGAAGTGTAATACCAATCGGATGTTTTCTTTGTCGATACCCATTCCGAAGGCGTTAGTTGCACAAATGATGGGTATGGAACCGCCTACAAAAGCATCGATGATTTCACGCTTTTCTTTTGGATTTATTCCAGCGTGAAAAGCCTCGGCAATCATGCCTTGATGATGCAGGAAGTCTCGAATTTCCTCTGTAGCACCTCGTGTGGCGGCATAAACGATAACCCCCCCGGGGTCATCGTTTGAATCAAAATGCTCTTGGATAATCTCGTAAGTTTGTTCAAGCTTTTCGGCTTTCGAAAGCGGTACGACCTCAAATGAGAGGTTTTGCCGTTCGATGCCTCCATCAAACTGCTTAAGCTCCTGGCCGAGTTCCTCACGGAAATGGGTGCTGATTTCTTCGATTACGCTGGTTTTGGCAGTTGCCGTAAAACAGCCTATCGGTGGGATCGGCTGGTCCTGTTCTTTTGCAAACTCGCGTATGAACCGGGCAGCGTATAGATAGTCCGGCCTAAAGTCGTGCCCCCATTTTGAAAGACAGTGCGCTTCATCGAACACCCAGCTGCCGATTTCACGCTGTTTGAGAACATTTCGGACCCCAATGCTGCGCAGCTGTTCCGGTGAAATGTATAAAATCGCGGTGTCACCCAATCGGATTCTTTCAAATACCTCACCTCGTTCCGGTAGGGTTTGCAGCCCTGAAACAGACTCTGCAAACAAGGTGCCCGTTTTTTTCACCAGATTATCCACCTGGTCCTTCATTAGCGCTTGAAGCGGCGATATTACAATGGTCAGCGTCCCCCGCCGCCAGTAGCGGATCAGCGCGGGAAGCTGATAGCAGAGCGATTTGCCGCCTCCAGTCGGTAATATACCCATGGTGGGATGATTTCCCATGCATTCAAGCACGATTGCACGCTGTAGGCTTCCGCCCTCTGCAGTTTCTGGCGCCGTACGAAACGAAGGGTAGCCAAAAAATCTTGCAAGCTGTTTTTCCGGATCGTGATTTTGCAAGCAGTATTCGCATTGGTCATCTCCGCAAGGAATTTCTCGCAAGGCCTTGATAATGGATGAAATTTCGGGGAATCGATACCGAACCCACGGAGGAAGCACTGAGTTTCCGCCTGCGACCTGAAGCCAAGCTAAGCAAAAAGCTGCTGCAGGGCGTTTGGCGTCGTCCGCCAATAGGTCGGGAATTGTCCTATTGACTGCGTTAGTGCATACTTTGCCATACGCCAGACTGATAAAACATTCGAGGGCTTTTGAGGGATCGCCTATTGACTCGGATGACATCAATGAAAAGACAGATGAAAGACCATTACCCGGGAATCCATTAAAAACGCTACCATGGAAGCAGTACCTGTAAAAATCTATGAGTTCAGGCGTCTCTTTTAAAAAATTTCGGAAGCTACCCCACTGGTCCTTGAATACGGATGCAGCTAATTTCGCATCTTCAACCGGATTGTTGATGGTTGCCTTGACGAGTTTATAGTCCTTTACGAGATGATGATATGGATTCTCAGGAAAGGCTATAGGGGAAAGGTAGAGGGTGTCTATAACAGGCTTTTTTAAGAGCTGAAGCCATGGAGACGAGGATTTTAAAACTGGGAAATCATGCCCAAGCAGATTGTGGCCTAAAACAAAGTCAGCATCCTCGGCGATTTTGTCTAACTGTTTTAATGTGTCTGTTGATCCAGCTCGCTCTTTCTTCTCAAAAACATGACCGTTCAGCACGGCGCCAATATGTTGGACTCGGCCTGCCCTGGTGGTTTCCAGATCAAGCAGCAAGGCTCGGTTCAACAATCCCGCTAGTTGTATATCTTGAATAGTCTGTGTCAGGCCGTTTTTGGCCAACGAAGCACCTCTATAATTTCAGGATTTGGCGAGGGGCGAGACAAAATTATTTTTGCGTACCGGGGTCACGGCAAGTATTTGACTATTAATAAAATATGTTTAAAAAAGGCCTGCTTTTTCGGCTTAAAGTGATGTTTTTGGCACCCGAAAGGGTGGTTTAAGAAAGTATATCAGAAAAGAGGGCCGCGGTAAATGCCGGGGTGACTAACAATCTAAAATAATTGTATAAATGGTAATGATAACCAATTGGCTGGAGGATAGTCGAGCTCACAGCTGATAGCTTGTTCGAACCTGGCACTGGTTCGACGTTGAGAGGGAAGCAGAAACCCTCCCAGGTAAGGCAGGCCAGCCGCCTGGAATAAACCACTTAATACAAAGGGGATTAGAAGTCCAACGAGGTGAAGGGTGTATGCCCTGAATCTGCCCCATAGCCCCGAGAAAGCTAAAATATTGGAAGGTGCCGATCCTTTGAGCTAGGGCGCAGGCAAGACGAACGGCGCGAGAAGGCAAGCGCCGTTTCGGCCTCCCGGGGTCTCAGACAGCATCGAGTTGGACAACGGCGTCGGAGTAACCAGGCGAGTGTCGGCCAACCCAAGGTTTTGGCGAAGCATCCTGGATCGATGGGATAGTAGCCAAGTACGGCAGACCAATGTGACAAGAGGCCAGTCGGAAGACGCCGACACGGGGGATGGAGACCGGTGGAACCGCAACGGTTTAGCGAAGAAGCGGCTAATCCCCGCTGAGCGCAGGTCTCCACGGTTGATCGCCCATGGATGGGGAAACACGGACACTATGCAAAGAGTGGAAAATCTGTGAGCACAAACCGGACATGGATAGCAGAGAGAGCCCGCAAGGAGCCCAAGCTGAAGTTCAGCTCGCTGTATCACCATGTGAGCGACGTGGATAACCTGCGGGAAAGCTTCAAAGCCCTGAAGGCCGGCAAGGCCTCAGGTGTGGACGGCGTAACCAAGCAGCAATACGAAGATCGCCTGGAGGACAACCTGCGGGAGCTGTCGCAGCGATTGCAGCGCATGGGATACCGGTCGCAGCCAAAGCGGCGCACTTATGTACCCAAGGCAGGCAGAGAGCGGGGGCGACCGATCGGCATCAGCAGCCTGGAAGACAAGCTGGTGGAGTTGTCGGTGAAGCAGGTACTGGAGCCGATCTACGAGGCGGTTTTCGAAGACAGCAGCTATGGCTATCGATCGGGGCGTAATCCTCACCAGTGTCTGGACGAGCTGGGCCGGACAATCCAGCAGAAGCCAGTTGGCTACTTAGTGGAGGCGGATATCAAGGGGTTTTTTGATCACGTCAACCACAGTTGGATGCTCAAGTTCCTGCAGCATCGGATTGGCGATGAGCGGATCATCCGGTTGATAACCCGGATGCTGAAATCCGGGATCATGGAGGATGGGCTGGTCAAAGCAAGCGAGCAAGGTACGCCGCAGGGGTCGATTCTGTCGCCGCTGCTGTCGAACATCTATTTGCACTATGTGCTGGATTTGTGGTTCAGTAGGCGATTGCGCAAGCAGTTCAGGGGAGAGACGTATTATTTTCGGTACGCAGATGACTTTCTGGCCTGCTTCCGGTACAAATGCGATGCGCAGGAGTTTCAACGGCGTGTTAAAAATTTGGGGTCGGACCGGCCTATCCATCTGAAACTTATATCTTTAAGTTAGGAATAGGTCTATTTTTTTGGTTTACAGTGATGTTTTTGATGCCGAAAAGTGAACTTTAAGAGCGCTTAACTTTTTAGGCTCGGATGTGTCCGGTATTTAGAAGTATAAGGCCATTTCGCTCTTTATTTTATCATCCACCTTATTTTAGAAAGCGTGGCGAAAATAAAATAACCGGAATTGCTATTTTAGCCAAAGCGCTTGACTCTTTTCTTATTTCTCGTTATTTTAGAATACAGTATTAAGTTAAAATAAAGAGATGCCTTATTTTAGGATACAGCCAAAAGATGAAACGAAAGCTCCAGGGGCAATACGTTACGATATCAACGGTGGGCGAGAAAACCCGGGCCTTTGTCCCTGCACCTCTGCCGCCGAACCCGTCCATTGAGTGGGCGCCGGAATTGCGCACCAAGTTCGACCAGGCGCTACTCGCTCTCGGGAGGCTGGACAGCATCTCGACC
>Ga0210121_1000340_pt1 | contig 13601 bp, 14 predicted proteins | sample Joice_ThreeSqB_D_FD_184873 | JGI IMG/M metagenome (GOLD analysis project Ga0210121, IMG submission 184873) | Wetland microbial communities from San Francisco Bay, California, USA, that impact long-term carbon sequestration - Joice_ThreeSqB_D1... | ecosystem: Environmental > Aquatic > Marine >... | reverse complement strand
GGACTTTGTGCAGTGCCTCGTGCATCGCGTGGATCACGGCTCCCGACCCCAGGAACAGCAGCGCCTTGAAGAACGCGTGCGTCATCAGGTGGAAGATCCCGGCGGTGAACGCCCCCACCCCCACAGCCAGGAACATGTACCCGAGCTGGGAAACCGTGCTGTAAGCCAGCACCTTCTTGATGTCGTACTGTTGAGTCGCGATCGTCGCGGCGAACAGCGCCGTGCCCGCCCCGATGGAAGCCACGACCGCCTGCGAGACCGGTGCCATGGCGAACAGCACGCCGGAACGCGCCACCATGTAGACACCCGCGGTGACCATGGTCGCCGCGTGAATGAGGGCGGAGACGGGTGTGGGACCGGCCATCGCATCCGGCAGCCAGACGTACAGGGGAATCTGGGCGGATTTCCCGGTCGCGCCCAGGAACAGAAGCAGCGTGATGAGGGTCACGACTCCTCCGCCGAACACCAGCGTCTCGGGCGTCGCGGCGAACACCTCCACGAAGTTGAGCGTCCTGAAGTGCGTGAAGATGAGGAACATCGCGACCAGGAACCCGAAGTCCCCGATCCGGTTGACGATGAACGCCTTCTTCCCCGCCGAGGCGAACTCCCGGTTCTCGTACCAGAAGCCGATCAGCAGGTAGGAGCACAGTCCGACGCCCTCCCAGCCCACGAACATGATCGGGAAGTTCGCGCCCATCACGAGGATCAGCATGAAGAACACGAACAGGTTGAGATACGCGAAGTAGCGGGAGTAACCCGGGTCGGCGCGCATGTAGCCGATGCTGTACACGTGGATCACCGAGGACACGCCGGTCACGACCAGCATCATGAGGATCGAGAGCTGATCGAACTGCAAATCGACGCCGACGGACAGGTCGCCCGCCGCCATCCACGTCCAGAGCGATACCACGGCCGGCTGGTGCGGCATCGCGGCACGCATGGCCAGGAAGTTCGCGACCACCAGCCCGAACGCCCCGATGATCGCCAGCGGCCCGACGACGCTCGGCACGCGCTTGTCGTCGCGCCACAGGAAAGCCCCCAGACCGTTGATCGCGAACCCCGCCAGGGGAAGCAGGAGGATCAGGCCGGGAAGGACCGGGTGGTAGCCGGCCTCAGCGTGCTGCACGACCCGAAGGAACGACGCGAGAGTATTCACCATTTCAGGAGATTGAAGCGATCGACATCCACGAGCTCGTAGTGCCGGAAGATGGCGATGATGATGGCCAGTCCGACCGCGGCTTCGGCTGCCGCGACGGCCATGACGAAGAACACGAACACCTGCGCCTCGATCCCGAGCGACCGCGAGAAGACGACGAGCGTGAGGTTCACGGCATTGAGCATCAGCTCAATGCACATGAAGATGATGATCGCGTTCCGCCGCAGGAGCACGCCGGCGGTACCGATCGCGAACAGGAGCGCGCTGAGTATCAGCGAATAGGTCTCGATATTCATGCTGGACTCACGGAGCCCTTCGGCGGGCCAGGACTATGGCCCCGACGATCGCCGCGAGAAGCAGCAGCGAAGTGATCTCGAACGGTACCAGGTAGCTTCGGAACATCGGATCCGCCACGACGCCCACGGCCCCCCTCGATTGGAGCATCGCATCTACCGTGGCCTGGCCCATTCCACCCGCCATCTCCGTCTGGCTGCCGGCACTGAGCGCGACGAACAGCAGCGCGAAGAACGCGCCTGCCACCGTGATCGCCACGATCCGGTTCAGGGGACCCCGAAGATCCACCTTCTCGGAGCGTCCCAGGTTGAGCAGCATGATGACGAACAGGAACAGGACCATGATGGCCCCGGCGTAGACGATCAGGTTGACCGCCGCGATGAAGTGCGCGTCCAGCAGGACGAAAGTCCCCGAGAGCGCGAAGAACGCCACGACCAGGTAGAGCAGGCTCGCCACCGGGTTTCGGGCGAGCACCATGGAGATCGCTCCTCCAATGGCCATGACGGCGAACAACACGAAGAAGAAGTCTGCGATCATTCGGACGATGGGTCAGCGGGGTCCCACAGCGCCGTGACCGGATGGTCATTCTCACACAGACGTGCCAGGTCGTAGACCCAACGCTCGCGAGTGTACTCGGCGTTTTCGTAATGAACCCCTAGGTGAATCGCCTCGACGGGGCACACTTCCTGGCAGAAGCCGCAGAAGATGCAACGGAACTCGTCGATCTCGTAGACCGCTGCGTACCGCTCCCCGTTCTCGTCCTCCGCCGGAATCAGCTTGATGCAGTTGACCGGGCAAACGGTCGGACACAACCCGCAGCCAACACACTTGGCCCGACCGTCCTCGTGTACCGCCATCCGGTGGGTCCCTCTCCACCGCGGAGCGAGCTCCCATTTCTCATCCGGGTACTGCTGCGTCGGTTTGTCCGGGCGCAGGAAATGCCTGACCGTGATTCCGAGCCCCTGGCTGATGGCCCGGACGTAGGAACTCTCGGCCTCCGGTCTCTCGACGAACCTCACATCGCCCGGCATCTCAGTCTCCCTCCATGGCGGTCGCTGCCCTCGTTTTCGCCGTTGCGCCCCGAACCAGACGCCCACGGTCCAGCAAGTACAGGAAGATCAGCATGAGCAGGAGGTTCAGGCCGAAAAGGGCACCGGCGAACGCCGGACCGACGATCTGCGCCCGATCGAGAACGAACACGGCGACCGCGGTCAGCATGATGTACAGCATCAGCGCCGGCAGGAAGACCTTCCATCCGAGGTCCATCAACTGGTCGTAGCGGAATCGTGGTATCGTCCAGCGGATGAACATGAAGAACACCACGAGCAGCGTCGTCTTGACGGTGAAGGCCCCCATCGTGAGCAGGGTCTTCCACCAGGCCGGATCGCCGATCACGGTGCCGTCGGCGAGCACGCGGATGTTGTCTCCCCTCCAGAACGGGATGTCCCAGCCTCCGAGGAAGAAGACGGAGATCAGGGCACCGGTCGTGATCAGGTGAAAGTACTCACCCAGGAAGAACATCCCGAACTTCATCGAGGAGTATTCCGTGTGGTAGCCGCCCACGATCTCGGCCTCGGCCTCTGGCAGGTCGAACGGGACGCGATTCGTCTCCGCGAGACCCGAGACGAGGAAGAAGAAGCCGGACAGGAGGAGGGGAAATATAAACCACACCCCGTACGTCCCCGGACCGGCGGCAAAGGACTGCTGCATCGACACGAGAACCGGCATCTCGACGTTGCCGGCCAGCATCAGCACCGGAACCAGGCTCATGGCGAGCCCGATCTCGTAGCTGATCATCTGGGCCGAGCCACGCAGTCCCCCGAGGAACGAGTACTTGCTGTTCGAGGACCAGCCGGCCATCACGACCCCGTACACCGCCAGTGAGGCGATGCCCAGCACGTACAGGAAGCCGATCGGCACGTCGGCCACGATCATGTCCACACGACCCCACGGAGTCGGCAAAGGTGAACCGAGCGGAATGACCCCGAACAGGACCGTGGCCGGAAACAGCGCGAGGACCGGGGCGAGGAGGAAGAACCTCTTGTGCGCGGCTTCTGGAGTGACCTCTTCCTTGAGAATGAACTTGAGACCATCGGCCATGACCTGCAGAATGCCCAGCGGACCGACTCGGTTCGGGCCGCTCCGGTCCTGCATGAAGCCAGCGACCTTCCGCTCCATGTACGTCGTAAGCGCGACGCCGAGCAGCAGGATGACGAAGAAGACGAGTGTCTTCACTATCGTCGCCACGACGAAGGCCGTGCCGCTTATCGCTTCCACGCCGCCCCCTCGCCCGCCGCGACTGCCGGCTGTCCGTCTCCGTTGAGCAACGCGCCCCTCAGTCCGAGCCCGCCCCAGGTCAGATCCTGAAGTCCCGGAGTCTCCGCGGCCATGGCCGCGAACGCGGCGCGGATGTCGAGAACGCCCTGGCCGGCCCCCAGTCGCTCGAGAAGGCGGCTGAGAAACATCCACGCCGGGCGAGCGACTCCGGGGGGCCGCAGCGCGCGATGGAAGCGTTGCACCCGACCCTCGAAGTTGACGAAGGTCCCCTCCATCTCGGGAACGGTCGTCGCGGGCAATATCGCCGTCGCGTTGTGTGCTGCGGCGGGCAGGTGCGACCCGATGTACAGGAAGAAGCCGGCGTTGGCGCCATACTCCGCCGGAGCGCCCTCGAGTCCGTCACCCAGGGCCACGAGCGTAGCCCCGTCCGGAACCTCGGGCAGCGAGTCGGTTCGCCTGAACCCCAGAAGCTCGGCTCCCTTCCCGTTGGGCGCCCGTTCGGCGCGCAGCTTCAGCTTCGGAAATCCCTTCAGCTCTATCTCCTCCCCCGTCTCGACCCGGAAGGCGCCGCCCGCGATTCCGAGCCATTCGAGGAGCAGGTGCGAGTAGAACAGGGTCTCGTTCGACAGGCCGGCGGAGACGACCGACACTCCGGGACCGGAAACGAGACGCTCCGCGACCCATTCGATCGACTCGTTCCAGCTCGCCGGTTCGAGCTCCCCTGCGGCCCGGATCATCGGAGCCTCGGCCCTTTCCCGCAGATTCGTCGCGACCAGGCACCGCCGACCATGGTCGCACATCCAGTACGAATTCACGTCCGGGTTCAGCCGGGGCTTCGTTCGTACGATCCGGTTCTCCTTCACGTTGATGTCGATGTTGCAACCCGTCGAACAGCCGGGGCAGATTCCGGCGGAGGAGTCCATGTCCCAGGCGCGGGCCTTGAACACGAAGTCCTCGTGAACGAGCGCGCCGACCGGGCAGACGTCCACGATGTTGCCCCGGAAGGCGTGGTCGAGGTCCTTGCCGGGAAACGTGTCGATGTAGGCCTTGTGCCCTCGCTGTGCCACGACGAGGGCGTTGTCACCCGCGATGTCCTCCATGAACCGCACGCATCGGGTACAGATGATGCACCGATCGCCGAAATAGAGGATGTCGTCCGCCACGCGATCCCGACCCAGCACCAGCTTGGCTTCCGCGTAGCGGCTGCGCAGCTGTCCGGTCTCGAATGCGTAGTCCTGCAGCATGCACTGACCGGCGGCATCGCAGATCGGGCAGTCGAGCGGGTGGTTCAGCAGGAGAAACTCGATCACCGACTTGCGAGCCGTCTCGGCGGTTTCGCTCGCCGTGTGAACGACCATCCCGTCGCCGGCCGGGAACACGCAGGAGGGCTGCAGCTTCGGCTGCCCTTCGATTTCCACCAGGCACATTCGGCACTGGGCGGGCCGGCTCGGAATCCCCGGGTGATAGCAATAGTGCGGAACCACGATCCCGGCGCGCTCCGCGGCCTGCAGGACCGTCGTTCCGGCTTCGACTTTCACATCGACGCCGTCGATGGTCAGTGTGATTTGATTCGCTGCGTCGCTCATCCCTCGGCGATTCCTCGGTATGGCTCGGGTCTCAACGCTTGATCAGCGCTTCGTATTCGTCTCGGAACTTGTCCAGGGAAGACCGGAGAGGGAACACGACGCTGTCCGCCAGCGGGCAGATCGTCCGCCCCGTCATCTGCTCACACAGATGATACAGCGTATCGATGTCCTCGGGCGTCCCTCCACCTTCCTCGATCCGTTGCAGGATCTTGGCAGTCCAGGACGTCCCCTCGCGGCACTGGACGCACTGGCCGCACGACTCGTGCGCGTAGAACTGGGCTATCCGCCGCATGGCGGGCACGATCCGCGTGTCCTCGTTCATCACGATCGGCGAGGCCGTTCCAAGCGCGCTTCCGGCCGCGGCCATCCCCTCGTACGTCGTCTCGCAATCCAGCTCGTCGGCCTTCAGCATCGGCGTCGAGGACCCGCCCGGGATGACGGCCTTGATCGCCTTGCCATCAGGAGTCCCGCCACACACCTCGTAGATCACGTCCTTGAGCGGCATCCCGAGCGGCAGCTCGTAGGTGCCCGGTCGCGCCAGGTGTCCCGAGCAGCACCAGAGCTTGGTGCCCGGGCTCTTTTCCGTTCCCCATTGGCGGTACCAAGCGGCACCTTCGGACACGATCATCGGCACTGCCGCCAGGGTCTCGACGTTGTTCACCGTTGTCGGACGGCCGAAAGCGCCCGATTGGGCGGGGAACGGCGGCTTGATCCAGGGTTCGGCCCGCCCGCCCATCAGCGAGCTCATCAAACCCGTTTCCTCGCCCGCGATGTAGGCTCCCGCGCCGAGGTGGACGGTCACGTCGCACGACCACCCGCTTCCCAGGATGTCGGCCCCGACATAACCGGCTTCGTAGGCCTCGACGACGGCGTCCCTGAGAATGGCGCTGAACGGAAAGAACTCTCCCCGCACGTATATGTAGACGTGCTCGGCCCGAATCGCGCGGGCCGCGATCAGACACCCTTCGATCAGGAGGTGCGGCACCCAGCGGAGGATCTCGCGATCCTTGAAGGCCCCCGGCTCGCTCTCATCGGCGTTGCAGCAGAGGTAGTGGGGTCCGTTCGGCTCCTTAGGCATGAAGCTCCACTTCACCCCTGTCGGAAAGCCCGCGCCTCCCCGTCCGCGAAGTCCCGACTCCTTGACCAGCTCGACGATCTGCGCCGGATCCATCTCGAGAGCCTTCGGGAGTGACGCGTATCCTCCCAGCTTCTTCCATCCGTCGAGGCTTCGAGCCTCGACGTCGCCGAAGTGGCGCGAAAGAAGCGTATTCGTTTCCAGGTCGTGGCTGTACGGGTAACCCATCGGTGTCGCCCGCCTAGTCCAGTTCGTTCAGGATCGCCGGGACATCCTCCGGCGTCACGTTCTCGAAATACCGATCGTTGACCTGCACGGCCGTGGCGAAGCCGCACGCCCCGAGACATTCCGCCTCGATCACCGTGTATCTCCCATCGGCCGAGATCTCGCCCGCCCTCGTTCCCGTTTCCGAGAGGAACCTCTCGAACACCGCCTCGGCCTCCAGCAGGTGACACGAGATGCAGGTGCACACCTGGATCAGATGGCGGCCCACGGGATGCTTGTTGTACATGGTGTAGAACGTGGCGACCGACCGCACGTACGCCGGCGTCAGGTCCAGCGCCTCCGCGATCTCATCCATGTTGTCGGCCGACACCCACCCGTTACGCTCCTGAGCGTATCCGAGCATCGGGAGGAGGGCGGCGCGCTTCTCGGGATAGCGGCTCACGGCCTTCTCCAGGCGGTCCCGTCCCTCCGGATCGTCGAACAGCCGTTCGGTCGGTCGGAGGTCCGCCACCTGGAACGCCTGCGAGCTCGCCGCCGCCGCGTGTATCGTCTTCTTCACTGGATCTCCGTATGCGTGGCCCGTGCCCTGCGGATCGCAGATCCGGGAGGGCGGTTCATCGGTCGATCTCGCCCAGCACGATGTCGATCGATGCGTTGCAGGCGATGACGTCGGAGACGAGACCACCTTCCACCATGTGCGGAAGCGAAGCCAGGTTGACGAACGACGGGCCGCGGAATCGGCACCTGACCGGCTTGGACCCACCGTCGGAGATCAGGCCGAAGCCGAGCTCTCCTTTCGTGGCCTCGATCGAATACCAGACGTCGCCCGCGGGGACCTGCAGGCCCTCCATCACGAGCTTGAAGTGCGAGATCATCGCGTCGATCGAAGACATCGCCTCACTCTTGTCCGGCAGGATAACGGCCGGGTCACTCACGTTGATCGGACCGTCGGGAACGCTGTCGAGGGCCTGCAGCAGGATCCTGACGCTCTGGCGCATCTCCTCGAGGCGAACGAGGTACCGATCGTACGTGTCGCCGACCTTGCCGACGGGGATGTCGAAGTCGTACTCATCGTAGCCGAGGTACGGCCGGGCCTTCCGGACGTCGTAGGCCACCCCGCTCCCTCGGAGGTTCGGCCCGGTGAGCCCCAGATCGATCGCGGCCTCCGCATCGATCACCCCGATATCGATCATGCGCGATTGCCAGATCGAGTTCCTGGTCAGCAGGCGGTCGCATTCGTCGAGGGTCTTCGGCAGTCTCTCCACGAACTCGCGACACGCCTCGAGCCAGCCCACCGGCAGGTCCGCGACCATCCCGCCGACGCGCGTGACCGATGTCGTGATCCGCCCGCCGCAGTAAGCTTCGTGGAGATTGTAAATGCGCTCGCGCTCCTGGAACGTATACAGGAACACGGTGGTGGCCCCGATGTCCATCGCGCCCGTCCCGAGCCACAGCAGGTGCCCGAGGATCCGGTTCAGCTCGCTCAGGATGACCCTGACCACCCGGCACCGGGGAGTGACCTCCACCCCGAGCAGGCTCTCCACCCCCAGCACGTACCCGATGTTGTAGAGCATGGGCGCCAGGTAGTCCATACGATCGGTGTACGGGATCACCTGGTTCCACTCGCGATACTCGCACGTCTTCTCGAATCCGGTGTGCAGATACCCGATGTGCGGGATGCAGCGCACGACGGTCTCTCCGTCGAGCTGCAGCACGAGGCGCAGAACGCCGTGCGTTGCCGGGTGCTGCGGCCCCATGTTGATGACCATCTTCTCGCCCTCGAGATGGTCCTCGTCTTCGTCCACGGTGTCAGGGCCGGGGGCGATGGCCTCGTCATCCAGCAAGCCGGCAAGCGCGAGCTCCTCCCGCGCGTACACGTCTTCCGTGGAGCGATTCAGCGCCCGCTTCACCTGCTCAGAGCGAGCGAATCGACCGCGCAACGGGAAGTCCTTGCGCAGCGGAAATCCCTCGTCGTAGTTCTCCGGCATCAGGATCCGCCGCAGATCGGGGTGGTTCTCGAAATGCACCCCGTACATGTCGTAGACCTCCCGCTCGAGCCAGTTGGCCGTCGCGTACAGATCCACGGCGCTCCGGATGGACAGTCCCGACCGTGGCAGGGAGGCCAGGAGCCGCAGCATGCGGCCGTGCTTCATTGACCAGAGCTGATACCAGACCTGGATCACGAGCTCGCCACCCGGGTCCGCTCCCATCACATCGAGCAACAGGTCGTAGGCCTGGTCCGGATCCGCCTTGAGGAACTGCAGTGCCTCGTGAATCCGACCCGGCTCCATGCTGATCACCGGAGTGCCGACCGGATCCATTCGAACGGCGCGGATCGCGTCTCCGAAGCGACTCCGCAGCGCCTTCACCGAAGGGCTCTGCTCCGCGTCAGCCGGTGGCTCGGAGCCGATCACGAGGTCGGGCAGCGGTAGTGTCAGGCTCGAAGACATGGCTCAGTCCTGGTGCTCCAGGAGACGTTCGCGGCGATCCCTGGGACGGGAAACGGCGGATGTGGGCTCGACGCCGCTGATCCGATTCTGGCGTGTCGAGTTCCCGAACGGCTGCGCCACCAGTTCGATCGCCTCGGGAGGCAGGTTCGGGAGACCTACCGCTTCCGGACTCTCCTCCCGGTGGACCGGATTGCTCAGCGACTCACCCTTGATCTTCTCCTGGATCATCATCAGGCCGTAGAGCAGGCTCTCCGGACGCGGAGGACACCCGGGCACGTACACGTCGACCGGCACGATCTGATCGATTCCCTGCACGATCGTGTAGTTGTCGAACATCCCGCCGGAACTGGCACAGGCTCCCATCGAGATGCACCATTTGGGCTGCGGCATCTGGTCCCAGATCCGCCGCAGAATCGGCGCCATCTTGTAGCTCACGCGACCGGCCACGATCATCAGGTCGGCCTGGCGGGGACTGAACGAGAAACGCTCCGCGCCGAAGCGGGCGATGTCGTACTTGGAGCCCGCGGATGCCATCATCTCGATCGCGCAGCACGCCGTACCGAGCGGCATGGGCCACAGTGAATTGCGGCGCGACCAGTTCACCACCGCATCGACCCTGGTGACGATCCACGACGCCGGCGTGCCCGTGTCCAGGTCCGAAGCCGGGTCGTCTACGATCGGGAGGTTCCTTCTCTCATCGGTCATTCGTCAGTCCCACTCCAGCGCACCCTTCTTCCACGCGTAGGCGAGCCCCACGCCGAGGACGAAGATGAAGATGAACATCTCGATCAGTCCGAAGAGCCCCAGGTCACGGAAGATCACGGCCCACGGGATGAAGAAGATCGTCTCGATGTCGAACACGATGAACAGCATCGCGACGATGTAGAACTTGACCGAGTATCTCTCCCTCGTGTCACCAAGGGGGTTGATCCCGGATTCGTACGGCATCGCCTTCACCTTCGTGGGCCGGTACGCGCTCGCCAGATGGGACAGCAGGAGAAACATGCCCGAGGTGAGCAGACCGACCAGGAACAGTATCGCGACGCCGACGTATGCCTGCTTCATCGCCTGTCCAGGCTGTTTGTGAAATTGTTCACGAATCGCGCCGATAATAGCGCCGTCCGCCGTCGAGCGTCAAGCCGGCGGGCGCGACCTCCGGAAGCACGCTATTCTGCTTTCATTGCAAGCGTTTCCGGCAGTTGGACGATCAATCCACGAGGCCGCGTGACACAAGAGAGCATGGTCGGCGTTGCTGGACAAGTGGTCGAGTGGATTTCGAGCTCGGACGGCAGGCTGGCAGTCGAGATCCGGGGACCTGACCGGAACCCTGCGGTCGTATGCCTGCACGGCCTGACGGCCAGTCGAGTCACCTGGCGACCGCTGGCGGACCGATCGCCCGATTCGCGCTTCCTTCTGGTGGACCTCCTGGGCAGAGGACTTTCGGATGCGCCGTCCGGAGCGCGATACGACCTGAGGTCCGAAGTCCGCCGTCTCGCCACCGTGCTCGATGCGCTCGGCATCAGGCGTCCGCTGCTCGCGGGCCACTCTCACGGCGCTGCTCTGGCCGTCGCCGCCGCGCGTCAAGTGGACGCATGTGGACTGTTGCTCGTCAATCCGGTGCCGCCGGATCTGGCCCGGCCGTTCCTGCTCCGACTGCTGGACTACGCGGCTCTCCGGGCCGTGCTCGGTCCGGCGCTGCGGCTCTTCCGTCGACCCCTGACACGCTATATCCTCGTGCGGCGGGTGTTCGCGGAGCCCGCAGCCGTTCCGCCGGGACTGACCGACCGTTACGCGGAGCCGTGGGGGGACGCGGCGCGAGCGGCGGTGTTGCCCCGGATTCTGGCGGACTGGGATCCGGCGGAGCTTGGGGGGTGTGAGGTCCCGGGGGGCATCCCGATCGTCGTGATCGCGGGGGGAAAGGACCGACGGATCAATCCGGAATCCGCCCGTCGGTGGGCGGCGGCGCTGGGAGCGACCTTCCACGTGGCAGAGGGCTGCGGACACTCGATACCGGAGGAGCGGACGACCGAGCTGGCGGCGGAGCTCGAAGCGCTGCTCACGAGAATCCTCACCGAGGAACGAAAAGGGAGAAAGGATGATCAAGAGCGATCGGTGGATTCGACGCCTGGCTCGTGAGCATGGCATGATCGAGCCGTTCACCGAGGATCAGGTTCGCGAGGGCGTGATCTCGTACGGGCTGTCGAGCTACGGATACGACATGAGGGTCTCGGACGAGTTCCGCATCTTCCACAATGCCCTCTCTCCGGTCGTGGACCCCAAACACTTCGATGAGCGTTCGTTCGTCGAATTCCAGGGCGACATCTGCATCGTGCCGCCGAATTCCTTCGCCCTCGCCCGCTCGGTGGAGTACTTCCGGATCCCGCGCAACGTCCTGACCATCTGCGTCGGCAAGAGCACGTACGCGCGCTGCGGGATCATCACGAACGTCACTCCTTTCGAGCCCGAGTGGGAAGGACACGTGACGCTGGAGATCAGCAACACGACCCCCCTGCCCGCGCGGATCTACGCCAACGAAGGAATCGCGCAGGTGCTGTTCTTCGAATCCGACGAGGCATGCGAAACGAGCTACGCGGACAAGAAGGGGAAATACCAGGGCCAGACGGGCGTCACGCCGCCACGCCTGTGAGCCCGGCCCTGGCTGGTCGACGATCGCCGTCAGGTCGTCTCGTTCTCACCGCAGCGCAGCGCGGCACGCATCGCGAACAGCCAGCCGAGGATGAGGCACACTCCGCCGAGTGGAGTCAGTGCGCCGAGCCCTCGCACTCCCGACAGGGCGAGAGCGTAGAGGCTCCCCGAGAACACGACAGTGCCCGCAACGAAGAGCCAGCCGGCCGCCGACCAGCCCGCGGCGGGCCATCGGTCCGCAGCGAGCCCCACGAACAGCAGGGCTACCGCATGTACCAGCTCGTAACGCACGCCCGTCTCGTAAACCGCAAGCAAGTCGGCGGGCAGGAGCGGTGCGAGGCCGTGAGCCCCGAAGGCGCCCGCGGCCACTCCGATGAAGGCCGAAACGGCCCCAAAAAGCAGGAATCTCCGGTGCATGAGGCAAGATGCCTGACGGCGGGCGCCTGCGCGAGCCCGAAATTTGCACGCGACGGGGACGGAGGCGTGCGTCCGGGACGTACGCGATCGAGGTCGGATCCGAATGCCGGAAGGTTGTCATGACCGACGAGATGGACCGCGGGGCCAATCGGAAGGTGATCGTGCTGCTCGGGGCCGATGAGCTGAGCCTCGAGGTGCGACGGGCGCTCGAGGCGATTCCCGGCGAGGTGCTCTTTCTCGACGCCTCCAGCCTGCCCGGCGTGGAGGCGGGATCCGGTGACCTGGTGGTCGCGTCGCTCGAGCCGAACGCGCTCGCGGCCCTCGCGCGCGCGACGCGGGTGGACTCGGCGCCCGCTCTTCGTGCAACCCGGCTGAGGGCCCGCGCACCGAATCCGTTCGCTCCCCACGAGCTGTACGAAGAGGCCCGCGAGTACGTCGGGGACACGCTGGCTCGAGTGCGCGAAGGAAAGGACCCGGACATCGATCAGGCCAGAGTGCTGGCGGAGAGGCTGCACACCGCCCTGATCAGCGATAACAGCCTCGTAAACCGCTGCCTGGAGCCGCACGCGACCTATGACCTCGCCAGCCACTGCGTGAACGTGGCCATACTCGGGGGGAAGATCGCGTTGGGGATGGTCTCCGGAGTGGAGGACGCGGTCGACGTCGTGCAGGCGGGACTGCTGCACGACATCGGTATGGCCAGGCTGCCGGGCGAGATGATGGGCAACCAGGGCAGCTGGTCGGAGCGGGAGGTGGAGACGCTGCGCCAGCATCCGGTATTCGGTGCCGAGATCCTCAAGCGTTCGGCGCCTCGCAGCGAGTGGTTGCGACGTGCCGTGCTGCAGGAACACGAGCGGACTCGCGGGCAGGGGTATCCCTACGGTCTCCTGGATCGTGACATCGATCCGATCGCCAGGATCATCGGGGTCGCCGACGTCTTCGAAGCGCTGTCCCATCCCCGCACCTACCGATCCCCCTTCACGGCCCTCGAGGCGCTGGAGCGGGTGGTGGGCATGCAGGACGAGTATTTCTCGCCACAGGTCGTGTCGGCCCTGGTGAACGAGATCTCGGCGTTCCCTCTGGACAGCTTCGTGCAGATCAGTTCCGGGGAGATCGGACGGGTAGTCGCGACCGATCCTTCCAACATCCTGCGGCCGAAGGTGGAGATCGTGTGGGACGCCGATTGGCAGCGGGTGGAGAGTCCGGGAACTCTGGATCTCGCCTCCCGGCCTGATCTGACCGTTGCGCGGGCACTGCTGGACTCGGAACTGCCAATCACCTGAGATCCGAACTCGGCCGAAGAGAAGGAAGGGAGCGACGCTGGCGACGCTCCCTTCCCGCAGCTCGACCCGCTCGGCGGCGGTCACGCGGAGTCGGTCGAACCATCCTCCGGTATGAGCACGGCCGAGGTCACGGCTGAGCGCCACAGCAGCCCCACGCCGCGCCAGTGCCACGTGCTGATCGCCTCCGCCCCC
>Ga0210121_1000334_pt1 | contig 13808 bp, 13 predicted proteins | sample Joice_ThreeSqB_D_FD_184873 | JGI IMG/M metagenome (GOLD analysis project Ga0210121, IMG submission 184873) | Wetland microbial communities from San Francisco Bay, California, USA, that impact long-term carbon sequestration - Joice_ThreeSqB_D1... | ecosystem: Environmental > Aquatic > Marine >... | reverse complement strand
CCGACATCCCGAACCTTGGGATTTGATGCTATTCGACGGGAGATGTCAACGATTTTCTGACGGAATAGGCGATGATCCCCCCGGCGACGGAGACGTTCAGCGACTCGGCCCCGGGGGCCATCGCGATCCGCAGGACGCCGTCGCACCGCTCCCGCGCCAGCCGGCGAATCCCCTTCTCCTCGCTTCCGAGGATGATCGCCGTACGCTTCGCGGGAGTGAACGCGGAAAGATCCGTCCCCTCCGCCCCTTCCGCCGCGTAGAGCCAGAATCCCGCCTCCTGCAGACGCTCGATTGCGCGTACAAGGTTCGTCACCTGGACCACCGGAACGTGCGCGACGGCGCCGGCGGACGCACGGAAGACCGCTCCGGTCACCGGGCACGACCGGTCGGCGGGAAGGACAACGCCTTCGAACGCGAACGCCCTCGCGCTGCGCACGATCGCCCCGAGGTTCCCGGGGTCGGTGATCCCGTCCAGCAGGAAAACCCTCGACGTCGCCGGCAACGCGGAAACCCACTGCTCCATTTCCGCATACACATATTCCGCGATCTCGGCGGCGATCCCGCCCCCCTCGCGCTCCCCCGTCCGCCGCTCCCACTCCTGCCGGGGACAGGTGAGGCACGGCAGCGCGAGCTCCTTCGCGCGTTTTTCGAATCCGGCCCGCACTTCCCTGGAGACCGCGTCGCTCAAGAGGACCTTCCTGGCCCGCTGCGTCGCCGACGCGAGGAGTTCCTCGACGGGATGCCGGCCCGTGATCCACATGGAACCCTCCGCCGCGCCGCGCATCACGGTTTCCCTTCGGGGAAGGCCGCCCGCATCGACGCCGCGATGGCGCGCGCAGCGGCAGCGGGGTCGATCGCCTTCGTGATCGGGCGGCCGACGACGATGTAATCGGCGCCCCGGCGGACCGCGTCGGCCGGTGTCACCACCCGCTTCTGGTCCCCCGCGGCGTCCCCCGGCATCCGTACCCCGGGGGTGACGAGCGTAACCTCTTTCCCGACGAGGGTGCGCACGGCCTCCACTTCCTTCGCGGAGCAGACGATCCCTTCGATCCCGCAGGAGACCCCGAGCCCGGCGAGTCGCGCCACCGCTTCCGCCGCCCCGAGGGAGAACCCCACGTCTGCCAGGTCCCCGTCTTCCAGGCTCGTCAGGACGGTCACGGCGAGGAGCGTCGTCCCGCTCCCGCGCGCGCTTTCCGCGGCCGCCGCGAGCATCGCCCGCCCCCCGGAGGCGTGGACCGTGGCGAACTTCACCCCGAGCGCCGCGGCGGAGCGGACCGCACCGGCGACCGTATTCGGGATGTCGTGGAATTTCAGGTCGAGAAAGACGTCGAACCCGGCCTCGCGGATGCGGCGGACCAGCCCGGCCCCCCCACGGGGGAAAAGCTCCAACCCCACCTTGAACATCCCGACCTCGCCCGCAAGGGCCGCTACGGTCTCAAGGGCGGCCTCCGGGGAATCGGTGTCGAGCGCGACGATGATCCTGTCTTTCATGGCGCGCACTCCGCCTTCTTCTTTTCGACAAGCGCGCAAGCGGCATCCGCGAGTTCCTGCAGCGGGATCCGCAGCGTCTCCCCCGTCTTCCGGTCGCGGATCTCTCCGAACCCGGCCGCCACGTTCTTTTCCCCCAGGGTGATCCGCACGGGGATTCCCGTCAGGTCGGCGTCCTTGAACTTGATCCCGGGGCGCTCCTCGCGATCGTCGAAGAATACCTCCACGCCGCGCGCATCGAGGTCCGTCGCCACGCGTTCCGCCGCCGCCAGCACGTCCGCCTGCTTCATGTTTACGGGGATGACGGCGACCTCGAACGGGGCGATGGAGATGGGCCAGACGATCCCGTCGTCGTCGTGGTTCTGCTCGATCGCCGCCGCCGCGGTCCGCCCGACGCCGATACCGTAGCACCCCATCACGATCACCCGCTCCTTGCCGCCCTCGTCGAGGTAGACCGCCCGCATCGCCTCGCTGTACTTCGTGCCGAGACGGAAGACGTGCCCCACCTCGATGCCGCGCGAGAACCGCAGCGCGCCGCCGCATCGGGGACAGGCGTCCCCCTCGTGCACCATCCGCAGGTCCACGTACGCTTCCGGGACGAAATCCCTCCCCGGTACGACGTCGACGAGGTGGGCATCCTTTTCGTTCGCGCCGGTGGCCCCCGAGAGGATCGACCGTACCGATAGGTCCGCGACCGTCCGCACCGAAAGCCCGACCGGCCCGGCGAAACCGGAAGGAGCGCCGGTCAACCCGCGCACACGCTCCTCCCCCGCCAGCCGCACGAAATCGGCGCCGAGGTGGTTCTTCACCTTGATCTCGTTCACCTCGTGTGCGCCGGAGACGAGAACGGCCACGTCGCCGACGGACGTTTCGAACAGGAGCGTCTTGATCAGCGTAGCGGGGTCGATCGCGAGGAACGCCGACACCTCCTCGATCGTCCGCTTGCCGGGGGTCGGGACCTTGCGGGGTTTCCCCTCCTTGGCGGCACCGTTTCCCTTCCCAGGTGGTTCTGCTTCAAAGGTGCCACATTCCGCCTTCTCGACGTTCGCCCCGTAGGAACAGGAGGCGCAGGAGACGATCGCGTCCTCGCCGGAGTCGGCGATCACCATGAACTCGTGGGAACTCGAACCGCCGATGGTGCCGGTGTCCGCCTCGACGGCGCGGAAATCGAGCCCCATCCGCCGGAAGATCCGGCAGTAGGCGACGTACATCTTCTTGTATGACTCCGCTGCTCCCTCCTCGTCCGCGTCGAACGAGTACGCGTCCTTCATGAAGAACTCCCGGCCGCGCATCAGCCCGAACCGGGGGCGGATCTCGTCGCGGAACTTGTCCTGGATCTGGTAGAGATTGAGCGGGAGCTGCCGGTACGACCGGACCTCCCGCCGCACGAGATCGGTGACCACCTCTTCGTGGGTGGGGCCGAGGCAGAACTCCCGGTCCGCCCGGTCCTTGAAGCGGAGCAGCTCCTTCCCGTAGGCGTCCCACCGGCCGCTCTCCTTCCAGAGCTCGGACGGCACGACCGTAGGCATCAGCACCTCGAGCGCCCCCGCCCCGTCCATCTCCTCGCGCAGGATCCGCTCCACTTTACGCAGAACGCGCAGGCCCGCGGGCATGTAGTTGTAGATCCCCGAAGCCACTTTCCGGAGAAGCCCCGCGCGCAGCATCAAGCGGTGGCTGACGACCTCCGCGTCGGACGGCGTCTCCTTGGTGGTCGGCATCAGATACCGGGAATACCGGATCACGCGCTTCTCCTTTTTCCGGCGGCCAGCGTTTCCGCGATGCGTACGACCTCGGCCGCGATCTCGCTCTCCTTCACCTTCTTCACGATCTTCCCCTTCACGAAGATGAGCCCTTCCCCCTTGCCGCCCGCCACCCCCACGTCGGCCTCGCGCGCCTCCCCGGGTCCGTTCACGGCGCACCCCATCACGGCGACTTTCAGGGGGACCGGCAGGTGCGATAACCTCCGCTCCACCTCGGACGCGATCTTCACGATGTCGATCGACACCCGTCCGCAGGTCGGGCACGAGATGAACTCCGGTCCCCGATGCCGCAGCCCGAGGCTTTTCAGGATCTGCCAGCCGACGCGGACCTCCTCCTCGGGAGGCCCCGTAAGCGATACCCGCAGCGTGTCGCCGATTCCCATCGCGAGAAGGACGCCGATACCGACGGACGACTTGACCGTGCCGGAGAAGATCGTCCCCGCCTCCGTGACGCCGATGTGCAACGGAAAATCGTACCGGCGGGAGAAGATCCGGTACGCCTCGATCGTGGTCACCACATCGGAAGCCTTCAGGGAGAACTTGAGGGCCGTGAAGCGCGCCTTTTCGCAGATCTTCAGGTACCGCGCGGCGCTCGCAACGAGGGCTTTCGGCGTCGGCCCGCCATATTTCGCGAGGAGGTCTTTCTCGACGGACCCCGCGTTTACGCCGATCCGCACCGGGATCCTGTTCGCCCGCGCCGCTCGTAAAACCTCGATCGTGTTCTTCTCCCCGCCGACGTTCCCGGGGTTGATCCGCAGGCAATCGGCGCCCGCGTCCGCGCAGGCGATCGCAAGCCGGTGGTCGAAGTGGATGTCGGCGATGACCGGGATCGGCGACCCGGCGCGGATTTTGCCGAACGCCGCGGCCGCCTTCGCGTCGGGCACGGCAACACGCGCGATATCGCACCCCTCCCGAGCGAGCGACCGTATCTGCGCGACGGTCGCGCGAACATCGCGGGTGTCGGTGTTCGTCATGCTCTGGACGGAGACGGGGGCACCCCCGCCCACCGGCACGCCGCCGACGCGGATGCGGCGGGTCTTCTTTCGAGTATCCATGACGCGTTCTACTATATGCGAGAGGGGGAAGCCGCGTCGATTCCCAATTTCGATCCCTTATGGAACAAGGATTACGTAGAAGGTCAACGGGGACCGGACTCCTCCCATTTGAGGACCCGTGCCCTGGGCCCCGCGAAATCGGGGCCATACCTGACACGCGCCACGACACGCACATTCCCGTCTCGAAGATCGGTCGCGCTCCCGACGGAGACGATCTCGTACTCCTGGGGGCTGGACTCCGTGCCAGGCCCGATCCCCGCGGTGGATATTCTCGACGTCACCGAATAGCGGCCCGTCACGTCCGGTCCGACGGGAATCCGGCGAACGTACGGCGAACCGACAGGGCTCACCACGGGAAACCGCGCGATCGCGGCGTTCGCGCCGGCTCTCGCCATGTTCCTCGCCACCGCCACCCGATGATGCCGGTTTGCGCTCTCCCCCGTACCGAGAGGGACGGAAACCATGAACATCCCGAGCGCGCTCAGGATGATGAGGAGAAGCATCGACAGCACGATCGCGCTCCCCCGGCACCTGTTCATCGGGTCAGCGCTCAGCATTTGCGCGCTGCGTCACGAGCATGGTCTGCTGCCAGGGGCTCTTTCCGGATCTCCAGCAGCACCACACGGTGATCGTATTCAGTGAGGGAATCTCCAGGTCCGGAGTCACTCGCCATATCCGGTAGTAGGTCGTCCCCTGGAGGGTCACGGAATCTCCCGACGACGCGGCAAGGCGGGAGAAGGCGGGAGAGATCCCTTCTTTGCCCGCCTGAAATCCGTCGGGGTGCGAGGAGCGAAGTTCGCCCCAAGGGATCTGGAAAAGACGATCGATCGCATCCTGTGCGAGGTCGGTCGCCGTGCGTGCATTCGAGGAGGTGAAGGGGGCCTTCGCGGTGATCGCGGTAATCTGTCCCATCGCCAGAAACAGGACGCCCAGCGAGAGGATCAGAAGGGCGACGAAAACCTCCAGGAGAGAGAACCCTCCCTCCCTCCTCTTTCGTGCTCTTTCCAATCCACCGGTCCCGGGTTCCGGCCGATGTCAGCGTGCGCCATTGGGAGGTTGTTCCGCAATCGTCACGGTAAAGCGGGCCGTAGTCTCCCCGCCCGATCCGTCGGATACGATTACCGTGAACGGGACCTTCCCGGTCGTCCCGGGGGATGTCGCCCAGCGCATCCACCCGGTGCCATGGTCGATGCTCATGCCGGCGGGCGCCTCCTTCAATGAATACGTCAATGGATCCCCGTCCGCGTCGGACGCCCGGACATGAAAGATGACCGCGTTGTCGGTGACCTGAAACTGCTCCTGGCCTTCGATGGCCGGAGGCGTATTCAAGATCTCCCGGGAAAGCGTGGCGGATATTCCACGAACCTTCCCGTCGAACGGGGTGACCGTCACGTTGACCTTGTCACCGCGCTTCACCGGTTCCGCCAGTCGGTTCCCGGTGCCCGCGGGCTGGCCGTTCTTCTGCCACGCGATCTCGAATTGCACGGGGTCTCCGTCGGCGTCGTGTCCTTCCACTTCAACCCCAAGGGTATTCCCGGGGCGGCCATCCCCGCCGACAAACCGTATCCCCCGGATTTCGGGGGATGAATCCGGAACCGCATCGCCCGGCGCACGCGCTGGCACTTCTCCAACCGCTCTCCCCCCCCCTGGTTGCATCGCCGGGGAAACTACGTTCACTGCCGCGGGAGAGGGGGCCGGCACCGGAGCCTTCCGATCGCTGGAGCATGCGAAGACCAGGGGCAGGATGAGAAACAATGTGAGGGATCGACGCATCATTTTCCCCGTCAATATTGGTACAGGACGGAAAGTTTCGAGCGTTCGGGGGCGTTCGTAGTGGTCTGGGAGAGCACTTCGATCGTGTACAGATAAGGGACGCTCACGACCGTCACCTCACCCGATCCTGCATTGACGACGGCCGTCTTTATCAACCCCTCGTCTGCGCCGGAGTTCCCATCCACCGTGTCCACGATCTTTGTGTACACGCGGTACGTCCCTATGTCGATGCGCATGTCGAAACTTGTGTTGACGGCGGGGTCGATGGTGCTCGAGGTGTCCAGTCCCCCCCAGCCGCTAATGGGACCGGCCAACTTGGTCCCGAGAGCCACCGCGTTCGGCAGTACCTGGTTCGTATACGGAGTGGTTACGTTTCCACGACTGGAGATCATCTGGAACATCGCCTCCATCCCGCCGCGACCCGCTTCGACGGCCGTCCGAAAACGTTTCTGCTGGCCGGAGACGTAGGACCCGCTACTCACCATGATCAGCATGGCGAGCGTCATGGCGAGGGAGATCGCCGCGAGAACGAGGACGAAGACCAACGCGAATCCTTTTTCATTTCGAAGATATTTCATGTCATTGCGCCAGATTTTTCGGTTTGACAACAATGTTGTATACCTTCCATCGGTAGTGCTTGAAGTTGTTTGTCACGTTGCCTGTAGGTGTGAAACCGAATGAAGTAAACACGAATGATCTGCCGACCCCTTTCGATCCAACGGTAACGTTGTCGTACGGATACGCGTAGGAGTCGTCCCGCTGCCCTTCCTGCGCGAGTATGCTAACGCGGATCTCCACAAGTTGCGCTCGGATATCCGCCGCCGCCATTCCACCGGTGATGTCGGACGACCATCCTTCCACCACGCCGTCCGCGTTGGTGTCCAGCCCGTACTCCACCTGCATGTCGGCGATGCAATCGAGCAACGGAAGCAGCGTCGGGGTGGTCCCATTCGGGTCATGCGTAACAACCGCCTTCACCAAGACTCCGGTGTTCGGCGCACAGTGCTGCGGCACCGCCGTGGTGTCGATGTAATACTCCGCACGGTTGAACGGTCGTGCCGGGATCGCAGTGTCGATCCCGTAGACGATATTCGCCGAGTACGGTTCCACCGGAACGAACCCCGCAGTGTTGTTGTCCTGCGTATAGAAGGTACCTGAAGTGACGAGAGACCTACGGTTCGCATCCGTGCTCCCGAGGGCGAGCACGATGACGTAATCAGTGTCCGCGAGGTTGTCCTGGCTCCACGTTCTTTTGGCATTTGCTTGGGTCAGCGTTGTCCATTTCCCCGCGGCGTCGCTCATGCCGACGCGCGCCGACTTGATGGCGAGGTAGTCGGAATTGTTGAAGGTAAACGTCGGATCGTCGATACTGAGAACCGCGCGCGGGGCATTCGGCGTATCTTCAAGCGTAGAGAGATTGGCATCTGTGGGCCTCTCCGTGTACGCAACCAGGTTGTTCCACGGTAGGCCGAACCCGAGACTCTCCAGGTCCTGACGGAAAAGCTCCAGCCCGAGGATCCCTTCCACGTTCGTCTCGGTGATCTTCGTCTGCACCTTGTACTGCCTGACCGAAACGATGAAAAAGCTGATCGCGGCGTAGAGAACCACCATTACGATCGCCATGGCGATCATCAGTTCGACCAAAGTAAAAGCCGCAACCCGCCGGTTCATCTTTGCCTCACAATAGTCAGCACCGTATGGTCGTACGATCTCGTCTGGTGGTTCTCGATTCTATTCCACGTCACTCTGATGGCAACTTGCAGGTTTTTCACGTCCAGATGATTTACCGTCTGCCAGACTCCATAATTCACATTCAATCCACGAATCTGCCGGGAGACGTTATCGATCGCCACCGAAACGTTCTCGGGTGCCGATGTGAGCGTGCTGAACAGAGTGTTTCTCACCTCCTGCAACTTCATCTCCGCGACACTCACCGCCTCTTCCCGTTGGGAATTCTTTATGTTCTGGTCGAGTACGACAAGCCCGGCACTGCTCATGCCAAGGAAGATGATGAAAAGAATCACCATGGCGACGAGCACTTCGACGAGCGTCATCCCCGTTGCGCTATTTTTCGTCACAGACTGTTCCCGTCGCATTGGTTTGCCCCATTTTTATCCGTGTCGCTCTTATCCAGATGCAATCGTAGTCCGGTTTCGTCGTCGAGGAAAACCGGATGAAGCCCGAAACCGAAGCGATCCCGTTCCGATTAAAGTTGAAACCTAATGGCACGGCGATGTTGCCGGTGACAATTGCATGGGACACCTTCACGTTGGCGGCAAGTGCATCCGCGGGCTGATACACCCCGTCCCCATCGGGCGCGGGAGATGTGTCCTCGTACGTTTGATAATCGTTGCCGTTGATCTGCACGAAGAACACCCGGTCCCGTTGCATCGCCCGCCCGCGGGCGTCCATCAGATCCGCATAAAGCTGCTTGGTTTCCGCTTCCACTTTGTATTTCTCGTTGAGTCCCCTGAAATCGCTGAGGGCGATCACTGCGAGGATCCCCAGGATGGCGAGCGTGATCATGATCTCCACCAGGGTGAAGCCCTCCCGGGCAAGCCTGTCGTCCGCCCAACGCACGTTTCTTTACCTCTCCATCATGTGCATGATCCGCTTGACCGGCGGGGGCTGGGCCAGCAGCGACAACCCTTGCGCCGTGGGAGGCACGCCCTCGATGGCCCCCGTCCTGCGGCCATCCTTGTGAAGCGCCGCATCCCCCTGGAAAGCCGTGGAAAGATCCAATTGCTCCACGCTGGCCGTTGAAACCTGGACAAGCGCCTTCCCTTTCATCACGGCTCCGGAGGGGGCGTTCCCCGTATTGTACCGGAGCGCCCACAGGAAGCTCTTGCCGCCGAGGGCGCACTCGTCCCCGTAAGGCTTGTAGGTGGTGAAGAAGACCACCCCGGACGTGGTGGCGAGCGGATCCGTGATCACCCGCTCCGAGCGGAAAAGGCGCGCGGCGTCCCCATCATAAGAGTAGTCTGCCGAAGGATCCAGATCGATGTACCACCCTTTGAATCCAGCGGAATTCGCGATGGACTCCGTGGAAACGTTGGCGATGGAGGTCACATTCGGGAATGAGGCATCCGACGTCGAGAAGGTGACGGAAGACGTGCAGGTTGAATTGATCGTGTTGTTGATAAAACATGGGTCCTTCAAACCGAAGAGCCTCCGCTGCCCGGATGCATCGTCGACCTCCGGCGTAGTGTTGTTTCCCGTGGGCGGGTTTTCAAAAAAGTAGCGCCCCGTCCCGAAGAACAGCCAGTTCGTTCCGTAGCTCGTACTCTGCAACCTGGCCACCGCGGAGGTCACCGGACCGATACCATCGATCACCGGACTCCACTTCCATGTGCCCGTGCTGCCACTGCCTGCAGGTGTCGCGTTCCCAGTCAGGATTCGTCCCACGCCACCGTTGGTCCAGGTGTTTGATGGGGAGCTCCCGATATTCTTCACGTATCCCACATAGATAGCGTCGTCCTGGTAGTCGAGATTGAAATCGGCGACAGAGTTGATCATCGATCCGGCGAACGCATTTGCAATCGTTGTGTCGATCTCCTGGGCCACCGTCCCCGTCTTCAGATTCAGCACGAAAAACTTGAGGTTCTGGTTCGACCGCCCGAGAAACTGGTTGTTCGCGGTATCGATGGGTCCCGTCGGCCCCGATCCAAGCACAACATACCATTCGCCGTTCAGGGACAAGTCGCGGTTGTTCGAGGCGTTCTTGGCGTTGATGCGCACAATAGCCGGTCCCGTTGTCGTAAACCCGAGTCCGGGGGTCGTAAACTCCCACATCAGGGACGGGTTCGTCGGGTCCGTCACGTCGAGCGCGAAATACGAGGAGAACCCCTTGCCCGTGGCCGGCGTCTGCACGCAGTTGGAGCCCGCCGTGCATGTGTTCGCACACGCTCCCCCGGTCCGCATCCCGCCGATTAGGACAGTACGCCAACTGCTTGCAGTCCGCGTTGCCGTATCTAGCCCTCCGATGCTGGCATCGAATACGTACGGCGCAAGGTCCGTGTAGTAGATGTGACAGTAATCAGGGTCTTTCAGGTATTTAAGGTACGGGAGGGCGTTTTTCGGAATGAACCCCCACGCCTCGTCTCCCAATGTCGTCCCGAAATAAGGGTTTGTGATCCTCGCTTTCTGCACCAAGGTCTTGGTAGGCGTCGTCCATGAGAGCTCGAGTTTCCCGAGCCGGAATGCGTGGAGCATCCCGTCGTTTCCGCCTGTGAAGACCATCCCACGGGTCTTATAGTTGCTGTTGTCGATGAACGACTTGTACGTCGGGTCGTTGTAGACCGAGTCGTACTTATTCAGCGGGACGCTCGCCACGATCCGCGGCGTTGAGTTGACGACATCCCCAAGTTTCCATACGTTGTTGTCGCTCCCGATGGTCACTGTCCTTGAACGCAACGTCAGATCGTCCGTGTTGTCGTACCCCTGTACGTATTTAATGGTCTTTACCGCGTTGTCCATCGCCGCGTTATCCACCTCTTCGAGAAGGTAGGGACTGAGTTCGACCTTGTTCCCCGTGGTAAATAGCGCCATCGTCGAAGAGGGATCCCGCGTACCACCAGGGATGTTCGTATAAATGGTTCGCTGATTAGAGGATAAATCCCGCTCCCAGAGTTTTTTCCCCGCTTCCCAGAGACTGCGGATATTCTCGAAACTCACCGTGCTGTCAGCGCTGTTCGCGACGCCGTCCCCGTTGCTGTCGATCCAGCGCCTGACTTCCGTGAGTTGGGACACTGGATTAAAGTAGAATTGGACAATGTCGTCGTTGGTGAGGTTCAGATAGTTGTCCTGGGTCGTATCCTCGCGTATCGTCGCGGTGGTGAAGAAGGGATCCACGTAGTACCACATGTTCTGGAGCGCCCCCGTCCACCAGATGATGTCGTTTCCGACGGCTCGGCGCGGATAAAACACTGCCTGGATGAGGTTCGCTCCGCTACCCTCCCCCGATGCGAGGACCGACGCCGCGGTCCCCGAAGAGGCACGCTTCAGAATGCTCGAAAAGGCATCCCGTATGGACTGCTCGAGCTCTTGCCCGTCGGCGGCTTCGTAGAATGTGTCGGGTTCCCCGTCCCCGTTTGCGTCCCATGTACTCTGGGGGAAGGGGACATGGCTGCCGTTATCTTCGAATCCTCCGTTGATGGCGGCGTACCGCAGCAGCGTGGATCCCTTCCCGAAGGCGAATACGGAGTACAGGGTCAGATTTTGTGTATTGGCGATGTCGCTCCGCAGGTCGGTCGTGTGCATGTATAACGCAACGTCCTCGATCCCCGCGACGTACCCCCCCGCCCCGCAGGAGGGGAAAGTGGTTGCAAGGAAACTTCCTCCGTTGGGCTTTGCGACGGAGGGGCAGCTCCCCCCATTGCAATTGAAGTCGGACCTGTTGTGCGCATAGTCCTGGAGCGTGGAGGGGAGATTCCCGTCGCTGCACGGCTCTCCGTCGGTGATATACAACACGAAACTCTTGGAACAGATCGGCCACCTCCCGGTTCCCGTGCCGTAATTCAGCGGATCAGCGCTCCTGCTGATGCTGAAGTCCGAGTTCGAGTAACGCGGGCCCGGTCCGCTCTCCATCGAAGCGTCCTGGGCGAAGTATCCTGTAACTGTCCACAGCGTTTCTGCCAGTGGCGTGTTGGTGGACGGCCTCGAATTGTTGATCTCGTTGACGGTGCTCGACAGGCTTCCACCGGCGACATTGACCCGGACATTACCGCCCTCGTTAGTATTGTAGAAAGTCAATCCGATGCGAGCCCTCGCTCCGACGACGTCCTGCAAGACTCCCTGGACCGGAGACGGCACGACCACCCGAACGTTGAACGACCCCGAGACACCGCTGACATCGAACGACGAAACCGGTCCTCCACCCCCTCCGGCACACCCCGCGCCTGCATCGCTGACCGTGAAGGTTTTATTTCCGGTATATGGGGTATAATTGTTTGCACTGAACTGCTTTACGGTGCCCCGGGAGTCGCAATCCGCGATTTCCCCTTCGATCCGATCGTAACCCGGCCCTTCGCCGGTTCCTTTTTTCCCGCCGGTCAGCACCTTTCGTAGAACGTCGATCCGGCGCATCGTCACCCAGTTGAGGAAACTGCCGTCCCACTCGGAGGAACTCTTCGTACCTGCGGACTTGAGCCTCGAGAAAACGAACTTGCTTCCCGAGCCAGTGTACGTGTACCAGGAGTCCGGATCGAAGTAACCGTAATACTTGTAGTCCGGGTACGTCCCGGGGTTCGTGAACCCCGTACACGGGTCCGAGCTCGTACAGGCATGATCGTCCGAGGGGGTCGTCGTTTGGAAACCATCCGTGTATGCGAAGTTGAACATGCTTCCGGAAGTGTCCATGACGATCATTACGTTCGGCTGTATATTCTGAACAACGTAAGGAGGAACAACGCAGTAGTCGTTCATCGCCGCCGGCACCGATGCGGGAAAATACATCGTTGCAAGTACGATTGCGGCAAGAAGATACGGCCTGGATGAGAATGTGCCAAAGTTTCTCATAATAATCATCCCTCACTCCATCATGCTCGGATAGATGACGACAGCGGTAATCTTCCTGTTCACGATGTGCAGGTCGACTTTTCTCCCCCGGGCAAGTTCGGAGGGGGAAAGTTCCTTTCCGGAGGGCGCCATGATGCGGGCACCCCTGATATCGTAGTTCTTTCCCTCGACCGTAACGGTCGGACCGGATACATACTGGACGATTCCTCCCGTCACGGTGAACCCGCTCGCGTGGCCGCCGAACAAGGAGGGGGAGAGCAGAACGAGGATAAACGCCATCGGGAGAATCTTGTGGATCAACGACGTGGGACGCATCATCGCATGGGACGAATCCATCCGCGACCTCCACCCCCGATCCGGGGAGATTGAACGTTCCAAGCGATCTCCCGAACTTGCCTCGAGAGAGTCGATGAAGATACAGCAATAACAATGCCATCAAATCGCCGTTCCGTAACGCTCTCCCGAAATCCTTATCGGTCGACGAGAGTGAAAACTTCAGGTACTTGAAATGCGAAGGCTTTACCGATTCACTTGCCGAATCTATTCTTGCCGATCCTGCATATCGTCGAATAACTATCAATAGGAGTGACGATAATAAAAGACTTCAGATAACAAATATTTTCATCCCGGGTTAAATAATTTAATCCAGTAGGATCAGGCCGCGGAATCCAGCAACCGCCAAAGGACCTCGGAAGCGCTCCCCCGGAGGTGTATGTCCGTCACGTTTCCGCTTAAGGAGGTCTCTTCCGGGTTGATCTCGACGACCGCGGCGCCGGACTCCTTCGCGATCCGCGGGATGTCGCAGGCGGGGGAGACCTGGGCGGAGGTACCGACCACCAGGAGGACACCGCAGGTACGGGCCTCCTCTTCGGCCTGTTCCTGGGCGAGCCACGGGATCGGCTCCCCGAACAGGACCACGTTGGGCTTGAGGATCTCGCCGCAGTCGCACAGGGGTACGACGCCCGGCGACCAGCGCTCCCTCGTCGGGTACCGCTTCCAGCAATAGACGCAGACCAGTTCCTCCATGTTCCCGTGGTATTCGATGACCCGGCGGGAACCGGCCGCCTGGTGCAGACCGTCCACGTTCTGGGTGATGACTGCGCGGACGACGCCCATTCTCTCCAGGGAGGAAAGACCGGCGTGCGCCGCGTTCGGAGCCGCATCGCCGCAGACGGAGAGCATCTCCGACAGCATTTCCCAGACCTTGCGGGGGGAT
>Ga0210121_1000330_pt1 | contig 13912 bp, 9 predicted proteins | sample Joice_ThreeSqB_D_FD_184873 | JGI IMG/M metagenome (GOLD analysis project Ga0210121, IMG submission 184873) | Wetland microbial communities from San Francisco Bay, California, USA, that impact long-term carbon sequestration - Joice_ThreeSqB_D1... | ecosystem: Environmental > Aquatic > Marine >... | reverse complement strand
GATGAAATTGGGGAATTTCAGCGGCATGCCGGTGATGACCAGGAGGATGACGGAGGAAAACAGCACCATGTGCTGGAACCGGAAGTTCCGGTTGAACCGCAGGAATGTCTCCCCTTTCTCCTCCTGCTTTTCCTTCAAGCGCTCTTCGCGGGCAATCCGTGCGGCCTCTTTCCGGCCCTCGGCGGCGCGCACGCGCAGTTCCTTCTCCATTTCCGCCTGGACACGGCGGCGGATCTTTTCCTTAAGGGCCTCGGCCTGCTCCGGCGGCAGTTCGGGGAGGTTCTCGGCCACTGCGGCCTCGACTTCCTCCCTTACGGTCTCCGTGCCGGTTTCCTTGCGGTCTTTCTCAGGCATTCTCGTGACTCCCGATGTTCTTGATGGTGTGGGCGGGGGGGACCCCGGCGCCCTTTTTCACTGCTCCCCGCGCAGGCGCCGCGTCCTTCCGTACATGTCGAGGAAGATATGCACGATGAGGGCGAGCATGGTACCGATGGTGAGGTACTTGAAGAAGGTCGCCGTCCAGTAGATGATCCCCGACTCCTTCTTCTTGGAGTCCACGTGGATCTTCCCCACGGCGAAATTCGCCGTCGCGCCCGGGTGGCACTTGCCGCACGTCGCCGGGATGTTCTTCGGGTTCACCGTGGAGAGCGGATCCTCCGGCGGACGGATGTCGTGCACCCCGTGGCAGGAGGAGCAGTTCGCCACGGTGCGGGACCCGAACTTGCTCGCCACCCCGTGGAAAGACTCGTTGTAGGTGGCCACCTGCTCGGCCTCGATCCCGAACTTGCTCATGATGACGACCGAGGCGTGGCACTTGGAACACTGCGCGGACACACTGGTGGAGTAAACGGTCGACTTGGGGTCGGTGTGGGCGTAGATCCGGTGCTCCCCGTGGCACCCGGTGCAGGACGGGGCCTCCGGGATCCCTTTCCCCACCGCGACCCCGTGAATGGAGGTCTTGTACTTGGCGTAGATCTTGATGTGGCACCGTCCGCACGTCTCCGCGACATTCCCGTGGGAAACCGCCGATGCCGGATCCTTCGCCTTGCGGATGTTGTGGCTCCCGTGGCAATCCTGGCACAGCGGAGCCTTCGTGTTCCCCTTTGCGATCGCCACACCGTGGACCGACCCGAAATACTCCAGGTAGGCGTCCGACTGCGGGGCCCCTTCCGCGTTCCCCTTGTAGTGGCAGTGGGTGCAGGCCACGCGCTTGGGCCGCTGGCGGTGGGGTATCTCGCTCACGTCGAAGTGGCAGTCCACACACGCTTTCTTCTCGTGAACCGACCCTTTAAGGCTGTCCTCCGTCGCGAACAGGTCACGGATCTGCCCGTCGACGAGGATCTTCCGGAACTCCGGCTTGCCGTGGCACAGCGTGCACTTTTCCAGCGAAATTCTGGCTTCCGCGGGGGAGAACAACCCCTGGGCGCAGATCCCCAGGACGATGATGACCCATGCTGCGAAAACCTTCCCCCTCATACTACCCCTTCCCCTTTGAGTTTTTCGTATTCGAGCGGGTGCTCCTCCCGAATCCACTCGGCGTCCACTTTCCCGGTAAGCCAGGCCCAGTTCATCGGAAATACGGACGGGTGCAGGTGTACGATGTAGAGGTGCCAGAACAGAAGGATAACGAAAATGAGCAGCCCCTGGTACCCGTGAATGATCAGGGTCAGGTCCAGGACGAACTTGGGGAGGAACCGCATCGAGAAGGTCTCCGCCCAGAGGATCACCCCGGTCACGGAGATGAGGAAGACCCCCGCCGTGGCGCCCCAGTACTGGAACTTCTCCTTGTACCCGTACTTCCCGAAGCGCGGGTATTCGTTGCCCATCCCGAGGTTGAAGCGCATCGCCTGGAGGAAATCGTCGAAATCCCGCCGGGTGAGCCAGATTTCCTTCAGCTCCCGTTTTCCCTCGCGGGAAATGAGCATGTAGAAGGCGTGGTAGACCAGCTGGGCCATCAGGAAGACCGCCGCGGACCGGTGGATGATCCCCCGGTACAGCACCCCTCCCTCGAAGCGGATCAGGACCTGCGCCAGCCAGTTTTCGTAGTACATCAGCGCGAAACCGGTTACGGCGAGGACCAGGAGGGAGATCATCAGCAACAGGTGCTGTATGCGGAACAGGACCGACATCCGCTCCACGTACACAGGGCCCCGGGATTCTTCGCTCATCGTTGTCACTCCTTCTTCTCTTCCGGCTTCTTTTCCAGGCGCCTGCGTCTTCCCAGAAGGTCCATTCCCACGTGCAGGACGAACAGGATGATGAGCACGCCGATGAAGATCGTGTAGAAGATGCGGACCGCGAAGACGCCCATCGCCTTCTGCGGGGTCACCTCCACGTGGATATCCCCCTTGGCGAAGTTCACCCCCGCGTTGGGATGGCACTTGCCGCAGGTTTTCGGAAGATTCGCCTTGTTGACCGTTGAAGCAGGGTCCGACGACGGAAGGATTTTATGAAACCCGTGGCACGAGGCGCAGTTCGCCGCCTTGGTCATCCCGTACTCGAGGGCGACCCCGTGAAACGAGTCCATATAGGTGGAGAAACGCTTCTTCGGCAAGGCGTACCGGGTGGAGATCGCTTCGTTCCCGTGGCACGCCGTGCAGGTCTTGGGGATGTTCATCACGTAAACCTTCGACCGGGGGTCGGTGATCTTCGTGATCGTGTGCTCGCCGTGGCAGTCGGTGCACACCGGGGATTCCGCGATCCCGGCGCGCATCCCCTTTCCGTGCACGGAAAGCTCATACTCCTCCAGAATGCCGGAGTGGCACTTCCCGCAAAGCGTCGGGATGTTCTGCCGGTGGGTGGCGGAACGGGGCTGGTCCCCCGGGAGGATCATGTGATTCCCGTGGCAGTCCGGGCAGACCGCGGCGCCCAATAGACCCGATTTCTTCGAGGCCATTCCGTGCACGCTGTTCCTGTATGCCTCCATCACCTTCTGGTCGGGGAGCCCGTACTTCTCCTCGATCACCCTGTCCTCGTGGCATTTCAGGCAGACTCCGACGATGTTCAGCCGGAACGTACGCGCCTTGGGGTCCTGCACCTTGCGGATGTCGTGCTTGCCGTGGCAATCCTCGCACCCCGGGACGTCTTTCACCCCCTTCGCGTGCGCGATCCCGTGGGTGCTCTGGGAGTACGACTTCTGCGCGTCGGCGTGGCACCTTCCGCACGCTACCGCCGCCAGCTTTCCGTGCGGAACCGTCGCGTCCGTGTGGCACGCGGTGCACTCGGCCTTGCCGTGGACCGACTCCTGGAACAGGTTTTCGTCGACGAACAGCGACAGCGTCCTCCCGTCGGGAAGGGACTTCTCCATCGTCTTGTCCCCGTGGCATTCCTGGCAATCTCCGACCGTGGGACCCGCACCCGCCGTCGTGGCAAACGCGACTCCCGCGGCTGCCAGGAGTGCGGCAATAAGGAACGATCGCAGCGGCTTCATTTCTCCTCCGTCGGCCGGGTGGCCGGTCCCGGCACAGCTTCCCCGCGCCGCTCCCTCTCGGCGATCTCCTCGAGTTCGAGGGGATGCTCGTGCTCCATGTGGTGGCGGGAGAGCTTTCCGTCGATCCAGGTGAACGACATGGGGGCGAAATCCGGATTGACGATCACGTAGTACAGGTGCCATACGAAGATGGCCAGGGTGGCCAGGATCGCCTCGTAGTAGTGGACCAGGGTGGCGACGTCCAGCCCCCACATCGGGATCAGCTTCAGGGTCTCGTTCTCGAACCAGAGCATGAACCCGGTGACGACCATCACGATCGTTCCCCACACGAGGGCGAGATACTCGGCCTTCTCCACGTAGCCGTACCGGCCGAACTTCGGCCTGTGATCGGAAAGCCCCGCGTAGTATTTGAGCATCGCCATGCCATCCAGGGCATCCTGCCACCGGGGCATCATATGGGCCAGCTGGTCCCGCCCGCGGGCCGTGAAGACGGCATAGAAGACGTGATAGAGGGAGGTCCCCACCATCACGATCGCGGCGGCCCGGTGCCCGTTTCCCCGCAGGGAGACATTCGTGGCGTCCGCGAGAAACGGGATCGACCATTTGAATTTGAGGGCGAACCCGGAGATCACGAGCACGAAGAAACTCAAAAGCGTCAGAAAATGCTGGATCCGCTCGGAGCGGTTCAGCCGCTCGTATCCGGGGTCCGACCACTTTTCCGTTCTCTCCCGGTAGAGGGCCTGCATCTTCCGTATGTAGTCGGCGCCGTTGTGGAGGACCATCCCTCCGATGACGATGACGATCAGCCAGATGTAGATACTCTTCACCAAGGACTTGATGGAGCCCCCGACTCCGCCCGGGCCGGCGTGGATGTTCCCCTTGGCGAAGTTCACCCCCGCGTTGGGGTGGCACTGCCCGCAGGTCACCGGCAGGTTCTGCGGGTTCACCGTGGAGCGCGGGTCGGCCGTCGAGAAGATCTCGTGCACCCCGTGACAGGAGGAGCAGTTCGCGACGGTCCGGTCCCCCAGCCGCTGGGAGAGGCCGTGGAAGCTATCCCGGTACCCCTTGACCTTGCTGGTCTCGACGCCGTACCGGGAGGCAAGCTTCTCCGCGGCGTGGCAGGAGGGGCACGTCTTTTCCGAAACGACCATGAAGGATACGGAGGATCGGGGATCCGACGCCTGGCGGATTTCGTGCTCCCCGTGGCAGTCGGTGCAGCCGGGAGCATCCGGGACGCCCCGGTAGAACGCGACCCCGTGCACACTCTCGCGGAAAATCGTGAACACGCCGTAGTGGCATTTCCCGCACGTCTCGGGGATGTTCGCCCGGTAGATGGGAGATTGCGGATCGAAACGGTCCTTGAGGTCGTGCGCCCCGTGGCAGTCGACGCACGAGGCGGATTTGTTCAACCCTTTTTCCACGATCGCGATGTTGTGTATGCTCTTCTCGTACATCCTCGCGGCGCCGGGTATGGCGATTCCCCCCTGCTCGTTGACCTCCCTGTTCCCGTGGCACCTCGTGCACGTCGCGGCGATGTTCCGGAAGTAGACCGGTGAGGTGGACAGAGTCGTTTTGGAAATCGCATGCGCCCCGTGGCAATCCGAGCACCGGGGGGCTTCCATCCCCACCGCCATCTTGTTGTACCCCACCACGTGCCGGCTTTTCGCGTATACGGCCGCCTCCTCAGCGTGGCAGCCGGAACAGTCGACCGGCTTGAGGTGGGCCGTGTGCGGCAGCTCCTTGACATCCTCGTGGCAGTCCGTGCAGGAGAGGTCCGCATGCACCGAAGCCTCATACAGCCCGCTGTCCACATGGAGGCTGGTCCCCGGGAAGGGTGCAGCGACCCGGTGGGGTTGTACCGTTCCGCCCGGGACCACGTTCGACGCCAATTCCTCGGCCGACCAAGAGAGGATTCCTGCGTCCCCGTGACAATCCAGGCAATCGGAGTTTTCTCCAGCCAGCAGCAAAGAGGGACTCAATGCCAAAAGGAGTGCAACTACTCCGACAAGACCTGCAATGCGGGTCCTTCCCCGGAACAAGGGGAACATGATCGCTCCCTTCCTTTCCCTTTGAAAAATTTGAGGCGGGTTCAATGCCGTTTCCCCGATATGCGACCCATTCCGATTATTGTCGACTGTATACATAACTCATCAACACTCAATAATCAAGACGAATTTTCCTTCCCCGGACGCGGTCCCGCCCCTTCTGTTGAAAATTTCTGTAGAAAAAATCTACGGTGCACAAGCGCCAAGGGCTGCCCCGGACTTGCCGGAAAAGAACCGCTGGGAGAGAACCTCTGCCGGATACGTCGGCGGTCCCTGTCCATTCCCCCCCCGGGAGAATTCAAGGGGGGATCGAGCCGCCCGTGCAATGGCGGCTGTTTTATTCGGGCGGAAACCACTCCACCGGGGGGAGTTAGAAAATTTTTCGTTTTTTCCCGTCTTTTCCTTGACAGCCCTACCCGGACACCATATCTTGTATGCGTACTGATCATCGACCACAAGATACACTATCGCTAAAGTGGGATAATACCTACAGGGGAGCTGCCACGATGGAATTGAACCGCCCGGTTTCCGCCTCCGCCGTACCGGTGGGCGACAAGCCGGAGACTCCCTTTGTCTCCGGAACCAGGGATCTCCCGGATCGCCCTCCGAAAGAATGGGCCGAAAGGATGCGTGCGAAGCACGGCCCGATGCCGATCTCGGAAAACGCCCGGAAGGTGCTCGATCGCCGCTATCTCAAGAAGGATCCGGGGGAGCAGAGGATGGAGACCCCCGAGGAGATGCTCGCGCGCGTGGCGTACGACATCGCGCTGGCGGAAGGACTGTACTACGGCTCCGTGCCCGAGGTCGTACTGCAGTGGGCGGAGAGGTTCTACGCGATGATGAACCGCCTCGACTTCATGCCCAACTCGCCCACCCTGATGAACGCCGGGCGGGAGCTGCAACAGCTGTCGGCGTGCTTCGTGCTCCCCGTCGACGACTCGATGGAGTCGATCTTCGAGGCGGTCAAGAACACCGCGCTCATCCACAAGAGCGGGGGGGGGACCGGATTCTCCTTTTCCCGGCTGCGCCCGAAGCACGACGTCGTCAAATCCACCAAGGGCATCTCGTCGGGGCCGATCTCGTTCATGACCGTGTTCGACGCCGCAACCGAGACGATCAAGCAGGGAGGAACCCGGCGCGGGGCGAACATGGGGATCCTGCGGGTGGACCACCCCGACATTCTCGATTTCATCTTCTGCAAGATGAAGAACGACCGCCTGAACAACTTCAACATTTCCGTGGCGCTCACCGAGGATTACATGAAGGCGGTGGAGTCGGACGCCGAGTATGAGCTTGTCAATCCCCACGACGGCCAGGTCGTCACGAGGCTTTCCGCCCGCGAGGTGTTCGAGAAGATCGTGGAGGCCGCATGGAGGAACGGGGAACCGGGGATCATCTTCCTGGACCGGATCAACCGGGACAATCCCACACCCAGGATCGGTGCGATCGAGAGCACCAACCCGTGCGGGGAACAGCCCCTTCTGCCATACGAGAGCTGCAACCTGGGCTCCATCAACCTCTCCGGCATGGTGACGGGCGACAACGGGAGCGTCCGTATCAACTACGAAAGGATGCGCGAGACGATCCATGACGCGATCCGGTTCCTCGATAACGTGATCGACAGGAACAACTATCCCCTCCCCGAGATCCGCCAGATGACGATGGGAAACCGGAAGGTCGGGCTGGGCGTGATGGGGTTCGCCGACATGCTCATCAAGCTGGGCGTCCCCTACGACTCGGACGAGGCCCTGGCCGTCGCCCAGGAGGTGATGAGCTTCCTTCAGGAGGAATCCGTCAACTCCTCCTCGCTCCTGGCGCGCGAGCGGAGCCCGTTCCCGAACTGCGCCGCGAGCATCTTCCCGGAAAACGGGAAGATCGCCCGGCGCAATGCCACAACCACGACGATCGCCCCGACGGGGACCATCAGCATCATCGCCGGGTGCAGCAGCGGCATCGAGCCCATATTCGCCCTGTCGTACATACGCAACGTGATGGACAACGACCACCTCGTCGAGGGGCACCCTCTCTTCGAGGAGGAGATGAAACGCAGGGGAGACTACTCGCTGGACCTGATGAAGGAGGTCTCGCAGAAAGGAAGCCTTCGTCATATCGAGGGAATCCCGGAGGAGGTGCGGAGGATCTTCGTGACGGCCCACGACATCTCGCCCGAAGCGCACCTGAGAATGCAGGCCGCCTTCCAGAAGCACGTCGACAACGCGGTGTCCAAGACGGTAAATTTCCCCTCGGACGCGACCCGGGAGGATATCCGCAAGGTGTACCTCCTCGCCTATCGACTGGGATGCAAGGGGGTCACCGTATACCGGGACAAGAGCAGGGAGGAGCAGGTGCTGAACATCGGCGAGGTGAACCGGGCGGAACCGGCCAAGGCGGACGAGGCGCCGACGAGGGAACCCGGCTACGTCTCCACACGGCCCCGTCCCGACACCCTTCTCGGGGTCACCAAGGAGATGAAGACCAGTTGCGGAAAGATCTACGTGACGATGAACTGTGACGAGAAGGGGATCTTCGAGGTGTTCAACCAGATGGGGAAGGCGGGCGGATGCGCCGCATCCCAGTCCGAGGCGATCGGGAGGCTCGTCTCCCTGGCCCTTCGTTCGGGGGTCAAGCCCGATATGATCGTCAAGCAGCTGAAAGGGATATCGTGCCACCTCCCGGCGTGGGCCGGAAACGGCGCAAAGATCATGTCGTGCGCGGATGCGGTAGCCAAGGCCGTCGAGTGGTACACCGAAAACGTCGACCGGATGTTCCCCGCCCACGTGGAGCCGGGAGAATCCCCGTCCTCCACCGGCCCAAAGGACGCCTCCCGGCAGGTAAGCGCTCTCGGCAGCGAGGGGTTCGAGATCTCGCGAGGTGCCTGCCCCGACTGCGGCAGCCAGGTCGAGATGCAGGAGGGGTGTCTCAAGTGCCGCTCGTGCGGATTCTCGGAGTGTTAGCCGCCGGGGCCCCTGGCTCGCGGGGGGCTTCCCCTCCGCTACGCTCGCGACCTGGTCGCCCGCTCGCTGCCGGTTCCGCTCGCCGTCGCGAACCCCGCTCTGCGGGGATGATCCGTACTCGCTCCACAGGCCGCTGCGGGGAACCCCCCGCTGCCCCTGACGGGGCCACGGCGGCATCCGTGTGAGGGCACCGTTCGTAACGTTCGAGGGAATCGAGGGGTCCGGCAAGACGACACAACTTGGACTTCTGTCCGAATCCCTCGCCGGGAAAGGAATCCCCCACGTCGTTACCCGCGAGCCGGGCGGAACTCCCCTGTCCGACGAGATCCGCGTGCTTCTGCTCTCTCCGCGCGAGGAACGCGTCTTCCCGGAGACCGAACTGCTCCTCTACGAGGCCGCCCGCGCCCAGCACGTTCGCACGGTCATCCTTCCCGCCCTCTCCTCGGGGAAAGCCGTCCTGTCCGACCGCTTCAGCGACGCCACCACCGCCTACCAGGGGTTTTCCCGGGGGATCGACGCTGCAGAAATAGAGAGACTTAACGCCTTCGCCTCCGGGGGACTTGTCCCGGACCTCACCCTCCTCTTCGACATCGACCCCGAAGACGGCTTCCTGCGGATCCATGGACGGGGGGGGCCGGCGGACCGCATGGAGTCCGAGACCATCGAGTTCCACCGGAAGGTCAGGAAGGGGTACCTCCGCCTGCAGGCGGAGCACCCGGACCGGATCGTCAGGATCGACGGGGCGCTTCCGGCCGACGAGGTATTTCGTCGCGTCCGGGCGGAAACCGCGGCGCGGTTCGGATGGTAGGGCCGTTCGGGGGCATACGCGGGCAAGACCGTGCGGTCGCCCTCCTCTCGCGCTACCTCGACTCCGGCAACATTCCCCCCGGCCTGCTCTTCTTCGGGGAGGAGGGGATCGGGAAAGAAAAGGCGGCAGTCGGCTTCGTTTCTGCCCTCTTCTGCCGGCATCGGGGGGCGGCCGGCGGGTGCGGTACGTGCACCGATTGCCGACTTCTCGTTTCGGGATCCCACCCGAATTTCGTCCGCGTATCCCCGGAAAACCAGAACATTCTGATCGATGACATCCGTAGCCTCCAGGAAGAGTTGTCGCTCAAGGCATTTTCGGACAGACCCCGCGCCGTCGTCATTACCCCGGCGGACAGGATGACGGTCCAGGCGTCGAACGCGCTCCTGAAAACCCTCGAGGAACCTCCGCCGGGGGCACACCTCCTGCTCGTCGCACACCGGATATCCCGCCTCCCCCTAACGATCGTCTCCCGCTGCCAGAAGGTCTCTTTTTCTCCCCTCTCGGCTAGGGAAGTGGAGGATATCGTGGCCGGCATCCCCGGAGTCGGCGACAGCCATTCACGCGAGGAGATCCGCGGGGCGGCGGCCTGCTCGGGGGGAAGCCCGGGAAGGGCGCTCGAGGTGCTGAAAGAAACGGAAGGGGAGCGGGAGAGATGGATCCGCCTCCTTTCCTCGCCAGAGCCGGCAGACATCGCATCGGCCGCAGCCTCGTGGAAGGGAGCGGGGGACCTCTCCCGGAGGGTCGCTGCCCCCCTCTCCCTCGTGCGGGACATCGCCCTCTTATCTTCCGGCGCGGAAATGGGTATAATAAACGAGGATTTGAAGAATGCGTTGCGGGTCGCCGCCGGCCGGAAGACGCCCGATGGGTGGAGCCGGGCGTTCCAGGCGCTTCTCTCCATGTCCCGCATGCCTCCGCAGGCACAGAAGCAGCTCATGTTGGAGGCATTTTTGTTCACAATCCACGGGGAAGGATAGGTTCCTTAAATGGATCTGGCCGGAATCAGGTTCCGGGGTCTTTGCAAGATGAACCATTACGACTGCACCGGGACGTCCCTTGGCAAGGGGGACTACGCAGTCGTGATGACCGACCGGGGCCCTGCCCTGGGCGAGGTCGTTCAGCGGATCGACAACGTCACTTCCGCCTCGGAGAAGGCCTCTTTCCCGAAGGTGGTGCGGGGAGCCTCGGCCGACGACCTGCACGCCCACCAGGAAAACGCCAGGCGCGAGAGCGACGCCCACGCGTTTTGCCTTTCCCGCATCGAGGCCCGCAAACTCCCGATGAAGCTGATACGAACCGAGATCCTCCTCGACCGGAGCAAGTCGATCTTCTACTTCACGGCGGACGGGCGGATCGATTTCCGGGAGCTGGTCAAGGACCTGGCCCACGAAATGCGTACCCGGATCGAGATGCGACAGGTCGGCGTACGCGACGAGGCGAGGATGGTGGGGGGAATAGGCCCCTGCGGCAAGGAACTCTGCTGCGCCTCCCACCTCTCCGGTTTCGAGCCGATTACCGTAAAGATGGCCAAGGACCAGGGACTCGCGCTCAACCCGGCGAAACTCTCCGGCGTCTGCGGAAGACTGATGTGCTGCCTCGTCTACGAGCACAGGTCCCACACGCGAAACAAGGCGTGCGGGACCTGCGCCGCGGACCGGGGCGGAAAGACCGCTCCCCCGGCCGAGGGAGCGGAGGACCTCTCCTTCCGGTTCGGCGACGAGGAGGAGGGGTAACGCGGTGAAGGAGACGTTCTACATCACGACCCCGATCTACTACGTGAACGACGTCCCCCACATCGGGCACGCCTACACGACGATCGCGTGCGACGCGCTTGCGCGGTGGCACCGGATGAAGGGGCAGAAGGTCTTCTTCCTCACCGGGACCGACGAGCACGGGGAGAAGGTGAACAAGAGCGCCATCCAGCAGGGGATCTCGCCGAAGGAGCTGGCCGACCGCGTCGTCACCCGCTTCCAGGGACTCTCCGAAGCGCTCACCATCAGCAACGACGGATTCATCCGGACATCCGAGCCGCGCCACTACGCCTCCGTCCAGGACATCTTCCGGAAATCGCTCGCCAACGGGGACATCTACCTCGGCGCGTACGAGGGTTGGTACTGCACGCCCTGCGAGTCGTACTGGACCGACCTGCAGCTGCTGGACGGAAGTTGCCCCGACTGCCGGAGGCCGGCGGAGAGGCGGAAGGAACCTTCTTTTTTCTTCCGGCTTTCCAAATTTCAGAAGCCGCTCCTCGATTACTACGGTAAGAATCCGAAGTTCATCCGTCCGGAGAGCCGCCGGAACGAGGTCATCGCCTTCGTAGAGGCGGGCCTGAACGACCTGTCCGTTTCACGCACATCGCTCTCGTGGGGGATACCGGTCCCCGGCGCGGACGGGCACGTGATTTACGTGTGGTACGACGCCCTGACGAACTACATCACGGGGCTCGGATACCCGAAGCGGACCAAGGCGTTCGACGCCTTCTGGCCGGCGGACGTCCACATGGTCGGGAAGGACATCCTCCGGTTCCACGCCGTCTATTGGCCGGCGTTTCTGTTGTCCGCCGGGATTGCTCCGCCCCTGAGCGTGTTCGCCCACGGGTGGTGGACCGTCGAGGGTCAGAAGATGAGCAAGTCCCTGGGCAACGTGGTCGACCCGTACGATATGGTGGAGACGTACGGAGCGGACGCCTTCCGCTACTTCCTGCTCCGCGAGGTGCCGTTCGGAAAGGACGGAGACTTCTCCCGGAAGGCGCTTGTGGACCGGATCAATTCGGACCTCGCGAACAACCTGGGCAATCTTCTGAACCGGTCTCTCAACATGCTGGGCAAATACTTCGGCTCCGTCGTTCCCCCTCCGACCACGCCCGATCTTTCCGACGATGCGCTCGCGGCCGCTGCCCGCGAGATCCTGCCCGCTGTCGACGCTGCGATGGAGGAGGTGGAGTTTCACAAGGTGCTCGCGGCCGTCCTTTCCCTCTCCGACGCGGCGAACAGGTACATCGACACGAACACCCCCTGGGCCCTGGCGAAGGACCCCGCGAGGAAGGAGCGGCTCGGGACCGTTCTGTACCACGCCCTCGAGGCGGCGAGAATTTCCGTGTTGCTGATGGCTCCGTTTATCCCCACGGCGGCCCAACGGATGTGGGAGGCGCTCGGGTGCGACGGCCGCGTCGAGAAGGCGATCGTCTCCGAGTCGGGTCGCTGGGGTATCCTGCGCGTCGGGACTACGCTTCCCCGTTCCGTGATCGCCTTTCCCCGGATCGAGGGTTGAATGGCACGTCCCGTCGATATGCCGGCGGTCGATCGCCGTCCGGTCTTCCCGTAGAGAGCGCTTCATCCGATGTATTTCGACACGCACGCCCACCTGGACCTGGAACCCCTCTGCCACGCGGAGGACGAAATCATCCGTCGCGCGCGCGAGGCGAGGGTAACGCACGTCGTCACGATCGGGATCGACCCGGAAAGCGGCGAAAAGGCGGTCGAGATCGCCCACCGGCACGGGGGGGTCTACGCGGCCGTTGGGCTGCACCCGCACGACGCCTCCGGCATCTCGGAGGACATGCTTATGCGTCTCGACCGGCTTTCACAGTGCGACAAGGTGGTCGCGGTCGGCGAAACGGGCCTCGACTTCTTCCGGGACCGGTCGCCGAGGTACGCGCAACGGGCGGCCTTCCGGGAGCAGGTGCGCCTGGCCCGGAAGCGGAATCTCCCCGTGGTCGTCCACGACCGGGACGCCCACGAAGAGACGCTCGCCATCCTCTCGGAGGAGAGAGCCTCCGAAGTGGGCGGGATCATCCACTGCTTCTCCGGGGATCTGGCGATGGCGCGCCGGGCGATCGGGATGAACTTCCTGATCTCCCTTCCCGGGGCCATCACCTACAAGGGGTCCGGGACCCAGTCCGAAGCGGTTCAGCAACTCCCGCTGGAGAAGCTGCTCCTCGAGACCGACTGCCCGTTTCTCGCCCCGGTACCGCATCGGGGGAAGACGAACGAGCCCTCGTTCGTGCCCCTCGTGGCGAAGCGGATCGCGGAGATCAAGGGGCTGTCCGTCGAGGACGTGGCACGCGTCACCACGATGAACGCGAAACGGATCTTCCGGATCCCCGCCGACGAGGAGGTTCGCGTCGCGTACCGGATCCGGAACTCCCTGTACCTGAACATCACCAACCGCTGCACCAACGTCTGCACATTCTGCGCGAAGCGAGGCGATTTCCATGTGAAAGGACATTACCTCAAGCTTCCCGAGGAACCCGGCGTGGAGCAGCTGATTGCGGAGGTCGGCGACCCCACCGACTACGACGAGGTTGTCTTCTGCGGGTTCGGGGAGCCCCTCCTTCGCCTCCCGGTGGTCCGGGAGGTCGCCGCAGCACTAAAAGCCAGGGGCGCAAGGATCCGGATCAACACCGACGGGCTGGCGAACCTCGTGCACGGGCGCAACATTCTACCGGAGCTCGCCGGCCTGGTGGACGCCCTTTCCGTCTCCCTCAACGCCCCTGACGCCGGGACGTATGCCCGCATCTGCCCCAACCGGTACGGAGAGGAGTCCTTCCCGGCCCTCCTTGCCTTTCTGCGGGACGCGCCGAAGTTCGTCCCTTCGGTCACCGCAACCGCCGTGGCCCTCCCGGGCCTGGACCACGAAGCGGTACGCCGTCTGGCGGAATCCGTCGAAGGCGTAACAT
>Ga0210121_1000326_pt1 | contig 14083 bp, 10 predicted proteins | sample Joice_ThreeSqB_D_FD_184873 | JGI IMG/M metagenome (GOLD analysis project Ga0210121, IMG submission 184873) | Wetland microbial communities from San Francisco Bay, California, USA, that impact long-term carbon sequestration - Joice_ThreeSqB_D1... | ecosystem: Environmental > Aquatic > Marine >... | reverse complement strand
CCGCCGGGCGATCGCCGTGCGTGAATACCTGCTGTCCAATCTCCCGATCAGCGCGGACCGGATCACCGCCGTCGGATTCGGGGAATCGCGTCCCGTGGCGCCGAACGATACCGAGGCCGGACGGACCCGGAACCGGCGCATCGAGATCACGCTGTCACTCAGCGACGACTGATTCGGTCCGGGGCCTCCGGGGTGGCCGCTCACCCCGGAGGTCACCATTACCATCCAGCGAGGGGGCTCCGGTGAAGGCTCTGGATCTCTGCGTGGCGGCCGCCGTGCTCGGCGCCATCCCGGTCTACGCGTCCCGGTCTCCGGCTCAGGAGGCGCCTGCGCCACAGGCGACGTTGACCGTTCCCCGCTTTCCCATCCTCGAGTCGCCGATCGAGCTCGTCGGGCCGGTCCGACAGGCCGAGTACGTCGGCATCACGGGCCCGCGATCGGCCTGGCTCGGAGTCGAGAGCGGCGCCGCCGAGATCTGGGTGCATCCGCTCAAGGTGGTCCGGAACCTCGAGCTCTCGTTCTCCGTCCCCGAGTACGCGGACCCGATCCCCGGCTCGACCGTCGCCCGGACGGTGACGGTGCGTCCCGAGCTGACCACGATCACCTACGTCCACCAGTCCTTCACGGTTCGTCAACACATCCTCGCACCGCGCGACGAGTCGGGCATCCTCGTCCTCCTGGATGTGGAGACGGTCCGTCCGCTCGAGATCCTGGTCACCTTCGAGCCGGTCCTGCAGCTCATGTGGCCGGGAGCGTTCGGCGGCCAGTACCTGTTCTGGGACGAGCCTCGGCGTGCCTTCGTCCTGTCGGAGAGCCTGCGGGAGCACAACGCCGTGATCGGCTCGCCCTGGGCCACCGAGGCGACGGCCCACCCGGCGCATCGTCTCGCCGAGGCGCCGGCCACCTTCCGGATCGCGGTGGACCCCGGCCGCGCGGCCACGGAATTCGTGCCGATCGCGATCGCGGCGGGCAGCGGGTCGAGGGAGGATGTTCTCGAGTCGTACGGGCGGCTGCTCGAGGATGCGGCCGGCCTCTACGGGGCCAGCCGGGCCTGGGCCGACTCGGTCCTCGCCGGCACCACCCGGATCGACAGCCCCGACGACCGGCTCGACCTGGCCCTGGAGTGGGCCAAGGTGAACCTCGAGGAGCAGCGGGTGTGCAATCCGGATCTCGGCTGCGGCTTCGTCGCCGGCTGGGGGATCTCGGGCTCCAGCTATCGGCCCGGGTTTGGATGGTTCTTCGGCGGCGATGCGGCCATGAACACGCTCGCGATGGACGTGACCGGCCAATGGGAACTGGTGGCCGAAGACCTTCGTTTCCTGGCGCGCTACCAGCGGGACGACGGCAAGATCCCGCACGAGATCTCGCAGTCCGCGGCCCACGTCGACTGGTTCGGCGCCTACCCGTATCCGTATTACCACGCGGACACCACGCCCTGGTGGCTGACCGCCGTGTGGCAGTACTGGAAGGCGTCGGGCGACGACGAGTTCCTGCGGGAGATCTGGCCCGCGGTCGTCAGGGCCTGGAACTGGTGCCTTTCCGTCGAGACCGACGGCGACGGGATCATCGAGAACACGACGGGCGGGCTGGCCGCCGTCGAGGTGGGAGAGATCGGCGCCGGGCTGCACCAGGACGTCTACCTGGCCTCGGTCTGGACCGCCGCCCTGCAGGGAATGCCCGACATGGCCCGGACCGTCGGCGATGCGGAGGTCGAGGCGCGGGCCGTGGAGCTCCGCGACCTGGCGTGGAAGACGCTGAACGGAATCTACTGGTCCGCAGACCGGGGATACATCGCGTTCGCACTCCTCAGGTCCGGCGAAACGAACGACAACCTCACCGTCTGGCCCGCCGCCGGCCTGATGTTCGGCCTGTTCGACGCCGACCCGGCGGAGGAGACGCTGCGACGGCTCGCCGGGGACGCCATCTCGACCGACTGGGGCGCCCGCATGCTCTCGTCCGACAGTGACCTGTACGATCCGCTTCAATACAACAGCGGCACCGTGTGGCCGTTCGTGACCGGCTACCTGAGTCTCGGACAGTATCGCTACCGGCGACCCTGGGCGGGCCAGCACCTGATGGACGCGGTCAAGCAGATGACCTTCGACTGGAGCCTCGGGAGGCATCCCGAGCTCCTTTCGGGCGCCTTCTATTCGCCGCTCGACGAGACCGTTCCGCACCAGTTCTTCGCCTCGTCCATGCTGCCCACGCCGCTGATCCGCGGAACCCTCGGCTGGGAACCGGACGCTCCGAACGGGGCGGCGACGCTGTCGCCCCAGGTGCCCCCCGACTGGGACCGGCTGGCGGTGCACAACCTGCGGACCGGCGAGACGCGGGTGGAGCTCGGCCTGGAGCGCGAGACGGGACTGATCAGCGTGAGCCTCGGCAACACGGGCCCGCCGATCGATCTCGTCTACGTGGCCTCCCTGCCTCCCGGCAGCCGCGACATCCGGGCCCTGCTGGATGGACAGCCGCTGACGGTCGACGCCGAGCCAACGCCACACGACGTGAAGCTGAGAACCCCCCTCCGCCTGAGCGGGGCGGACCGGCTCCTCGAGATTCGATACGGGGGAGGCCTCGAGGTCGTGCCGCCCCGCGTCGAGCTGCAGGCGGGACAGCGGGGCGGCGGACTTCGGATCCTCGACTTCGGCCGCGACGGAGACGGCTGGCGACTGGCAGTGGAAGGCGATGGCGGACGCTCTTATCGGGTTCGCCTGGTCGGAGTCCCTGTGAGGATCTCCAGGACGGTGTCGCCAGGCGGCGAGGCCGACCGGACTTCGGCCGGGGCTCGGGTGGATCATGCCGACGGGCGAACCACTGAGGTCGAGCTCGAGCTGCCGGCCGGCGGTGCGAAGCGCCGCATGATGATCCTGCATCTCGAGGAATCGCGATGAGCGGCCGGCGGTGGCTGGCCGCCATCCTCGCGGCTTCCCTCGCCGCGTCTGGTTGCTCCTCGAGCGACGGCGAGTCGGACTCGTCAGCTCCCCTGCGCGAGGTCCAGCTCGTCCCGCAGCGCAGCGGCACGGACGTGCTGCTGCAGGCCGTCAGCGCCGTGGACGAGAACGTGGCGTGGGTGAGCGGTCACGGCGGCACGTGGGCCAGGACGCTGGACGGGGGGCGGACCTGGTCCGCGCACGTCATGCCCGGAGCCGACACGCTTCAGTTCCGCGACGTGCATGCGCTCGGCCCGGACCGGGCCTGGCTTCTGAGCGCCGGCCCCGGTGAGCTGTCCCGGATCTACAGGACGGAGGACGGCGGGCAGACCTGGGAGCTGCAGTTCCTCAACCCGGAGCCGGACGGCTTCTACGATTGCCTGGAGTTCCGGGATGCGGAGCAAGGCCTGGTGTACGGGGACGCCGTCGACGGAGTGCTGCGAGTCCTCGGCACCCGGGATGGCGGGGTGACCTGGGAGTACGCCCGGTCGGCCGACCTTCCGGCGGCTCAGTCCGGGGAGGGAGGCTTCGCTGCCAGTGGAACGTGCGTCGCGCTCGGGGAAGGAGGCCGCGGGTGGATCGGTACCGGCGCGGCGGACACGGCGCGTGTTCTGATCACGCTGGACGGCGGCCGCACGTGGACGGCCGCGCCGACTCCGCTGCCGGGAGGCGACGCCGCGGGCATCTTCTCACTCGCATTCCGGGATTCGCTCCACGGCGCGATCCTGGGCGGTGACCTTTCGCAGCCCGACGACCCCAACCACGGCGTGGCCCTCACGGCGGACGGGGGCCGGACGTGGACGCTGTCGGGCCGGCCGACATTCGTCGGGCCGGTGTACGGGACCGCCTACGTGCCCGGAGCGCCCACTCCCACCCTCGTGGCGGTCGGCCCGAACGGCGCGGCCTGGTCCGCGGACGAGGGGACGACGTGGCTCACCGCCGACACGGCGAGCTACTGGGGTCTCGGCATCGCATCCCGGACCGCCGGCTGGCTCGTCGGCCCCGGGGGACGGATCGTGCGCATCTCGTTCGAATGACCTCTTTCGAACGGAATGGTCGGAAACCGCCCGCTGTCCAACATCGTAGAGAGAGCCAACGATCCGGCCCCTGCTGGTGTCCAACTGAGTGAGAGGCGGCGGAAGACCGCCGCGGCGCCCACGGGGAACGATGTGGAAGGGTGGAACGATGATCGGGCGAGTCGAAATATCGGAGATCCTGGGAATGGCGGGGAGCTGTGCCGTCCTCCTGTTCGCGGGATTCAGCGTGGAGACGCTGCAGGGTAATGTGGACCCGACCCGGTTGGAGACGGTCGACGTGCTCGCACCGGACCTTCCGGCGAGCGTGGCGCCGCTCGATGAGATCCGACTGGAGTCGCCGGAGCTCGAGGAGCCGTTGCACCCGACGCTTCCCTCGGTATCTCCCTGCACCTGACCGGGTGAACCGCTGACCGGGGCCGGGCCCCGGCACGTTCAGGCCTGCCGGCTCCCGCTCGGCTCACCGGCCGGCGGGGCGGCGGTCAATCCTCCGTACAGTTCCGGACGACGATCCGCCACGTAGTCGTACTCGTACTCCCCGCCCTGCACGATCACCCGGTTCGCGTCAGCCACCCGGAGATCGAACTCGACGTGCAGGAAGCCCGGACCGTCGCCGAGCTCGGCCATCATCTCGCCGCGCGGGTCGGCGGCCATGCTTCCGCCGTGAAACTCCACTCCCTCCTCGATACCGACGCGGTTGACCGCCAGGTAGTTGACGTGGTTCTCGTACGCGCGCATCCGCACCTGTTCGCGCTTCAGCCACAGGTTCGGCCAGTTCGTGGGAAGCACGATGAGCTGAGCTCCCGCCAGCTTCAGGGCCCTCGCCGTCTCCGGAAACGTGCCGTCGTAGCAGATGTTCAGGCCGATCCGGCCAAGCGGCGTGTCGAACACGGAGGGCGGCCGGGACCCGGGCGTCGTGAATCGGTCCACGCCCAGGCACAGCGTGTGGAGCTTGTGGTAGCGGCCCGCGAGTCCCTCCGGTCCGACCAGGAAGAGTGAATTGTGCAGCAGCTCCCCGGCCCTCTCCACCGCGCCGACGACCGACCAGGCCCCCGTGGCGCGGCACGCCCCGGCTATCTCGGCCAGCTCGCCGCCCTCGGCCTCGATGGCCGCTTCGTGGGCCGAGTCCCGGTCGTGGAACACGTACCCGGTGAGAGACGCCTCGGGAAACACGACCAGGCGGGCGCCTTCCGCCGCCGCCGCCTCGATCGCCGCGCAGGCCGCACGCGCGTTGGCGCTGGCCTCTCCGCGGCGCGGGTCCATCTGCACGCCACAGACCGCGAGCATCATTCCTCGGACAGGGTCGCGACTATCGCCAGGCCGACGCCCAGGACCAGCGCTCCGACGGCGAGCCCGAACCCGGCCCAGCGGCCGATTTCCGCCTCCGGCGTGTGGCGACCGCGTCGCCACGGGCGGGCGATCTCGTCACGCACGGCCCGCGCCCGATCCCGCACCGCCCAGGAGGCCAGGCGTGCCAGCCCCTCTTCGTCCTGCCTGTTCCGCCACATGCGATCATCCCGTAGAGGGCATGGATCCCACGAAGTCCTCCCCGCCGTCCACCCGTATGACGTTGCCGGTCATCCAGGCCGTCCCCTCGGCCGCCAGGGCCACCATGCACCGGGCGACATCCGCGGGGGTCGTGAGCCTGCCGTGTGGATTCTGCTGTCTCGCTTCCTCGATCATGTGCTGCGCGCCGGGGATCTTGCGAAGCGCCGGCGTGTCCGTGACCCCCGCGCGAATCGAATTCGCGGTGATTCCGCGCGGCGCGAGCTCGAGCGCGAGCTGTCGGCAGTGCGACTCGAGAGAGGCCTTGGCGGCCGAGACCGCGCCGTAGGACGGGATCACCCGGTCGCCGCCCGAGCTCGTCATGGCGTAGATCCTCCCGCCCTCGCCCATCAGGCCGCGGCTCACGAGGCCCTGGGCCCAGTAGACCAGAGAGTGCGCCATCACGGTGAGCGTCATGTCCATCTGCTCCATCGTGATCCCGTCTCCCGGGCGATCGGACACGAAGGGTCGGAGCGTGCCGAAGGCGAGCGAGTGGAGGAGGACACGGACCGATCCGGGTTCCGCGCGTGACGCGATCTCGTCGAGTACCTGGTCCCGCTTGTCCGGACTGGCCGCGTTGACGTTGAAGAACTTCGCCTGCACACCTTCCGCCTCGATCGCCGCGCGGGTCTCTTCGACGCGGGCGAGCCCGGCCCGCCGGTCGAGGTGAACACCGAAGACGTCGTATCCCGCTTTCGCGAACTCCAGCGCCGCGGCCTCACCGAAACCGCTCGACGCCCCCAGGATCAGAGCCGACTTCGCTCCGCTGTCGCTCAAGAAGAACCTCCCAGGAAGAAATCCGGCCGCCGAGCTCCGGTAACTGCCCGACCCGAACGTAATTTCAGACGACGAGCGCGGCCAGCACCGTATACAGGACGGCGCCGGCCGCTGCCGCCATCAGTGCCAGCGGCAGCTGCGTCGTCACGTGGTCCATGAGGTCACATCCGGAAGCCACGGATGAGAGGATCGTCGTATCGGAGATCGGCGAGCACTGGTCGCCGAACACGCTTCCGCCGGTCACCGCCGCGAAGCACAGCACCAGGAACTGCGGATCCGGGTGGACGGACCAGGCGAGCGGCATCGTGACGGGAAACAGCACCGCATACGTGCCGAACGACGTTCCCGTGGAGAAGGCCACGAACATGGTCACGAGCAGCAGAACGGCGGGAAGCGCGATCGGATTCACCCACGGCCCCACGGTCTGGACCACGTAGGTCGCGGTCCCGAGGGATTCCGCGACGGTCTTGAGGGTGACCGCGAGCGCGAGCACCAGTGCCCCGATCGTCACGCCCTTGCACCCGTCGATGAATCCGTCCATCACGTCGCGAAGCTTCATACCACGAACGAGCGCGATCGCCATTCCTGCGAGGACCGCGAGAACGAACGCCTCGCCGATCGGGAGCGAGGGCGACTCCCGGTTCCCCCGGATGTAGAACGTGACGACGAACGGGACGACGGCCACCGCCAGCAGGGTGCCGATCGGTCCGAAGAAGTCCACCAGGCTCGGTCGGTAGCCCTCCGGGACCCGGAGAAGCGTGAGCTCCTCGGAGGCCATCGGCTCCGCGCCCACCCGGTCGAGCAGGCCGCTGTCGCGCGAGCGCCTCATCGCCGCGCGCATGCGCCGCGGGAGCCACGGCCACCTGTCCCACGCCACGAGCAGCGTCATCAGGACGGCGAAGATCGCGTAGAAGTTGAACGGCACCGCCCTGAAGAAGAACGCGATCGCCTCCTCCTGCGTGGCGATCACCGGCACCGTGCCCGCCACCAGACCTCCCACGTAGATGGGCCACACGTTGAACGGGATGATGGATGCCGCGGGCGAGGCCGTCGAATCGACGATGTAGGACAGCTCCTCGTGCGAAACGCGGTTCCGGTCGCACACCGGGCGCACGGTGGTCCCGGTGAGCACCGTGCTTATCGTTCCGCCCTGGTGGAACACGAGCCCCATCCCCCAGGCGAAGAGCTTCGCCGATCGTGGACCCCGGGCCACCCTGGCGCCGGCCCAGTCGGCGAACCTCATGGCGCCCCCCGTCCGGGTCCACAGTCCGATCAGGCCGCCCAGCGCCCACAGGTACACCAGCAGGATGAGCCCGAAGCCCGGCGATCCGATCGACGGGATCAGGAATTCCTGCACGATGTTGAGCTTTCCGCTGATCACACCCCCGAGAACGATGCCGATGAAGAGCGCCGCGATCACGTCCCGCAGGGCGAAGGCCAGCACCAGCGCGACGACCGGCGGGACGACGGACCAGAACCCGTAGTCCGTCCCGTTGGTCGGAAAGCGACCGGCTACCAGGACGCCGCCGGCGAGCAGCAGGCCTGCCAGACCGGTCGCGATCCACCGGCGGATGGGTCGGTCTGTCATCCGATCTCCAGTTAGGGCAGCGGTAGCGAGAACACGCAGGATAGACGCTCCCGCCGGGACCCGGCAATTCCGGGACACGAGCGACTTGAGAATGCACCACCATCCGTCGCATCTTGCCGCGTTCCCGTGCACCCATCTCCCGGCGGACGTTGGAGGAGGCTCTCATGATTCGGCGCCGCTCGCCCTGCGGACGCATCCCACGCACGACCACACTGATCACCTCGCTCCTCTTCCTCGTGCCGGCCGTGGCCGCCGGGCAGGAGGAGAGTCCGGGCTGGAAGGTCCGATCGCCGTTCCGGCCGCTGGATCTTCCGGCGCCCAACATGATCCGCACCGGCGCCGGGCGTCCCGGACCGGACTACTGGCAGCAGAAAGTGGACTACCGGATCGAGGCGACGCTCGATCCATCCGCGCAGGGGCTCTCCGGATCCGAGACGATCCGGTATCACAACCACTCGCCGCACGCGCTCGCGGTGCTGTGGCTCAAGCTGGACGCGAACCTTTGCAGCCCGGAGAGCAAGTCTCATCTCCTCGCGGTCCCGCCGCTGCTGTTCGGCGAATCGGTGTTCGACTTCACGTGCGATGGGAGCGGCATGAGCATCGACCGTGTGGCCGGCGGCGGGCAGGACCTGGCCCACGAGGTCATGGGCACGATCGCCCGCGTGGAGCTCCCGCATCCGGTGCCGGCGGGCGGAAGGACTGAGATCCGCATCGACTGGCACATGACTCTTCCGGAATACGGTTACGGCCGCATGGGCCGGGACGGGACTCTGTACCAGGTGGCCCAGTGGTATCCGCGGGTCGCGGTGTTCGACGACGTGAGCGGCTGGAACCTGACTCCGTTTCTGGGCGCCGGCGAGTTCTACCAGGAGTACGGCGACTTCCAGGTCGCCGTGACGGTGCCCGACAACTTCGTCATGACGGCCACCGGGACGATCGTGAACCCGGATGCCGTGCTGACGGCGGACCAGCGGGCCAGGCTGGCCCGGGCGGACGCGTCGGAGGCCGTGGTGGCCATCATCACGGAATCCGAGGCGAGGGCGAATCGGGATCGCCGTGCCTCGGGCACCAGGACATGGCGCTTCGCCGCGGAGAACGTGAGGGACTTCGCGTTCGCCATGGCGCCCGACTTCCGGTGGGATGCGAGCTCCTACAACGGAGTCAGGATCCAGACCTTCTACCGACCCGAGGCTACGCTGTGGGAGGAGGCCAACCGGATGTCCTGGGTCACGATCCGGCACTTCTCCGAACGGCTGTTCCCGTACCCGTGGCCGCACGCCACGACGGTCGAGGGTCCGAACGAGGGCATGGAATACCCGATGCTGACCTTCGTGCCGACGGAAACCACCCGGGAGGGGCTCTACTGGGTCCTCACGCACGAGTTCGGACACGAGTGGTATCCGATGATCGTCAACTCGAACGAGCGACTGCACCCCTGGATGGACGAGGGCTTCAATACGTTCATCGACATCGGGTCGGTCGAGGAGTACTTCGCGGGCGATCCGTATGCGGACGAGATCGGCGACCAGCCGCTCGAGCTGTGGGCGGAGCACTCGCTCGAGGGCCGCGAGCAGGCGATGGCCCTGCCGCCCGACGAACAGCACGACCTGTTCTGGACCGGCTACTTCAAGCCGGCCCTCATGATGCACCTGCTGCAATACGAGGTGGTGGGCAAGGAACGATTCGACCGCGCCTTTGCCGAGTACACCGATGAGTGGGCGTTCAAGCACCCGATGCCGGCGGACTTCATCCGCTACATGGACGATGCCACCGGGATGGACCTCGACTGGTTCTGGCGCGGCTGGGTCTACTCGACCGCACGCCTCGACCAGGCGGTGGGCGGTGTTTCGGTCAACGAGAAGGGCGTGACGGAGATCCGGCTCCAGAGCCTGGCCGACATGATCATGCCGGCCGAGCTGCGAATAGGGTTCGCCGACGGTTCGTCCGATACGGTCCGACTGCCGGTCGAGATGTGGAAGCTCGGACCGGAATACACCTACCGGATACCGGCCGGCCGGGAGGTCGTGAGCGTCACGCTGGATCCACGGAACGTCTATCCGGACGACGATCGAGCGAACAACGAGTGGCCTGAATAGGAAGGCGGGACCCGGAAGCCGGGCGTGTCCAGCGCCCCGGCCTCCGGGTCTCCGATTCGGTCAGTCGCTCATTCGACGAAGTTCATCGGCTTCCACCCGCCGTTGCGCTCCACGAACACGTCGACCAGGTCGATCTCGCCCTCCACCCCGTCCGACGCTCGCCGGACGGTCAGCTTCGCGCCGCGGTGCAAGCGGAAGTCGGAGTACTCCTCAGTCTTCTTTTCGAACGCGATGGAAACGACCTCGAGGTCCTGGCCGCGATAGCGGTCCATCGCCCGGTTGATCGCCTTCCTCGTGTTGTGTTCGTTCAGGAAACGCACGTAGTCGAACGAGAAGTAGTTCTTCTCGGGCATCTCGTTCCACACGAGCGTCCGATGCTCCTCCCTGGTCAGGAGAAGAGCCTCCAGCCCAGCCCGATCTCCGGCCTGCAGAGCATCGAGGGCGGCCTGGGTGGCCGCCTCCGCGCTCGGATAGGCCCCGCCCAGTCCGGAGCGCGCTTCCAGGTCGCCGCCGCACCCGACGAGGGCGGGCGTCACGGAAGCGAGAAGCAGGGCGGCGAGTCCCCGGAGGGCCCACCGCCCGCGCTTCGACCGTGAAGAGACCGGCGGACGTGCCGCCGGTCTCCCTCGCGAGTCTTTCTGCATCACTGCCCGTCGGCGTTCGGACGGGAGTCCGAGCCGTCCTCGGCCCAGATCGTCCAGCCGTCGTACCACAGGTCCGCCGCGCCGGGCTCGATCGCGCCGGCGTAGTCGGTGGCCTGCAGGGTGCGTCCGTCCGTCGGCATGACGATGCCCGCACCGCCCTCGTTGTTGAATGTCGAGACGTCGAACGGCGTGTAGCCGACCGGCATCGCGGCCGGAGTGAAGTCCGGCGGGCTGCTGAGAGTGCCAATGCTAGTGTGCGACGCCGCCAGCATCGGGTCCGCCACCATGTTGTTGAACCCGGCGGTCTCGAAGTACGTCTGCGTGTCGTACTCGAAACCGGCGTCGTTGCACGTGTCGTTGAAGTTCGTGTCCGAGTCGTCCGTCCGGTTCACGTTCGCCCACAGGATGGAGCTCCAGAGCGCGAGGTACTCGCCGGGCGTCGTGTTGCCCCCGATCGCGGCGTCGGCCTTGGACTGGGCCACGGTGCCTTCCACGCAGAACCCGGAGTCGTTGAAGTTGGTGACGATCGAGTTGAAGATCCGCCATCCGGATCCCTCGCGGAACAGCGCGCCGATGTCGGACTCGGTGCCGCCCACGTCCACCTCACCCTTGCTCGCGCCGACCATCGTGGCGTTGGCCACCACGGCCGTGCTGTACGGGGTCAGCGTCTCGGCGTCACCGTCGTTGGAGAACTCGAAGCCGTTGTCGGCCTCGTCGCTTCGCTGCTGGGCGATCGCGAACTGGATGAAGCCGCGGTACCCGTCCGTGCCATCGAAGCTGTCATCGCCGATCCCGGTGACCACCATGTGGGTCTGGGAGGCGCTGCCGCCGAACGGCTCCGTGCCGTCGTCCACGTTGTACGCCACCTGCACCCACGCGATCGTGGTGCCGGCGCCGGTGCCCTGCAGGGCGATCCCGTTCAGCTGATCCGTCGCGGTCACGTCGTCACCGGCGAACTCGACCCGCACGCCACGCATGATGCCGCTGCTGTTGGTGTCGTCGATCCCTCCGAACAATCCGGAACCGCCTTCACCGGAGGCCTCGGAGCCCGTGTTGATCGGGGCTTGGCCGTTGAGCACGATGCCGCCCCAGTCGCCCCGGCTGCGTGCGCCGCGCGGCTGGTCGCTGGTGAACACGATCATCTGGGCCTCGGTCGGCTTCGTATCGGAGCCCGTGGCATCCGCGATGATCTTCGAACCGCGATTCACGACCAGGAAGCTGGCACGGGCATTGGAATCCGTCGGGGTCTTCTTGCCGGTGATCGTGGTGCCCGGTTCGATCGTGAGGTTCGCCGCGATGCAGCTGGCGAGCGGACTCGCCGGGTCGGTCCCGCAGTCCACCCCTACGAACACCGGTCCGTCGAGGATATACGTCTTGTCCGCCGTCCACGTGGTGTTGGCGCTGATGACGCCCGTGACCACCACCGACGTCGGCTCTTCCTCGGTGATCTGGAACACCGCCACGTTGCTGCCCGCGTTGCCGGCGGTGTTCACGGCCGTCACCTGGGCGGCGTACGAATTGCCGGCCGTCAGGTTGTCGAACTGCGCCCCGGCAGTCGTGTTGTTGTTGAACGTCTGGGTCCGATCCGCCTCGACGCCGGCAACGTCCGTCACCGACACGACCTGCGAGGTGGCTCCGCTGCCCGGCGTCCAGGCGATGGCGACGCTGGTTCCGTTGACGCTCGCCGTCACGCCCGTCGGTGCGCTCGGCGCCGTGACTGGATTGGTCGGATCGTTGTTGTCATTGCTGCACCCCGTCGCGAGCGCGATCGCCGCCAGCAGGGGCAGAAGACCTGAGAACTTCCTCCAGTTCATGTTCATCCTCGTAGGATTAGGTGTTTCCGGGACGGATCCCCCGCCCCCCGGGGTAAAGCTGTCTACGACCCGTAGGTAAGCCCGAGTGATATGCTCTGGCCGACCCGATATCGCCTCTGCATCCGCTGGATCCCGTTGGCCTCCTGGCTCCACTGGTACGGCTGGTCCAGGAGGTTCTCGACCTTGAGCTTCAGGCTGAGATTCCGGTAGACGCCCTGCCGCCACGTGAGATCGATCACGTGCCGCGAATCTTCCTTGATGTCCGGCACTCCGGACCCGCCGGCCGCCTCGATGCGTCGGCCGAACACGCCGTAGTAGGCGCCGAGCTCCGTCGCGCCCCCGGTGGACTGCCACTGGAGGTTGGCGTTGACCGTGTAAGGAGATTGGCCCTGCAACGGCCTCTGGAGGTTGGTCGGATCGAAGCCTGACCCTGGGATGACCGTGACTTGAGATTGGATCAGGCTGAATCCGGCGCCCACGGTGAAGTGGTTCCAGAACTCGCTGAACGGGAGGCGCTTCCGAAGCGACAGCTCGGCGCCGTACAGGTATCCGCTCTCCGCGTTCTGGAACGAATACAGCGACGAGGCGGCGGCGAAGTACACCTGCTCGATCGGTTGGTCCAGGTACTTGTAGAACGCGCCTACGGAGATCACTTCGCCGGGATTCGGGAACCACTCCCACTTGGCGTCCGCGTTGTAGATGTCGGCGATCTGGAGATCCGGGTTCCCGGACAGCTGCCTCAGGCTGGACGCCTCCGTGAACTGAAACGGCGCCAGCTCCCTGAATTCCGGACGATCCAGCGTCCGGCTTCCCGCGAGGCGCAGGTTCATCACCGGATTCAGCGCGTAGGTCAGGCTGAGCGAGGGCAGGACGTTGGTCTGCTCGAGGCTGGAGAGTGTCTGGAGCTCGGCCTGGATCGGGCTGTCCAGCTTCAGGTCGTACCACTCGACGCGGGCGCCGGCCACCGCCCGCAGCTTCGAGCCGAGCGGGATCTCGAGCATCCCGTAAGCGGCGTACGTCTTCTCGTCGGCCACGTACTGGTCGCCGTTCTCGACGATGTCGCGGAGCTGCAGCTCCATGTTGTTCTGCGGGTTGCCGCCGACGATCGTCCCGTTGGCGATCACACTGTCGAGGCTGGTGATCCCCGAGCGGAAGTTCCACCGGTATCGACGGGCCGCGAAGTCCCGGTCGCGCCACCGGCCGGCCCCCCCGACCTTCAGGGTGGCCGGGCTCTCCCACGCGCCGAAGTTGAAGCTGTAGTCCAGGGCGCCGCTGAAGTCGTCGTCCACGAGCTCCGTATAGAAGTAGCGGCCGCTCTCCCCCGTGTTGTTGTCCAGGTAGAACGGGCCGTCGGAACCGATGGCGCGCGTGTAGATGGTCTCGCGCAGTCCGGGCTCGTCCCGCGTGGCACGGGCCCCCGACATGCGCCAGTCGATGCGTGAGTTGAGGCCCACGATCTCGTGCTTGCCGGACAGCTGCCCCCACAGGAGATCCCGCTCCTGGAACCGAAGACGCTCGCCGTACGCCTGGCCGCCCAGGTCCTCGGTATTGGTGCCGAGGAGGTCCCTCGACTCGTTGTCGCTGTTCCGGTTGTAAAGGCCCTGCAGATTGATCTGGTTGGAGGGCGTGAGCAGGTAGCTGAGATTCGAGACGCC
>Ga0210121_1000323_pt1 | contig 14146 bp, 8 predicted proteins | sample Joice_ThreeSqB_D_FD_184873 | JGI IMG/M metagenome (GOLD analysis project Ga0210121, IMG submission 184873) | Wetland microbial communities from San Francisco Bay, California, USA, that impact long-term carbon sequestration - Joice_ThreeSqB_D1... | ecosystem: Environmental > Aquatic > Marine >... | reverse complement strand
CAGATCCTGGATGTTTTTTAAGATCCTGTCATTAATTGCCAGGTTTTCAATTGAATCATGCTTTATCTGATACTTCTGAAATTCATTATAATCCTTTTTAGCAAAGGAAATCTGCCCCAGCAGTAAATAGGCATTGGCCAGCTGTTCTCCCAGATCTGCTGATAAAGCAGCTTTCTCTGAAGAATGAGCGTATTTAAGTGCTTCACCCGTCCGGTTCTTAAACAGGTAATAATAACCCATATTGAGATAGGCATTTGTTTCACCTGAGATGTCCTCAAGATCCCTGGCCAGTTGAAGACCCCGCTCAGCGTAGGTACGTATTTTCTCAAATTCTCCTTTCAGCTGGTATGTTTGCGCAAAATGGATCAATACGGATTCTTTCAAATATAGATTCTCTGTATTCTCGGCAATTTGAAGCGCTTCCTCTAAACAGGGCAGTGCATTCCCTGGTGCATTCAATTCCATATGGGTTATGGCCTGATTGTCCAGACTGATACCGAGATTGTACATATCACCTGTTTCCCTGGCAATATCAATTGCCTGAGAGGCATATTCCATTGCTCTACCTGGTTGCTTCAACTTTAAATAGACAATAGTGAGATTATTGAATAATATGCATTGATACTGACTGTTTCCGTTTTCACCGATAACTTCACTGGCCTGAAGAAAATAGTCAATAGCTTTCTCATATCTCTCCATGAGCAGGTATGAATTGGCTACATTCCCCAGACAGGCAGCCAGTTGTATGGGTGTACCATGTTCCGTAGCAAGTTCTACAGAATGAAGGTTCAGGTCCAAAGCTTCTTCGTATTTGCCCTGTGCATTATAGACATAGGTAATATTGGAGATATACTTAAGAGTACCTGTTCTGTAACCCAGGCGTTCACTCAGGTCACGGGCTTTCAAATAATAGTAAATGGCCGAATCCGGGGCATTATTCTCAAACTGCTGTCCGATACTTATATATAATAATACCATGTTGGTATCCAGGTCCAGATAGGTGAGTTGATCCAACAGGCTGTCCCGGTTAAGGTACTCCTGGGCCGGGGAGGACTGCAGACAAATCACCCATAGCAACAATAAGGAAATAGCCGTTCTCATGTATATATTCAGAATGTTTCTCCACTGATGAGTATAAAGTAATATAATTTGTTCTTTGTTAAGAAGGAAATATGTATAGTGTCTGAAATCAGACTCTCACGCCAATAACCAGTATGTCATCTGTCTGGGAGTTGTTCCGCGTCCAGTCCGACAGCTTTTTATCCAGGATATTTCTCTGATCATGCATGGGTTGATCATTTATTTCTATAAGTAAACTCTTGAAATTCTTGCTCAGGAATCGCTTGTTGTCCTTACCTCCCTGCTGATCAACAAATCCGTCAGAAAACAGATAAAATGTATCACCCTGTTCCAGTGGAATGTCGTGATTGGTGAAAGCTTTGTCCTTACCATGATAATACCCCAGGGGCATCCGGTCCGCTTTATATTCTATCAAAAGGGGTTCTCCATCCGTATCCCTGATAAGATATAAGGGATTGTTTGCCCCTGAATATTGCATCATATTGTTTTTCAGATCCAGAACGCAGAGTGCAAGATCGATCCCGTCTTTTGCTTCGTCGGCTTCTCCATGCTGCCGGAGGGAATACTTGATCTGCTTCCTGAGCTCATTCAGGACCTGGTTCGCCTGTGTGATCTCCCTTCTTTGAACGATCTCATTTAAATAACTGATGCCAAGCATGCTCATCAGGGCACCCGGAACGCCATGGCCTGTGCAATCGGCAGCCACCAGCACGATATACTGGTTTACCTGCCTGATCCAGTAAAAATCACCGCTTACAATGTCCCTGGGCCTGTAGAGGATAAAATTCTCATGTATAAGCTCAGTCACATAAGATTCAGGTGGCAACATGGCAGATTGAATTCGTTCTGCATAGCTGATACTGTCGATGATCTCATGGTTCTGTTTATTGACGGCCTCATTCAATACCTTCAGCTCCTCGTTCGCTTCCAGGATCATCTCGTTTTGCTCAATGATCTTCTTGTTGGCCTTTCTTTTCTGGATGTATGCATAGACGATTATTGCTACTATAAGAACAACCAGGAAGAAACCTGCCCCCAAAGCATTTCTGAACATTTTTTGCTGCCTGATTTCTGCATCCCTTGCAGCTATTTGTGATTCCTGCAATTCTATCTGTTGCTGTTTTTTTTCAGTTTCATATTTTGTTTGCATCTCCTGGATGGCGGTGGTTTTTTCCTCATTGAACATGGTGTCCCTCGTGGAGATATACAGATCAGCATATTCAAGCGATTTTCTATAATCCCCAAGCATATAATATACATCCTTTAATGTGCGGGCAACAAAATTCTCGATGTAAATAGCATCTATCTCCTTTGCAATTTCCAGGGACAGGTTACCATAGCGCATGGCTTCAGTCAGGTAAAGCGATCGTTGCTCCCCGGAGATAGCTACAGAATCTGCCATCATCGCATATGTATCAGCAATATTGCTGTAGGAATGTGCCAGTCCATCTTTATTATTGATTTTCAGATGAAGCTCAACGGACTTCAAATGGTATTCCAGCGATTGCCGGTAATTGCCGAGATTAAAGTTTATGGTACCAATATTCCCGTAACCAACTGCTATTCCCAGTGTGTCATTCACTTCTTTAAACAGATCAATGGATTTAAGAACATTGTCTATCGCGCTTTCATAAAGACCCTGATCTGATTTGACTGAAGCCATATTGGTATAGTAGTTGGCCATCGCTTCCTTATCACCCATTTCTTTCTTAATCTCAAAGGATTTCGTCAAATATTCAATGCAAATGTCATACGATTTCTGAATATAATGAATGATGGCAATGTCATTATAGCATCGCGCGATACCATCTTTGTCATTCATTTCCTCATACACATCGAGAGCTTTGAAGTACTCTTCCAGCGCCCTGTCATAAAACCCCCTGTTTTCATTAATAAACCCAATTTGTCTGAGGCACAAGGCCTTGGCCTCAGGTGAGTTTGTACGTTCTGCAATTTCCAGCGCCCTGGAAAAATATGCCATGGCCGAGTCCTGCTGGATGTCCTGGTACTGAGCCCCGATTTCATAGAGTGCATTCAACCTGGTTGTATCTTCTGTGGATACAACAATTATTCGTTTCAACGAGTCTACAACAGCCTGATCCTGCGCAGATCCATTCACTGGGAACAAACAGAGAAAAGGAAATATGTACCGGAGTGAATTCATCCGTGATCGGGCCAGTTAAATGGGGCTATAAATTATGAAATGTATCGAATTGTTTAATTACAAGGTAGGACCTTTTGCCTTTTCAGGCAAATGATGTATTGCAGAGTGGAATTTCCTTTATATTACAGCAGACTTATTGCATATGAATAAAGCAGAGAAGAGCAGGCTGTACAGGGATGTCGATTTCCTGACCGGCGTCCGGCCTTACCGGAATTATCAGAACCTGGGATCACTGGAGAAAGTAAGCAAATACATTTCAGATGAATTTATATCCTGCGGATATGTAAGTGAGGAGCAGAAATGGGTAGCCGAAGGAAATGAATATAAGAATATCATTGCATCGTGGCAGAAAAAGTCGAAACGAAGGTTGATAGTTGGAGCTCATTATGATGTGGCCGGTGACCAGTCCGGAGCGGACGATAATGCAAGCGCAGTGGCCGGGTTGCTCGAAACGGCGAGACTGGTCTCCGAGAGCAGCCCTGAACTGGATTATGGAATAGATTTCGTGGCATACTGCCTGGAGGAGGCTCCCTTTTTCACTACAAAAGAGATGGGAAGCTACATCCATGCGAAGTCCCTTTTTGACAGCCAGGCGGATATCGTTGGAATGATCTGCTACGAGATGATCGGTTATTTTTCAGATGAGCCGGGTTCCCAATCCTTCCCGGTTCCGGAACTGGCTGCAATTTATCCTGATGCAGGCAATTACATTGTTGTTGTGGGTATTGAACAATGCAGGGAATTCAGTGACAGCGTGCATAGCCTGATGAATGAACGATCGGGCATCAATGTGGAGAAGATCGTATTCCCGGATGGCTCCGGACTGGCCGGCAGGTCCGATCAGCGGAATTACTGGGAATTAGGATATAAGGCTGTGATGATCAGTGATACCTCCTTTCTTCGCAATCCCAATTACCACCTGGTCACAGATACCATTGAGACCCTCGATTTTAATAAAATGAAGGAGGTGGTGGATTGCTGTTTCAATGCGATTCTAAAACTATAGAGTATATTGGCTTCTTCCTCTTGTTGATTAAACCAAATTGAAAAGTGGCAATCTAACAGGAGCGCACTATTTTATGGTGATCCAATGGGAAATCATCGTTTAATGGCTATTTTTAATAAATGATTTTACGCGCATGCATAGCTTGAATTCTTTTCTGTTCCTTATTGCACTGAATCTGGCGGCTTATGCCCAAATGCCCACCGTACTCACCCTGGAAGAGTGCATCCGCCTGGCTGAGGAGAACAGCTTTCAACTACGATCCGATGATTATGAGATTTCAGTGGCTGTAAATGTTGCATCCATAGCGGAATCCCAGGCCCTCCCAAAGATAAGTGGCGAGCTGGCCTTGGATAACAGGTTTCTGGAACCATATTATTTCAATCAGATGTGGGCTGCGGTTCACGCCGATTGGTCGCTGGGTGACCTGATCAGGAAAACCGGGCGCTCCTCTTTGCAGGAGATCGAAACAAGGCGGCTTGAAAGGGAGCAACACCTGTTGAATGTGATAGGACGTTCAACTTCCCTGTATATGAGTATCCTGCAGGTTGACAAACAGGTTGAGATCCTGGGGGCGAAGGTGGTATTCCTGGAACACCATTACCAGGTATCCGAAGGAATGTGGAAGGCGGGCCTGAGATCACAGCTGGATATGTTGCAGACGGAATCAGAAATTGCCGGTTTAAGGGAGGATTCTGCCAGGCTGGCAATGATCCGGAATGATCTGGGCATTGAACTGGTGCACCTGATGGGTTGGGATAGTGCGGAAGGCCTGCACCTGGCACCGCTGGAGATGGACTCCCTTGTTACCGCTCCTGTGCCTGATATATCACTGCAGACCCTCTCAGACAATCCGGTACTTTCCGCATTTGATTCAAGGATGACAGCCCAACAGCTCAAAACAGATGAAGTGGGTGCGGCACAGATCCCGCATATTACCATGGGGAGCGGTTACGTGAAAGATGCCGATCCGACCGGGGATGGGAATTACTTCCAGATCAATGCGGGTGTCATTATACCGATCTACTCAGGGAAAGCATTTACCTACGAGAAACAGGGATCCAGGGCAATGGTGGAATCGCTGGTCGCTCAGCGAAGCGAAGCTGAAAGGGAGTTGTTGATCCACCTGGTCAAGATCCATGACAAACTGCTCCAGATCCAGGATCTGATGGAGCTCCAGCAACTACGCCTTGATATCTCTGCCAGGGCGGTTGATTATGCAGAGTTGAACTATAAAGCGGCCATAGCTTCCAACATTGATTTCATTGCCTCTCAGCAGCAGCTGACCAATACGGAGCTGCAGATGGAGGAGACCCGGTTGGAGTATGTCATGAACCTGGTGGAATTTTATATCACCAACAACGAGGTTGACCGGATCCTGGCGATGGGATATAACAGTGAATAAATAAATTTTTGTAGAATGAGAATTTCCAGATTTTTCATCTGTGGCCCCTTCATCATGCTGATGTTTTCATGCAATCAGAAGGAGACAGCAGGTCCAAAGGTGCTCCCCCCGTTAAGTATAAGTGTGGAAAAAGTAACCCGGATGGATATTACGGACAGCATCCAGATCTTTGGTATGGTTAAATTGAGGCAGGAGGCTTTCCTGGCTTCCCAGTTTGATGGCCGCCTGACGGGATTTACCCTGATTCAGGGCGACCGGGTAGAGAAGGGTCAGGAGATAGGGATCATTGTTCCTGCCGGACGGGAAGCCCTGAACCAGGCCACAAAGGAGTTGAATGAAAGGCAGCAACAGATAATGGAGCTGGAAATCAGGGAGATTCCTTTATACGCTCCCATTCATGGAACAGTACTGGAGGTGATGCAACATAACGGGGACGTATTGCAGCAGGGAGAATCGATCGTTCATATTGCCGACCTGGGACAGCTGGATATATACGGGGATCTTCCGGTCTCCTACCTGCCGCAGGTAAAACGGCTGAATGCACTCAGTGTGACTTTTGTGGATTATCCACACCCGCCCCTCCTGTTGCCCATCAGCGCATTTGATGGCCGGGTGGATGCTCAAAAACAAACCATCCAGATCCGGCTGGCGTTGAAAAATACTCGGGATGAATTCAGGCCGGGGATGATGGTCAGCCTTGATTTTCCGGATAAAGTACATGCCGGGGCACTGGTAGTTTCAAGGCCGGCACTGCTGGAGGAGGAGGGAGTCTACAGTGTATTCGTGCTGAAGGATGACCTGGTTGAGAAAAGAGAGGTGCAGATCGGGATCAAGCATGATGACTATGTGGAGGTGATCAGTGGGCTGGATGAAGGAGATCTTGTGGCCAGCCAGAAAGCTTACTCACTAACCGACGGAATGAAAGTACAGGTTCAATGAAAAAACTGTCACAATTTGCTGTAGAGAATAAAAGGGCCATGATCTTTATAGCCCTTTTACTTTCTCTTGTTGGCGGTTATCTGATCTTCCGCATTCCCAAGGGCGTCTTCCCTGATGCCGCTTTCCCGCGAATTGCCGTGCTGGTTGACTATGGCCTGGCTCCCATCAAGGAGATGGAGATGGAGGTGGCCAAACCCATTGAAGAGGCAGCCATGATGGTTGAAGGAGTGAGAACTGTTCGCAGCAGCATCAGTCGCGGTTCGGCCGAGGTCAATATTGATTTTCAATGGGACCAGGATATGTTCAGGGCCTATCAGCTGGTCCAGGCACAAATCAGCGGCATTCAGAATGAACTACCTCCCGGCGTGATAATTGAAGTCAGGCGTTTTACCACCAGCACCTATCCGGTTGCCGGGTATGCGCTGACTTCGGACAAACTGGATCTTCTCGAGCTGAGGGATGTGGCCATCTATACCATCCGTCCCCAACTGGCCAGTATCAACGGTGTTTTCAATGTTGAGGTGATGGGTGGAAACGAGCGTGAATACTGGGTAAATCTTGATCCCCAGAAACTGGTATCCATGCAACTGGATTATAAACAGATCGAGGAAGCCCTGAAAAGTTCCAACAGTCTGCAGTACGTGGGCCGGTTGAATGAAGCCAATAAACTCTACCTGAATATTGCGGACAATCGATTCCTGGACATTGATGATATCAGGCGCACCATTGTTTCCAGGAAAGGGCAAACACCGGTTTACCTGTCCGACATCGCGGAGGTTGAACCGGCTGTGAAGGAAACTTTTATAAGCTGTGAAAGCGATCTGAAGCCTGCTGTCCTGATCACGGTTATCAAGCAACCGGGCACCAATGCGGTTTCGATCATGGATGAGGTGGCCCAGCGACTTGATGAACTCTCAAGTGTCATACCAATGGACACCGAGCTGACAAAATGGTATGATATGACCGATTTTATTAAAAGGGCCACATTAAGTGTACGCGATGCCATTTTCCTGGGTGCCTTCCTGACTTTCCTGATCCTGCTCCTGTTTTTAAGACGATTGAGGATCACGCTGGTAACCATCATCATTATTCCGGTGGCGCTGCTGATCACCTTCATCTTCATCAAGCTTTCGGGTGCCAATCTGAACCTGATGAGCCTGGGCGGACTTGCTGCAGCTATCGGGATCCTGGTGGATAATGCCATTGTCGTGGTTGAAAATATTGAACGGTACCTGGAGGAAGGCTTCAGTAAAAAAGAGGCCGTGATTCAGGGAAGTGGAGAGATCATCCCTCCATTGCTGGGGGCCACCCTGACCACCCTGGTGGTGTTTATTCCCCTGGTATTCCTGACTGGCGTTCCCGGTATCTTTTTCCGTGCCCTGGCATCTACCCTCTCCATATCCGTTGTGGTTTCCATGATCCTGGCTGTTTTCCTTACTCCTGCACTGGCTGATGTATTTATATCCACCAAAAAGAAAAAGATGGGGAAAGTGGTGCCAAAAATTGTGGGTGTGCAGCAAAAAGCGCTGCGGGGAATGTTGCGCTACCCCCTTATCATATTCCTGACTATCATTATTTTCGGGGGTGCGGCAATCTATTCCTATGTGAGAATTCCCAGCGGCTTCCTGCCTGAATGGGATGAAGGGACCATCGTACATGATTACTTGGCACCCCCGGGGAGCTCCATCGAAGGAACTAAAAGCATTATCAGCAATCTTGCGGATTATATAATGACCATACCGGAGGTGGAAGGTTACTCGCTCAGAACAGGCCGGAGCCTTGCACATCCGCGTACACATGCCAATGAGGGGGATTTTGTGATCAGTCTGAAAAAGGGACACAAGCGTTCATCCTTCGAGATCATGGATGAGCTCCGGGCCTTTGATGAAAGTAATGAACCACGCCTGGAGCCGGATTTATTCCAGGTATTGCCCGACCGGCTGAATGATCTGAGTGGAGAGATCGCACCCCTGATCATCAAGGTATTTGGAAAGAACCTGGAACTGATTCAGGAAACAGCAGGGCAAATCGCCGATTCACTTGAATTGATCGACGGTGCAGTGGATGTATATAAAGGATTTAGCAAAGGAGAGCCGGAGCTCACCATACGGGTGAAAGAGGAAGCGGCGACACGTTATGGATTATCCGTCACAGAGGTGAGTGATGCCATACGCATGGCTTTATGGGGTGATGAAGCCACGCAAATGATGCAGGGACTGAAGATGATACCGGTCCGGGTGCGTTATCCCAAAGCTGATTTTGACCAGGCTGAAAAAATTGAGAAAATGCCTGTCTATCTTGCATCTGTGAACCGTGTCCTCTACCTGGATGAACTGGCCTCTATTGAAAAAATTCCCGGCATAACCGATATTGAACACGAGAACCTGAGCCAGGTCATCAATATAAAGGCGCAGATCTCGGACAGGGACCTGGGCAGTATCGTGTCTGATATCAAAGTGAAGCTTGAAGGTATCCACCTGCCTCCCGGGGTCACCGTTGAACTGGCCGGGCAATATAAAAGCCAGCAGCAGGCTTTTTCAGAATTGATATTGATCCTCGGTTTTGGTATCCTGCTGGTCTTCTCCATATTGTTGTTTGAATTTCGTTCATTCCGGACCGCAGGCGTTATTCTTCTGGGGACCATTCTTTCGGTCAGCGGGGTATTCCTGATGCTGTGGGTTGTGAAAATTCCCCTGGATATTTCAGCCTTCATGGGGATGATCATGATTATCGGTGTGGTGGTCAACAATGGTATTTTACTGATCGATTACGCAGAAAAATTCCTGAGGGAACAATCAAGTGATGTGGCAACTGCACTGTTAATGGCAGGTAAAGTTCGCCTGCGCCCGATCCTGATGACAACGCTGGCCACCATATTCGGATTCCTGCCTCTGGCTCTTTCTCTGGGTGAGGGATCAGAAATGCTGCAACCGCTGGCCATTTCCATGATAGGAGGGATCAGTCTCTCCATGTTTCTCTCTCTACTGGTCATACCAGGACTCTACTGGGTGGTGAGCCCAAAAAAAGAACACATTGAAGACTAATTCCGCCACGCTGGTTATACTGACGATTGTTTGTTTGTCCTGCAGCCGCGGTGGAGAAGGGGTGGTCCATCCGGGTACCGGGCAGGGTTCCCCGGTCGATTACGTCAATCCCCTGATGGGGACCGATTCCAAATTCAGCCTCTCCAACGGGAACACCTATCCGGCAATTGCCACCCCGTGGGGGATGAATTTCTGGACCCCGATGACCTCGAAAATGGGGGATGGCTGGACCTATAACTACAATGACAACAAGATCAGGGGGATCAAGCAGACCCATCAGCCCAGTCCCTGGATCAATGATTACGCCGCCTTTTCCCTGATGGTGGTGACCGGGCCACTGAAATACGAGGAAAATGAAAGGGAATCCTGGTTCTCTCACAAAGCTGAAACGGTCAAACCATATTATTACAGTGTCTACCTGGCAGATTATGATGTGGTGGCCGAGGTGGCCCCCACCGATCGATCGGCACATTTTCAGTTCACTTTCCCCGAATCGGATTCATCCTATATCCTGCTGGACGGATTTTTCAAAGGATCCATGGTCTCCATCGATGTCGAAGGTCGCAGTATTACCGGTTACTGCAGGAACAACAGCGGGGGTGTCCCCGATAACTTCCATAACTATTTTGTAGTGGAGTTCGACAGGGATTTTGAGATCACCCATACATGGGGAGACAACTGGAAACTTGAGGAAAACAGCACTGAAAGTGAAGGTCAGCATGTAGGAGCCATCGTTGGATTTAAAACCAGGAAGCGTGAGAAGGTTCATGTGAAGGTCTCATCCTCGTTCATCAGTCCCCGTCAGGCCGAGCTCAATCTTAAAAGGGAGATCGGGCAGGACTCGTTTGAAAAGACTAAGGAGAAGGCGCGCAGCGCGTGGGAAAATGAATTGAGCAGGATCACCATCGAGGACCCGGACATAGATCACATCAGGACATTCTATTCCTGTTTGTACCGGGTGATGCTGTTTCCCAGGAAGTTTTATGAACTCAACGAGCAGAATGAAGTGGTACATTACAGTCCCTATAACGGGAAGGTTCTGCCGGGATATATGTTTACAGACAACGGTTTCTGGGATACCTTCAGGGCGGTCTATCCCTTCTTCAACCTGATGTATCCCTCATTGAACGGAAAGATCATGCAGGGGCTGGCCAATACTTACAGGGAATCGGGATGGCTCCCGGAGTGGGCCAGTCCGGGGCACAGGGATTGTATGATCGGTTCCAATTCCACCCCGATCATCGCAGATGCTTATCTCAAAGGTGCCGTTGACTGGGATGTTGATCTCCTGTTCAAAGCCATGCTGAAGAATGCCACTGTAGAGGAGGGGAGACCCGTCAGTTCGGTCGGAAGAGAGGGACTGGATTATTATAACAGGCTGGGTTATGTCCCGTATGACGTGGGGATCAATGAAAATGCCGCCCGGACACTGGAGTATGCCTATGCGGACTTTGCCATCGCCAGGATGGCCCGGCAACTTGGGAAAGAGGATCTGGCTGAAAAATACTACAGGCAATCGCTGAACTATAAAAATGTATTTGATCCTTCAACCAACCTGATGAGGGGCAGGAACCAGGATGGCACATTCCAGTCGCCATTCAATCCGTTGAAGTGGGGCGATGCCTTTACCGAGGGGAACAGCCTGCATTATACCTGGTCCGTCTTTCATGATATCCAGGGACTCATCGATCTGATGGGGGGTAATGAGAGCTTTATCAGGCAGCTGGATACGGTCTTTGAGATGCCTCCTGTTTTTGATGATTCCTATTACGGGTTTACGATTCACGAGATCAGGGAGATGCAGATAGTGAACATGGGCAATTACGCCCATGGGAACCAGCCCATTCAGCACATGATCTACCTCTACAATTATGCGGGTGTCCCCTTTAAGGCACAGAAGTTGATCAGGAAGGTCCTGACCACGCTCTATGCGGCCACACCGGACGGGTATTGCGGGGATGAAGATAACGGGCAAACGTCGGCCTGGTATGTGTTCAGTTCCCTGGGCTTTTACCCGGTTGCACCCGCAACGGATCAGTATGTGATCGGAAGCCCGCTCTTTAAAAAGGCCATTTTACGCCTGGAGAATGGCAGAGAGTTTACTGTTACTGCGGAAAGCAATTCCTCTCAGGACTGTTACATCCGGTCGGCCAGTCTCAACGGAACGGACTACAGGAATAACTTTCTGCGCTTTGAGGATATCCAGGATGGAGGATCGCTTGTATTCTTTATGGCAGATACCCCCGATAAAGAGCGGGGGAGCCTGCCGGAAAACGCACCCTATTCCCTGAGCCGCGATCATTAAAGCCCGGTCAGCTTTCCTGACCGGCTGGTTCGATTCTGAACTTGTTTTTTCTACTCTCTCTCTTTCCCGGGGATATTATAAAACAATCTGAGGGAGAAGCTCGTATTGTGGTCAGAATAAGTATCGTACTCACCTTTGTTTACATTGGTGACCCCCGGAATGAACCTGAAGGCAATACCGAAATTATTTGAAAAAGTATAGCCCACTCCCAGTGGGATACCCATGTCGAATGTTTTGATATAATCCCGGTAATCATATGAGTCCCCGCCTTCCTTATCTTTGGCACTCAACAGGAATCCAGGTTGGATTCCTGCTTCAAAAAACAGACCATTCCCGGCGGTATATCTTCCTGTAAGGGGGACATATAAATACCACAGCCTGGTTTTTCCTGAATATATCTGTCCGCCAAAATCATCTTCCCAGGCGGCACCCAGGGCGGAGACATTGAGCCCGGCCCATGCAGTGAGGGGAAGCCTGCAGTTTTTGAAAGGAACATTTGCCTCGATTCCTGCCTGGCCTCCAAAAGTATACATCCAGCTGCTGCTTTGGCCGGTAATATTGCTTAATCCCGGGGCCACGTAAGCGTTCAGGGTGGTACAGGGAGTGAATGTCGCGCAGGATTGTATTACGCATATCGCGACGATAATGACCAGTGTTGAAATGGTTAGTTTTTTCATGCCTCGGTTCTTTTAATTTTCGTGTTAAGTTCAAATTAATGAACATCTTAGCGCCAGTCAAGAAATTTATAGAAATTAACAAAACCGGGACCAGGCAATGGGGACCAGATTATTGGTATTAACATCTTAACGTGCAACAATCTTTCTGATCTTACGTTATCCAATAGCCATGTAATAATATGACTCGATAACCTAAAACTTGAGTATGAAAGGAAGAAAGAAAATTGCACTAATGTGCATGCTGCTGATTGGAGCAGCCGCCATCTCTTTTGGCCAGGAAAGAATCAGGGAAGCTTCAAGATTGTCCGCCGGGATCCTGACGGGTTACAACAGGGGTTACGGGATGCAGGGCAACCTGACCCTGCACGATAATAACCTCCCCTTCGAACTCCGGATCGGGGTGGGTTATTCCTTTCTCAATCCGGGTAATGCAGCAGATGCCCGCCGTATATTCGTTAACAATGCAACAAACGGGACACCGGAAAAATCAGGAAGGTCCATTGATTACAGGTTTGATTTCCTGATTCCCAAATCAATCTTCGGCATCAGTCATTCATACCTCATTCTGGGTCCCAGGGGATCGGCATTTAAAGGAAGTTTCACCTTTGTTGGCGGGAATGAGGAGTTTGAAGTCACCTCACACCAGTGGGGTGGCGGAGCCGGATTTGAGAGCCATTTTAATATGTCAAAGAAAATGGATCTTGTTATTGATGCCGGGCTCGATTACTATATTCCCAGTACACTATTTGGACATGATACCTCCTACAGTCCCGATAACGACAATGTGAATACCAGAAACGACAACCAGAACAACGATGAGCCTTTTACCTACAAGGATGCCAATAAAGCCATTTACCAGCCCGGTTTTATACCGTTTGCAATGATTGGACTGACAGTAAACCTGTAATATTGATCTCACCTGGCCGGTTCATACTCCATGATATGGATTAAGCTTATCCAATTATTGCTTTTTGACCTGAACTATTTGTAATTTTATAAATGGATCATTTCAGAAAGGTGGGTTACAACATGAAACAGGACAACATTGAAACCCTGAAGGAAGAGATTAAACAACTTAAAGGGGTTATCAAATCGCAAAAAGATGAGATAAAAAAGCAGAAGGAGGAGGCTGTTTCGACAAATAAAACAGCACAGTTGCAGAGGCGTGAGCTTGGATTCACGGTGGAGAACCTTAAGCTGGCCCAGTCTCAGCTCATTCAGTCCGAAAAAATGGCATCCGTGGGTGTACTTACAGCCGGGATCGCACATGAGTTGAATAATCCGATCAATTTCGTAAGTGGCAATGTTTACCCGCTTCAGAAGGACCTGGACGAGGTTTTTTCTATTCTTGAGAAATACGATGAGGTCATTCAGGCGAACAAGCTGGAAGGTTTTTTCACTGATGTTGAGGCGATGAAAGTGAAGATGGAATTTTCATTCCTGATCAAGGAGATCTTCAGCCTGCTTAAAGGAATTGAGGAGGGGGCTAACAGGTCCAGTGAAATCATTAAGGGATTAAGGAGTTTTTC
>Ga0210121_1000314_pt1 | contig 14497 bp, 10 predicted proteins | sample Joice_ThreeSqB_D_FD_184873 | JGI IMG/M metagenome (GOLD analysis project Ga0210121, IMG submission 184873) | Wetland microbial communities from San Francisco Bay, California, USA, that impact long-term carbon sequestration - Joice_ThreeSqB_D1... | ecosystem: Environmental > Aquatic > Marine >... | reverse complement strand
CCGCCGATCGTACAGGTTCAGGATCGCCTCCACCACGTAGTCGATGTGGCTCTGCGTGTAGACACGGCGGGGGATCGCGAGACGAACGAGCTCGCTGCGCGCCGCGACCGGCTCGCCGGTCTCCGCGTCGTCGTGGCCGAACATCACGCTCCCGATCTCGACGGCCCGGATACCAGCCTCCCTGTACAGCTCCACGGTGAGCGAGATGCCGGGGAACTGCAGGGGCTCGATCTGCGGGCACATCGCCGCGGCGTCGATGTAGACGGCGTGTCCGCCCGGCGGCTGCACGATCGGGACGCCCGCCGCGCTGATGTGATCCCCGAGGTACGCCGTCGAGGCGATCCGGTACTTCTGGTAGTCCGGTTCCAATGCCTCGTACAGGCCCACGGCCACGGCATCCAGGTCCCTGCCCGCAAGTCCCCCATAGGTCGGGAATCCCTCCGTGAGTATCAGGAGGTCCCGCTCCTGCGCCGCCAGCTGATCGTCGTTGGTGGCCAGGAAGCCGCCGATGTTCGCCATTCCGTCCTTCTTGGCCGACATCGTGGCGCCATCGGCCAGCGAGAACATCTCGCGGGCGATGTCGATGAGCGGCGTGTCCTCGTAGCCTTCTTCCCGCTGCTGGATGAAGTACGCGTTCTCCGCAAACCGGCACGCGTCGATGTACAACGGGACTCCGTGCGCCCTGCACAGGTGCGACGCGGCCCTGATGTTCGCCATCGAGACGGGCTGACCGCCGCCCGAGTTGTTGGTGACCGTGATCATCACGAGGGGAATCCGGCCCGGCGGATCCTCGAGCAGGTTCTCGAGAGCCGTGAGGTCGATGTTGCCCTTGAACGGCCCCGGGGTCCCGAGGTCCGACGCCTCGGCGCAAGGGAAATCCAGGGCCTCCGCGCCCGTGAATTCGATGTTGGCGCGGGTCGTGTCGAAATGCGTGTTGTTCGGGATCACGTCTCCGGGCCGGCACACGGTGCTGAACAGAATCCGTTCCGCCGCACGTCCCTGGTGCGTGGGGATCACGTTTCGGAATCCCGTGATGTCCTGCACGGCGGTTCGAAACCGGTAGTAGCTCTCGCTCCCGGCATACGACTCGTCGCCCCGCATCATCCCCGCCCACTGCTCGGCGCTCATGGCGCCGGTGCCGCTGTCCGTGAGCAGGTCGATGAGCACGTCGCGCGCCTGCAGACGGAACACGTTGTATCCCGCCTGGCGGATATGCTCTTCGCGCTCGTCGCGCGTGGTCATCCGGATGGGCTCGACGCTCTTGATCCGGAAGGGCTCGATGACGGTGTGGATCGGCCTCGGGTTACGCATGGCCTTCGAGCTCCAGGGTGTCGGCGATCTCCCGCATCGCGTCGATGACGAAGTCGATGTGCTCGGTCAGGTCCTCGCCGATGAGCTCGGTGTACTCGCTGATTTCCTCCCGGTTGACGGCGGCGGCGAACGATCGGTCCTTCAGCTTCTTCTTGACGGACTTCGCTTTGAGGTCCGAGATCCCGGTCGGCCTGACCAGGGAGCACGCGGTCACGAACCCGGTCAGCTCGTCCACGGCCCTCAGGGTGTGAGCCATGCGGGTTTCCGGCTCGACGCCCGTGTGCTCGGCGTGCGCCATCACGGCGTGCAGGATCTCGTCCGGCCAGCCCCGTTCGCGCAGGATCGCCACGCCGCTGGAGGGGTGCTCCTCCGTGGGACTTCGGGCGTCGTTCGGAAACCGCTCGTAATCGAAGTCGTGAATCAGGCCCGTGACGCCCCACAGCTCTTCGTCTTCGCCATACTTCCGGGCGTAGGCGCGCATGGCCGCCTCGACCGCGTACATGTGTCTTCTGAGGTTCTCGTTCCGTGTGTATTCCTGCATCAGTGCCAGCGCCTCCAACCGACCTGGAACTTCGGACATGATCGTTCCCCCTATTCTGATTCCGGCGTCGCGCGAGTAACGCGGACCGCGGCCCGCCCTTCCTCGCCGGTCGCCGGTCGCTGACCGTCATCCAGCAGCGCGGCCCGGGTCACGGTGCCCGATCCGAAGCGCGCCGCCAGCGAGTCCATCGCCTCCGCGACCCTGCTGTCCACTCCCGAGTCCTGCACGAACAGGTCCGACTGACCGCTGGGGTCGCGATCCAGCGCGGAAAGCGTCACGCCGACGAGGCGCACGCGCAGGCCGGGCCGGTCCGCCGCCCGCAACAGCTCGCGGGCGTGGGGCCAGATCTTCTCCATCGTGTTGACCGGCTCGTCCAGGGTCCGCTGCCGGGTCACCGTCTCGAAACCCTCCCAGCGCAGCTTCACGGTCACCGTGGCGCCGGCCAGCCCTTTGCGGCGCAGCGAAGCCGCGACCTGATCCGTCAGGTCGAGGAGCGTGCGCTCCACCACCGTGCGATCGGCGACGTCCTCGCCGAAGGTGGTCTCCTTGCCGAGCGACTTGCGGACGTGATCGGATACGACGGGCCGCTCGTCGACCCCGCGGCTCAGCCGGTGGAATCGATCGCCAAGCGATTCTCCGAACGTTCGCACGAGGACGTCCCTGTCCAGGCGCGCCGCGTCGCCGATCGTGGCGCACCCGAGGCGGCGGAACCTCTCGAGCGCCTTCGGGCCGGCGCCCCATAGTCGTCCGATCGGCAGGGGCTCCAGGAATTCGGCCTCGCCGCCGGGTGCGACCACCACGAGGCCGTCCGGCTTGTCCAGGTCGCTGGCGATCTTGGCCACGAACTTGGAGGCGGCGCACCCGATCGACGCCGTGAGTCCCTCTTCCTCCCGGATCGCCTGCTTGATCCGCTCCGCGATCGCCGGTCCATCGCCGTACAGGCGCCCGCTCGCCGTCACGTCGAGGAACGCCTCGTCGATACTGATCGGTTCTATGAGGTCCGTGAACCGCTCGAAGATCCCCTGCAGCCGGCGCGAGACCTGTGCGTACAGCCGCATGCGGGGTCGCAGGTAGACGGCCGACGGACAGCGCCGCCAGGCCTCCGAGATCGGCATGGCCGAGCCGATGCCGTACCTGCGGGCCGCGTAGTTCGCGGTAGCGACGACTCCGCGCCCGCGACCCTCGTTCGGCTCCGAGCCGACCACGACCGGCCGTCCGCGCAGCGCCGGATTCTCCCGCTCCTCCACCGCCGCGTAGAACGCGTCCATGTCGACGTGGAGTATGGCCCGCTTCCCCACCGTCACCACCTCATTCCCGGCTCGCGGCCAGCCGCTCCTCCACCAGCCGCCGCAGAACCGCGGGATAGTCGCTGATCAGTCCGTCCACGCCGATGTCGAAAAGGTGCCGCATCTCGTCCGGGCGGTTGACCGTCCAGACGAACACGCCCTTGCCCTGCGCGTGCATCCGGCGAACGAAGCTGCGCGTGACGATCCGCAGAGCGCCCTTGCGGACCGGCACCATGGCAGCCGTGAGGTCGTCGGGAAGACGTCGGCTGATGCCCAGCTTCCCCCACAACACGAAGCCGCGAAGGTCCGTCTGATAAGCGCAACGCCACCGGGCCGCCTCGGCCGCAGGGCCCACCTCCCTGGAATCGAATCCCCCCACGATCAGTCGGTCGCGCTCGGGCCGGCCCGGCAGCCACTCGGCGAGCAGGCGACCCGCGGCCGCGCTCTTCACCTCGAGGATCGCCGGCAGCCCGCCCATCGCGTCGACCGCCTCGTCGAGGGTCGGAATCCGGATCCCCGCACCGCGGAACGGGAACGTCGCTCCCCCATCCGGCGTGAACCGGTAACCCGCGTCCAGCTCCCGCAGCTCGGCCAGGGTGTGCCCGTCAACCCGTCCGGCGCCATCGGTGGTCCGATCGAGAGTCGGATCGTGAATCACCACGATCTCGCCGTCGCTCGAGGCGTGCAGGTCGATCTCGACGGCCTGGACCCCCACCTCGACCCCGTGCAGGATCGCGGGAAGGGTGTTCTCGGGAGCCATGCCGCGTGCACCCCGATGGCCGATGATGCGGATGTCTCCGCCGGGTCCGAACATGGCTGAACAGTAGCGCGCCGGCTGCGCCGATGTCCACCGTCGGGTTAGCTTGCACCGGCGCGAAACGACGGGATTCCGGCGGCAACGCTCGCGGTCGGCCTCGCGAGGCGACGCGTCCTCGAGAAAGGAGTCCGATTGCGAGTCCTGGTGTGCCCCACGGCGTTCAAGGAGAGCCTCTCCGCGGCGTGCGTCACCGAGGCGATCGCGGCCGGCGTCCGGGCGGCAGTCCCGGGGGCATCCGTACGCTGCATGCCGGTGTCGGACGGGGGCCCGGGCCTGCTCGACGCCATCGCCACGGCCGAGGGTGGCGAGATCCGCACTCATTCCGTGCGGGGCCCGCTCGGCGAGCCCGTCGAGGCCCGGTCATTGTGGATCTCCCCTGTCGAGGCGGTGATCGAGTCCGCCGAGGCGTGCGGACTCCACCTGGTGCCCGAGGGAAGCCGGGACCCCATGCGCGCCGACACCCGGGGAGTCGGGGATCTCGCGTCGCTGTGCATCGGGCAGGGCGCGGCCCGGCTCGCCATCGGCCTCGGCGGCTCTGCGACGGTGGATGGAGGCGCCGGGATGTCCCGGGCCTTCGGCTACCGGCTGCTCGATCGCAGGGGCGCGGAGATACCTGCCGGAGGTGGGGGCCTTGCCGATCTCGCCCGGATCGAGCGCGGCGCCTCGATCGGGAGCATCGCCGTGACGGCGATTGCCGATGTCCGGTCACCGTTGACCGGGCCCGACGGTGCGGCCCGGCGGTTCGCGTCGCAGAAGGGCGCCGGACCATCGCAGGTGGAGCGGCTCGAGGCGGGCCTCGCGTGCCTGGGCGTGAGACTGCGCGATGACCTCGGCCGGGACGTCGCGGGGCTACCGGGGGCGGGCGCCGCGGGGGGGCTGGGAGCCGGGTGCGCCGGATTTCTCGACGCGGACCTCGTCGCCGGGAGCGACTGGATGCTCGCACGGCTGGACTTCGATCGTGAGCTGGCCGGCGCCGGACTCGTCATCACGGGCGAGGGCGCCTGGGACGGTACGAGCGGCCTGGGGAAGATCACGGCCGAGGTCCTGCGCCGGGCGCGGGCCGCGGCCGTCGACGCGATCCTGGTGACCGGGGCGGTCGAGGGGCCGACGCCGCACGGCGTGAAGGTCGTCGGGGGGTCGAAAGCCTGGCTCGACGCGGATGACATCGCCCGATTGGTCGCGGAGGCACTCGGCTGACGCTATCCTACCGCTCCCGATTCCGCCCGGGAGAGTCAACGCGGCGGGTCCGAGAGAAACACGAGATGACGTCGAACGACGGAGGATGCGGTGAGCGAGACGGGCCATCCGGAAGACCTGATGGAGAAGCTGGTGTCGCTGGCGAAGCGGAGAGGCTTCATCTTTCAGTCATCGGAAGTATATGGCGGGGTCGGAGCCGTCTACGACTACGGCCCGCTCGGCGTCGAGCTGAAGAACAACGTCCGCCAGGCGTGGTGGGCCGAGATGGTGCATCGACGCGACGACGTGGAGGGTCTGGATGCGGGGATCCTCATGCACCCCGAGGTCTGGGTGGCGAGCGGTCACGTCGAGGGTTTCACGGACCCGCTGATCGAGTGCAGGAACTGTCACCGACGCTTCCGGGCGGACCACGTCGAGTCCGACCAGTGTCCCACCTGTGGCGTCACCGGACAGTTTACCGAGCCGCGCAACTTCAACCTGATGTTCAAGACGTTCATGGGACCGGTCGAGGATTCCACGGCGGTGGTCTACCTCCGGCCCGAGACGGCGCAGGGGATCTTCGTCAACTTCCGCAACGTGCTGGACAGCGCGCGCCAGAAGGTGCCGTTCGGGATCGCGCAGATCGGGAAGGCGTTCCGCAACGAGATCACCCCGGGGAACTTCACGTTTCGGACACGCGAGTTCGAGCAGATGGAAATGCAGTTCTTCGTGGAGCCCGGCACCGATGAAGAGTGGTTTCACACGTGGAAGGAGCGCCGGCTGGCGTGGGTCAAGTCGCTGGGGATCCGGGAGGACAGGCTGCGCCTGGAGCCACACGGTCCCGACGAGCTGGCGCACTACGCCAAGGAGGCAGTGGACATCGAGTACCTGTTCCCGATGGGGTGGCGCGAGTTCGAAGGCATCCACAACCGCACGGACTTCGATCTCACGCGTCACCAGGAGCACTCCGGGAAGAAGCTCGAGTACGTCGAGTCGCATTCCGGAAAGCGGTTCGTCCCGTACGTGATCGAGACGTCCGCGGGCCTCGACCGCACCGTCCTGGTTCTTCTCGCCGACGCGTACCACGAAGAGGAAGTGGAGGGTGAGATCCGCACCGTGCTCCGTCTGCATCCGCGGCTCGCCCCGACGAAGGTGGCCGTGTTCCCGCTCGTCAAGAAGGAGGGGATGCCGGAGCTCGCCGACCGCATAGCCGTGGACCTGCGTGGAAGCTATACGACTTTCGCGGACGTCAGCGGCTCCATCGGTCGACGCTACCGGAGGCAGGATGAAGCGGGCACGCCGTTCTGCGTCACGGTCGACGGCCAGAGCATGGAAGATGGTACCGTGACCGTCCGCGATCGGGATACGCTGCGGCAGGTACGCGTTGCGGCGGACCAGGTAGCGGACTATCTGCGGGAACGGATCGAAGGGGAGCCGGGGAACTGACGGCGCGGGTTCAGAAAGGCGCGGCGCTAGCGTGGGACTGACCACGGCGGAGATCCGGGACAGGGCGGAGCGTTTCAGAACCGCCGTTCTCGAGGAAGTGCACGACGCCAGGGCCGGCCACAAGGCGTGGCCGGAACTGGCGCCTCTGTTCGAGAGCCAGAAGGTGCTCGAGGCCTCCCGCACCCTTCCGGTGATCGAGCGGGAGATGGCCTCCGCCGACGACGAAGAGGAGCGTCGGCTTCGGAAGCTCCTCCGATGGGTGGCGCGTCATCACCTGGAGACTCAGAACGCGCGGCTCGACGACGAGTTCTCGTACTGGCGGGCGACGGCCAAGGTTAAGACGGGCGGCATCGCGGTCCCGGTCAGCCAGGCCCAGAACCTGATCCACGCGACCGATCCGCGGGAGGCGCGCCAGGAGCTCGAGGAGGCCCGTCTTCTCACGCTCGAAGAGGCCCTGCCCCTTCAGCTGGACAGACTCACCCGATGGAGGGAAGCCGCTGCGGAGCTCGGTTATGGCGGCTATCGCGAAGCGGTGGAAAGGCTCGCGGGCGTGAACCTCCTCGGTGTAATGCGTGAGGGTCGCCGCCTGATCGATGAGACCGACGATCTGTATCGCGAGGTGATGCGCGACGAGCTTCGAAGGCGCATCGGGATCGGGCGCGAGGAAGCCGAGAGCCACGACGCCGGCTGGTTGAAGCGAATGCCCTGGCTCGACGGTGCCTGGAAGGACAGCGATGTCCTGGGAATCCTGCGGAGCGACCTGCGGGACATGGGCCTTCCGCTGGAATACGGCGGCCACGTCATCGTGGAGCAGGAGCCTTTCCCGGGGCCGGGCATGACGACGTGCAGCACTCCGGTGACGGTACCGGGCAGGATCCTGTTGCTGGTCACGCCGACGATCACACAGCCCGGCTGTGTTTCGCTGCTGACAGCCGTCGGCCACGCGTTGCACTTCGCGTATACGGACTCCCGGCTCTCGTTCGAGGACCGAGCTCTGGGCGACCTCGCGGTGGCCAGGGCCCACGGCCTCCTGTTCGCGGGGCTGTCCAGGGAAGACGGTTGGGTCAGGAGGGCCAGTGGACTGCAGGGCCAACCGCTTGCGGAGTATCGGAGAGCCGCCGGCGCCGTGGACCTGTTCGCGCTTCGCGAGGCCGCGGCCAGGCTGGAGTTCGAAATCGAGATGTCGGACAGCGCGAGTCCCGGTGACATGGGCGCTCGCTGGGCCGAGCTTCTCGGCGGCGCGACGGGCTTTCGCTTCGATCCGCGTTCGTTTCTCGAGCGGCTGGGCCAGCGATTCGGAGTCGCGCGCTACCTGCGTGGCCGCATGCTCGAGGCCCAGTTGCGACGGGAGCTGCGCGAGCGGTTCGATGACGACTGGTACCGAAATCCCCGCAGCGGACCATTCCTCGGGGACCGGTTCTCGAACGGCCTGCGGTTCTCGGCGCCCGAGGTCGCGTCATCCTGCGACAACGCCCGACTCGGCGTGGAAGCGCTGATCGCGTCAGTCCGGGAACCGTTCGAATGACCCGCTGCGGTCTGGCCTTCGGCCTTCTGCTGCTTCTCGTCTCCCGGGCGCTCGCACAGGAAGGCCAGGGCGCCGTGATGAGGGAGTGGGCGACTCCGGGCGAACAGCGCGGCTGGTTCGCGCCCACGACGCCGGCGGAGGCGAACGATTACCTGGCACGTCTGGCCGGCTCGAAGGAGACGGTGACGCTGGACACGCTGGCCTGGGTGGACGGCGGCGCGATGGACCCGGACTCCTCGCTGCCGGTGCTTCTCGTACGGCTCCGGAGACCAGCATCCGGGGATCGGGAACGCCTCAGGGTGCTCGTGCTTTCCGGGGAATCCGGGACCGATCTCTCCGGACCGGAGGTCGGCCTGCAGGTCGTCCGGGAAATGGCGCTGGGCGGGATCGGAAGTCTGCTGGATGACCTGGAGATCTCGATCGTCCCCGCCGCGAATCCCTGGGGCCTGCTCTGGTGGGTGCCGGAGTCTCCATCGGGCGTCGATCTCACCCGTGATCACCTGCGCCTCCGGTCTCCTTCGACGAGGGCCGTTCACGATTTCGTGCGCCGCTGGCAGCCGCACCTCGTCGTGGAGCTGCGGGAGCTCGGTCCGACCGTGTACCGGGTCCAGGCGGCCGTTCCGAGGCATCCGAACGTGGATCCGGATCTCACGACTTACGGACGCTTCTACCTGCTGCCGTACGTGGCGAACGAGCTGGCCAAGAACTCGGTACTGTTCCGCGAATACGTGGCGGTCGAGCCCGACCCCGGCGGAATCGGAACGCCCTTGCTCGGAGCGGACGCCCTGCCGGAGGGAGCTTTCCTTACACCCGGAGAACTCGGAGCGAAACACACCCTCAACGCCTTCTCCCTCGCCGGCAGCCTGTCGATCATGCTGGGAGTCGCTTCGGTGGGAGGCGCCGAGGGCCTCCCGGAGCGGGTGCAGATGCTGTACGAATCGTTGGGCTACCTTCTCGAAGTGGCCGCCGCGCAGGCGGCCGGACTTCGCGACCGACGGCCGTCGGAGCCGTCGGCCCTGTCGGTGCGCCAGGCCTGGGCCAGGGACGGGGATCGTCCGGATCTGGTGTGGCTCGTCTGGACCGACCAGGGACGGATAGCGCAGCAGACCACCGATCGATGGCACCCCATCGTCCGCCGCCGCCTCGCGCTCCCCGTCCCGCCGGCGTGGGTGATCGAGCCGGAAGGACGGGAGTGGGCGGAGCTGGTTTCGGCTCACGGATTCGCGGTCGAGCGCCTGCGCCGCGACGCTCGAATCGAAGTCGGTTCGTATCCGGTGGGACGGGCCTCCCATCTTCCGCCGGGCCTGGCCGACGAACTTCCCCTCGACTCGGCGGCCGACGGTTCGGACCTTCTCGTGCGCGGCGAGCGAACATTCCCCTCAGGCTCCTGGATCGTGCGATCCGACCAGCCGGCGCTTCGGCTTCTGTTCACCCTGATCGAGCCCTGGTCCCAGGACGCGCCGCTCGGTCGGGAAGGGTCTGTCGCCGACGGCTCTTCGAACGCAGGACTCTATCCGGTGCATCGCATCGAGGACGGGACACCGACCGGGTCTCTGCGAACCGAGCCGGCGGATCTCGGATCCACTCGACCCGACCCGCACTGATCCCGTCGTGACGACCACCGTCGGCTCGATCCTCGCGGTGCTGCTAGCCGGAGCGGCCTATGCGGCGGCGGTGCTGCGGCGGAATCGACGGCTGGTGCGACCGCCCATTCTGGGAGTCGACGGCGCGCCACTGCGGGGCAGGACGTTCACGTTTTCCGACGGTGAGACGGTGGACTACGTGGATGTCGGGCCCACGGATGATCCCGCCTCCGGGGACGGCCACGCGTCCGCCGTTTCCGCGTTGTTCCTGGTGCCCGGGGCGGACGGGATGAAGGAGACCTTCCGATACCAGGTGCCCGCCCTGGCGCGGCGACACCGTGTCATCTGCGCTTCGCTCCGGGAGCGGTTCGCTCCCGACGACACGCTCGACCGGATGGTGGACGACGTCGCGGAGCTGGCCTCGGCGGCGGGCCTCGAGCGCTTCGTGTTGCTCGGGCAGAGTCTCGGCGGATCGATCGCCATGAGGTTCGCGGTCCGGGACCCGGAGCGCGCGACCGGCCTCGTCCTGGCCAACACGCTGGCCCGGATCGGATACGAGCACGTGGGCCTGAACAGGGCCCTGCTGACGCCCCTCGCGATGTTCACCACCCGGTACCTGCCGACAGCCCTCGGAAGGGCGATGGCCCGGCTCTGGAGCCGTCTCGACGTGTGGATCTACGACTCCTCGCCGGGTGGCGAGAGGGTGGTCGATTACGCTCTGTGGACGGGTCCCCGCACGGTGCCGTCATCCGTCTCGAGCGCCCGGGTGGCCCGCCTCAAGAAGGTCGACCTCAGACCCCAGCTTCCAGCGATCCGGGCCCCCACGCTGGTCCTCAAGGGTCCGCGGGATCACTATGTGCCACCGGCCTGGTCGCACGAAATCGCCTCTCTCGTGCCCGGGGCGAGGTACGAAGAGGTCCCGGGCACCGGGCATTGCTCGCACGTGTCGATGCCCGGCAGCTTCAATCGAAGGCTGTCCCGGTGGCTGGAGGCCGTGGCGCGTCGTGAGGCGGGAGCCGGCGCTTCCGATGGTCCGAATTCGCCGGGGATACCCGGGTCACCGAGACTCGAATCGGAGGTCTGCGAGTGAGCGAAGAGCAGAGATTCTCCTCTCGCTGGGGGACCATGCTCGTGATGCTCGGAATGGCCGTGGGAACCGGCAACATCTGGCGGTTTCCGCGCGTTGCCGCGACGAACGGCGGAGGTTCCTTCCTGTTCGCGTGGGCGATCTTCCTCGTCCTGTGGTCCGTTCCGCTGATCCTGGTGGAGTTCGCCATGGGACGTGAGACCCGTCGCGGACCCGTCGGCGCCTTCGCCCTGCTTCTGGGACGCGGCAGCGCCTGGATGGGGGCGTGGGTCGCGTTCACGGCCACCGCGATCATGTTCTACTACTCCGTCGTCATGGGGTGGACGATCCGCTACCTGTGGGGGTCGCTGACGCGTGGCATTCCCATGACGTCACCCGAAGCGGCGACGGCGTTCTGGGACGGATACGTCGGCTCGGCGGCGGCCGTGCTGACGCACGGGATCGCGATGGCGCTCGGAGTCGTGGTCGTCGCGTATGGCGTGCGCGGGATCGAGAAGGCAGCCCGCGTTCTGATCCCGACGCTGTTCCTGCTGGTGATCGTCCTCGCCGTCCGCGCCGTCACTCTCCCGGGCGCGGAACGCGGGCTGGCGTTTCTGTTCACGCCCGACTGGAGTGACCTGCTCACCGCCCGGGTCTGGCTCGAGGCGCTCACCCAGAACGCCTGGGACACGGGAGCCGGCTGGGGGCTGATCACCGCGTACGCCGTGTACCTGCGCAACCGCGAAGACACAACGCTGAACGCGTTCGTGCTCGGGTTCGGCAACAACTCCGTGTCTCTGCTCGCCGGAATCATGGTGTTGTGCACCGCGTTCGCCATCATGCCCGAGGCGGCGGACACCATCGTGGGCGCCGGCAACGAGGGCCTGACCTTCATATGGGTTCCACAGCTGTTCGCCCGGATGCCTGCCGGAAACCTGTTCATGGTGCTGTTCTTCCTCGCCCTCGTGTTCGCTGCCTGGAGCAGCCTGATCTCGATGATCGAGCTGGCGTCGAGAGTGCTGATCGACTTCGGCCTGAGCCGGGCCCGGTCCATCCAGATCGTGGCCCTCGGGGGCTTCCTGCTGGGGGTGCCGTCGGCCCTTTCGATGGACTTCTTCCGCAACCAGGATTGGGTGTGGAGCGTCGGCCTCATGCTGTCGGGCCTGTTCTTCGCGACAGGCGTGCTGCGATACGGCGTCGGGCGCTTCCGCGCTCGGCTCGTGAATCGCGACGGCAGCGACCTCCGAATCGGCGGCTGGTGGAGCTTCGTGATGGGGTTCGTCGTGCTCGAGGCGCTGGTCCTGCTGTTCTGGTGGCTGAGACAGGCCCTCGATCGCAGCGATCTCGCAGCATCCCTGTCCCCATTCTCCACCTTCAACGTGGGAACCGTGCTCGTACAGGGCGGGGTAGTGATCGCGGTTCTTCTGGCTTTCAATCGGCGGCTCGCGCGTCCGTTCGAGAAGGCGGATGAGGCGTGAGCCCGCGAGGCGAATCGATACCGGAGGGCGGATGAGGAAGGTGACGGTGCTTCTGGTGACGGCCCTCGTCGCGGGATGTTCGGGACGCCAGGCGGGGCCACAGGGCCCGGCCCCCGCGCCCCGCCCGGAGACGGTAGCCGAGGTGGAAGGGGCGGACCAGCTGCCCACGGTGAGTGTGCCGCAAGCCGGGCTGACGGAGGAAGACCTGGCCGCGCTGAGGATCGAGCGACTCGAGATCCGCGTGGAACCCACTTCGATTCGTGAGGGCGAAACCGCCACGCTGACGCTGGGTGCGTTCGACGCCGCGGGCGAGCAGGTGAAAGGCGCCAGCGGACAGCTGTTCGTCGTGGGCAGGTCCGCGGAGATCACGGAGGATCGCAGTGCGGTGCTCGGCCGCAGCCCCGGGGAGGCCCGGGTCACGGTCATCGTGGAGGTGCCCGCCTCCGCCGCGGGCCCCGCCCGCACCCTCCGCCGGGAGGCGGTTCTCGAGGTGCTCCCGGCGAGGGTCAGCCGTCTCGACCTGGACCTGCCCGCCACCCCGATGTACGCCGGGGTTCGCTATCCCGCCTCGTGCCGGGCGTGGTCCGACGTGGGTCCGCGACCCGATGCGGACGTGCAGTGGACCTCGTCCGATGAGTCGACCGTGCAGGTCGGCGCGGGCGGAATCCTGCTTGCGGTCTCGACGGGTCGTGCCCGGATCCAGGCGACTTCGGAGGGAATCACGGCCGCGGCGGACGTTCAGGTCGTGGCGAACCCGATTCGCGATCTGCGACTCGAACCGCTCGAGTCGAGAGAGCGTGCGGGAGATGTCGTCCACTTCTCCGCCACCCCCGTGGACTCCCGCGGCACGGAAGTGCCCGACGTGCCTGTCGAGTGGTCGGTCGCGCCGGCCGGTGGCAGCGGGTCGGTGGCGGCGACCGTGGACGAGGACGGTTCGTTCGTGGCCGACGAGCCCGGAGAGTACCGGCTCACTGCTACGATAGGCTCGTCTTCCCGGGTGGCGGTCGTGGCGGCCGTTCCCCGGCCCCCGCGACTCGAGATAGAGGTCAAGGCGCACGGAGTGGTCCCGGCCGAGGCCGGGGCGACCACGGACCTGTGGGTGTTCGAAGGAACCGACGGGCGGGACTACGCCTACACCGGAACCCTGGCCGCCGCGACCATGTACGCCTGGGACGTGACGGATCCGACCAACCCGGTGATCACCGATTCCGTGAAGGTGGACGGACGAAGGCAGAACGATGTGAAGATCAACGCCGACGCGACGCTCGCCGTCATCACGAGCGAGGGTGCGTCGAACCGGCGCAACGGATTCACGATTCTGGACATAGCCGACGCGGCGCATCCCAAAGTCCTCACCCACTTCACGGACGGCCTCACCGGTGGCGTGCACAACGTGTGGATCGAAGGAAACATCGTCTACGCGGTGCACGACGGGACGAGCGCGGTGCACATCGTGGACATCTCGGACCCGGTGAACCCGATCAACGTCGGACGCTGGCAGGTTGAGAACCCGGCTCGCTCCCTGCACGACATCATGGTCCTCGACGGTCTGGCCTACGTCAGCTACTGGGACGACGGACTGGTGATCCTCGACGTGGGCGCGGGAATCAAGGGCGGCACGCCGATCGAACCCCAATTCGTGTCGCAGTACAAGTACCAGGTGAAGTACGGCGCGGAGTCCTACGGCAACACGCACCACGCGATTCGCTACAGGAACTACGTCTTCCTGGGGGACGAGGTGTTCGGGTGCTCGGAGTGCGTGAACGGGCCCCGCGGCTACGTGCACGTGGTGGACGTGACCGACATCGAGAATCCCGAAGAAGTGGCGACGTACCGGGTGCCGGAGGCGGGTGCACACAACCTGTGGGCCGAGGACGACAAGCTGTACGTGGCCTACTACCAGGGTGGCCTTCGCGTCGTGGACATCTCAGGCGAGCTTCGCGGGGACCTGTACCGCCAGGGTCGAGAGATCGGCTGGTACATGACGGAGGATGCCAACGGATACCAGCCCAACGAGACGTTCGCGTGGGGGCCTCAGCCCTACAAGGGAAACATCTTCGTGTCGGACCTGAGCTCGGGCCTGTGGATCCTCCAGATGGAGCATCCCGATCCGGGACTGGTTCCCTGACCGTGGGGCAGCGGTGATGGCTCTCGCGCCCACGGCCTTCCGCGAGGTGATGGGGTGCCTGGCGGGCGGCGTGACGATCGTCACGTCGATTACGGCGGACGGACGGCCGCACGGCCTCACGGCCACCGCCGTGTGCTCGG
>Ga0210121_1000307_pt1 | contig 14612 bp, 17 predicted proteins | sample Joice_ThreeSqB_D_FD_184873 | JGI IMG/M metagenome (GOLD analysis project Ga0210121, IMG submission 184873) | Wetland microbial communities from San Francisco Bay, California, USA, that impact long-term carbon sequestration - Joice_ThreeSqB_D1... | ecosystem: Environmental > Aquatic > Marine >... | reverse complement strand
TCCCCCACGGATGAGCCTCGAATTGATTTCGGTCGGGATGCGCCGGCCGTCCTTTGCCTGGTGCACCGTATCGAAGGAGACGGCCTCCTCTCGTCGGAGTTTTGCCATCCGACCCGCATAGTGCGGGGCATGCTCCGGAGTGTTCAAATCCCCCACGTGCCGCTGCAGGATCTCGTCCCGGGTATAGCCGTATCGTTCGCAGGCAACCAGGTTGGCATCGAGGATGTAACCCTCGCCGTCGAGAACAAATATGGCATCGCCGGAAAGGTTGAAAACGGCACGGAGTCGATCCAGTTCCTCATGTTCCTCATGCAAGGCACTCGGGCGGCCGGTGGCACGTTTCCCTGCTTCTCTAACCATCGAGATCCTCCCGTTCCGGGGTTGCACTCGATGGTTCATATCGGCCGGCATGGGCCATATCTTGCGTACTTATGAGCAGCGCCCACCCCCCTTGCAACCTGCTGTTCGGATTTTCTTTCAGGCACGAATCCGGCAGCACCCTTGAAAGATGGTCGTGGCACCCGTTGAGCCGAGGCGATGATCTCTGAGGGAAAAGAGGGAAACCTGGCCGACATGAAAGCGCTTTCAAAAGGAAAAGCAACGACTTACAGGTACCTGACCGTTCTAATGGTTTTTTCACTCTTCATCCTGCCCGCGTGCTTGGGCGGGGGGGGCGGGGACGGAAATGTAACCGACCCAGGCGGTTCCGTAATCCCTCTGCAAGGCGGGAACGATCCCGATCCGGGTGTCGCCGACATCCGTGACGAGTTCCTCGCCGCCGTCAACCAGGCCCGGTCGACCAACCGGATTTGCGGGAATACTCCGTTCGGCCCCGCTCCGCCGGTCTCATGGTCCGACAACCTCGCGATGGCCGCCTACCTTCATTCCGAGGACATGGCACTGAACAACTTCTTCAGCCATACGGGGGCGGACGGCAGCTCGCCGGGCCAGCGAATAGCGCGGCAAGGGTACCCGTGGAGGACGTACGGGGAGAACATCGCCGTTGGGTATCCGACAGTCCCCTCCGTCATACAGGGATGGCTCGGAAGCGAGGGGCACTGCATGAACTTGATGAACCCGGCCTTTACCGAGATCGGCGCGGGATATGCCACCGGTCCGTTCGGAGGGAACCCGGACGCTCTCTACTGGACGGTCGCCCTGGCCGACCAGTAAACTACGGACCCACCGGAGGAACGACAGTGACTTCCCGTTTCCGAAGGATCCCCTTTCCCGGCGTGCCGGGGTTGGCATTGGCCGCTCTTTTCATGATCCAAGGATGCACCGGTGGCGGCGATTCCGGTGTCCCTGCCCAAGGCTCCGCGGGCGGCGCGCCCGCCCTCGGCGTCAACGCGAGCCTTCAAGGTGCAAGGCCCTTTCCCGACGACAACCCGTGGAACATGCCGATCGATTCGGACCCGGTGGATCAGGATTCCGATCTTCTGATCGACAGCATCGGACGGACCGTTTCGTTTCATCCGGACTTTGGCGCCCTCTGGAACGGTGGCCCCTTCGGGATTCCTTATGTCGTGGTTTCCGGAGATACGCCGAAGGTTCCCGTGTCGTTCCAATATGCGGACGAGAGTGACGCCGGCCCGTACCCGATTCCTCCCGGTGCGCCGATCGAGGGGGGGACGACTTCGCAAGGAGACCGGCATATTCTGGTGGTCGATCGTGACAACTGGAAGCTCTACGAGCTCTTCGCCGCCTACCCGTCCGGGGCCGGATATTCCGCCGGTTCGGGCGCGATCTTCGACCTCTCATCGAACGCCCTCCGTCCGGCAGGGTGGACTTCCGCCGACGCCGCCGGGTTGCCGATATTCCCGGGGCTCGTCCGTTACGACGAGGTGATGGAGGGGAAAGTCATCCGCCATGCGTTGCGCTTCACGGCCGCAAGGACACGTCGTGCCTGCGTCTACCCTGCCCGGCACTTCGCCAGCGCGAGCACCGACCCGTCGTTGCCTCCGATGGGGATGCGTGTTCGCTTGAAGGCCGGAGTCGATATCTCGGGGTTCCCGCCGGGGGCCCGCGTTGTCCTGCAGGCACTGAAAACCTATGGAATGATCCTGGCCGACAACGGGGGAAACTGGTTCCTGTCGGGGGCACCCGACACCCGGTGGAACGATGACGAATTGAACACACTGAAGGGTCTGACCGGGAACGATTTCGAAGTGGTCAAAATGGGTCCGCTGATCACGCAGTAGATGCCACAGCTCAGATTCAGCGATAGGTCATACGGACTTCTACGGCCGTATCTCAACAATGGTCCCATTTGGCGCCAGCTTGCTGATTTCCTCTATTTCTTCGTCTGTTACGGCAATACACCCTTTCGTCCAGTCGACCTCTGCGTGAGTATCCCCTACCCAAGCGAAACCGTTCTTGATGCCGTGGATCATGATGTCCCCGCCCGGAGAAACTCCGAGTTCTTTTGCGCGATATTTGTCCCTCTCGTTTGGATAGGAAATGTGCAGAGAGAGGTGAAACCGGCTGTCCCTGTTTCTTGCATCGATGACATAGGTGCCCTCAGGGGTCTTGTTGTCGCCTTGCCGTTCCTTCGGCCCGATCGGGTTTCCGCCCAAGGCGATTTTGTAGGTTTTGAGCACTTCACCCTGTGAGATCAACATCAGTCGACGTGCACTTTTTTCTATCAGTATCCTGTCTACCGATCCCTTCTGAGTCGCATAGTCAAAGAACTTTTGTTCGAGTGCTTCATTTTTTTTCCCGAATGCTTCAGTCTCTTTTTGCAGCGTGACGATCTCATTCTCCTTGCCTTGGACCTCGTGCCGGAGCGTTTCGATCCGCATCTGCTGCGCAGCTATCGTCTGATCCTTGAGAGCGACATTCCGGATATTGAACATCATCATCTCGCTGTTCTGCCGATACACGCTCTCCGGGTAATCCTTGACGAGTTTCTGAAAACATTCCAGCGATTTCCGATAATCTTTCTGCTCGTTCTTCGGATGGGCGTAAATAAATCCCATCTCGAACAGAGCCCTGTCTGCCGTCGCGGGATATTTATCGATAATTTCCGAATACTTTTCCAGAGAGGCCGTGTAGCTTCCCTGATGATACAGATCATTCGCCTCTGCGAAGCTCTTTTTTGCCTGCCGCCCGTCGTTAAAGTGACTGCAGCCGGACAGGAACATCGGTGCCACCATGAGGCAGATACAGAACTTGAACGGTCCGAAGTTTCTCAGCCTCCTCATTTTCCCAACCCCTTGGCAGAGTCATCGGGACAGACTCATATGATATATAAGGAAATGGCAGGGGTGTAAGCCCCTGCCACCTGTTTGTCCGGAGCTTTGAAGGGAACGTTGACAACAGCCGTACAAGTGACTTACTTCTTCATCGACTTCTTGAAAGCGGCTTCAGCCTTTTTCGCTTTTTCGTCGGCGATCTTTTCCTTTTCCTCTGCAGCCTTTGCCCGTTCCTCTGCCGCCTTTTCACTTTCCTCTGCAGCCTTTATGGCACTTTCGGCGCGGGCCGAGGTTTCGTCCGCCTGCACCTTGGCCGCATCCGCTGCAGCCTTGGCGGCTTGCGCATCCTTCAATGCCTGGTCCGCTTTCGCATCAATCATTTTCTGCTCCGCCTGCACTTTCTCGAGATCACCGGTTGTTGCGCAACCGATCATCAGAGCCGGGAGAACAAGCATCATCGTGATCAAAAACACGCTTTTCTTCATCTCTCTTCACCTCCTTTCCGTTCCGTTTTCTTTGCCGGGAATATGGATCCTGTCCGTTCACAATATCCCACCCGGACAAAAAAGATAGGGCGTTTATCCATTTTTGACAGGCTCAATTACAATTCCGTCTATTTCCAGATCTATTTTCAGGCGTTTCGCTGCCTTTTTTGCTTCGCTGCCATCATTGAACGGGCCGGCGATAACACGGTAGCTGTCTCTTTTTTGGAACACCCGTGCCGGGATTTGCGGCCCCTGGTGATTGATGATGGCGGCAATCCTCTGAGCTTCAATCTTGTCAGGCACATCAGCGGCTAATACATACCATGCATGCAATTTCAGCGCCGGCACTTCCGGCTTGCCGTACAGGGTCTCCGGGTGCTCGACTTCTACAGGTTTCGCGACCTCTTTTTGACTGCCCTGACTAAACTCGAAGATGGGAACCGGAATCCCACGGGCCTCGGCCTGTACTTCCTTGACCTTTTTCCAGTCGAGCGTGCGCCGGGCTTTCTTTTCAATCGTCCTCAATTTTTTATGGAGTTTCTCCGATTCAAGAACACCCGACGCTTCCGTAGGCGCATGAGCTTCCAGGTACAATACGCCATCACGTTGCCCTATGAGATAAGGCTGGTTGACTATGAGTACAGGTGTTTTAACCGGAGTGTCATCGAAGAGCGTCTTCACGTTTTCCGGATAGAGCCTCAGACAGCCATTGGTTGCCGTAAGGCCGATGCTGGCCGGTTTATTGGTGCCATGGATCAAATAACCCGATTTGCTCAAGTAGAGCGCGTACTCTCCCAAGGGATTATCAGGCCCCGGCGGGACGGCTTTGGGGAGGATATCCCCTTTCTTGCGATGGTCCTCGGCAATCGAAGCAGGAACATGCCAGGTAGGCCGGGCTGCCTTGCGCGCCACGTACATTTGGCCTGTGGGAGTAGGCCGCTCGTCGGTGCCGATACCGATGGGGTAGGTCATCACTAACAGGGACGTCCCATCCACCTTATACTGAAAGAGCCTCATGGTGGCCAGGTTGACCACAATCCCTTTTCTGGGAGTGTCCGGCAGGATAAAACTCAGAGGCAACAGGATACGCTCTCCGGCCTCAGGAACCCATACATCCACCCCGGGATTCGCCGTACTGATTTCATCGATCCCCAGACTGAAGTGCCGGGCAATATCCGGAAGCGTATCTCCCTTTTCAAGCCTGATGACGGCCAACCGGCCGATGACGTCTTCTCCCCGTGCAACCGGAAACTTGTTTCGCTCGATCTTCTTTTCACGATGGCTTTGGCTTGGAAAAGACCCTGCCGTCTCCTGAACACTTTTCATTGCGGCACATCCAGAGAGAGAGAGGATGAAAATGCAGAGCGCCGTCAATCGAAGCCGGTTCCAGGAAAGTGATAGATCACTGATTCGGCACATGAGTCAAGCAGCACCTTTCTCATCGGCAAACCGGCTGTCTCGGTGAGATACTGTAGGCGTCCCAGCCCACCTGACCTGACCCCTGTGATCGCTCCATCTATATCTTAGTGTAAAAACCCGGTGGGTGTACCCCTGACCTGCTCCCCTGAAAAATGACCAACGACGCGCGGGGATCTTTTCCGGATAAACTGATTTCCCACCAGAGGAGGGTCCCATGCGCAGGAAACGGTTCAGCGAGGGACAGATCCTCTCGATCCTGAAAGAGTCGGCAGCCGGAATGAAGACCTCAGTGGTATCCAATTTTTCGGCCTGCCATCCCTTGTGATACATTCCACTCTTGCGGCGATGCTCGAAATCCCTTGGAATAATTCGAACAGCCACTACCCGGGGGTGAATCCCATGACGTACAAAGCCTGGTTCCAATGCATCAACCCGGAGTGCAAGACCACATATCCGCTGAACAAGATCATATACCGCTGCGGGTCGTGCGGCTCGCTGCTCGAAGTGCAGCACGACATGAACGCACTGGCCCGGCGGGACGCCAAGGCTTGGAGAAAATTGTTCGAGGACCGCTACAAGTCCACCCAGTGGCCTTTCGGTTCAGGCGTCTGGGGCAAGAAAGAGTGGATCCTTCCCCAGATTTCGGACGACAACATCGTCTCCCTGTACGAGGGTGGAACCAACCTCTTCTGGGCCGAACGGTTCGGAAAGATCATCGGCCTGGACAATATCTGGATCAAGCTCTGCGGCAACTCCCACAGCGGTTCGTTCAAGGACCTCGGGATGACCGTGCTCGTATCGCAGGTCAAGCAGATGATCAGCGAGGGCGCGCCGATCCAGGCCGTCGCCTGCGCATCGACCGGCGACACCTCGGCGGCTCTCTCGGTCTATTGCGCCGCGGCCGGCATCCCTTCCATCGTGCTGCTGCCCAAGGGGAAGATCTCCATCGCCCAGCTCGTCCAGCCCATCGCGAACGGCTCCCTCGTGCTGTCGCTCGACACGGACTTCGACGGCTGCATGCGCGTGGTGCAGGAGATCACGAAGGACGAAACCCTCTACCTGGCCAATTCCATGAACTCCCTTCGAATCGAGGGACAGAAGACCGTCGGCGTCGAGATCGTCCAGCAGTTCGATTGGCAGGTGCCGGACGTCTTCATCATCCCCGGCGGGAACCTGGGCAACGTTTCCGCGCTGGGAAGCGGGCTGCTCATGATGCGGAACCTGGGAATGACCGACAAGCTGCCGCGGATCGTCGTGGCGCAGGCGGAACGCGCCAACCCGCTCTACCGCTCCTATCGAAAACAGTTCAAGACCTTCGAGCCCATGCAGGCGGAGAAGACGCTGGCGAGTGCCATCCAGATCGGCAACCCGGTGAGCGTGGAGAAGGCGATCCGCACGTTGAAGCAGTTCGACGGCATCGTCATGGACGCGACGGAGGAGGAATTGGCCGACGCCGCCGCGCTCGGCGACACCACGGGGATGTTCAACTGCCCCCACACCGGGGTCGCCCTGGCCGCGCTGATCAAGCTGGTCAAGGCCGGAAAGATCGACCGGTCCGAGCGGGTCGTGGTCATCTCCACGGCGCACGGCCTGAAATTCGCCGACTTCAAGGTGAATTACCACGAAGGGAAACTGGAGTTCCCCAGCCGGTATTCGAACAGGCCCGTCGAGGTGCCGGCGAGCGTCGACGCCGTCAAGGACGCTCTGCGACATGCCTTGAAGAACAGGAGAATCCCGAATGCCTAAGCCCGAGAAACGGAAGCACGACTGGAAGCCTGCCACCCTCGGCATTCACGGCGATGGCCGCATGAAGCACGCGCACTTCGCGGTCTCCACCCCGATCGTGCAGACCTCGAACTACTATTTCGAAAACACGTCGGGTGTCTACGAATTCATGAAAGCCAAGCAGGAAGGCCGGACGATCCGCGAGCACGAATATGGCCGCTATGGAAACCCGACCCAACAGGAGTGCGAACGTAAACTCGCGGCGGTCGAGGGCGCCGAGCGGGCCCTGCTCTTCTCCACGGGCATGAGCGCCGTGATCCTGACCCTGATGACCTACATGCAGCCGAAAAGCCACATCATATTCACCAGCGACTGCTACCGGCAGACGCGGGACTTCGCCACGAACATGCTTTCCCGGTTCGGCGTCGAGGTCTCCCTGGTCGATCCGACCGCCGTGGCCATCGAGAAGGCGATCCGGCCCAATACCCGCGTCATCTTCACCGAATCACCCACGAACCCGTATCTGCGCGTGCTTGACCTCCCCGCCATCGTGAAGGTCGCAAAAAGGCACCAGGTGTTGACCATCATCGACGCCACGCTGGCCACGCCCTACAACATCAAGCCACTGGCTATGGGCATCGACATCGTCATCCATTCCGCCACGAAGTATTTCGGCGGCCACAACGACCTGCTCGCCGGCGTCACGCTCGGCAAGCACGACCTCCTGAATGATCTGTACCGCATGCAGCGGATGATCGGCGCCATGCCGGGGCCCTTCACCTGTTTCCTGCTCGAACGGGGACTGAAGACGTTCGGGCTGCGCATGGAACAGCACAACCGCTCGGGGATGGCCGTCGCGCGCATGCTGGAGTCCCATCCGAAGATCGAAAAGGTCTGGTATCCGGCCCTTGCGTCGCATCCGGATCACGCCATCGCCAAAAAACAGATGAAGGGTTTCGGGAGCCTGATCACGTTCCTGGTCAAGGGCGGCGACCGGGAAGCGAGAAAGTTCATCGATTCCCTCGAACTTTTCCTGATCACACCGAGCCTCGGCGGAAGCGAAAGCCTGGTGACACAGATGTCGATGATGTCGTTCTTCGATTATCCGGAGGAGCACCGCCTCAACATCGGCATTGTGGACAATCTCGTCCGGATCGCGCTCGGACTGGAGGATGTGGAGGATCTCATTACCGACCTCGAACAGGCACTCGACAGGATATAACCGGGGTGGTCCCGAGGCGAGCGCAGGTGGTATTTCCCTGCAACGGAACAGGTAATCCGGTCACAGGTCGGGTTTTACCCTGCCCTGCCGGGACGCTTCCGCACGGAAATCCGGCGTGTACCGTTTGCTCGACACGCACACCTCCTCGGGAGCCTCAAGATTATTGCGCGATCAGGTGTCTACAAAATCTTCCCATTGATTTACAACCATTCGGTACAATCCACGGTATGTGAATCTCATCCAGGAGGTCTGTCATGAAGCGGATCACCGGCTTGCTGGAATTGATGGTGTTGATCGCACTGGTCGCTTGCGGCTCCGGATGTGGAATTGGATCTTCTTCGAATGCAAGTCCTCCTGACTTGTTACTTCCAGGGGTTGGAAAAACAATTCAAATTAATTATGGAACGTATGGGGATGTTTACGCCAATGGCGCAGTCTCAGAGACTTACCACAATGTGTACAGTCAGATTTCGATACAAGGTCAACAAGTCTCATTTACCGACAATACCGGCAAAGACATCATCACTACTGCGCCGGTAACGATCAAGGGGAATTAACGATTCCACATCTGACCTGATCCCCCGATTTTGACCAAAGGACAAGGGAATTTTCCCCTCTCAAGGTGCCCTGTATTCGGGCCACAAGACTGTCCGATCCTGGCCAGGGATCGAATATTTTTTAAACCACGACTCCCTGGAAGAATGGACCTTCGGGGTGGGTGGCCCAAGATACGAGTGGACCGATTATAGGAGGCGGGCCAACCCATTGCTCCCTCAGAAGGGGTAGCCACGCTTCCCTTGCTGCCCCTTCAGGCAGGATATTTCCCCGCAATGGGTGAATGCGTTTCCCACGATACCGTTATTGATTACCCACCCCATCGTCGATTTCCCGAGCCCCACGGCAGTGAGATCGACCGGACGTTCCAGATCCCCGGGAGAGAGACTCGCCAGGAACTCGTCCGTGGCGGCGTAGACGGCACTGGCGTACTTTCTCGTTGCCGGAAGGTCCACCTTCACTCTTTTGCTCCAATTGCTCCAATCCGAGAATCCCGGCTTGGCCGGATCGGGCGCGGGAGGAGGCTCGCTGACTCCGGTCTTCCCTGCCCAAGCGGCTGCAAAAAGGGGGGCGCCTCCTTTGAACGCCCCGTTGACAGCGCCGTCCTGGGAGAGGACCACATGGGCGTAATGCGCAGCAATCGGCATCGCTACCCCCGGAGGAATCCAGTGTGCCTGCTCCTCCGTGACATTCGCCATCGTTGCCTCCAGCAGCTTGTTAGCGTCTTTCACCAGTTTCCGCAGCCACGAGATACTGTCCTTATCCTTTCCAGTCATGAAATCGCTCCTTCCCATCTGACTCACCCGGCCGTTTCCCTGATGCGTGTTCCCTCAGTGCAGACCGGCACATGCTACTTATAAAATTATCTCACCTTCCATGTCAGGACCTTCAGTGTATCCGATACTGTTGCCCTCCCTCAGCGCAGGGATGGTTGGCTTTGCACCAGGTTTCTGGACTCCTGCTCCACTCGCCGGCAAGACATTCCTTCGATCCGCCTCCATGAATCCTCTCCCAGGCATCGGGGGTATCTCCCGTCATACCCTCCCCCTGGACGGAGGGCGGAAAAAAAATTGGTCGGATGGCTTGATCGTGGGCAGATACCGGCCTTCGAACTGTCAATGCCGCATGGATATAACGGAGAAAATCAGGTGGGACGCAAGCAACAACTCCTCTTCACTCATGACAATATTTTCTTATTTTTGACGCCAGTTTTTCTTCGATATCATGCTTCCATGTATTAGGCATGTCCATCAGGACGGGAAAAGGAGAACTGGATCGTCTTTTTCTTTTCAAACCCTCTTTCTCTCGGGGGTACACGTAGATGTTGATGCGAGTGTCAGGGCGAGGATCTGCATACAGATGGTAGCCAACCATTTCTCTCCGATAAGATACCCGGTTCCCGTCCTCACGCTTTGTGAACCCGGCTCTCTTGAGGCGTTCCTCCGCCCATTCAAGGCCATCCTGTGAGCGGTAGCTCCCCGGGAATCCCTCCAACAGGCCCCCCTCTTTCCCAGGTCCTATGTCGAAAATGAGCTCAGTCCCGTGACGCATGAGAATGGATTCCTCCCGGGAGCCAAGTGCCTCTTTATTTATGCGAGAAGGCAGATGGTCGAGTTCCATCGAAATCGGGGGCAACCACATCGGGATACGCAGCGAACACGGCACCCTTCACGCGACAATCCTGACGCAGTTCTCGCCCCCGAACTCATTAGTGACACGGCAAGAACATGAAGGATCGTTCTCCCAGTTGCCGTCGGCAATAAAACGGTACTCATATCTGCCCGGTTCAAGGGAGAGAGTCACCTTCCATGTTCCTTTCTTATCCTTTTTCATCGGATTCGTCTGAGAATCCCACAGATTGAAATTCCCTACCAAGGAAACCATCTTCGCTTCCGGGGCAGAAAATTCGAACTTAATTTTCTTTTGAATAAACTTTACACGCAACGTATTGCTTTCTGTCTTTTTATTCAGCATATGACTAGACTCCTCATTGTTTTCAGTTACTTAGCCAACATTATCTATTGATGTAATTACCGGATTCCATTATAATAATCACAACATAATTAACCTCTTTCGCAAGAACATCATATAAATATGAAATTATATTTACCAATATATTCCATACAACTTAAAATGTCAAATATTCTCCATATCATTATAGTGTTCCATTGGAACATTTAAGTATCAGATGGTGTAATTTCTAAAACAAGCCCTTTAGAATATTATGAGTTCCGGGCGTCAACCTTCGGGACCGTTACCCGAAGATCAATCGCAATCCGGACCTTCGCGTCATCGGCTCACCTCGAAGCGGGCGATAGAAGAAGCGGCGATCCCCATCCTCATGTACTTCTTCTTCCACCGGTTGAAGGATTGCTCGGACACGCCCATCATCCGGCAGACTTCGGTGACTGGTGTCCCTGCCCCCGCATCCCGCAGGGCCAGGGCGATCTGCTCCTCCGAAAACGTCTTCTTCCGCATGGCGGCCTCCTCTACGAGCGCGCCTCCGGGCATGGTCGTCTCATAGATGTCGCTGAGTATCCTCTGGGGGTACTCGATGGGCGTAAACTGCAGAGTCAGGACGCAGTTCGTGACGCAGGCGAGAACGGCAGGATAGCCCGTCCGCAGATCATGCTCCCGGATCTCCACGAGTCCGAGCTTGATGAAGTTGTCGAACCGGGCGCGGGCCAACTCCAGCATCGGTTTGGAGATCTCCAGCCCGAGGTATCTGTTTTGCGCTCCGTACCGACGGACGAACCGGGAGAGGGCCTCCCCGCGCGAACAGCCTATGTCGAGGATCGTCCCGTGTTGCCTCCTGAAGATTCCACCCGCACTCTCCGATAAACTCCTGCGGACCCGGTTTTCGCCGGGACAAGGGAGGGAGATTGGAAAAATCGGAATATGAAACTCTGATCTTTCCGATAGATCAGATGATCGCGAAGTCCGAACCGAGGAATGCGGAATATTGGCGGGGGTATCGTGAGGGGATCAGGTTCCGTTTTCAGGACAATACGTGGGCATCCTACCGTGAACATGATCACCTTCACAACATCGCCGACAGAATTGGAAGTGATTCCCCGGTCGTTGCCTATGCCCGTGGATACTGCGACGGATGCAGAGGGAAGAAGCCCGAAGATTCGCCCTGATTTGGGATTAAAGAATGGAAACCGCATCTCTGCGTAACCCCTTGATTTTATTGGTAGCGGCGCCAGGATTTGAACCTGGGACCTTCGTGTTATGAGGCGCGAAAAATCGCACGTAACCTGTTGATTATAAAAGTGAAATAGAAACGCATTGAGGATTTTGGCCAAAATTATTCCTCAATGATTTTGATAGGTTGTGAAGGACTGTGAATGAACGTGAATTCTCGTGGTCACAATTTGGACACAAGATTTAAGTCGTATTTTTTGAAAATAAAACACCCACCGGACCTCAAAACCCGGTGGGTGCTCTCTCCTGTCACTTCTTAAGCAACGTTGACAACGTATACAAATATTTGTATACTCACCCCGTGTCCGAGAAGCCCATCTTCTGGGTCGCATCGTCCCTCGACGATGTCCGATCGTTTCCGGAGGATGTCCGACGCCTTGCAGGACACTTTCTGCACCTCGTCCAGCAGGGGCTGAAACCCCCAGACTGGAAGCCAATGGCAAGCGTTGGCCAAGGAGTTTATGAAATCCGAATCCACACGCGTGTTGAACATCGTGTCTTTTGCCTCGCGAAATTCAGCGAGGGAATTTACGTGCTTCACGCCTTTCAGAAGAAATCACGAACAACATCGGCGAGCGATATCGATTTGGCAAGGCGACGATTGAAACAGTTGGTCAGGGAACGCGGCAGTCAACGAGACCAGGGATGAAGGAAGGTGCCTTATGAAAGAGAAGATCACACGTTCTAACGGAAACATTTTCGAGGATCTTGGTTTCCCCTCCGAGGAAGCCGAATACCTGAAGATCCGTTCGACCCTGATGATTCACCTCCGCAAAACGATCGAAGCGAAGGGAATGAAACAAGCAGAGGCTGCGAAACTTCTCGGTGTCACTCAACCTCGCGTCAGCGACCTTTACAAAGGGAAGATCCACCTCTTCAGCATTGATACCCTTGTCGACATGCTCAGTCGCGCTGGAGTCCACATCAAATTGGTTGTTGCGTCGCCAAAGCGAAAACTAAAAGTCGCCTAACCTCATACAAATTACTCATTGTGTTGAGTACTTTTACACAAGATAGATATCCATTTTCATATAAACTAGTTACAGACGATCGGGTCCGGTGCCAAGTCATATGCCATATGTGACACCTCCGCCCGAAACCACTCCGTGAATGCCTTGTAATTTCTGTTAGAAGGCCATCTTCCTGAGTCGGTACACCATGCGTCGAGCTCATGCTCGAATAATTTCTTTGTCCTGAATCGGATGTAGTTTGCCTGTTCCTCATCATCCTCGAAGTCCGGAAGAAGGTAGGCATTGGTCATCTCCTGGGCTTCTTCCATGGTCACCGGATCGCTTTGCTCCCCCACGCTGTTGATCCAGTCCAGCATCTTCGCCGTCGGTTTCAATACCAGTACGGAGCGGTTGACGAGCTTCATATCCCCTTCTCCCCTCCCGGGCACAGAATGGGCACAAACCAAATCCTATTGTATCGACGAAATCGGGAAATATGGTAAGGGGCAGGAGTTACAGCGTGAAAGCAGGAATCGACCTTCGGGGTGGGTGCCCGACAGTCTTTCAGGCTGCGGAAATTCTGGATAAAGATCGTCCGGTAAAAACCCGAAATCGTACCCAGCGAGCTACAATTCATTTATAATTAAAACACAACATTGTTTTGACACCCTTCTGCGGTCTTCCCTCAAACCGAAGAGGCCTGCATGAAGATCCTGCTGATTTATCCGTTATTCCCCGATACGTTTTGGAGCTTCCGCCATGCCCTCCCGTTCATCGGGAAGCGGTCCGCCTATCCTCCCCTTGGGCTGCTCACCGTTTCGGCGATGCTTCCGCCACACTGGGAGCGGAAACTGGTCGACCTCAACGTGGAGAAACTCCGCGACAAGGATATCGCCTGGGCCGACGTGGCGTTCCTGAGTGCCATGCTGGTCCAGGGGCCTTCCCTTGCGCAGTTGATCGAGCGATGCCGGAAAGCGGGGTTGCGGACGGTGGTGGGCGGACCGGTAACGAGCGCAGACAACCCATCGTACGTGGGTGCAGACCACGTCGTCCGGGGCGAAGCGGAAGGGATCATCGAGGAGCTTGTTTCCGACCTTGATGCGGGCAATGCACGCCGCCGTTACGAAGCCGCCGGGCGGGCGGACATGACCAAGGTTCCTCCCCCCGATCTGCGCCTCGCGCGGATGCGACGGTACAGTGCGATGCCCATCCAGTATTCCCGGGGGTGTCCGTTCTCCTGCGAGTTCTGCGACGTCATCGAGCTCTTCGGGCAAATTCCCCGCACCAAGACGGCGGAGCAGATTCTGGAAGAGTTCGGACAGCTCTATCGCATGGGGTGGAGGGGGTCGGTGTTCGTCGTGGACGACAACTTCGTCGGGAACAGGCCAGCCATCAAGGCACTCCTTCCACAGGTCATCGATTGGATGCGCGGCCGGGGCAACCCCTTCTGCCTGTTCACCCAGGCGTCGATCAACCTGGCCGAAGACGACGAACTGCTCTCCCTGATGCACGCGGCCCGCTTCAACAAGGTGTTCATCGGTATCGAAACCCCTGCCGCGGAATGCAATCGGGCAGCGGGCAAAATGCAGAACGTGAAGGCCGATCTTCTGGCGTGCGTGCGGCGCATACAGGCGCACGGGATGGAGGTGATGGGAGGATTCATCGTCGGCTTCGACCAGGATCCCCCGGAGATCTTCGAGAGGCAGATCGCCTTCATCAGGGAGGCGGCCATCCCCATCTCCATGGTTGGCCTCCTGATCGCGCTCCCCAACACACGTCTGTGGCGACGACTCTCCGAGGAGGGTCGGATCCTGCGGCAAAGCATGGGGAACAACACGGAAGCGCTGTTGAATTT
>Ga0210121_1000305_pt1 | contig 14707 bp, 15 predicted proteins | sample Joice_ThreeSqB_D_FD_184873 | JGI IMG/M metagenome (GOLD analysis project Ga0210121, IMG submission 184873) | Wetland microbial communities from San Francisco Bay, California, USA, that impact long-term carbon sequestration - Joice_ThreeSqB_D1... | ecosystem: Environmental > Aquatic > Marine >... | reverse complement strand
GAGCCAGGGCATCCGCTTCGAGCGAAGAGAAGTTCTCGAGATCGATCCGGTGCGCCGGACCATTACCACGCACCGGGGTTCGCTCGAGGCCGACTACCTGGTCGTGGCCCTCGGGGCCGAACCCCGTCCGGATCTCGTTCCCGGTCTGTCGGAGCACGGGCACAACGTGTGGGCCGCCTCGGGGGTGCCCGGCTTGAAGGCGGAGCTGGCCGCATTCGCCGGCGGTGAGATCGTCGTCGCCATCGCCGGCATGCCTTATCCCTGTCCGCCGGCTCCCTTCGAATGCGCCATGTTGCTGGAGGATAACCTGCGGGGGCGCGGGCTGCGGGGCGGGTTCGCCATCACGGTCACCACACCGAAGCCGATTCTGCTCCCGAACGCCGGCGTCGATGGGTCCGCGTGGCTCGCGGAGCAGCTGAAGGGCAGGGGTATCGGATTCGAGACGGGCCGCGAGGTGAAACGGGTCGAAGCGGGCGCCCTCGACTGCGGTGACGTCAGGCGCGAATTCGATCTGCTGATCGGCGTTCCACCCCACCGGGCTCCGCCGGTGATCGCCGATTCAGGCCTGGCGGGACCCGGCGGCTGGGTGACCGTGGATCCGGGCACCTTCGAGACCGGGCACCAGGACGTGTTCGCGATCGGGGACGTGACGAAGGTGACTCTGGCCAACGGACTGCCGCTTCCCAAGGCCGGCGTGATGGCGGACCTGGAAGGCCAGCGAGTGGCGGCGGCGATCGCGGCCCGGATCTCGGGCGCCGAGGCCCCCGAGCCGTTCGACGGCAGGGGATATTGCTTCCTGGAGATGAGCGCTTCGACCGCCGCGCTGATCGAGGGCGAGTTCTACTCGCGGCCCGAGCCGCGGATCGCGCTCGCCGATGAGTCGGCGGAGCACGCCCAGCTCAAGCACCGCTTCGAGGCCGAGCGCCTGGAGAGCTGGTTCGGGGGTTAGCGCAGGCGGCAGGAAGGCGGCGCCGCTCAGCCCCCGGCCGGCGTCATCATGCGCGGCTGACCGTGCGCGCAGGCCGCGGCGGCGAGCGGGCCCGCGACGGCCGCCTCGCTGAAGTAGTCGTACAGTGCCCGGGAAGCCTGCGCGATCGTGCGCTCCCGCCGAAAGGTCGTCCGGTACAGCGTGTTCACGTAGACCGCGATGGCCAGGTGACCCGCTCCCTCCGGAAGGCTGACGATCCCGACGTCGTTGATGGCGCCGGCCATCGTGCCCGTCTTGTGCGCGACGGGCGTCCCGCGGGGCAGCAGACCGCGGATTCGACGGGGACCCGAGCGACTCTCCTCCATGCGCCGGATCAGAAGGTCACGCGACCCCGGCGACAGCCCCGCGCCCTCCCACACGGCCGCCAGGAGCCGGGCCGTGGCATCCGGCGTCGCCGTGTCCCTCGAGTCCGTCCCGTAAGCGAGTCTCGCCTGCTGTCTGACGGAGTCCGGAAGGGCGTCCCGCATCCGGAAATGAGAGTACCGGTAGAGTTCCCCCTCCGGCACCGTGTCCGGGATTCCCACCAGGTCCGCGAACGTCCGGGCTTCCGAGCGATCCACGTCGATCTCCTCGATCCCGAGCTCCCGCAGGCGCCGGGTGACGGCCTCCGGGCCGCCGGCCATCCGCAGGATCACGTCCGTCGCCGTGTTGTCGGAGACGGTGATCATGAGCTTGAACAGGCTGTCCACCGACACGGTGACGGGCCTGCCGCCCGACCAGGAGGCCAACGGGCTGTTTCCCGGCCTGAAGTCCGTGATCGGCACCCGGAGCCGCCCGTCGAGCGAAACCTCCCCCAGGTCGACGCGTCGCAGGAACGCCAGGGCGATGGGCACCTTCGATACGCTCGCCATCGGGAAGCGCACGTGCCCGTTGACCGAAGCCGTCATCCCGGATTCGATGTGCAGCGCCCCGATGCCGATGTCGCTCCCCACGCGCCGGGCGATCCTCTCCAGCGCGCGAGTGAGTGAGTCCGGGACCACGCAGGCCGGCGACGGTCCCGGGTCGAAAGCCTGGGCCTCCGCGTCGCCGACCGGGCCTCCCAGCAGGGCGCAGATCGCGACGAGGCCGACCCCGGCGAGCTGAAGCCTCATGCGTCGTCCGTACCGCCGACCTGGTGGATGTGAACGTCACGCTGCGGGAACGGGATCGACACGCCCTCGGCGTCGAATCGCTGCTTCACCGCCTCTGTGACGTCCCAGTAGACCGCCCAGTAGTCCTCGGTCCGGCACCAGGGGCGGCACACGAAGTTCACCGAGGAGTCCCCCAGCTCGTGCACTCGCACCACCGACTCCGGCTCGTCGAGGACCAGGTCGTGGCTCTTGAGGATGTCCTCCAGGATCGCGCGAGCCTTCGGGATGTCGTCCCCGTATCCGATCCCGAACGTGAGGTCCACGCGCCTCTGGTCCTGCGCCGTGACGTTGTTGATCACGTCGCCCCACACCTTGTTGTTGGGGACGACCATGACCTGATTGTCCGGTGTCGTGATCACGGTGGAGACGAGCGACACGGAGTGCACCACGCCTTTCACGCCCCCCGCCGCCACGTAGTCGCCGACGTCGAACGGGTGGTAGAACATGATCATCAGTCCGGAGGCGAAGTTCGAGAGCGTGTCCTGCAGCGCGAAGCCCAATACGAAGCCGGCGATCCCGAGGCCCGCCAGCATCGGTCCGACGTCGACCCCGACCACGGCCAGCACGACCAGCAGACCGAGCAGCCACACCAGCTTCGCGGCGATGCCCACCAGAAGCCGGCGCAGGAGTTCCGTGGTCTCGACGGGGGACGCGGACAGGGCCCGCTGCACGAGCCGGCGGCTCAGCCGGGCCAGGACCCCGAACACGAACAGCACCAGCAGGATGGTGGCCAGCTTCACGAGGATCCCGGCGCTGTTCTGGCGCAGCCAGTCCAGGATCTTCTGCCAGCGGTCGGCGACGACGCCACCCACCACGTTCGGATTGAGGATGTCCTCGCCGATGTCACCGGTGGTCTCGAGCAGCAGGCGGCGGTAGCCGTCCGTCGGGAGATCTCGAGTCTCCAGCACGCGGACCAGGGACTGGAGGCTCGTCGTCGTGCCGTGCAGCTTCTCGTCGAGCGCGTCGATCTCCTCCTTGATGGTGACCGTGTCGGCCCCGGCCTTCGCCGATCGCCGCACCAGCGCGGCCCGCTGGTCTCGCGCCAGCTCGATCCGCGCGGCGATGGTCGCGGCCCGATCCGCGAGGCGATGGTCGAACAGGCCGACATCGGGTCCGAGCTCGGCGTTCACGACCTCCGCCCACTTGATGTCCGCTGCCGCCGCCCCGATGAGCTCATCGAGGGCTGCGTTCAGCTCCGTGAGCTGGACCTCGAGATCGAACAGCTGCGCCGCCGGCGTGTCCGGCCGTGCCACGCGCAGTTGCCTGATGCGTCCGTCGAGGTGTTCGGCGCGCCGGGTGATGGAGCCGAACTCCTGCTCCAGCGCCGCACGGACCCGTTCAGTCACGTCCAGTTCCTCGGATCCGTCCTCGCGTGCCTTCTGCGTCGCGGCGACCAGCTCCTCGAGCAGGGCGTGATGCTCACGCCAGCGCCGGATGAGCTGATCCTCGAACAGCTCGACGTCTTCCCCGACCGCGCTGTCGCGCCGCATCTGCAGGTAGCCGATCCTCCCTTCCACGTCTCCGAGCCGGTTGAGCAGCTCGGGCATGGGATCGGCAGCGGGTTCCTGCTGCGCGAGGGCGGATCCAGGTGAGGTTGCGAGACTGGCGAACAGCAACAGCCAGCCGGTCGAAATCCGGAACGCTTTCATATCAGGGCCACTCCATGCCATGTCGTCCACCTGTTCTCCCGTATTCCCAGCGGGGGGATCTTGAGGCCCTTGCCCGTTTCGCACAACCGGTGGACGCCGGCTTCGGGGGGCGGGCAGTGACTGAACGGCACCCGAGCCCTAGCTTGCAGCACCGCACCTTTCGACAAGGAGGTTCCAATGTTTCACAAGTCGCGGATCCTGCTGGCCGGACTCGTCTGTTGCGCCTGCTCATCGGCCACGACCGGGGCGAGTCCGAGTCTCTCCATCACGGATGCCCTGGACCGGGGCGTCGACATGTTCGGGATCGTGGCGGACCTTCCCCACAACCAGTATCTGGGCGAGTCGCAGGCCGTCGGGACGACCCGCTTTCCCACCGTCTATCGGTGGCAGGCCCAGCACACGCTGCTGGAACGCGGGGGCACCGATGTGCTGATCTCCGTCGAGGGCCTCCAGCTGGCCGGTCTGCCCGTGCTGAACGAAGGGACCGAGCTCGACTTCGTCGGAGGGCTCTACGAGGATGTACGATACCGGCTCGCGGGAACGCTGAACCGCATCTCCATCTCGGGCGCGTACGACGTCCGGCTGACCGTGGACTGGCAGATGTACGACGTGGAGTCCGGTTCGATGGTGTTCACGGGAGCGTCCAGCGGATTCGCCCGGGGGCAGACCCTGGGGCTCACCCGAATCCGGCCGAATGCCTTCCTGGACGCCTTCCAGGACTGCCTCGGGGAGCTGTTCGCCCAACCGGACTTCGCCGCTGCGATCGCGCCGGGTGCCGACGCGAGCTGACGCCGCCCTCAGGCGGCCCCTGGCAGGGAGGAGGCGGCCCTGAACGGCGGTCTCAAGCGCGGCGCGCTCGACCGGGTGCTGTGCCTGTTCGCCGAGGTGCGCGCCGGAGAGGGCGCGAACGTCCTGATCCTGGCGGCGAACGTCTTCCTCCTGCTCACGGCCTACTACATCCTCAAGCCCCTGCGCGACGGGCTCATCATCGGCGAGCAGGGCCCGGCGTTCGCCTCGTACATGGCCGCGGCCATGGCTTTCATCCTCATCCCGGTGATCGCCGGTTACGGCAAGCTGGCCGACCGGTTTCCGCGCCGGCGCCTGATCAACGTCGTCACTCTGTTCTTCGCCGGTTGCTGCCTTGTCTTCTTCATCGCCGGACAGGCGGGGGCGCGGATCGGAATCGCATTCTACATCTGGATCGGGATCTTCAACGCGATGATCGTCGCCCAGTTCTGGGGCTTCGCGAACGACCTGTACACGAACGCCGAGGGCGAGCGCCTGTTCCCGATCGTGCAGGTGGGCGGTGCGGTCGGTGCGATCGTCGGCGCGGTCACGGTAGGGAGGATGATCGAGCCCCTGGGCCTCTACCTGCCGATGCTCCTGGCGGGGAGTCTGCTGGTCGTCAGCCTCGGGCTGACGAACTGGGTGGATGAGCGCGAGCGCCGGCGCACGGAAGGAACCGCCGCGATCGGAACGAGCACGGCTTTCGCGCCGGCGGCCACCGGCGAGTTCCGACTCGAGACCGGCGAATTCAAGAACCTGCGCGAGGCCCTGCTGGAGGCGCTGGAAAAGGAGAAACAGGCGCAGGCCAGGAGCGAGCAGGAGAGGAGACCGCCGGACGCCCCCGACACGGTGCCGGCAGGGGGACGCGGAGCCTTCGCGCTGGTCTTCCGGACCCGCTACCTGCTGTACATCGCCATCCTCGTGCTGCTCCTCAACTGGGTCAACACGAACGGAGAGAACCTGCTCAACTTCCTGATCGCGAACGGCGCCGAGAAGGCCGTGGCCGCGGACCCGACCGGCGGACTCACCGTGGGCGAGTACGCCGGGAGCTTCCGGGCCGGCTTCTACTACTGGGTGAACATCGCGACCCTCGTCACGCAGCTGTTCTTCGTATCCCGGATCATCAAGTACGTCGGCGTCCACGTGGCGATCATGATCCTGCCGATCATCGCGCTCGGCTCGTACTCGCTCATCGTCCTGTATCCGGTGCTGGAATACGTGCGGTGGGCCAAGACGGCCGAGAACGCGACGGACTACTCGCTCCAGAACACGGTGCAGCAGGCGCTGTTCCTGCCGACCACGCGCGAGCAGAAGTACAAGGCCAAGCAGGTGACGGACGCGTTCTCGAAGCGAGTCGGGGACACCCTGGCGGGCCTGACGGTGTTCGTGATCGTGAACGCCTTCGGGACGGACATCCGCTACTTCGCCTGGCTGAACCTCGTGCTGGTGCTCGCGTGGCTCGCCGTGGCGTGGCGGATCGGACGGGAGTACCGCGTGCTCACTGCCACCGGACGCCCGCCGTCCTGAAGCGGGCGGCCTACCTCTCGATCGGAGCTCCCACCAGGTTGCCCCACTCCGTCCACGATCCGTCGTAGTTGCGGACGCGCGGGAAGCCCAGGAGGTGGGTGAGCACGAACCACGTGTGGCTCGACCGCTCCCCGATCCGGCAGTAGGCGATCACTTCCTCGTCGGGATCGAGGCCGACCTCTTCCAGGTAGATGGCGCGGAGCTCTTCGGCCGACTTGAAGGTGCCGTCGTCGTTCGCCGCCCGCTTCCACGGCACGCTCGCCGCGCCGGGAATGTGACCGCCGCGCAGAGCTCCTTCCTGAGGGTAGTCGGGCATGTGCAGAAGCTCACCCCGATACTCCTGGGGAGACCTCACGTCCACGAGCCGTCCGCCCCGGTCGAAATGACGGAACACCTGGTCGCGAAAAGCCCGCACGGGCCCATCGTCGCGATTGACCACCGGATAGCTGGCGGAGGCGCGCTCCGGCGCATCCGTCGTCATCGGTCGCCCGTCCGCCACCCACTTCTGCCGTCCGCCGTCCATCAGCCGGGTGTCGGGGTGCCCGAACAGCGTGAACACCCAGAGGGCGTAGGCGGCCCACCAGTTGTAGTTGTCTCCATAGAACACCACCGTGTGATCACGGGAGATCCCCTTGCGGGACATCAGGTCCGCGAACCGCTCAGGTGTCAGGTAGTCGCGCACCAGCGGATCGTTGAGGTCGGCGTGCCAGTCCACCTTGACGGCACCGGGCACGTGTCCGGTCTCGTACAGCAGCACGTCCTCATCGGACTCGACGATGACCACGGAGGAGTCCGCCAGGTGCTCCTCGACCCAGTCGGCGGACACGAGCTTCTCGGGATGCGCGAACTGCTGAAATCGGGTCGATGGATCCTGGGGGGTGGACATAGCGTACTCCCGGGTTGTCGTGCCACTTTCGTCGTGCGCGAACAGCGCTTCAATAAAGATAACCCATCCGAGGGCCGGGAGGTTCAGCCGGATGTCGATGCCGGGGAAATTGCAGGAGATCGTGGACCAGTTCGCTTCCGCCCCGCGAGAGCTTCGCGTGCAGGCGCTGCTCGACTTCTCGCGCAGGGTCCCGCCCTTGCCCGACCACCTGGCTGCGCATCGGGATCGGATGGAGCAGGTGCACGAGTGCCAGACGCCGTTCTTCCTGGCGACCGAGGTGGACGGGGACGGGGCCGTCCACCTGTATTTCGACTGTCCGCCCGAAGCGCCGACGGTGCGCGGCTTCGCAGGAATCCTCCGGGAGGGCCTGGAGGGAGAGCGCCGGGAAGCGATACTCGCCGTGCCGGCCGACTTCTACGCCGGGATGGGGCTGCAGGAAGTAGTTTCGGCGCTTAGACTTCGTGGCATGGGGGCCATCCTCGCGCGCCTGAAGCGGCAGGTTCGAGCGACCACACAAACCGAGGGAGATGAATGAGCAAGCGCAACAGGATCCTCGTCATGACCGGGCTCCTCGTGATCGCGATTCAGCTGGTGCCGGTTCGCCGCGACAATCCTCCGGTGACGGCCGAGATCCAGACCCCGGACGAGATCGGGTCGCTGCTCCGCGGCTCCTGCTACGATTGCCATTCGAACCTGACCGAGTGGCCCTGGTACAGCCGGGTGGCGCCGGCGTCGTGGCTCGTCGTGAAGGACGTCAGAAAGGGCAGGAGCGAGCTCAATTTCACGGAGTGGGGCGACTACACGGACCGCCGGCGCGACCACAAGCTCGAGGAGCTCGAGGAGAAGGTCTCGGAGGGCGAAATGCCGCTGAAGATCTACCTGCCCCTGCACCCGGAGGCCCGTCTCACGGACGCCGAGCGGCAGGTCCTGGTGGACTGGGCCCGGGCGGAGCGGGCGGCCATGGGGCCGATCCCCGAGGCGGGAGAATGAGCCGGGGCGGTGCTACTCGCGCCGTTTCGCGATCCAGGCGTCCGCGCTGAAAGGCCCGCCGCCCCAGGCGGCGAAGAACAGGTACGTGAAGCAGAACAGCATGGCGAGCTCGCCGCCGTTCTCCCACCACCACGGGCCGCCCCGGGGGACGTGGATCCAGAAGTAGGCGACCGCCATCTCGCCGGCCAGGATGAACGCCACCGGCCGCGTGAACAGGCCGAGCACGATGAGCATGCCGCCGAACGTCTCGAGCACGCCGGCGATGCCCCAGCGCGACATCAGCTCCGCCGCCTCGCCGGGGCCACCGAATCCGCCGAGCCAGCCGAAGCGCTTGGGAAGTCCGTGCGTCATGAAGGCCAGGCCCACGATGATGCGGAGGATCGTCCACGTCAGGTCCCGCGCCCGCGCGCTCCGCTCGCTGTCGGCTGTTTCCACCACTGTTCTCACTCACGGAGCTCGAGTTCGGGGATCGATCGCGACACGATTCGAACCCCGCTGCACCGTTCCCGTTCCCGCCGGGCTTGCCGCAAGGCAGACCTCTCGTGGCCTCCGGGGTTACCTCCGCTTAGGTTGCCGGCTGCATGAAACGAGTCCGTCGCAGCACTGGTGGGGTCGCCGGGCGCGCCCACGCGATCGTCGTGTTCACGGCCTGCCTCGGTCTGCTCTCGGCCTGTCGGGTCGAGGCGCCGGAGCGGTCGGAGGCGGAAGAGCGTGCGCGGACCACCGGGTATCGGGGAATCCTGCTGGAGGACACGGATCCGCGTCCCGACTTCGTGCTCACCGACGCCCGCGGCGAAGCTTTCGACTTTCGGGCGGAGACCGAGGGCAAGCTCGCGCTGCTGTTCTTCGGCTACACCTTCTGCCCGGACGTCTGCCCCGTGCATATGGCGAGCATCGCGGCGGTGAAGCGGGATCTGAGCGTGGAGGAGCAGCGGCGGATGTCCATCGTGTTCGTCACCGTGGATCCGGAGCGCGACACGCCGGAGCGCCTCCGCGAGTGGCTCTCGAACTTCGACCCTTCGTTCGTCGGTCTCCGGGGGACCGAGGCCCGGGTGGACAGCATCATGCTGGGGCTCGGGCTGCCCGCGGCGATCCGGGACACGACCGCGGGTCCGGACTACCCGGTGGGACATGCCTCGCAGGTGATCGCCTTCCCGCCGGGCGACGGCTTCCGGGTGATCTACCCGTTCGGGACGCGCCAGGCGGACTGGAAGCACGACCTTCCCCGGCTCCTGAAGAAGTGAGCGGGCTGCAGTGGTGGTGTTCCGCCCAGACGGCGGCCTGGACCTCGAATCCCCGGCCGTTTCCGGGAGTGTGGGTGCTCGTCGTGCTCCTGGCTGTCCTGCATTGGAGCCTCAGGCGAGCCGGCGGCGGGGAGCGCATCCAGAAGGAGACCCGGGCGTGGTTCGGAGGCGTCCTCGCCCTGTGGATCGCGCTCGACTGGCCGGTGGGCGCCCTGGCCGGCTACCTGGCCTCCGCGCACATGCTGCAGTACCTGCTCACGGCGCTGGTGGCGCCGCCGCTCCTCCTTCTCGGGGTTCCGGCCGGCGCGTGGCGGCGGCTGGCGTCACGAGCCCGGACGGTTCGGGCCCTCCGATTCCTGACCCATCCGCTGATCGCGCTCGCCATCTTCCAGGTCACCCTGTACTACACGCACCTGCCGTCTGTGGTGGACGGCCTGATGGTCACGCCGCTCGGGTCATTCGCCCTCGACACTCTGTGGTTGCTGGGAGGCCTGGTCTTCTGGTGGCCGGTGGTGGCGCCCGTGCCGCAGAGACCGGGTTTCGGATACCCGCTCAAGATGGGGTACCTGTTTCTCTGTACTCTCGTGAACACCCTGCCCTACGCCTTCCTGACGTTCGGCGAGCTGCCATTCTACGGGATCTACGAGCTCGCCCCGCCCGTCGGCATCCTCGGACCCCGCGAGGACCAGCAGCTCGCAGGGCTGCTCATGAAGGTGGGAGGGGGCCTCATCCTGTGGACCGCGATCACGATCCAGTTCTTCGTGTGGTTTCGCCGGGAAGGCGAGGCGGAGGGGCCCGCCCCGGCGGCCTGAACGTCGGCACGCCGTTCTGCAGGCGCCGTGGGCCGTGCGCTATCGAACGCGGATGTTCGCGCCCGCGTACACGCCACCGTCGCCGGCCGCGATTACGGGCGTGATGGGGAAGCTCCCCGGGTCCTCGCCGTGCAGCCGGCCGATGAAGTGACCCGCGAACAGCCCGGCCGCGGCACCCGCGAGGACGTCCGTCGCCCAGTGTCTCTGCCGCACGACCCGGCTGACACCGGTGAGCGCCGCCGCTGAGTAGGCCACGTACGGCACCCACGGAGCCTGGCGGCCGAGCTCACGCGACAGCGTCGAAGCGAGGGCGAACATGTGCGCCGTGTGGCCGGATGGAAACGAGTAGAATTCGGTAGTCATCGCGAAGGGGTCGAACTCGTCCGAATCGGGATCGAGGCCACCGGGTCGTTGTCGTCCGACGGAGAACTTGAACGGCGTCACGATCAGGTCGGATAGAAACAGCGCTTCCAGCGATCGCAGGCCGATGCGCGCCACCTGTCCCTGGCCCAGCGCCTTTCCCGCGAGAAACGTCGCCCCACTCACGCCGTAGGCGAACAGCGCATTTCCCGTGAGGTTACCGGCGGCGAAGACCGAGCCCGGCAGTCCCGCGGGCGGCTGACCGGGGCTCAACGCCTCGTCGAAGCTCTCGACCGGGTAGATCGCCGCCAGGCTGCCGAAGAAGATCCCGGCGTAGACGAGGTCCGAGGTGCGGAACAGCGAACCGCTCGCGGCCGGGACCTCGGGGACACGGATCGCCTCCTGAGCTCGCAGCGGGGCTGCGGCGCACAGGCAACCGGCGGTCAGAATGACGGCGACGCTGCTTCTCTTCACGCTACAGGTTTCTTTTTCGTTACCCCTTCCGGGCGGCCGACCTGCCCGACTTTCCACCGGGGCTACACCAACCTGACCGGTTCAGGTCCCGCCACCCGCCCTCTCCCGCCGACCTCCGTTGAACGTCGCGCCGTCAGGCGGCAGAGGCCGTGTAGCCCGCCCGGTCGACGGCTTGCACCAGGTCGTCAAAGCTCACGTTGTCGCCCGTGACGGTGGCGGACGCCGCATCGAGCCGGACCTCCGCCGAACTCACGCCGCTCACCGCCGCCAGCGCCTTCTTCACCCGCGCCACGCAATGCTCGCAGCTCATGCCGTCGATCTTCAGTTCGATCGTGCCCATTCATGACTCCTGCCTGTGATTCCGCTTGCGTCGAGCCGCGGATTGTAGCTGACCGGGTCCGCTTCCGGCCAGCCGGCGTTTCACGTGAGCAGATTCTTCACCTGTTGCACGGACAACAGGTGCCCGGTGGATTTGATCTCCCCATCGACGGCCAGACCGGGCGTCATCAGCACGCCTGCCGCCGCGATGTCCCGGATCCCGGTGACCTTGTCGAGCTCGATTTCGATGCCGAGTTCCCGGGCCGCTGCCTCCACGTTCGCGGTGAGGGCCCGGCACTTCGGACAGCCGGTTCCGTAGATCTGCACTTTCTTCATGGGATCGCTTCCAGATGGATGAGTTGAATCACGCGATGGCTCCGTAGGCGAGCCCGCTCGCCGTGGCCGCCACGGCCACGAGCGCCACGTACGCCAGGGTCTTCTTCCAGCCGATGACGCTGCGCACGACGAGGATGCTGGGGAGCGAGAGCGCCGGGCCGGCGAGCAGCAGGGCAAGCGCAGGGCCGCTTCCCATGCCGTTTCCTATCAGGCCCTCCAGGATGGGCACTTCGGTCAGGGTGGCGAAGTACATCAGCGCGCCGGCCACGGAGGCGAACGCGTTGGCGGCGAGGGAATTGCCTCCTACCGCACTCGCGATCCAATCCGATGGGACGAGCCCCTCGTGGCCCGGCCTGCCGAGCGCGAGCCCGGCGACCAGCACTCCGATCAGCAGAAGTGGCAGAATCTGCTTCGCGAATCCCCAGGTGGCCGCAAACCAGGCGCCGATCTCCCCACGATCCCGGGCCGCCACCGTGCTCAGGGCCGCCGTTCCGACGAGGAAAGCGATGACGGGAGCGTCCGGCCACCGGAGCGCTGCCAGCGCGGTCACTCCGACGAGCCAGGCGAAGGCCATCAGGGAGAGGCCGAACCAGGACGTCAGCACGAGGCCGAGCCCGAATGCGAAGGCACCGGTCACCGCCCAGCGGGCGGCGTAGATCGCGGCCCAGATACCGGTCTCGGCCTGAGGACGGCCCCAGTTCGCGAATACCAGGATGCCGATCAGCGTCCCGAACAGGAGGGCGTGCTGCCACAGCGGGCGGGAGTCACCGTCCTCCGGCGCTTCGATCCAGGCGTCCGCCCGCTGTCGCTCCTCGCGGCGGAAGATGAAGTGCATCGCGAGGCCCACGAGGACGGCGAACGCCACCGCGCCGATCGCCCGGGCCACGCCGAGCTCGACTCCGAGCACGCGCGCCGTCAGGATCACCGCCAGCACGTTGATCGCCGGTCCGGAGTAGAGGAACGCCGTGGCCGGACCGAGTCCTGCGCCCGCCTGATAGATGCCCGCGAACAGCGGAAGAACGGTGCACGAGCAAACGGCGAGGAGGGACCCGGATACCGACGCCACGCCGTAGGCCCTGGGCTTCGAGGCCCGGGGGCCGAGGTGCTTGAGGACCGCGCCCCGGTTCACGAACACCGCCACGGCGCCCGCGATGTAGAACGCCGGCACCAGACACAGGAGCACGTGCTCGCGGGCGTACCACTTCGTCAGCTCCAGTGACTCGACCAGCGCCGCGTCGAACCGGGCCTGGCCGATCGGCAGGTAGTAGGCGAGGAGGAACACCGAGAGAATGAGCGCGAGCGGCTTCCATTCGCGGGTCCAGTCCACGGCTCCCGGCACCGCGCTTCGATCCCGTCCGCGCCATGCCTCGAAGCGACGCCCGATCGAACCGGCGAGCGACCGGAATCTCCCGGAGCGGTGGGGCAGGGAGGCCCCGTCCGTCGTGCGCATCACTCTATCTCCTGGAGCGCCCCGCTCGAGGCGTCCCTGTCATGCCGGGCAGCCAGCCCCGCGACTCAGCTCGAGAACACGATCTCCAGCCGGCGGCGTATCTCGTCCCGAACACGTCGGAACGAGTCCAGTACGTGCTCCTCCGAACCGGTTGCGGCAGCCGGATCAGGAAGCGCCCAATGCACCCGCCAGGCGTCACCCAGCCACACCGGGCAATTTTCCTCTGCGCACAGGGTGATCACGCAGTCCACGTCCTTGTCGATGAACTCGTCGAGGCTCCGCGACCGGTGGCCGGTGGCATCGATTCCGACTTCGGCGAGCACCTCCACCGCCTGCGGCCTCACGCGCGATGGCTCCGAGCCTGCCGACGACACGCGGACGCCGCGCGGCGCCAGGGCCCGTCCGACACCTTCCGCCATCTGGCTGCGGGCGCTGTTGGCCACGCAGAGGAAGAGCACGTGCTTCGGGGCGAGGGCACGCAGAAGCCGCGCCTCGATCAGCCACGTCGGGGGCACCCCCGACCCGTCCTCGTAGAGGCGGCAGGCGCAGCTCGGCGGGCCGATCGCGGCACCCTCGAGATCCACGCCGTCCACGAGGACGGTCGGAGAGCCGGGGAACTCGAGGGCCACCGCCATGTCGGCGTCCTGCACCGTCGTCACCCGCACATCGAACCCCGGGGCGAGACGGGAGGCGACCTCGCGAACTCGCGCGATCGCGTCATCGACGTGCGGGCAGCCGGGCGTGACCAGGACTTCGATCGATGGACTCACGGCGCTCCCCCACGCGGCTGCACTCCGGCCGGGACGGCGCAGTTGCTCACTCCGGCGATCCCCGCGTCGGCTTCGGGGAAGTACTTCTTCCGCCACGCGAGAGCGACGTTCACGAGGCCGATGAGGACCGGCACCTCCACCAGCGGCCCGATCACGGCGGCGAACGCCGCTCCGTGCGCGATCCCGAAGGTCGCCACGGCCACGGCGATGGCGAGCTCGAAGTTGTTGGAGGCGGCGGTGAACGAGAGCGTGGCAGTCTGCGGATAGTCGGCCCCGACCCGACGGCTCATGAAGAAGGTGATCGTGAACATGGTCACGAAGTAGATCAGCAGAGGAACGGCGACCCGCACCACACCCAACGGCTGGCCGATGATCGCCCGGCCCTGGATCGAGAACATCACCACGATCGTGAACAGGAGCGCGACGAGCGTGATCGGACTGATCTTCGGCACGAACCGCTCGTGGTACCACGTCTTGTCCTTGAGGCGCACGAGGACCGCGCGCGTGAGGAAACCCGCGATGAAGGGAATGCCGAGGTAGATGAATACGCTCCTGGCGATCTCGCCCATCGTGATGTGCACCACGGCCCCTTCCAGCCCGAGCCATCGAGGCAGCACGGTGATGAACACGTACGCGTACAGGCTGAAGAACAGGACCTGGAAGATCGAGTTGAACGCCACCAGTCCGGCTGCGTACTCGGGATCGCCTTCCGCCAGGTCGTTCCACACGATCACCATGGCGATGCAGCGGGCGAGTCCGATCAGGATCACGCCGACCATGAGCTCCGGGTAGCCCCGCAGGAAGAGGATCGCGAGTCCGAACATGAGCACCGGCCCGATGATCCAGTTCTGCACCAGCGACAGCCCGAGGATCCTGCCGTTCCGAAAGACGTCGCCGAGCTCCTCGTACCGGACCTTGGCCAGCGGCGGGTACATCATGAGGATCAGCCCGACGGCGATCGGAAGCGAAGTGGTGCCGACCTGCGTC
>Ga0210121_1000304_pt1 | contig 14726 bp, 16 predicted proteins | sample Joice_ThreeSqB_D_FD_184873 | JGI IMG/M metagenome (GOLD analysis project Ga0210121, IMG submission 184873) | Wetland microbial communities from San Francisco Bay, California, USA, that impact long-term carbon sequestration - Joice_ThreeSqB_D1... | ecosystem: Environmental > Aquatic > Marine >... | reverse complement strand
TCGGTCGGGCTCGCGTGGATGATCGCCACCAGATCGCGATTCTCGCCCGGAAGCTCAAGCAGACCACCTGACGCGCGATGAACATGCGAGGCTCCGATGCCCTGCCGACCCTGGCCGAGATCGCGATCGGACTGGCCGACTTTTCGGGGATCGTCGCGGCGTTCAGCGGAACGCTCAGCTTTGCCGGCTGCGGTAACGCGGACGAATGATCGCGCGCCGGTCAGCGGCTCCAGTAGAGCCGGGCCGCCACCGGGAAGGAAAGGACAGGGTTGCTCAGGTGGTCGGCATCGGGCGTCACGTCCATCCGCCACGTGAGCTGTTCAGGGGCGTAGGATTCGAGAGTCCGGCGGACGGCCTCGAACCCGTCGAGCATCCGGTTGCCCTCGTCCGAACCGAGACTGGCGTAAAGGAATGTCCCGTCCAGACCTGACCGCTGCAGGGCCTCTTGCAGCAGAGGCACTACGGCCTCGTCACCCACCCAAACGGAGGGGCTGAATGCGAAATACGCGCCGAACAGAGATGGACGCTCGGCGAAAGCGTACAGAGCGAACAGCCCCCCCAGGGAGTGTCCCACCAGTACGCGCACCGAATCCGTTCGGAACGCCTCCGCGACAGCGGGGATCGCCTCGTCCGCGAGGAACCGGAGGAATCGGTCCCCCTGTCCGCCGACCGACGTCATCACGTTCGGCGGAGGCGTGAGGTCTGTGGTCCGTCCGGCGCCGCTGTCAGGCACCTCCACCACGATCGCGGGCTCCGCGACGCCGATCCGGGAGAGGACCTGCATCGTGGTGAACACCTGGCTGCCCTGGGCCGGACCGTCCAGCACCCAGACGACCGGGAAACGACGATCCGGTTGGGGCGCGTATTCGACAGGGAGCCGGATCCGCAGCGTAACCGTCTCGCCCAGCTGGGTCGAGTGAACGACGAGCTCCGCCCCGGCCGTGTCGTCTACCGGCCCGTTGTAGGCGGTCTTCACCAGCGCGATCGCCGCTCCGGCACCCACCACGCCGCCTGCGCCCGCGGCCACCGCGAGCCCGGCCAGGACCAGGAGGCCGGCCTTCACTCTTGTCATGATCGTATTCCCGGCGAGTTTTGAGTTGGCCGGACGGTCCGGATGGTAGGCGATCGGGAGACATGCAACAAGCGAGGAGGTGAGAGTGATCAGCAGCCTCACAGCCCTGTTCATCATATTCGCCGCCGTCATCGGCAGCACGATGATGATGGGCGTGTTCGCCTACTTCCTGCATCGGATACGCCAGATCGAGGCAGGCACCACTGCCGAAGGAGGCTCGCCCGGGCTGGCGCGCGAGGTGAGCGAGCTGCGCGAAGAGCTGGCCGCCGTCGAGGAGGCGTTCTCCGCCCTCTCCGAGCGCCTCGACTTCACCGAGCGGCTGCTGATGAAGGGCGACGAGACGGACCCGTCGGATGATTCCGAGTGACGGGCCTCCCTAGTTCGGCGGCCCTTCGCCGCTCCGGATCCTCGAGATCATCTCCTCCGCGTTCGCGTTGTTCGAGTTGATCTCCAGGGATCGCTCGTAGGAGCGGATCGCTTCCTCGTCGTTGCCGAGGATCATGTGAGCCTCACCGAGACTGTCCCAGGTATTCCAGCCGTCCGGAAACACCCGGGTATTCAGCTCGAATACCTGCAGAGCCTCGGACGCCATCTCGGCCCGGAGCAAGTCGTAACCCGCGGCATTCACTTCGGTCTCGACCGCGACAGGGTCACTTCGTTCGGCCAGCGATCGCAAGCTCCCCTCGGCCTCATCCGTTCTGCCCTCGAGGAGGTCAACGACGCTCCTTCCGACGGCGACCTCGACCCGATCGTCGCCCTCGAGGGTCGCCAGGAGCTGCGCGGCGCGCTCGCCCCGGTCCTCAGACGCGGCTGCGATCGCCGCCGTGACGATCGATCGCGCATCGGCGATTCCGGCGAAGGCGCCGGCTGCATCCCGGATCGGGAAGTAACGCTCGAAGCTGTCCTCTTCGTGCAGAGAGCCGTCGTCCTGCAGGTACAGCGCGAAAGTCCCGGCCTCAGGAGAATAAACCTCGAGGTGCCCATCCCCGGCGGAGATCCGCACGCTCGTACGGGCCGGCAGGCCGAGCGGCGGCGCTGGGAAGTCCCACTCCCCCAAGAACCCGGCCAGGCGGTCGTCGGGAACTCGAGTGATCAGCGGATCCGACGGGGTCTCCAGCGGTGCGAGCCGCGCGTCGGCGGCCGGGCTGCCCGTGCGGGCATCCAGGACCTGTGCCATGAGGTCGGCGAGCGCCCGGGATGGCGTTTCTTCTCCCAGGTAGGTGTTGGCCCGATTCACGATCACCATGTCCAGCTTCGGGATCACCGCGATCATCTGATTGCCGACACCGAGCGCCGCATAGACCCCGTAAGGTTCGAAGCGCGGGTCGAGAAATACCCACCACAGCAGGCCGTAGCCCATGACGCTGGTGTCGATCGAGTAGAGAGCCGAGCTGCGCTGGACCCAGTGCCGGGACAGGATGCGCTCGCCGTTCCACGCACCGTCGCGAGCGAAGAGCAATCCGAACCGCGCGGCGTCTCGGGCCGACATCCGGAACGGGTAGGCCGGGTACTGCGACTTGTCCCTCTCGTAGTGGTAGTAGCCATCCGAAACGCGCCAGTCCTCCATCTGAAGCGGCCGGCCGAAGTACCGGTCGAAGGCTTCGAACACCCGGTCCCCCGTCTCCTGCTCGAGAATCGTGGCCAGGGTGTTGAAGTCCCAGTTGTTGTAGGCGAAGTAGCGGCCCGGGCCCTCGCTGCCGCGAGGCCGCGAGTCCGTGCGACCCGCGTACGCGGCGGGATGGAACACTCCGGACCGCGCCTTCAGGAGATCGAGGATGCGGGCCTGCTTCTCGGTATCCAGGAGAGGATCCGGCTCGTCATCGATGCCGAGATCCGCCAGCGTCTTGTTGAGCTCGATCTCCCCGCGGTCCCAGTAGATGCCGTACAGGGCGGAGAGGAAGCTCTTCCTCACCGAATGGCACATGAAGCGCCGTTCCACGTCGCCCCAGGCCGCGACGACCGCGCCATCGACGATCACCATGAAGGCAGACGAAGGAAGCTCCTTCCACGTAGACTGCGCCGCTGCCAGTTTGGCGCTGTCGAAGCCGGCCTGAGAAACGTCCGCGTAGCGCATCCAGTGGTCGCCGGGGTAACGATCGGCAGCATCCTGTCCAACGCTCGCTGCGGGGAGGGCTAGAACGAGGCCCAGCGTCAGGCGGACGGCGACCGCCCTGTGCGGCGCAAAAGGCTGGAAGGACATAGCTTGGTTCCCGTGTCTGGGTTCAGAATCAGCTTCGTGGCCCCGGCGGTCGCCTCGCGCCCCGTTTCAGGGCTCGAGACAGGGGACAACTGTCGGGTTTCCCGTCCGGAGCGCAACCCGTGGTCTCGCGTGCCCGAGCGGCGGTCGTCACGCGTTGGACAGGAGGAGCGGGCGAACGGTTGCGAGCGACGGACCACAAACGGGGGCCACCGATGACCTCACCCGATACGAAGCTCGGCTTCCAGGCCACCTGGTCGATGGCCGTGGGCGGGATGGTCGGGGGCGGCATCTTCTCGACGCTCGGCGTGGTGATCGGAATCTCGGGACGCCTGGCCTGGTTCAGCTTCGTGGCCGCCGGATCGATCGCGCTGCTGGCCGGCTACAGCTACACACGCCTGGCCAAACGGTACGGCGAAGGCGGTGGAGCCTTCACCTTTCTGCGGGAGATCCACCACGAGGGGTTCGCCGGGAGCCTCGCGTGGGTCCTGATCTTCGGCTACGTCCTCACCAACTCGGTGTACGCGTTCACGTTCGGGGAGTATCTGAACCACGTCCTTCCTCTCGGGCCGGCGGGCGCCCGTGTCGCGGCCGTGGCGATCCTGCTCGTCTTCCTCGGAGTGAACCTGCTCGGCACGGGTGAGGCCGGCGGCGTCGAGATCTTCCTGGTCTGGTTCAAGCTGGCGGTGCTGCTCGGCCTGGCCGCCTTCGGCCTGTCCCGCTGGGATCCGCCGCTCCTGTCGCGCGGCGTGCCCGACGCAGGGATCGGGACAGCCATGATCGGAGCAGCCTCCGTGTTCATGGCCTACGAGGGCTTCCAGCTCCTGACGTACGACTACGATGACATACGGAATCCCGACCGGACGCTTCCGCGGGCGATCCTCTCGGCCATCGTGGTCGTGATCGCGGTGTACGCCGCCGTGGCGCTCGGGACGGCCATGCTGATCGGTGCGGACACGGTGGTGGAGTACCAGGAGGTGGCCCTTTCGATCGCGGGGCAGGAGGTCCTGGGCTCGGTCGGGGTGGCGATCGTCACCGTGGCGGCGGCCTTCTCGACCGGATCGGCGATCAACGCCACCCTGTTCGCCACGGCGCGCCTGTCGGAGGAAGTGGCGAGCGCGGGAGAGCTGCCGGCGGGACTCGAGCACCGCAACCGGAGACGGGTACCGGATCGGGCGCTCGTCTCCCTGGCCCTCCTGGCGGCGCTGTTCGCAGCCGTCGGTTCCCTGTCGTCCCTGGTCGAATCGGCCAGCCTCGCATTCCTCTTCACGTTCGCGGTGGTTTCGGCAATCGCGTTCACGCAGCGTGCCGGGTCCAGGCTCCTCACGGCGGCCGGCGCTCTCGGCGCCGGCGCGGCCACGTTCGCGGTGGTCGTCCGCCTCGCCCGGGGCGCTCCCCTGGCTCTTGGCCTGTTCACGCTCATCGTTCTGGTCGCGGTCTTCGGTCGGCCCGTACTGTTGCGTCGACTGGCGGGGCGCGACGCGGCGAATAGGGACTGACAGCAGCTACGGAGGGGAACTTGGAAGATCGAGTCGTGGTGATCACGGGTGCGAGTGGAGGAATCGGCGCGGCCACCGCCGAGCTCGTGTCGAAGCGAGGTATGTCCGTCGTCCTGGTAGCGCGAAGAAAGGACGCCCTCGATGCGGTCGCGTCACGCTGCGGAGAGAACGCCCTGACCGTAGTCGCCGACGTGTCGCAACGGGAGAACGTCCGCCGGGTGGTGAGCGCCGCGCTCGAGCGATTCGGACGCATCGACGTGTGGATCAACAACGTCGGACGGGGGATCTCGCTGAAGCCCTCCGAGCTCACGGAGGAGGACGTGGATGAAGTCATGCGGCTCAACGTGATGCCGGCCCTGTACGGTATGCAGGAGGTGCTGCCACACTTCGAGTCGCGCGGGACAGGGCACGTGATCAACATTTCGTCACTCCTTGGACGCGTGCCGTTCGCCGTCATTCGATCCGCGTACTGTGGCGCGAAGCACTTTCTGAACGCGTTGACCGCCACCTTCCGCGAGGAGGTGCAGGCCTCACACCCCGGCATTCAGTTCTCGCTCGTTTCGCCCGGTGTCGTGCGGACGGACTTCGGCCTCAACGCGCTGCACGGCGGTCCGGACTCGCGCCAGCTGCCGGATTCGCAGAGCGCAGAGGAGGTGGCGGAAGTGATCGCGGGCGTGATCGAGTCGCGGCAACCGGACGTCTACACCCGCACGGGGGTCCAGAGTCGCATCGCCGGTTACTACGCGTCGCTCGGAGCCGATCCGCAGACCTGACGGAGCCACCACACACGACGGTGCCTTTTTCGCCAACCGGGAGATTGCTGATGGAGAAGCCGAATCCGGGCCGCTGGTTCCCGCATTTCGTGATCGCCGTAGTCGCCTTCGCACTCGGCACGGCCGCGGGTCGCCAGGAAACGGCTGGCGCGACGCGTGCCTTCGCGCGGGATCCGGCTCCCGATCGGGTCACCGGTATCGGAGGGCTGTTCTTCAGGAGCGCCGATCCGGAGACGACCCTCGACTGGTACCGACGCCACCTCGGCATCGACGCCGCGGACTGGGGAGGCTTCGCGTTTCAGTGGCAGGAGAAGGACCGCCCTGGTGAGATCGGATATACCGTCTGGGCAGCGTTTCCCTCCAGCACCGAGTATTTCGCCCCCAGCAAGGAGTCGTTCATGGTCAACTTCAGGGTGGTCGACCTGACGACCCTGATCGCGGCGCTCGAGGACGAAGGGGTGGAGATCGTGGGTGAGATCGAGGAACATCCGAACGGGAAGTTCGCGTGGGTACTCGATCCGGAGGGCAGGAAGATCGAGCTGTGGGAGCCGGTTTCCGCCAGCGAGGATCCCTACCTGGAGTGATCCTCTGGCATTCTGCTTGATTCCCGCGACCCGATGGGACATGGTGGTCGGGTGACCCCGGGGCAACCGATTCGACAGTCGAGCGGACGAGGTGGGAGATCATGGAAGCCACGAACGAGCTGGCCCTGTTCGCGGAGCTCGGGGCGGCCTTTGCGGGCTTCATCGCCATCTTTCTGATATTCGCGCGTCGGGAAGGCCGGTTTTCGCCTGCCGACAGCCTCCGCATCGAGTCGATCATTCTTGCCAGTTTCAGCGCCGTGTTCTATTCCCTGATCCCGCTCGTGCTGGCCCGAGCGGGACTCACGGGTGGAAGCCTCTGGAGGGTGGCCAGCGCAGTGGCTCTGGCGAGCGGCTTCGTCCAGGGAGGCGTGGTGGCTCGCAAGCAGATCGCCCTGTCTTCCGAGGAACGGGCAGCCGTGGGCGCGGGACACAGCCTCATCACCTGGGGCCTGTTCGCTCTCGCCGCCGCCCTCTTCTCGTTGAACGCGTTCCGTCCTGCGGCCGCGGCCTGGCCTTATCTCGCATCCCTCGTCTGCATACTCGCGATCGCCGCCATGAACTTCGTCACGATCGCCTTTCAGCGATTGCTTTGAGAACCTGGAGCCGAGGGTCATTCGTATGGGGCGTACATCGCCATGCTCCTGGCGATGAAGGATCCGGAGTCCGTGAAGAAGCTCGTTCTCGCCGAGCCGCCCGCTCTGCCCCTGCTAGCCTGATTCTGGACCGGCTCCAGGAGTTGATTCCGGGCGCGGAGCGAGCGGAGATTGAGAAGGCGTCCCACATCATGCACGAAGACAACCCGGACGATTTCTATCGGAGCGCGATCGCGTTTCTCGATCCCCACGTGGATGGCCCTCGATGAGGAGTGGGGGCCGCCGGAGCACGCCCGACTGACAGGTATCTCATGTATCGCTACCATCACCTGGGCATACCTACTTCCGAGCGGCGCCCGGACGAACGATACCTCCCGGAATTCGGGGTCTTCGTGTCGGGCTACGAGACCAGTCCGTTCCGTATCGAATGGATGCGGTTCGAGGAAGGCAGTCCCGTGCCGGACCTGGTGCAGCGTCTGCCGCACGTGGCGTTCGAAGTCGACGACCTCGAGGCCTCCCTGGAGGGCAGAGAGGTGCTGATCGAGCCGAACAGTCCCTCGCCCGGCGTGCGGGTCGCCTTTATCGTCGAGGATGGAGCTCCGGTCGAGTTGATGCAGATCGATTCCGGCGACCGTCCCTGACGCAGGGCAAACTCCCCTCCCGGCGCCGCTGAGCCCGAATACCAACGTGGAGGCCCGTTCGATGAAGCGGAGAGCATGGACGACGGTGCGCACGGCCCTGGTCGCCGTCGCGTTGCCACTCTCGATCATGGCCTGCCAGCGGGCCCAGCGCGAGGACGGCGTCGACAGCGTCTCGTCCGATCCTTATCAGCCGTCTCCGTACGTGCAGGTCATTCATCCGGATTGGAGCCGGAACGCCACCCTGTACCAGTTGAACACGCGACAATTCACCGCGGAGGGCACGTTCCGCGCGGCGCAGGAGCAGCTGCCGAGGCTCAAGGACCTGGGGGCCGACATCATCTGGCTGATGCCGATCCACCCGATCGGCGAGCGAAACCGGAAGGGATCGCTCGGGAGCCCGTACTCGGTGAGGGACTACTATGGAGTGAACCCGGAGTTCGGTACGCTGGACGACTTGAAGGAATTCGTGGACGCGGCCCACGCCCTGGGCATGCACGTGATCCTCGACTGGGTCGCCAATCACACCGCCTGGGACAATCCGCTCGTCGAGGAACACCCGGAATGGTACGAACGGGACTGGAAGGGCGATCTCACGCCCACGCCCTGGTACGACTGGTCCGATATCATCGACCTGGATTACGGACAGCCGGGACTGCGCGAGTACATGACAGGGGCGATGAAGTACTGGGTCGCCGAAGTGGGCGTGGATGGGTACAGGTGCGATGTGGCCGGCTTCGTTCCCGTCGACTTCTGGGAGAACGTTCGCCGGGAGCTGGACGAGATCAAGCCGGTGTTCATGCTGGCGGAGTGGGAGTCCCGCGACCTGCACGCCAGGGCGTTCGACGCGACGTACGCATGGAGCTGGTACGAGGCGGTGCACCGGATCGCCACCGGCACGGCGGACGTGAACGCCCTGTTCCACTACTACTCCTGGGATGAGGGCGCGTATCCCGCGAACACCATGCGGATGACGTTCGTGAGCAACCACGACAAGAACTCCTGGGAGGGGACGCAGTTCGAACAGTTCGGCGACGCGCTCGCCCCCGTGATCGTCCTGTCCGTGGTGGGCGCTGGTATTCCCTTGATCTACAACGGCCAGGAAGCCGGAAACCCGAGACGGCTGGCCTTCTTCGAGCGGGACCCGATCGAGTGGCGCGAGCACCCGATCGGCGACCTGTACCGGAAGCTGTTCGCCCTCAAGCACGCGAACACGGCGCTGTGGAACGCCCGCTGGGGGGCGACCATGGTCAAGGTGCCCAACGACGCCGAGTCGGAGGTGCTGAGCTTCGTCCGGGAGAACGAGCGGGACAAGGTGTTCGCCGTAGTCAACCTCTCCGCCGAACCACGGGCCGTAACGCTTGCCGAAACCCTGTATTATGGTAGCTACACCGACTACTTCAGTGGGGTGTCCGTCGCGTTCGACGCCCCGGTGCGGCTGGATCTCGAGCCGTGGGCATACCGGATCTACGTTCACCAGGGGCCGACAGGCCCGGAGGATGGAACTTGACGAAGACCCTGCCGGGACTCGCGCTGTGGCTCGGCCTGGCGCTGGCCGCCGGGTGGATCGGGTCGCGGTTCATGCCGGGCGAATGGTACGCGTCCCTCGCCAAGCCGGCCTGGAATCCGCCGAACGCGGTCTTTGCTCCCGTGTGGACCGTCCTGTACTTGTTCATGGGGGTCGCCGCCTGGCTGGTCTGGCGGAAGGCCGGCTTCTCGGGCGCGACCGTGCCACTGGCCCTGTTCCTCCTCCAGCTGGTCCTCAATTCCCTCTGGAGTTACCTGTTCTTCGGACTCCAGCAGCCGATGCTGGCGTTCTTCGAGATTGTCGTCCTGTGGATCGCGATTCTCGCCACGACCCTGGGCTTCTGGAAGGTGACGCCCGCGGCTGGCGTGCTCCTCGTGCCGTATTTGTGCTGGGTCGCGTTTGCCGCCGCCCTCAACCTGCAGCTCTGGCGGTTGAATGCGTGAAGCCCGGGCCGGGACTGGAGGAAGTCCACGGTCGCTCCCGAAGCCGTGGGGGTATCGGATCTTCGCGGGCCAACCCGCTGGCGGATGGACAGAGACGGCGCCAACGCGCTGGAGAGGAGGTCGAACATGAACATGCCGAAACCCGCGGGGGGCCACCGCCGGCTCGAATCGCTGGCCGGGACGTGGGTGGGGGAAGAGAGAATGTACCCTTCGGCCTGGGATCCGGTGGGTGGAGCGGCGACCGGAAGGACCACGAGCCGGATGGCCGTCGGCGGCTTCGCGCTCGTCACGGACTACGAGCAGGAACGCGACGGAGCGGTGACCTTCTCGGGTCACGGGGTCTACACGTTCGACCCGCGGAACGACGAGTATTCGCTGTTCTGGTTCGATTCGATGGGCTCTCCACCGGAGGTCTTCACGGGCGGATTCGACAACGATGTGCTGACTCTCAGCCACGCCGGTCCGCCCATGCACGTGCGCCTGACCTGGGACCTGTCGAACCCGGGACGCATGGAGTCCAGTATGGAAATGTCGGACGACGGCGTGGCGTGGAAGAAGCTCTTCGACGCGGTCTACGAGCGAGCGTGACTTAGGAGGTAGAAGGTCGCGACGCCGGCCCGCGGATCGATGGAGGGATCGTTGCTTCGCCGACTCCGAGCCGTTCTCAGCATCGCATTCCTGTGGATCATCGCGTGGCTTCCAATAGGCCTCGCGCTGGCCGTATATGCCTCCTCGCGCCAACCGCAGCCGTCGGACGTGCTTCACCGACCCGTTTCCGTACCGTCGTTCGTCGCCGCCTGGACTGTGTGGGGAGGGCTGAGCGGAGCCGTGTTCGCCCTCGTGCTGGGGGCTGCGGAGCGAAGGACGACGATCGATCGCCTGTCGTCTCGGCGCACCGCCGTGTGGGGCGCCGTGGGGGCCATGACGCTCCCCCTGATCCTGGTGCTGATCGATCTCGCGAGCACGCCGATCGGCCTCAGGGGATACACCTGGAGGCTGCCGACGCTCGTGCTCTCCGTGAGCGCTGCCATGGGTGCCTGCTGCGCCTCGGCGACCCTGGCGCTGGCTCGAGGGAAGGGCAGCTGATTCGGGGTTCGCGTTTCCAATGGCTCGCTGACTTCGTCCCGACTAGATTCATCGAAGTTCCTTCTCCGGAACTGGAAACGAAACAGGTCAGTGGCATCAACCCGCTTCAAGGGCCGTTCATACGCAGTCGCCGCGATCGCGCTGGCGACCCTGGCCACGGCCGGATGCGCCAAGTATCAGCCAAGACCGATCTCTCCAGAGCAGAGCCTCGAGGACTTCGAGGCACGCCGGCTCGACGCGCCGGAGCTGGGTGAATTCCTCGAAGCCCACCAGGTCGCGGCTCAGTGGCCGCCGGTCCGCTGGGACCTGCACTCGCTGACGCTCGCGGCCCTGTTCTACAACCCCGATCTGGATGTGGCCCGCGCGCAGTGGGCCGTAGCGAGCGGTGGGGTGATCGCCGCGGGCGGTCGCGCGAATCCACTCGTGATCGCCGGGACTGCCTACAACAGCACGACCGACGCGGCGCTGATCTCGCCCTGGTTCCCTTCCGTCGTGCTCGAGCTGCCCCTGGATATCGCCAACAAGCGCGGGATTCGAATCAACCAGGCGGAGCAGCTGTCGGAGGCGGCGCGATTGAACATCCTCACCGCCGCGTGGAAGGTGCGCGAGCCCGGGCTCGAGGAGCACAAGTACTACGTTCGCGGCGTGGGGCTCGTTCTCGAGGACGAGGGTCGGACCCGGGTCGAGCTCATCGAGGTGACCACGGACGCACAAGGTGAATGAATAGCGATCGGGCGGGGCTGGCCGGGTGAGCGCGCCACGTCTGCGCCGCATTGCGCCCCTGTCGAGCATCGCCCTTCTGGCGGGCTCGCTGTGGCTCCTGCATGGCGAGCTCGCCGCACACCACCCGCGTGACATCCTGCAGTCGATCCGCATGCTTTCCCCTGGTGTCATGCTCGGGTCTGTCTGTCTCACCGCAGCGAGTTACGCGTTTCTATCGGTGTATGACGGTCTCGGCCTGCGATACGTGGGGCACCGGCTCGGAGTGCGCCGCACCATGTTCGCCGGGTTCCTGGCATACGCGTTCAGCCAGACGCTCGGATTCGCGCTGCTCACCGGCGGATCCCTCCGCTATCGCCTGTATTCGGCCTGGGGCCTTTCGGCAGCCGAGATCGCGCAGGTGATCGCGGTGGCGGCCACGGCCTTCTGGCTGGGCGTCACCGCCACGAGCGGTGTAGCGCTGGTGGCCTCGCCAGAGTCTGTCCTCGGTACTCTCGGGTTCGGGCCTCCCTTGGCCCGGACTGCCGGCGTCGCGCTGCTGATGGTGCCCGCCGGCTATCTGGCGTTCGGCGCCTTCAGACGCCGCACGATCACGATCCGCGGGTGGGAGCTCCGTCCCGTAGGCCTTCGCCTCGCGGCGGGGCAGCTCGCGGCGGGTTGCATCGACTGGATAGTCGCTGCGGCCGTTGCCTACGTTCTCTTCCACCCTGTCGTCACGATCTCTTTCCTGCCGTTTCTCGGCGTGTTCGTGCTGGCTCAGGTAGCAGGGCTCGTGAGTCACGTTCCGGGTGGTGTGGGCGTGTTCGAGACCGTCATCGTCTTGCTGCTCCGCGGTCAGGCGCCACCGACTGCGATCGTCGCGTCCCTGCTCGCCTACCGGCTCGTCTACTACGTCCTTCCATTCTCGGCCGCGGTAGCAGCGCTGGCCGCGTATGAGCTCAAGGTCCGGCGCGCGGTCGCGCTGGTGGCGCGCGTCGCCGGCAGCTGGCTCCCCGCGATGGCGCCGCGTGCGCTCGCGGCCGTCACATTCGCCGCCGGCGCGGTTCTGGTCTTTTCCGGAGCCCTGCCCGCCCAGAGCAGTCGGCTGTCCTTTCTGGACGACCTCGTTCCGCTGTCCGTCATAGAGGTATCGCATTTCGTGGGAAGCGTGGTCGGGGTAGGCCTCCTGCTCCTCGCCTGGGGGCTCGCGCACCGGCTCGATGCCGCTTTTCACGCCGCGGTGGTGCTGCTGGCGACCGGGATCGCCGTGTCGCTCCTCAAAGGCATCGATTATGAAGAGGCGGTCGTCAGCGGGTTGGTGCTCGCGGCCCTCATCTCGGCACGGCCGCATTTCGGACGTCGCGCTTCGTTACTTCACGAACCGCTCTCGGCGCCCTGGGTAGCCGCGATCGGAACGGTGCTCGTCGCGGCTCTGTGGCTGGGGCTTTTCACCTACCGACACGTTCCGTATCGAGGTGAAATGTGGTGGCAGGTGGCGGCGGACGCTGATGCGCCTCGCTTCCTCCGTGCGAGCGTGGGGGCTTTCGTCGCGGCCGGCGTGTTCGGATTGGCCCGGTTGATGCGCCCGGCACTTCCCCTCCATCCGGGGCCGAGCGAGGCCGACCTCGATGCTGTCGAGGCGCTCGTCGCGGCCTCCCCTCGTACCTACGCGTACCTGGCCCTCCTCGGAGACAAGGCACTCCTGCTCGACGAGTCCAGGTCGGCGTTTCTGATGTACGGCGTATCAGGACGGAGCTGGATCTCCATGGGCGATCCGGTCGGCGCCACCGAGGCCGCCGAGGACCTGGTCTGGCGGTTTCGGGAGATGGTCGACAGACACGGCGGTCTGGCCGTGTTCTACCAGGTTTCTCCGGAAATGCTGCCCGTGGTTTTGGATCTCGGATTGCGACCGCTGAAGGTGGGGGAAGAGGCAAGAGTCCCGCTGGCCGAATTCTCTCTGGACGGGGGCTCGAGGAGATCGCTGCGGCGGGTGAAGCGTCAGGTCGAGAAGGACGGGGGAACGTTCGAGCTATTGTCGCCCGCCGAGACAACCGCGGCGATGGATGAACTGCAGTCCATCTCGGATGCGTGGCTCGAAGAGAGACAGACGCGGGAAAAGGGCTTCTCGCTCGGCCGCTTCGACCCGCGGTACCTATCCCGGTTTCCCGCTGGAATCGTGCGCGTGGGCGGACGCATCGTCGCGTTCGCGAACGTATGGACCAGCGGCGGCAAGGCAGAGCTGTCCGTCGATCTCATGCGGTACAGTTCGGACGCGCCGGACGGGGCCATGGAATACCTGTTCATCGAGCTGATGTTGTGGGGGGCACAACAGGGATACGAGTGGTTCAACCTGGGCATGGCGCCCCTGTCCGGCATGGAGGCGCACGCGCTCGGCCCCCTCTGGAACCGGGTCAACGCTCTCGTGTTCCGGCACGCTGAGCACTTCTACAATTTCCAGGGACTCCGACAGTACAAGGAGAAGTTCGATCCGGTGTGGGGCCCCAGGTATCTGGCGGCACCGGGTGGTCTCGCGCTCCCTCGGGTGCTCACCGACCTCGGAGCGCTCATCTCGGGCGGCTTGACCGGGATGGTGACGAAGTGACAGATCCGAAGCGGCAAGGTGAACGACCGCAGATGCGCGATGCCCGTGCCCCGGTCATCATCATCTCCATGCTACTGGCAGCCGCGCCGGCCTCCGCGCAGGACAAGCCTGAGCCCGGCGGGTTCTGGGCGAGCATGCAGGTCGGCTACGGGCGGCTCGACAGGTTCTCGGATCAGGAATCGCACGACGAGCAAGACGCCTTCGCTCTGTCGTTCATGCTGGGCGGCACTCTGAATCGCCACCTGCGCCTTGGTGCGCAGGTCAACGGATGGCTGCTCGAGGCGTATGACTTCAGCGACCCGGCCAGGGGAGAGAGCCTGAGCCAGATCTTCATTATCGCAGATGTCTATCCATGGTCCAGTGCGGGAGCTTTCGTAAGGGCCGGGCTGGGGCGAGCCATCTACTCCAACCGCGATCCCAATGAGTGGGAAAGCAGCGGCTGGGGACAGACGGTCGCGGTGGGCTACGAACAGCGAGTTGGTGGGAGATTCTCGCTGACGCCGATCCTGAGTTACGGCCAGGGAAGTCTTGGTGACGTCGTGAACGCGGCGGTGACAATTCAAAACCGCCGCTATCATGTCTTCGACCTCGGGATCGCGGTCACGTACAACTAGCCGTCGTTCTGACGAGCGGTCGACCCTCAGGTATCAGCGGAGGATTACGCCCCGATGACAATCCCGGACACTTCGTTGATTACCTGCGCCATTTGTGGCAGAGCATTCCCTTCACACAGCGCCGTGTCGGGGGAGCTGGTGCGACTGGAAGTCGCAAGCGTGATCCGGAAGGCGCACCCGGAGTGGTCCTCGGACAAATTCATATGCAGGGAGGACCTGAACGACTTTCGCGGCAAGTACGTTCACTCATTGCTGGAATCTGAAAAGGGCGAACTTTCCACGCTCGAGCACGACGTCGTGCGCAGCCTTCAGGAACACGAACTCCTGTCATCGAACATCGAGGCCGAGTTCGAGCAGAAGTGGTCGTTTGGCGAACGATTGGCGGACAGAATCGCCAC
>Ga0210121_1000297_pt1 | contig 14935 bp, 7 predicted proteins | sample Joice_ThreeSqB_D_FD_184873 | JGI IMG/M metagenome (GOLD analysis project Ga0210121, IMG submission 184873) | Wetland microbial communities from San Francisco Bay, California, USA, that impact long-term carbon sequestration - Joice_ThreeSqB_D1... | ecosystem: Environmental > Aquatic > Marine >... | reverse complement strand
GAGATAAATATTGAACAAGAAAAGTAACAAGTGTATAGTCATGTTCATTTAGTTTTGCTAAATGCGCACTTCAGCAATGAAATAAATTCATTGCCGCGCTCACGTCCAATACAAAGAATAAGAAGTAATAGGTTAATGGCACATTATAGCGTACATGTATCGGAGGTACAAAGAGGTAAGGGACAAAATGCTGTTGCTTCCGCTGCTTATAATGCCCGCGATAAACTGGAGCTAGCCGTAGTAGATAAGAAGACGGGAGTTACTACTACATTGACGTTTGATTATTCGGTAAAACCTGGACTTGTATATAGTAAAATATATGCGCCTGATGATGCACCTCTGTGGGTATATGATCGAGAGGTTTTATGGAATAAAGCGGAAGACGCAGAACGCCGCAGGAATTCCCAAACTGCCCGCAAAATCATGGTAGCATTACCTAATGAACTGAACCTTGAACAACAGATAGCATTAGTTGAGGAAATTGTCGAAGAATTAGTTGGAATGGGAATGATAGTGGACGCTAATATTCACCATGATAAGGAAGGTAATCCGCATGTCCATTTAATGGCAACGACAAGGGAACTCGCAGAAAATCGCTACGGCGAAATAGGATTTAAATTGACCAAGAATCGGGACTGGTCACGGCGGGCTTTTATTAACTGGACGAGAATGCGAATAGCAGAGATTACAAACGAGCATTTAGCGCAGCATGGGTTTAATGAGAGGGTATCCCATTTATCATATAAGGACCTTGGAATTGATCTAATACCGGGGGTACATGAAGGCCCGGCGCGGAGTATTAAAAATGCCGAATTAAGTGAAATAAACCGCCAGATTGCGTTAGAGAATGCGCAAAAGATAGAAGAAAACCCGAGTATTATTCTAGACAAACTTGCAGTTAATAAGCCTGTATTTACCAAGGAAGAAATAGCCAGGGAGCTTGAAAAGGCTTTATCGGCCGCTATAGATTTAAGCGGACTTACAGGTGCTGATATAGAGGCTTTCAATAGTGAAAATACGCAACGTTATCAGCTACTGCTGGATAAGATCATGGTCTCTTCGGAATTATCGCTCGTTACTGATAAGGATTTAAAGGATAGAACATTATATACTACAACAAAACGCCTTGAGCTTGAAGAGCATTTCATAAGTGGAGTAGAGGAGTTACATAACAGACATAACCATAGTTTGGGGTTAGTTGATAGTGATCTGGATAAATTATCTTTTAAAGAAAAAATAGTAGAAAAAGTAAGAGATGTAGCTGTTGCTTTTACTGGGGAGCTCGAAGAAAGAACCGGATTAAAATTCAAACTCATAGATAAGAAACCGCCCTTGTCAGAAGAGCAGAGAAGAGCGGTACTGAATATTCTAAACGGCTCTGATATCAGCGCCTTACAAGGAATACCGGGATCAGGGAAGACCACGGCCATGAGAGAAATCGTGCGTCAGTATGAGAAGGCGGGGTTTACCGTTATCGGAGTAACGGCTAGCAGTAGCGCGGCCTTAGTGCTTGAAAAAGAAACGGGAATTAAGTGCCGGAATGCAAGTTTATGGCGTAAATCATGGCTTGCGGCAAGCGGAGGTGAATTTGAGCTAGCGCTTAGAGCCGATTATTACAAAGAAGAAAAGTACCGGGAAAATAAGCCCGTACTAACTAATAAGCACGTCATGATTGTGGACGAGGCAAGTATGATGGAGCTGGGCAACATGGATTATTTTACATCCGAGGCTTTAAAAGCGGGAGCAAAAATAATTCATGTTGGAGATAATAATCAATTATCGGCCGTAGGTTACGCCGGAGCTTTTAAAAAAGTAATACAGGTAGCCGGGTCCGAGAATCTGGAAGAATCACGCCGGCAGATGAATCCGCTACACCGGGAAGCTACGAAGTTACTGAGTCGGTACAAGATACGAGAGGCCCTGGATATATATAAGAAGGAAGGTAATATTGTCATTGATACTGATAAGTTGGAAAGCAGAGACAGGTTAATTAAAGATTATGTTAATGAATTCCTGAAGCAATCAGCTCACTTAAACAAGGATAATCTGGTTGCTATTCGAAATTCATTAATTTGTACTTATAGCAACGAAGAAGCGGCAAAACTAAATAGGGAAGTTCGGAGCTTGCTTAAGGAAGCAGGAATTATAAAGGGGAGAGAACATAAGCTACAGGTAGGAGGTAAATATCTTGAGCTAGCTCCCGGTGAGCAGATTGTATTTACAAGAAATTTCAATCGGCTTGGCAAATCCGCTATTTATAACGGAGAGGTCGGGACGATAATGAAAATATCCGAACCTGATGAACTAGGGCATGCAAAAATTGCTGTTACGGTTAACAAGGCAAACGGCAAACAAGAAGGAATTATTATTGACACGGTGAAGTATAGGCAAGGTAATCTGTTTGATTACGGTTATGCCGTTACTGCCCATAAATTACAAGGGTCTAGCGTTGATCAATTATTTGTATTGCATGATTCATGCGTAGGATATGAGGCATTTAACGTGATGATGACACGTCATCGATCAAGCGTGAAGTTATATGCAAATGAAAAAACATTAACGGATGCATTATATGAGGGCCTTGACCTTGATAGTGAAAAGGCAAGAACCCGTTATGAGCTAGAGGAAAAAGAAGCTGATTTGATGCATCTAGGATTTGTCAAAATCAGCAGCAAACGAATAAATAACAGTTTTGCTAAAGATTATGTAGGTATTGGTAATCCTGAAGAAGCAGGTTACTTAAAAGGCTATATTGACGCAAACAAGCGGGTAGTAGAGACAATACAGGCAATTAGTATATGGCAACAGAAGGAATTTAGGCAAAGCGGGGTAAAACCGGAATTCTGGGAACATGAATCGTGGGATAAATTCAATGAAGAGAGAAAAGTGCGCAATGAGTATGCGCGGGGTATTACAAAACGTTATGAAGAATTTGCCGATCTGATAACACAAACGGGGATGAATTATTCAACGATACTCAAGCAGGCGGAAAATCGGGAGGATAGTAAATATCAGATAAATAACATAAGTACGCAGCTGCATGTTGAATCGAAGAATTACACGGATCTAGTTAGCGGGATTCTAAAGAGTGACCCGGAATTAACACAGAAATCTTACAATAATCTGAAGCTTGAGATTGCAGAAAATTACGGCAGGATTCAGGAATGTTGTCTAGAACTCGGGGAATTAAAAGAGGACGAACAGGATTTAAGATCTGCGATTGATATTGAGGCAAATTATCGCAAGGTTTTAATGCCGGCATATTTGAGCAGGATTTATCGAGAGGAGCCTTCGGAAGTACTTGCAAGATACGAGGCAATAATAGAAGAAAACGGAGTAGAAAAAGCCGTAAGCATGATAGAGGCAAAACCGACGATACTCGGCAAACTAAGGGGACTCGGGATTGGCGGCTTTAGCCTGAGTACTGCTAGGGATCATGCGGAGTTGAATATAGAGCGATTAGGGAAAAGATTGGATGCATATAACCGGAGTAGTGAAATGGAGGAGAAGTTAAGTCTGGAGCTAGCGGATAAGAAGTTTAGAGAGAAGATAGGGTTACTAGAGCAGGAAATAGAACGATTAAAGCTACTACTTCCCTCACACTTAGATGAGCGTTTCATTGACAAGGTAGGAAATTTCCTGGCGGATAATGAAAATAGCCGTTTAAGCGAGGTGGTAGATTTTAAAATTTTGCGAGAATCCGAGGAGTTTGAAGCAGTATACATTAAAAATATTCAAGCCGAAGAAGAAACCGCAACAATAGAAGTAGCGGGTATAGCTGAGGATAAAAGTACACTTGAGCAAGTTAGCAAAACAAGGGAGAAACTTAAGCAGGTACAAGCCGAAAATGCCGTTGTTACAAATACAGGTAAAAGCGCAGGTGTTGAATTATCCGTTCCTGACCTGTTAGAGACGGATAAGGAATTAAAGTATACGGAACCCCTAAGTGTAGAAGAAAAGAAGGCGACGGTAACACGGGAAGAAAAAACGAGAGGGTTGGATGAAGCAAAAAGATTGGAGGTCGACCTCGATCCGACTACCAGTAATAATAATAAGCGTGATAAAAAACAAGCCGCAACTAGGGAAGCAAGGCTTGATTTTGAGGAAGTAAAGAGAGCAATTAATCCTGGTTTAATAGAAAGTATTTTCAGGCAGTACGCGGGGGTTTTAAATCCTGACGGCAAGATGGAGAAGAAAGGAAATCAGTTATTCTGCGGTAGTCTGAATATCAATTTAAGAGACGGACGCTGGTATCGATTTTCTGACGGATCAAAAGGAGATATCTTTGCCTTGGTTAAGGAAGCAACGGGAGTAGATACTAAAGGAGCGTTTGAGATAATAGCCGGACATGCAGGTATCGGTTATAGCCCGCCCGTGGATGTTCCAGAGTTTAAGAACTCTGTCGTTACCGACCTTAATAAAATCAAAACCGAAGCACTGCAGAAGAAAGATCCATGGCAGGTTTATGACAAAGTGCCTGAGAATGCCCCTGTATTTAAACCGGAGAAAGATTTAGCCTATGTTTTAGAGAAGAATAATTGGCGTCTTAATGCTACTTATGAATATAAGAACAGGAATGGAGAGTTACTTGGCCACGTTGTGCGAGTGCTAGACGAGGAAGGTAAGAAGCAGACATTGCCCGCAAGTTATTGTCATAATGCGAAGCAGAAGATTGACGGATGGCGGCTAAAAGGTTTTAGCGATAATGGTTATAAACCGATATACGGGGCAGAAAAGCTTGAGCAATCAGCGCTACAAAAGGTTTTAATCGTTGAAGGTGAAAAGGCCGCTTTTGTTGCTACAAAAATCTTTCCGGAATATACGGTAATATCGTGGATGGGCGGCTCTGCGGCGGCAAGCAAGGCAAACTGGAAAGCGGTGGGCGGTAGGGAAGTGAGCATTTGGCCTGATAATGACGTAGCAGGAGAAAAGGCAGCTATTGCTATATTGGCGGAAATCAATAAGGTAAACGGTTTTAGCGGGTTTGCAAGTGTTGTCGATATCAAAAGCTTGAATCTACCCGAGAAGTGGGATTTGGCCGATAAAGTTCCTGATCATATTACGCTAGAAGCGGTAAAAGAAGCTGTGGATCGTTCGTTTGCGGAGAATAGCACAATAACTGCTGCCAAGGCGGAAGCTAAGCAATATGCTAGGGGAGAAGAAAAAATATTCTGGCAACAGTTATCGATAGGTATCAAGGATAATAGCCTGGAAATAAAACGTAAATCAGATTTATACCTAGAGATTGAAGGAGCTATTGCAAGCAAGGAAGTGATAAGCTATATGGATTATGCTACTGCCAAGGCTACTGACGAGAGTGTTCATCGGTTTTTAGGTATGAAAGACGATTTATACAGGGAAATGCTTGCTAGTAGCTGTGTTAATTATTTAGAAGCAAATAGCGGTAATACGCGGGGGATAGGGTTTAAAAAATTATTCGAAAGAGACGCAGAGGGTAATTACTTGGCAACGCCAAAGGAGATAGTCATGGAAATACAGAATATATATAGCAGTAGTAATACTAGCTACTGGGGTAATAACGAGCGCTACATTAATGATAATGAGAAACTTGCAGCGGATAATGCCGAAAAAGCGGAGCTGCATGAAATACTTATGAAGGATTTTTGTATTTTACATCAGAATCAGCTGGGCGTAAGAGATCTGCTTAGTATTCATAAGGAGAGAATAAGCCAGGATTTATATGAAATCATAAGCGATTATTCGGTAAATCGCAAAAATAGCCGGAGTGTTATAAAGGACTGCGATCGTATAAAGATAGCAGCGCTTGCCCATGATAAAATTAATAGCGCCACATGGTGGGAGGAACTTGCCCTTGATCAGATCAAATTAGCCAGAACTAGCAGAATAGAAATGGTAACCGAGAGCGAAAAAAGATCTGAAACTATAAGAGAGCACATAACGGCGGCAATGGAGCGGGCAGCTATCAAAAATGAATCGGTCTTTTCCAGAGCGGAAGATCATTATCTTGAATATATTACGGCAAATGGTAATAACGCAAATAATCAGGAGTTACTGGACAAGTTGATAGCAAGGGCGGTGTATGAAGAGAAGCATATTAAAAGATGCACGGGTAGCATGGGTCTATTTTTAATAGATGATGGAAAGTTTGATAAAGTCGATAGCGCAAGGACTAGGTTATGGCAGGAGATTATGGGTGAAAAGCTAGTTAGAGCGGAGGCTCATATTCAAGAAAAGCAACCAAAGCTCGCACATGATGAAGTTTGCGCTATTGCCAAAGAGCTAATTTACAATAATTATGAGAAGGAAGTCGCGGAGCTTATCAAAGATAATCCGGTAGTATCACGGCTAGGTAAGGATAACCCGGTAGCGGCAAGATATTTAGCTGAAAATCTGGTGGATTTTAGGAATAATTACGGCGAAGATTTGCTAACGGACTCTAGAGTAAAAATGATGGAGGAAGTATCAATAGCTCAAAGCAATTTACACGAAAATATTGATCATAAGATGCAAGAGTTTGACGATAAAATATTATCCGGGAAACATAAATCCTTAAGCAGCAAGATATTAGATGCTAACCTACTTGCCGGTGATAGAGAGATGACGGCAAAATCCGTTACCAGCCAGGCGGGAGAAGTTTTAACTTATCGGTTAATGCTAAGAGGGGATAGTTACCATGAACAATTACATGATCATCACGAATACCATCATGATCTAAAAACGGATCATTATGATAACTATCATGCTTTAGAACATGAATATCGGCATGATATAACAGAGCAGATTCGGCAAACCAGAAGCATGCAGCATGAGTACCATCAGGAGATGGAGCATGAGCATAAAAGGCAAATCAGTATCAATAATGATATCGGTATTACTTATTAGAAGGTTCTTTCCAACTAAGTGTGTAAATTTCTAGAATAGGTTATATTAACAATAATATAATTTATTAAGGAAATAACATGAGTAAGAGCGATCAAGAAAAAATAAAACAAGCGGTAGATTTGTTAATAGATAAAGACACAGATTTAACAAGTTTTTTTGCTAAAGACGGGATGTTAAAAGAGCTGACAAAAAATCTATTTGAAAGAGCTTTAAAAGCGGAAATGGACGAGCATCTTGGCTATAGCAAATATGGCAGAGGGGAAACGGAGAACAGCAGGAATGGAGTTGGCAAGAAGAGCCTAATTACTGAAGGCGGAGTATTAGAACTGGAAGTACCTCGTGATAGAAATGCTGAATTTTCCCCGCTGCTAGTACCGAAGCGCCAGACTAGGATCGATGGGTTAGATCAGAAGATATTATCACTATATGCAAAGGGAATGAGCGTCTCTGACATTAAGCTACAAATTCAGGAATTGTATGGAGCTGAAATAAGTGAAAGCTTAATTAGCAGAGTTACAGATAATATAATGGATGAGGTTAGGAGCTGGCAACATAGACCCTTAGAATCGATTTATGCCATTGTGTATTTTGATGCCTTAGTAGTTAAAGTAAGACAGGATAAGAGGATTATTAACAAGGCGGTATATGTAGCTTTGGGCATAGATTTAACCGGTAGGAAAGATATTTTAGGGTTATGGATCAGTGAGAACGAAGGATCTAAATTTTGGCTAAATAATTTTACTGAAATGAAAAACAGAGGATTGAAAGATATTCTGATAGCCTGTAGTGATAATTTGACCGGCATGAGTGAAGCTATATCTGCCGTATATCCCGAAACCGAACATCAGTTGTGTATCGTCCATCAAATTAGAAGCAGCTTAGCATACGTAAGCTATAAAGATAGGAAAAAAGTTGCTGCTGATTTAAAGTTAGTATACGGCTCGGTTACTGAAGATGATGCCCTTGGCGCTTTATCTGATTTTGATCTAAAATGAGGAAAACAGTATCCCCACATAGCAAAATCCTGGCAAAATAATTGGGGAAATCTGGTAGTTTTTTTACAGTATCCTGAGGTTATTAGAAGGATAATTTATACAACCAATGCGATAGAGGGTCTAAATAGCCAATTACGTAAAGTAACAAATAATAAGCGGGTTTTTCCTAGTGATGATTCTGTTTTTAAGACTTTATACTTGACAATAGATTACATTACGAGAAAATGGAGTATGCCCATCCAAAATTGGGGAGAAGCTATGGCCCACTTTTTGATAAAATTTGAGGGTAGAATTTAAGTGCCTATTTTTGAATTTACACACTTAAAAATCCAGAGCCTCTTAATGAATGAGAAATTATTACCTCAGGTATTTTTGTCTATATATTCTATTTATTTTTTGACTGTTATAATTATATTTTTCTACAAAATCTAATAAACCTGAAACTGTAACGTGCCAAGATAAATTGCCTAATTTGAGCCACTTTATTTTGCGTATACGTAGTTCGTCTTCCGCATAGTTTTGCGAATAGTTAAAATTTATAATAAGCTATAATAAAGTTACTAAATTTATCTCTACACCAATTAATTGCTTGCCCTAATTGTAATCAGCAAAGATATTTTGCACTTTTTGTGCAGAGTTATTTTGCCTTAATGGACATCCCCAATTACCAAACAATCTCTTGCTGTTTCAACTATTTCTTTTGTAATATTAGCAAATTGATTTACTGCCATAATCCTTATAGTCTGTTTTAGCAGCCTATGTATTAACCTAAAATTTCCTTGGGTAATTCGAGTAAAAGCAGCAATCGCTTCTTGGTCCAAAAAATTTTTTGAGTCTATTGTGGAATCAACTAATTGCAGATGGTTTTGAATGATAAAAATAATTTCATCCTTACTAAGAGGCTTATAAGCATGTGCAAACCCTATTCGGGAATAAAGTTGGGGAAACCGTATTAACCTTTTCTCTATCCCTGGCATTCCAATTAAAAAAACTACAGCAATATGTTTTCGGTCATATATATCTCTTACTAACTCAAGGCTTTTTGGGTGTAGACGGTCTGCTTCATCAATAATAAATAATTTTATTATTTGTTCATTATTCCCATCATATAAAAATTCACTATCGTTAAAAATTGTCTGTTCAATAAATTGCTCGAATCTTCTGAAAAGCCGCTGTATTTCTAGATTAATAACACTAGGAGAATTAGTTACTGGTGGTATATAAATCACTGTATTACAATCTTGGATTTTTATCTTGGGAAAAGTATAGTTTAGCAATTCTTTATCTTGACGCTCAAATTCCAGAGTAATTTCATGCCATCTCGCAAAGTGATAGGCTGCCATACTTTTGCCAACTCCAGCAGGCCCATAACAAAGTCCAATATAATTTTCTTTTATACAAGCATTACAAAATTCTACAAAACGCTTATATTCTTTTGTGATAATAAAATCAGGTATCTGCTTCATACATCTTTAATTTATTAGTTTTTAATGGTAACTCAATGGTTGTTATGTATTCCCCTTTGTGATTTCTCGTTTTATTTAAAAGAGCATCAACTAACGACAAGCGATTCTTAATTCTCTTATGTAAAAGACGTTTTCTTGTAAGGCGTGCTGCTTGAATTTCTTTTAACCCTATACTTTGATCACTTAGAATTTGGCATACCGGTTGACATAGAAAGTTTTCCTTGTAAAAAACACGTATTGATGTTATGTCAGAAGGATCATAGCGGATTGTTACGCTTTCTCCTACATAGTCTGCTAATATAGGATCAAGATACCTAAGCCCTTGAAAGTGGATCCCATCTCGCATTATTTTACGCGGTTTACAAATAGTAAGTAGTAGTAAGTCTAACTTTTCTATAGTTTCTGGCATATTTGGTAGAAATCCATTTTTCTCCCAACGTTGCTTTGGAGAAGATCCAGTTTGCGAATGTTCACGTTGATTATACTCAGTGATAAAATTTTTCAGCAAAATATCAAAATCTTTCAGTGTCAATTTAGCATTAATATCTTTATTTTTTGTATATCCTGGAAGTTCACATAGAATAAGCTGATTGAGTGTTAAAAAAAACCTTTCAATTTTCCCTCTACCTCTAGGTTTGCCTATAGTTGAAAAAATAAGATTAATCTTTAAATCAATGCAAACTTGTTCGGTATGTAACGAAGTAAAATCAGAACCATGATCGGTATATAATATCTCCGGAATTCCACATATAGTCCATAGAGGATCTTTTTTTCGCCATATTGCCATTCGTAAACAAAGGGCTGTTTTCATAGCAGAAGGAGCAGTAAAAGAAAGCTCATAACCAGCAACGCCGCGACTGTAATCGTCAAAAATTATTGTTAACCACGGTCTTTGAGCCTTTCCCATTTGATTTAATAGCATCATATCTAATTTAGCATGATCTGCTTGCCATATTTCATTAGGCCGCTGAGCTTCGCGTCTATACAATAAATCAAATTTTTCACTATATGATTTAGTCCCTTGATGAGCTAAAGTTAGAATTGATTTTGGTATCTTGCTTAAAATATTACATACAGTACGATATTTTGGGTATTTCAAGCCCTTTTCTTCTTGATAGTTTTTAATTTGGCGGAATATAACTGCATAGCTTAAATGAGGTGATTGCAAATATATTCCTTCAATTAATTCAACTAATTCAGATGAAATATAACGAGTTTTACCTTTATCAACTCTTGTTTTTCTTGATAAAGCTGCTAATCCATACTTATGATAAATAGATACCCATGATTTGGCTGTACGCAAAGATATGTTACTTTTCTTACATACTGCAACTAAAGTGTCCTGCTGTTGTAAATAAGGTTGAATGATTTTATACTTATAAAATGCTTGGTTTCTTTGCGCCTGTGTCAAGGTTCCAATTTGTCTTTGTATATCATCTCTGGGAATCATAAACCTATTCTTCTTGTATCAACAAACGAGCGTTTTTTAAGAAAAAAAATTAGTGGTACCAAATGTTGTCATTTTCAGAAGACGATTGCAATGAGAATCTGATCAAGCAAGCATTGAAACTGACTTCTGACAATTTTTATTGTCAGAAGTGGACTTCAGTGATATACAATAATACCAGAACTTGATTTCACTAAATTGACGTTAAACTTATGTCCCATAATGAGATTATTACTGAGAATGGGATACTTAAATTATCAGATGCTAAGTGGGATAAAGCCCGTCATCGAGCTGAAGTTATAGAGCCTATAGCTGAAAGGGACGTTGTACCTAGAGTTATAGCTGTTGAAGCAGCACATAAGCTTAATCTTTCAGAGCGTAGAATATATAATTTAGTTCGTAGGTGGCGAGAGAGTGGAGGCGCAATTACTTCTCTTATCTCTCAAGGCTCAAATGGTGGAACAGGTGGTAGTCGTTTGACTACAAAACTTGAATCTGTTATATCTGAAGCTATAGCAGATACTTATCTTTCAAGTCAGAAACCAAGTGTTACTTCTTTAAGCAGAGTTATCAAAGAGAGATGTTATAAAACTAATCTTAAACCTCCTGCTCTAAATACCATAAGATCTCGAATCAAAAGGCTACAATATGACAAAGTTTTAACAATTAGAGAAGGAAAAGCTGCTGCCAAAAAGTTAAGGTCTATAGAAGGTCAATCACCTCAAGTTAAAAACCCTTTAGATATTGTACAAATAGATCATACGTTAGTTGATCTTATTATAGTGGATACCTATAACCGTAAACCTATAGGCCGTCCTTGGATAACAATTGCAATTGATATTTATAGAGCAGATGCATTGTAGGTTTTTGTCTTACACTTGAAGCCCCTTCAGCCACTTCTGTTGGATTATGCTTATCACATGTAGTAATTGATAAGCGCCCTTGGTTAGAGCGTATTGGTGTAGAGGTAGAATGGCCAATGTCTGGTAAGCCAAGGGCTATTCATGTAGATAATGGTTCTGAATTTCATAGTGAGGCTCTGAGACGTGGATGCGAAGTTCATGGTATTAGGATTAGTTATAGGCCTATAGGAAGCCCACATTATGGTGGAATTATTGAAAGAGTAATTGGTACCATGATGAAAATGATTCATGAGTTACCAGGAACTACATTCTTAAATATTGCTGAACGTGGAGAATATGATTCAGATAAAAAAGCATCGTTAACTTTAGCAGAACTCGAAAAGTGGTTTGCTTTAGCAATTTCATCATATCACCTATCAATTCATTCTGGCATAAAAGAACAGCCAATAACTCGGTGGATGAAAGCTGTAGATTTAGGTTGGCAACCTTTTTATATACAAAATCCTAAAAATTTCTTAGTAGATTTTTTGCCGATACTTTACTGTCGGATTCAAAGGCAAGGTTTTATTGTAGATCATATAACTTATATGAGTTCTGCATTAAAGCCTTGGATTACTAATAAAGAGCAAGGTCATAAATTTATCATTCGTCGTGATCCTAGAGATTTAAGTAGAATATACGCCTTACATCCTAAAGAAAATGTATATGTAGAAGTTCCTTATCCAAGCTATAGGAAATCCGGCTATTACACTTTGGGAACATAAGCTTGCAATTAGACGTATTAAGGAAGAAGGAAGAAAAACTGTAAGTGAAGAAGATATTATTAAAGTTATAGAAAAGATGAGAATGATTACAACAGAAGCGGTAGCGAAAAGTAAATCAGCTCGTCGTAAAACGGAACGCTTAGAACACTTAAGAAATTCCAGGATAATTCTCCAATATTACCAGTGCTACCGTGTACTAGATCAACAACTTTAACGCCAGTTAGCTCAAATGCTGTAAAGCGCTTTGATGATATTGAGGAATGGTAGCTTATGGAAGAAGTTACTGAAACTATTTTAGACTTATCTCATTTAACTCTTCAAGCACAGGCTCTAGCAATACTTCCTGGAGCAGAAAGAATTAATAGAATACGCTCAGAACGTTGGATTGGTTACACCTACGCAGGTCAGGATCTTATGGAGTTAGAAAATCTATTTGCCTGGCCAAGTAGGCAACGTATGCCTAATATGCTTATTATTGGTCCTACTAATAATGGAAAATCAATGATTATTGAGAAATTCCGCCGTCAGCACTTGCCAAGAATGAGTAGCGATGGTTCAAAAGAGATAGTTCCTGTAGTGATAATGGAGATGCCATCGGAACCCTCAATTACCAGGTTTTATACTATGTTGCTTCATGCAATGAATACCCCTACTGCCTTAAGACTTAGGGTACCAGATCTAGAAGTCTTAGCATTACGTATAATGAAAACTATAGAAATTCGTATGCTAATAATTGACGAATTGCATAATATGTTATCTGGTGGTCCATCTGTAAGACGTGAGTTTCTTAATTTAATTAGGTTTCTTGGTAATATGCTTCGTATACCAATTATTGGAGTTGGGACGGAAGATGCTTATCGTGCTATACGTACAGATGATCAGCTAGAAAATAGGTTCAAGCCATTTATCTTAGCACGTTGGAAAGAAGATGACGAGCTGATGTTGCTTCTAGCAAGCTTTGCTTCTTCATTTCCATTACGTAGTACTTCTTATGAGTTACATAGCAGAGAAATGGCTCGATATATTTTAGCACGTACAGAAAGTACCATAGGTGAAATAGCAATGCTTTTGATGGGCGCAGCTATTATTGCTATTGAAAGTGGGGAAGAAGCTATTAATGGTAAAACTTTAGCTAGGGTGGATTATGACAGCCCTACACAGAGGCGGCAGAAATTTGAACGTGGAATAGTTTGATGTATAAGTATAAGCGTTGGCCTCTTCATCCACCCCCTTATCCTAATGAGTCTTTGTCTTCATGGGTCAAACGCATTGCAATCAGGTATGATATAGAAGCAGAGGAGTTGCTAGCATGCGAATTTGGTATTAATCTTGGGATATTTGAGTTATATTCTATTGATTTAAACCCACCTATAGATTTTTTAAGTCAACTATCTGAACGCACCGGAATAGAATCCAATGCTATTAGGACGTTAACAGCACAAAGCTACGTTCCCTTGCTAATAGATACTTTTGAAGGTACTGAAACAAGCACTTTTAACAACTATACTAATCAGTTTAATGTTTTTACTGGTAGAAGAGAAAATGTTGTTATGGATAGTTGGATACCTTGGTTTAATACTGACAGGTTTGCTGATACTCAAGGATGTGAGATATGTTTAAAAGAAGACCTTGAACCTTATTTAAGGTTGCATTGGAGATTTCCGTGGATGATGAGTTGTCCTATACACAAATTACTACTTGAACGAGGGATGTTTTATAGCTTACAACCACAAAAAATGCGTTTTTCTTTTTATAAGGACTACAATTGTAATTATAACAATAGTGATGTAACCCAGCCATTAGATGACTTATATGCAATGGATGCTATTACTTTACAAGCAGTGACAAAAGGAGCAGTAGAGTTGCCTTCAGGTGATTTACATGGTGGTGTTTGGCTTAGAATACTTAGAACTCTAATAGAAGAATTAAATTCTTTAGTCAAAACAATTGGCAGAAAAAATAGGAGTCTAATGATGCCATTTTGGCAAGAGCTTGATTCTTTTGTTAAAGCAGGATTCATCAAATATAATATATTTGAGCAATGTGATTACAAAAGGCAATTAAAATTAATGCTAGTGGCTGCGTTAGTATTTAAAGCTATTTTTGCTAAGGAAACAAAATTTACTAGTAGAGTTGTTAACCTACTAACTTCATTGCCAATTTATGAAAATAACTTTTTCTCAGTTTATGGTCAATCACGATCAACAATTAAAACGCCATGCGTAATATCAACCCTATATTAAAATATTGTTTAATATCTAAATGTTATATAATTATTTTTTACATACCTTTACATAACATAGTATAACATACTGGAAAAGTGACAAAGTGAAATTTTATGGTAAAGGTTACATTTCACTTCAAAAGTGCTTGACCGGTCAATGTTTGCTGTCACTATGATTCATATCAATTCATTGCATGAATAAACTAGTACTATAAACGCTCGTTTGAATTACAATGCTCTTTAAAGATTTTTTGCTTATTTGCTACAAAATTGATAAATCCCCATTTCTCAATATTAGTAAATGGGTTTTTG
>Ga0210121_1000295_pt1 | contig 14936 bp, 13 predicted proteins | sample Joice_ThreeSqB_D_FD_184873 | JGI IMG/M metagenome (GOLD analysis project Ga0210121, IMG submission 184873) | Wetland microbial communities from San Francisco Bay, California, USA, that impact long-term carbon sequestration - Joice_ThreeSqB_D1... | ecosystem: Environmental > Aquatic > Marine >... | reverse complement strand
AGGTAGTCGGCCTCGAGCGAACCCCGGTGCGTGGTAATGGTCCGGCGCACCGGATCGATCTCGAGAACTTCTCTTCGCTCGAAGCGGATGCCCTGGCTCTCCAGAGCGCGCAGGTCGCGGGTACCCTGCGCGATCGATCCGATTCCGAACAGGTCCCAGAGCTTCCGGAGGCCCATCACGAACGTGGAAGACCTGTCGATCAGCAGGATCTCGTGCTCGTCGGCCAGCCTCCGGCGGAGCTGCGTGGCCGTGGAAACGCCGCCGAAACCGCCACCGAGAACCAGGACCCTCGCCATCTCAGATCTCCTCGGGTGCGGCCGCTTGCTTCTCCGCGGCGATCCACGCCTCGATCTCCGCCCGGAGCATGGGGAGCGTGATCGTGCCGTTCCGGATCACCCGGTCGTGGAACTTCCGGATGTCGAATCGATCGCCCAGCGCCATCTCGGCCTGCTGCCGCAGGTCCTGGATCACCAGGCTGCCCGTCAGGTACGCGGTGGCCTGCCCGGGCACCGCGATGTACCGGCTGACCTCCGACTCGATCTCGCCTCGGGACGAGGCCGTGTTGGCCAGCATGTAGTCGACGGCCTGCTCCCGGGTCCAGCCGAGCGCGTGCATCCCCGGATCCACCACGAGGCGAGCCGCCCGGTACGCCTCGTTCGACAGCATCCCGAGCCGATCGACGTCCGCCGTGTACAGACCCGCTTCGTCCGCCAGGCGCTCCGAGTACAGGGCCCAGCCCTCGCCCAGCCCGGAGCTGAAGAAGTACTTGAGCACGGGGTGAACGCCCGCTCCCTCGAGACCGACCGACACCTGCATGTGGTGACCCGGATAGGTCTCGTGGAACGTGGTGGCCTCGAAGCCGCCGCCCCGGTTCAGGTCGCGCGGGTCGTACGTCCCGAACTCGTACGTCCCCGGCGTGCTCCCGTCGGCCGCGCCCGCCGAATAGAAACCGCCTCCCGTGACCTGCATGTAGTCCGGATAAGGCTTCAGGGCCACCTCGGCCTCGGGCACGACACCGAACCACTCCGGCATCGCGTCCCTCGCCCGATCCACCGCGTCCCGGGCGAACGCGACGATCTGTTCCGCGGTCTCGAAACTGTACGCGGGATCCGCTCGAACGCGTCGCAGCAACTCCCGGACATCGTCGGTTCCGAAGCTGCGCCGACCGATCTCCCGCATCTCGGAGTGGATCCGGTCCATCTGACGCTGGCCGGCTTCGTGGATCTCCTCCGGCGTGAGAGGGAGGGTCGTGTAGAACAGGACGGACGCCAGGTAGCACTCGCGTCCACCCGGGTCGGAGTTCACCGCGATCTCCTCGCGGGCCGCCGCGAGGTACTCGTCGGACAGGAAGTCGCGGTAACGGCGAGCGGCCGGCAGGATCTCTTCCGAGATCGCGTCGGCGAGGGCCGCGCGAAACGCCGGGTCCGGATCGCGGAGCGCGGGCTCGAAGTACGGCGTGTCCTCGGGTGGCAACGAGAGCAGCGCGTCCAGCTGCCCGATCACTTCTTCCACGTTGGAGCGGGGGGCCGTGTAACCCTCTTCGATCCCGATTCGGAGGTTCCCGATCCCGGTGTCCACGTAGCGCGAGACATCGCGCGCTCGCGCGACGGCGTCCGCGCGGGCCGCCTCCGTGCCCACGGGCTGCTTGGCGAACACGCCCGGGAAGAAGTTCTGCCACCCGGTCCAGGTCGGGCTCACGTTCCACAGCTCGGTGCGACACACGCGCCGCGCGACCGATGCCTCGAGTCTCTCCATCGAGAAGGTGGCGGGGATGGCCGCTTCGCTGCCCTCCAGCGAGGAGAGGTCGATGGCGCGCAGGCGCGCGAGCCAGGCGTCTTCCCGGGCTCGCCACGCCGCGACGGCTTCCGGAGACTGATCGCCCATCCTGTCCATCGGCGCCGGGTATCCCGTTTCGTACGCGTCCTCCGGATACTGGTCGTAGTATCCCGCGACGTACTCGTCGGCGACCGCCAGGGCCTCGGATACGGGATCGTCGCCGCCGCGGGACGAATCGGCGGCCTGGCAGGCGGTGCAGCAAACCACGGCGAGGGCGATGCTCCTGAAGCGCTTCATGGAGCCTCCGGCAGGTCCATCGCGGGATTCCCGTCGAAGAAGTCGAACGGCCTGAGCTCGAACCAGTGCCACAGAACCGGCATCACAGGCCAGTCCTCGGCCCTTACCATGTGGTGCATTCCGATCGTATACCAGAGGACGATGTCCGTATCGGCGATCGAGCGGTTCGCCGCCGTCCAGGCCGGCAGCCCTTTGCCCGGCTCGCTGAGAGTCGGATAATCCCCGGCCGCGTACCACTCGTCCGACGCCAGCGGCGTGACCCACAGGTGATGGTCGACGAACCCGGCTCGACGCCGCGGGTAGTCGTCGGCGGAGAGGAGCGTATTCCCGTTGGAGCCCGGCATCAGCTGATAGCTCGTCGGGTAGCCGACCTGGTTCCGCCTTTGGTCGCTCGTCACCCTCCACACGGCCGGCCGGTTGTAGTCGATCGTCAGTTGCGCCTCGCTCTCCGTCCCGGCCACCGTCTCATCGGCCACCCACACGCTTCTGCGCGGATTGTCTTCCGGAAGGGTGACGGACTTCAGCCGGTCGATCACGAAGGAGTTGGTCGATCCGTCGACGTCCAGGTCGAGCCGGAAGCTGAAGTAGTGATCGTGGTTGACGGCCACGACGTGGGGTGCGACGAAACGGCCGTACGCGTCCGGCTTTCCGTCACCGATGGGCGTGGCGGTGGCACCCGCCTCCCCGACGCCCTTGACCTCGACGATACCCGTCGCTCCCACACCGACCGCGATCGAGCCGTTCTGCCTGAAGACCCAATCGAACACGTAGTCGTAGTTGCCCAGCACGGCGGCCGCGCGGACGACCAGGTCCCGGGCCGGCCGGCCGGCTGGAGGCTCGCCGTAATGACGCCACGCGATGTCCCCGGCTGAACGCTCGAACACGCAGATCATGTCGGGGCGGTCTTGCGGGCGACCGTCGTCCCCGGCAAGCACGTGGTCGATGTAGACCGCGTGCGCGGGGCAGTCGAGGCCCCGCAACAGAGGCTTCGTGAGACCGCCGGCACTGAACTCGCCGGCGTCGATGAAGTTGCGGCCGTACCACGCGAACGACGGGTCCATGTACGGCACGAAGATCTCGGACAGGTTGCCCCGATACAGAACGGAGCGATCCCGGTCGCCGTCGCGGTACGTCACCAGCGAGAGCACCATCCCGACACGGGTGTCGGGCCGGACGTGGAAGCTCCAGTTCTGCCACGTGATCCTGTGACCGTCGATCTCGAATCCCGGACCGAGCGGCTGCGTCACGTGAATCGGCCCGGGCACCTCACGCGAGGGGGCAAGGGAGGCCCGATCGTACTCGGCCGTCGTGGAGGACAGGCGAGCTCCACCTTCGTCGACCACCCGGAGAACGGATCCGTCCGACATGTCGACCACCGCGGTCAGCCCAGAGATTCCCCGTGGCCACGTGTTGCGCACGCCGCGCGGGTCCTCGCAGAACACGTAGCCCACGCGGCGTCCACGCTGCTCCTCCGTGCCGAAGTAGCCGAGCGGAATCGTGCTGCAGTCGACGACCGACGGATCGTCGAAGCCACGGCGCTTCAGGCCGGCCACGAAGTCCGGGTTCTCCAGCGCCTGCGCGACCCCGGTTCCGAACTCCTCCCTCAGCCACTGCGGCTGCACCCCCTGCATCTCGGTCCATTCCGTGACCTGTCGAGACACCAGGTCGATGTTCGCCTCGAAGGTCCGCGGTCCCTCGCGCACGACGGCCAACGCGGCGCGTGGAATGGGTTCCCCGGCCGTCCAGCGGGAAACCACGGCCTTGTCGGGCTCCCGCAGGCCCACGAACGAGAAGCGAGTGCTCTCATCCATTCGTCCGGCGTCGCGCAGGATCTCGATCACCTGCCAGTATTCCTGCCACCCGAGTGGATCGAGCGGATGACGCGGCTCCTGCGCAACGAGGACCGAGGGAATGAGAACCACTGCCGTGATGACGGCAAGGTAAGAACGACGCGGCATCGAGCCTCCTGGTGCTTGAGTAGCAGCCCGCGGGCACCAAGGGATAATCGGCTTCAGGGGAAAAGAGAAGGCCGGCGGCCGGCATCGCGCCTATTTCAAGGGATCGACTGGAGCCCGCATGGGAAGCGCGCGCCGCACCTGCCGCACCTTTTCGAGGTCGATCTCCGCGACCACGAATCCGGGGTCGTCCCCGGCGTCGGCCACGATCCTTCCCCACGGATCCACGATGAGGGCGTGGCCGTAGCTCTCGCGAAGGCCGAGGTCGTCGTGCCTCCCGGCCTGGGCGGGGGCCAGCACCCAGGACTGGGTTTCGATGGCCCGCGCCCGCAGCAGCACGTGCCAGTGGTCCTTCCCGGTGACCGCGGTGAAAGCGGAGGGAACCGCGATCAGCTCGGCCCCCCTCGAGCGGAGCTCCCCGTAGAGCCACGAGAATCGGAGGTCGAAGCAGATGCTCATCCCGAGGCCTGCCGGCCCGACCTGGGCGACGACCACCTCCCTGCCCGGCTCGATGGTGGCCGACTCGGTGAAGCGGGTCTCGGGAGAGATGTCCACGTCGAACAGGTGGATCTTGCGGTAGACTCCCAGGCGAGCTCCGTCGGGCCCGAACAGGACCGACGTGTTGTAGCAGCGCCCCGGCTCGTCGCACCGTTCGTTGAACGAACCGAGCAGCAGATGCACGCGGAGCTCCCGCGCCAGGCCCGCGAAGCGCTCGCACACCGGGCCGTCCAGCGACTGCGCCCGGCGGACCTTCTCTTCGTGCGGTCCGAGGAAGTTGGTGTTCTCGGGCGTCGCGATGAGCGTCGCCCCGTCGGCCGCGGCCCGGCGGACCAGGGACTCGGCCCGCTCCAGGCTCGCCGCTTCGTCGGACGTCGAGTTCAGCTGGACGACCGCCGCGACGAGGCTCATGTCTCCGCCGACCTCCCCCTACCCGAGGCTGTACTCGTTGTAGGTGCGCCACACCGGCTGCACCGGGCGGCTCTTCAGGTACCCGTCGATCCCTTCCTGCAGCGCCTTGCGGTACACGCCGAAGGCTTCGTGGAAGACCTCGACCGTGCGGTCGACCGCCTCGTCATCGTGCGAATAGGACACGATCAGGCTCGGCGCGATCACCCCGCGCTTCATGGTCTCCTGCAGAAACAACGTGCGGAACGGCTGGGACGGCTCGCCCTCCGCGCCCTTCGTCCCGTACACCAGGCAGCACGGCGGACCGAACAGCTGGATGTAGTCCCCCAGGTCCTGATCCGCGATCGCGCGCTCGAGCCCGTCCGCGAGCCGCTGGCCCTGCCGCCACAGCGTCTCGATCACCGGCTCCTCCCGGTACACCTTCATGGTGGCGATCGCCGCGGCGAGACCGTGCGTTTCCGCAGCGTGCGTTCCCGATAGCAGAAACACGCGCTCCCTGTCGTGCAACAGTCCACCCAGCTCCATGATCTCCTTCTTGCCGGCCAGAGCGGAGACGCTGAATCCGTTCGCCAGCGCCTTGCCCCAGGCGCTGAGGTCGGGGACGACGTCGTAGAACGCCTGCGCGCCACCCAGGTGCCAGCGGAACCCGGTGATCATCTCGTCGAAGATCAGCACCGTCCCGTGTCGATCGCACAGGTCGCGCAGCTTGTGCAGGAATCCGTCCTCGGGCGGATCGTACTTCTGCGCCTCGAGAACCAGACACGCCAGCTGGTCCGGATACCTGTCGAACAGCCGTTCGACGCTATCGAGGTCGTTGTAGCGGAACGTGACCGTGAGTTCGCGCGTCGCCTGCGGAATGCCGGCGCACATCGGCGTCGTTCCGATGAACCAGTCGTCCACGGAGAAGAACGGGTGGCTCTCGCACAGGGCGATCAGGTCGCGGCCCGTGTAGGCTCGGGCGACGCGGACGGCGCCGGACGTGGCGTCCGACCCGTCCTTCGAGAACTTGACCATCTCGGCGCCCCGGATGATGTCCAGGAAGGCCTCGGCGGCCTCGAGCTCGATGAGAGTCGGACGGATGAAGTTCGTGCCGTTCAGCATCGCTTTCCGGGCCGCCTCGACCACCGGGGGATAGGCGTGCCCGAGAGTCACCGATCGGAGCCCCATGCCCCATTCGATGAACTCGTTTCCGTCCGCGTCCCACATGCGGCACCCCTCACCGCGGGCGACGTACGGCAGCATATGCGCCGGGTACTGATCGTCGCCCTTGGCGTAGGTATGCGAACCGCCGGGGATGAGTGAATGGAATCGCTCGACCAGAGAGAGTGATCTGGAGAAGTCCATTTCGGTGCCCGTCCATCTCGTTGTCGGGTTCGCGTCCAGTCAGCGCGTCCACCCGGGGCCGGGAAAGCACCCCGGCCGGCCGCGCGTCATCCGAACATCTCGTCCTGCTCCCGCCGCAGCTGGACGGTGATGCGGCTTTCGTCCAGCTCCACGTCGTCCAGGGTGATCGGACGGTCCATCGGAACCGCCCGCACCATCCGGCTGCCGGCCGCCAGGCCCATCAGAAGCAGATTCTGCTCCGCGATCGTCGCGGCGTTGTCGATCTCTCCGTAAGCCGTGAAACCGCCGACCCCGTCGAGGACGTCTCCCGGTTCCAGCTTCTTCTTCGCCACGGCGAGGACGTCGCATCTCGGCCCGCCGGCCGGCGCCACGGAGACGTCGTGCAAAAGGATTCCGCGAGCCGCCGTGAGGGGCGCCTCGAGATGGGCCAGGTGAAACGGAGTGTAGAACACGTACAGCGGGCCATCGCCCATCTTGAAGTACCGCATGTATCGCTGCCGGGTCGGATTCTCGCTGTAGCCGATGACGAACACGCCCGGACCCGGCTGGGCCCCCAGCAGATAGTCCACCAGCCCCTGTTCCAGCATCTGCTCCACGGGAAAGGCGTCGACCGCCTCGGACACGTGGGCGCGCTCCGGCCCGTACATGCCGCGTGTGCCGACCCGGAACCCGGTGGCGTTCGCCACCACCGTCTGCTCCATGGAGATCTTGGTTCCGTCGGCGAACGACGTGGCCGCCTGCGGCGAGAGGCCGAACTTCGCCGCGAATTCCTTCTGGGTCTCCGGCGTCCTTCGCACGTCCTGGAAGCCCTTCATGTTCCCGGCGAGCACGGGGCGGTAGCCGATCGTCTCGACGAACCGGTACAGGTTCATGATCGAGCCCGGCTGGTCGCCGTCCGTCCCCGAGTAGGTGACCCCGGCCGCGTCCGCACGGGTCTTCAGCAGCGGGCCCACGGTCGCGTCCATGTCGGCGTTCATCGTGACCAGGGGCTTGCCTCCCTCGATTGCCGCCACCGCCACGCGGGCGCTGTGCTCGATGTCGATCGTGGCGTCGATCAGCCCCTCGATCGACGAGGCGCGGGCGAGGAGGGTCGGGTCATCCGTCACGACTTTCCGGCCGGCCCGGACCTGCTCGTCCACCTCTTCGGGCGTGCGGGCCTGGATCGGATCGTCCACTCCGGCCTCCCGGAAGGTCTCGATGGCGCGGGACAGCGTGCGATTGGCGATCGCGACGATGGTCATTCCCTTCATGTGGCGTTCGACCTGAAACGCGATGCCGCGGGCCATGAAGCCGCCCCCGATGAGGCCGATGCGTACTGGATCCCCCGCCGCGTGTCGTTCGGCGAGGGCGGTGTCGACAATGATCATGGAATTTCCGTGTCGGCTGCGGACAGTTCGACCGGATGGTAGTCCGGCCAGGATCGGTCCTTGGGTGACAGGTGAAACGGGCCCTCGAGCGGCCACTCGATCCCGAACGCGGGATCATCCCAGCGGACGCCGCCCTCCAGCTCCTTGTGGTAGAACTCCGTCACCTGGTAGAAGACCTCGGCATCGTCCGCGAGTGTGAGATACCCGTGTGCGAACCCCGCCGGGACGTACAGCATGCGCCGGTTCAGCGCGGTGAGCTCGGCAGCGTACCAGCGACAGTAAGTCGGCGAATCCGGACGAAGGTCCACGATCGCGTCCCACACCGCTCCCCGGGTGCAACGCACCAGCTTGACCTCCGGGTGGGGCTGGCGCTGGAAGTGCATTCCGCGCAGCGTGCCCACCAGCTCGTTGTACGACAGATTGCACTGTGCGAGGTTCGTGTCGAGGCCGTGTTCGGAGAACTCCCGGCGGCACCACATGCGGGCGAAGAAGCCCCGGTCGTCATCCAGCGGCTCCGGCTCTATCAGGTAGGCCCCCCCCAGAGGGGTCTCCTCGAAACGCATTCACATTCTCCTGTCGAGCCGGTTCGGCTGGAGCCCGCCGCTAAGATAGAGGGGGCCACGAGGGGCGCAAGCGGCGCTCGAGCCACGACGAATCCGTCGGCAAGCGTTCGCAGGAAGCGCGCCGCCGGGAATGGACTTTGCACGATTCGGGGCTGGAGCGCGGGCCACGAGGCAGAGGAGACATTGACCTGGTGAACGAAACCGAACCCGGATTCGGGCGCGATTTCAAGCGATCAGACGGGAGCGAGGCTCCCCGTCCGCGCGCGCCGTGGCCCCCGTGCGAGGGCCGCCTCCGCCTGTCCCGCTTCGAAGCCGGCGGCGGCGCCAGCGGCCGCACGGTACACCGCTCGACTTATGTGAATGGCCCGGATTACTGCGGAATGACGGACAACGACATCCGCGGATTCCTGGACGGCGGCTTCATCTGGGGGTGGAACCAGGCGTCTCAGATCCACGTCCGTCTCGGTCGGACGGACGAGTTCTACAACCCGAGGTACGGGGAGGTCGAGCTGTTCCGCGTGTTGCATCGCTGGGACGGCATCACGCTCCCGGTGGATTTCGAACTCCACTCGTGCCGTATGACCGTGCGCGTCGAAGAAGGGCCGGAGCGCCCGCTCCGGCTGCTCATCTACCCCGTCCGGCGTGATTGGAACCCGGGGCGCGGAGGCGAGCACGAGAACAATGTCAGCGTCCCGAAGCCGGGGGAGGTCTGGTGGCGCGAGGCCTCGCACGGGCAGGAGGCGTGGGGGCTTCCCGGCGCCGGCTGCGCGTCGGATGCCGACCCGGCGGCCGATACCGGTGCACATGCGCTGGCGGCGGCAGTCTGGCGGCCGGGCCAGTCGGACATCGTGTTCGAGTCGCCGTCGCTGGCCCGCTACGCGGCCGAGCGGATCCAGGAGGGCAAGCCGATCCTCCTCCTCGTGAAGCTCACGGACGCACAGGAAGACACGCCGGGGTGCTTCTTCAACCTGTATTCCGGCGAGCACGGTGACTCGAGGAACGTCGCCCGGCGGCCGAGCCTGGCGCTGGAATGGAGCAGTCCTTCGGAAGTGGAATCGGTGACCCACCAGGTCCTTCTCGAACACGGCCGTGTGTGTGAGTTGCCGAGGCAGCCGGCGGGCGGCGGTTCGTGGGCGGCCACTTTCGAGGCCGAAGCGGGAGCTGACGCGCCTGCCATCCAGGTATGTGAGGGAACGGGAAACGACGCGGGATCCTGGCGGCGGGCCACGTTTCCGTTCGAGCCGAGCGGGGAGTGGTTCCAGCTCCGGCTCCTGGCCATGCCCGATCCACTGGAGCTCGGAGACGTGTTCGAGGCCGAGCTCGCCGACACCTGGATTCTCACGGGTCCGGCGGAGCGACAGACCGTGCCCTGGCAGTTCGAGTCCCCTTCGGGCGCCGTGCACAGGGTCGAGGCGGAGTACCTGGGACGGTATCGGTGGCGCGTACGTTTCGCGCCCGACGAGCCGGGAACGTGGCGATTCCATTGGACCCAGAGCTTCCTGCCGGAACCGTATCGAAGCGCGCCGGGCGAGTTCGGCGTCTGGGCAAGCAGCCTGGATGCGGTCCTGCGGCACCTGACGGGTCTGGAAGAGGCGGCTGCCGCGGAGGGTCTGGACCCCTCGGCGCTCTACCTGCGGTTGTACGCCCTCGAGCGGGCCGGAATGCGGTTGCTGAGTCCCGCCGAATTCCGCGGCGAACCGGGAGAGAAGCTGCGGGCCGCGATCCGGAGCGTGCGGGAGCGGCTGTGGGGCAAGCAGATGCCCGATCCCATCCCCATGCACTCGCATCGATTGACGACCGAGATCGATGGTGTGCGCCTGCGCGATCCGGTGCCGGACGGCAGCGGGTACGAGCGGGCAGGCGACGGAAGGCGGGACGGGAGGGGCGGACGGCCGACGTTGCTGCAGCGCCTGCGCCGGAGGCTGTCCCGCCGGACGAGCGACGAGTGAAACCACGTGTGACGCAATAGAAAGCGGGCCGCCTCGTCAAGACGAGACGGCCCGCACAGCCAGAAGGCTGTTCTAAGGCTTATGAAACGACGACGACGTTCTCCGCGGCCGGGCCCTTCTGGCCCTGCACCACGTCGAACTCGACGGTGTCACCCTCTTTGAGCGACTTGAAGCCTTCGGCCTGGATCGCCGAATGATGGACGAAGCAATCCTTGCCGCCGTCCTCCAGCGTGATGAAGCCGAAGCCCTTCTCGTCGCTGAACCACTTGACTGTTCCCTTGGTACGCATCTGTCCTGCTCCTGGTGTAGTGTTGCCAAGGTCGGAGTGCGGACAATCCGTACCACCCGACTGTTGACACTCTCGCGGTATCCCCCCCGCGCAGGGTCGTGGCATCCGCCACAAAAAAAAGGCGACCCGTTCGAACAGGTCCCCCAAAGAAAAACCGGTGTTCTGTCTGGTCCGTTACCGCACTGCTAAAGGTCGTGCTTCTGTCAGTGGAAGAAATATCCGGCGAAAGTGGATGAAAGTCAAGCGGTCGCCGTGGCGGGGCCCACGCGACGGAGCGTAGCTTGGGAACATGAGCGATCCAGCCGACCGCGATCACGCCCGTATCGGGGGACCACGGGGCATGCTGTCGGCGCTGCGGCGCGACTGGGCCTCGATGTGGGAGACCCCGGAAGACCGGCTCGCGGCGCAGGTCCTCATCACTGCGGTGGTCCTGCTGATCGTCTACGCGATCTGGGGACGCCCTTTCTTCATCAGCGCCCACCTCCCCACGGTGGCCGGCTGGGTCCACTGGCGGGCGGAGCACGAGTACTACTCTGCGCTGCCGTTCTTCTACTGGGGCGTCTCGAGCCTCGTGATCCGGATCCTGATCCCGCTGCTCGTCATTGTCCTGTGGATCAACCGCCGACCCTCGGACTTCGGCTACCGGCTTCGAGGCGTGACCTCCCACGCCTGGATCTACCTGGTGATGTTCCTCGTGATGCTGCCCCTTCTCACGGCGGCGAGCTTCCTGCCGGCGTTCCAGGCCAAGTACCCCATGTACGAGGAAGCCGCGCTCGGCCTGAGGCACTTCGGACTGTGGGAGATCGCGTACGGCATCCAGTTCATGGGGGTGGAGGCCTTCTTCCGGGGATTCCTGACGTTCGGGCTGTATCCCCGGTTCGGCTACCTGAGCCTGTTCATCATGGTGGTTCCCTACGCCCTCGTTCACGTGGGCAAGCCGCCGATCGAGGTCTTCATGGCCGTGCCCGCCGGCCTGCTGCTGGGATATCTGGCGTTGAAGAGCCGCAGCTGGGTGTTCGGCGCCCTGCTCCACTGGGCCGTTGGGATCACGATGGACGCGCTCGCCATCTGGCAGGCCGGCGGTTTCAGGTCCTGACGCCTCTCGCGGAATCCCTGAACAGACGCTTCATGAGCTGGATCTGTCCGGTGTGGTAGATGTCGTGCGTGGCGACCCCGAAGATCAGATCGAGGGCCCGGTATTGGCCCTTCGCATCGCGGCGATCGATGTGATCGGGCGCCAGGGAGCGCGCCACGCCGACCAGCGCTTCGTGCTCGGCGCGCAGCAGGGCCCGATCTTCCTCCCACTCCCGTTCGCCGGGTCGGTCCGGCACCCGTGGCCAGTTGGCCGGAGAACGGGGAAACGCACCCCGCGGGACCGATTCATCCAGTCGACGGCGTACGGCATATTTCCAGTACGCGACATGCAGCACGAGCTCCCAGATGCTGTGCCGGTCCTCGTACGGCTTCCACGCCGCCTCCGCGTGTCCCACACCGCGCAGGCAGCCGAGCGCCGTCGCGCCTCCGTACCACAGCCGCGTTCCGGGTGGCGGGTCCAGCAGGTGGAGGGCCTCGGCCAGGCGGGGATCCGTCACGGGATCGATGGAGCCGCGCTGAAGTAGTAGTCGCCGGAGAGCAGCGTGACCCGGTAGGCGGGCCGCTCGCCTGCGGCGCCCTCATCGATGAAACCGGCGATCGTCGTGACCACCACCGCGACGCGAAGGCCCTCCGATTCTCCCTCTACCATCAGGATATCGGCCGGAACGGACGCGCCGGTCACCTGGGACCGCGAGTAGGACAGCGCCCTCTCGATCAGAGGCTCGAGCGGGAGCGACAGAACCGGGCCGGAGCCCCGCGCCGCCGTGATCGACAGGCCTCGCTCGTCGTACGCGAAGTTGATTTCCTGGTCCTCGACCCTGATCGTATCGCCGATCGCGCTCCGATTGCGCAGAACGTAGTCGTAGCCCGAAATGCGGACGGGCGACCCGTCCTGCGCGACGAAGTTGAAACCCTCCCCCTCGGCCTGAGACCCCGACCCGACGTACTCGATGCCGATCTCGCCGGAGATCAGCGCGGCACGCTGATCGACGCTCGCTCGCTCCGTTGGCTCCGTTCCCCGGGCGATCGTGTCCACCTCGGCCAGGCGGCCTTCCGGGAACCACCGCTCGATCGAACCGGTCCCGTGGGTCCCGGCGAGGTAGCGCAGCACGGCGCTGATCTCGCGACGGTCCGCGAAGGCCACGTCGAGGGTCGGCGGGCTGATCCGGCCCTCGGCGAGCATGCCGTTGCGCTCGAGCAGACCTTCCAGACGCGCCGTCTGGCTGCGGCGCGACACCGAGTAGGCGCTCCACGGGCCGATGAACGTGACCATGGCCAGGACGGCGAGCGATGCGGGAATCAGCTTGATGTTGCGGCTCCTGCTGATCGCGTAAAACAGTGACATCCCGGCGAGCCAGAGGGAGAGAATCACCAGGAAGTAGCGCGGCTCCGTGATCGCGTACTGCTGGATGCGCTTCCAGATGGCGAGCAGGAGCATGGCATTCGCGGGTATCAGGCCGATCCAGAACCAGCGGGCGTACTGCCTCACCCACCCGTTCTCCTCGCGCTCCTCGATCGGATACAGGAGCAGGAGCGACAGAATGCCTGCCGCCGCCACGCTCGACACCAGGTAGCCGATCCAGCCGCTCGGCCACACCCGGGTCACGATGATCCGCCCCAGGTATATCGTCAGGATCAGCAGATAGACGGTGACCAGCGGACTGAGGATGTACTGGCTCAGGACCTTAAGAACGGCCGGATAGTCCGTGCGGCGGTCGAGCTCCGCCGGGTCGTCCGGCACGCCCGAAATGAAGAACCAGGTGTTGAACACGAACGCGATCCAGCACCAGAGCCTGAAGTAGGTCTCCCCATCGACATCCACTCCGAGGAGATTGTCGACCGCCAGCAGGGCGATCGTGAGCCCCACGTAGAGCACGCCGGTGAAGACGGCGGCAAGCAGAAATCGCAGAAGGAGGCTTCGATTGTACTGCCAGAAGCCGTTCCACTCGCGCACCACCGCGTAGGGAGCGACCGCGACCAGGAGATGGGCAGCCAGGGAGAGCTGCACGTAACGAAGCAGCTCCACGGGCTGGGACCACGAGAGCCTTCCGATGTAAAGAGCGACGAGCAAGCCGATCGCCACCACCCGGGCGATCCACAAGGCCCCTCTCGATCCCTCGCGCCGCTCCGCCACGAGCCCGATCGCGAGGAACAGTGGAATGCCGAGGGAGGCGACGTAGAGGATCCCGCTGAGCGCGTCATGGTCGATCGACGAGTCCGGGAGGAGCGACGCGGCGCATGCGGCGATCGTCGCCGAGATGAGTACGAGCGGGAAGCGACTCGCGGACCTCAGGCCTTCGCGGCCCAGCTGTTCGATCGACGGGAGTCTCATGCCGATAAGATACTCGTCCGGCACCCGTCCTGCCGCGTCGAGGCGCCGGGTCGGGGATACTCAGATAAACTGGTACGTTCGCCGTCCGCGCACGCTCACTCCACCTGGACGTGGAGCGTGCCCCCGTGCACGTAGGCCAGCGACGACGACGGGTGGATCTTCCGACCGTCCACGTCGATCACGCCGAAGCTGCCGTCCTCCTTCCGCTGGAAGACGTAGCGGATGACGCCCTCGTGGACGTCCGCCCCGTTCACGTCCTCGAACATCATCTCGCTCGCCGTGATGACCTGCCACTTCGCCATGCTGCTCTCCTTGCGAGTGCGGATGCCGAACGGTCCCGAAGCTCCCTCCGGAGGGGCGGATTCCGGCGCGCGTCAGATCGCGGCAGGTCCCTTCGCGGCCTCGGTCGCCGCGCCCTCGAGCCACGCCACGAGCTCCTCGTTCTTCATGTCGCCCAGCGTCCTGCCGACCGGCAGATCCACGTTCCAGGTCCCTCGCACGAGGTTGTGCAGGGAGATCCGACCGGCCGATTCGTCACGCAGCGCCGGATCGTCCTCGACCGGATGGGCAATCCACACTGCTCCGCTGTCATCCTCGAACCTGCGCTTGAGTGGAAGCAGCGACAGGCGCCGAACTGCTTCCTCGGAAAGGTCTTCGATCTCCATCTCGAGCTCGAGCGACATCCGGTTGACTTCGTTCACGGGGTCCTTGAACCGCAGCCGCTTTCCGGTCACGACCGATTTCGGCCAGCCGCGTCGGACCGTCACCTTCCATTCCCAGGTGCCGGACCGGGTCTCGATGATTCCCTGCGCGTCTTCCAACTCCATCAATGCACCGCCTGGCGTGTGTGAGTGGGCGTTTGCCCAAGATAACTAAATTACCCCGAAGCGACCGCAGGTGTCCTTCCGCGGTCGCCGACCCACCCGGTTCCTTGCTTCGCCGGGCCACGCCGAGCGACATTCGCCAGTATGAGCCAGCAGACCAGCGGTTACCAGCGACTGTTCGCGGACCTGAAGCGGCGTGCCGTGTTCAAGGTCGCCGCGGTTTACGGAGCGGTGTCCTT
>Ga0210121_1000293_pt1 | contig 15040 bp, 15 predicted proteins | sample Joice_ThreeSqB_D_FD_184873 | JGI IMG/M metagenome (GOLD analysis project Ga0210121, IMG submission 184873) | Wetland microbial communities from San Francisco Bay, California, USA, that impact long-term carbon sequestration - Joice_ThreeSqB_D1... | ecosystem: Environmental > Aquatic > Marine >... | reverse complement strand
CTCGCCGACGCGTTCCAGAGCGCGTTCGAGGGTGTTTCTCCTCAGGAGCGGCGGATCGTCGGCGCCCAGATTGAACGTCGGGTCAACGCGCCGCTGGCGTCCTCCATGGGGCGCCTGTTCGATGCGGCCTCCGCGATTCTCGGGATCCGGTCGGTGGCTTCGTACGAAGGACAGGCCGCGATGGAGCTCGAGGCACTGGCGAGCCGTCACCTGGCGCCGGGGGGTGCGACGAGCGCCGTCGGGACGGTGAAGCGCGGGGGGACCCGTCGCCCGGCACGCATGGAGATGCCGGTTCAGCGGACAGCCGGCGAGCCGGCCGTGCTGGACCCCGTCCCGATGCTCGCCGAGCTCGGGAGGAGGGCCGCGGCGGGGGAGGACGCCGGACGGCTGGCGGCCGCCTTTCACCACGCGATCGCGGAGGCGACGCTGGCCCTGGTGAGCGAGCTGTGCGAGGAGCACGCGGTGTCGCGCGTCGCCCTGGGGGGAGGAGTCTTCCAGAACTCCCTGCTTTTTGCGATCGTGAAACAGGGACTCGTGGAACGGGGCTTCGACGTGCTCTTCCCGGAGCGACTCGGACCCAACGACGGATCCATCAGCTTCGGTCAGGCGGTCGTGGCCGCGGCGCGGCTGGCGGACCAGCGAGGGAGGTAGACGCATGTGTCTCGGAATCCCGGGCAAGGTCACGGATGTATACGGGAGCGAGGGCCTGCAGATGGGGATGGTGGACTTCGGCGGTGTGAGGCGGGAGGTCTGCCTCGCGTACGTCGCCGACGAGGTGGCGGCCGGCGACTACGTCATCGTTCACGTCGGATTCGCGATCTCGAAAGTCGACGAAGAGGAGGCCCGCCGCACCTTCAAGCTGCTGGAGGAGCTCAGTGAGCTCGATGAGCTCCAGTGGATGAAGGAAGTGGCCGAGCAGAGCCTGGCAGGCATGGAGACCGGCCGGCCATCGGCCCCCGGTCGGGTCGGGGCCCGACCGGAGGAGCAGTCGTGAAATACCTGAGCGAATACCGGGATCCCGTCCTCGCGCGCTCACTGGTGGAGCGGATCCTCGCGACGGCCACCCGCCCCAGGGTTCTGATGGAGGTGTGCGGCGGTCAGACGCACACGATCGTGCGGCAGGGCCTGCAGGAGCTGCTGAAGGACGCGGTGGACATGATTCACGGACCGGGCTGCCCGGTCTGCGTGACCCCGCTCGAGCAGATCGATCGTGCCCTGCACCTCGCCGCCCGACCCGAGGTGATCTTCACCTCGTTCGGGGACATGCTGCGTGTGCCGGGCAGCGACTGCGACCTGCTGCAGGTACGGGCGAGAGGCGGGGAAGTACGGGTCGTGTATTCGCCGCTGGACGCTCTCGATCTGGCTCGGCGCAATCCGGACAGGGAAGTGGTGTTCTTCGCCGTCGGATTCGAGACGACGGCCCCGGCCAACGCCATGGCGGTATGGCGCGCCCGGGAGCTCGGCGTCAGCAACTTCAGCGTGCTCGTGTCGCACGTGACGGTCCCTCCTGCGATCCGGGCCATCCTCGATGCCCCGGACAATCGGGTCGAGGCCTTTCTGGCTGCGGGACACGTCTGCACGGTGATGGGCTGGAAGGAATACGAGCCACTGGCCGCCGAGTACGGCGTGCCGATCGTCGTCACCGGCTTCGAGCCGGTGGACATACTCGAGGGCATCTACATGGCGGTGCGACAGCTCGAGGACGGAAGGGCCGAGGTCGAGAACCAGTACGCGCGCTCCGTCCGCCGGGCGGGCAACGAGCCTGCCCAGGAGCTCGTAGGCAAAGTGTTCCGGCTCGTGGATCGAGCGTGGCGCGGCATCGGGGCGATCCCCGCGAGCGGCCTCGGCCTGCGGGAAGAGTTCGGAGCTTTCGATGCGGAGAAGAAGTTCGACCTCCACGGCATTCGCACGGCGGAATCATCCGAGTGCATGGCGGGCGACGTCCTCCGGGGACGGATCAAGCCTTTCGAATGCCCGGCCTTCGGGACGGTGTGCACCCCGGAAAGGCCCCTCGGAGCGCCGATGGTGTCGTCGGAGGGGGCCTGTGCGGCTTACTACAACTACGCGCGGTACGAGGCCGAGCCAGCCGGGGGTCCCGCGTGACGGATCCGACCGGAGCGTCCGTCGATGGCCAGTCGGAGAGTGTGTCGCGCCTCGCATCCGTCGGGCTGACCTGTCCGGCGCCGACTGGCGACACGGACCGCGTTCTCCTGGGGCACGGATCGGGCGGGAAGCTCAGCGCGACCCTCCTGAAGAGCCGATTCCTGCCGCGCTTCGGCAACGAGGTCCTGGAGCGACTGGGCGATGCGGCGGTCGTGGGGATTGCGAGCGGCGAGATCGCCGTGTCCACGGACAGCTTCGTCGTCAGTCCACTGGAGTTTCCGGGCGGGAACATAGGTCACCTCGCGGTCCACGGGACCGTCAACGACCTCGCGATGATGGGCGCGCACCCGCAGTACCTTTCAGCCGGCTTCATCCTCGAGGAGGGTCTGCGTTTCGAGGTCCTGGACCGCGTGCTCGACGCCATGGCGCAAGCGGCCCGGGAAGCGGGAGTGCTCGTGGTGACCGGAGACACGAAGGTCGTGGAGCGAGGCAAGGCTGACGGCATGTTCATCAACACGACCGGCATAGGCTCGCTGGATCCTGAGTTTCGCCCCGGACCTCAGCGCGCGCGTGCCGGAGACGCGGTAATCGTCTCCGGGCCCATCGGTCGCCACGGCGTGGCGATCATGGCGGCGCGCGAGGACCTGCGTTTCGAGGTCGAGGTCCGGAGTGACACCGCCTGTCTGGCTCCGCTGGTGCGGCTCCTCAGGGAGGCGTGCGGGCCGGCCGTGCACGCGCTCCGGGACCCGACGCGAGGCGGAATGGCCAGCGCGCTCAACGAGATCGCCGCGGCATCGTCCGTCGGGGTGACGCTCGACGAAGGAGCGCTTCCGATTCCGGAGGCCGTTCGTGCCGCGTGTGAAATGCTCGGGCTGGATCCGCTGTACGTCGCCAACGAGGGAATACTGGTCGCCATCGTGGCTCCGGAGGCGGCGGACGACGCCGTGCAGGCGATGCGGCAGACTCCGACGGGGGCATCGGCGGCCCGCATCGGCACGGTCACGGCCGAGCGACCCGGGCTCGTCCTCCTGCGCACCGGCCTCGGGGCGGCCCGGGTGGTGGACATGCTGCCGGGCGATCAGCTGCCCCGGATCTGCTGAGCCGCCCGACCGAGGGTCGCGGCCGGGGCCTGCTTCCTACTCCAGGGCCAGGTGGTCGATGCGAATCTGGCTCGATCCCAGGACCGTCGAACCAAGCGCCGCGTTCAGGTCCACTTCGTAGGTCGCGAGCGGACACTCTTCCTCGTCCAGGCCGGCGAAGCTGAACGTGATGCCTACCTGGATCGAGGCACCGCCGGCGAGCGACTGCACCTGGCTCGGCGTGATCACGACCTCGAGTCCGGGGCAGGTGAACTCGCGGGGAACGCTCAGCGGGATGGCGCCGGCTCCGATCGTCAGCGGACCCAGCGAGCCGTTCGACAGGTTGGCCATCTCGAGGTCCACCTGGCGGGCGCTTCCGATCAGGACGGGGGACCCGGGTGAAAACTCCAGGTCCCCGTATTCCGGTCCCGTAGATTCGTCACCGCCGCAACCGGCGATCAGCAGGCCAGCCGCCCCGAGTCCGAGTAACATCACTGACGAGATTCTCAAGCGCATGAGATAGCTCCTGATACCCGTGGCCCTTCGACGAAAGGGGTTACACCGGCCGAAAGGCAAGGTTGCGGAAGGCGAGGCGGAGGGCAACCGCCGGTTGACGGATGCCCCTCGGGAATTCATTTTGTCGTGCTTTGTATGCTGCGGACGGTCCGCGGGATACGCACCGGCGCTTGCCAATCAGTTGGAGCGGACGATGAAGCCAGGGATTCACCCCGAATACAAGCCGACGAAGATCACCTGTGCGTGTGGACGGGTTTCCGAGACGTACTCGACCGTGGATGAGCTGCACGTGGAAATCTGCTCTCATTGCCACCCGTTCTTCACCGGGCGACAGAAGCTGGTGGACACCGCAGGGCGGGTGGAGCGCTTCCGCCGCAAGTACCGATCGTCGGACGGTCAGGTGACGGTTGACGAATCCGCGGATGCAGCAGTCGCCGCGGTGGAGGAGAAAGCCGCTCCGGAGGCGGAAGCCGAGGCCGAAGCGGAGGCCGAGACGGTAGAAGCCCCGGAATAGTGTCGGTCCGGGGAGTCGCGAGGCTGCCCCGGACCCACGCCTACCCGCGCATCTTTCGACATGACCGACGCTGATAGACTCGCCGCCCGAGTGGCTGCGGTCATCCGGACCTGGGAATCGCTCGAGGCTCTTCTCGCCGATCCGTCGGTTCTGGCGGACCCGGCCCGGCTTCGCGCCGTGGCCCAGGAGCATTCCGATCTGGCCCCGCTCGCCGAAGCCGGACGGGGCTATCTCAAGCTCCTGGATGATCTCGGGCAGGCGCGCGAGCTGATGGACTCGAGCGAGGACGAGCTCGCGAACCTTGCGGCGGCCGAGGTCGAGGATCTGGTCGCCCGGGTGGAGCTTGCGGAGGACGACATCCTGGCCCTCCTCACGCCGAGAGATCCGCTCGATGACCGTCCGGCGGTCGTAGAGATCCGGGCGGGCACGGGCGGCGATGAGGCCGGCCTGTTCGCCGCCGACCTGTATCGCATGTACACGCGTTACGCGGATGCCCGGGGCTGGGACGTGGAGGTGCTCTCTTCGAGCGAGGGGACGCTCGGTGGGCTGAAGGAGATCATCTTCCTGGTGCGCGGGAAGAACGTGTACGGGACGCTCCGCTACGAGTCGGGAGTCCACCGGGTGCAGCGGGTTCCGGTGACCGAGAGCTCGGGCCGGATTCACACTTCCGCCGCCAGCGTCGCGGTTCTCCCGGAGGCCGAGGAAGTCGACCTGGAGATCGATCCGGCGGACCTCAAGATCGACGTGTTCCGTTCTTCGGGTCCCGGCGGACAGTCGGTCAACACGACCGATTCGGCGGTTCGGATCACCCACCTTCCGACGGGACTGGTCGTGTCCTGCCAGGACGAGAAGTCGCAGCACAAGAACAAGGCCCGAGCACTGAAGGTTCTGCGGAGTCGTCTGCTCGATCAGATGGTGGCGGAGCAAGAGGCGGAGCGATCGCGGGAGCGGAGAGCGCAAGTCGGGACGGGGGACCGGTCGGCGAAGATCCGAACCTACAATTTCCCGCAGAACCGCATCACGGACCACCGCATCCATCTCACCCTGCACAAGCTCGAGGCCGTCCTGGGCGGCGACCTGGACGAGCTCGTGGAAGCCCTCCGGACCGCCGGAACCGAGGAGCGCCTGGACCAGGGAGATTCGGGGTGAGCCGGATCCCGGAAGCGGAGCCCGCCAGCGGGTCGCGGCGGCTCCCCGCTCCGACGAGGCGCCAGGTGCTGGAAGGGCTCGCGACGGAGTTCGAAGCGGGTGGAATCCCGGGGGGGCGTCAGGAAGCGGAGCGACTGCTGTCGCACGTGCTCGGCCTGTCGCGCACGGAACTGCTTCTGCATCCCTACGACGCGATCACGCCGGAGGATGCGGGCCTCGTGGCCGCGGCATCGAGACGGCGGCTCTCGGGCGTTCCGCTGCAGCACCTCGAAGGCACGGTCGCGTTCCGGGACCTCGTCCTGGTCTGCGATGGGCGTGCCCTCGTGCCTCGCCCGGAGACGGAGGAGCTGGTGCAGCGGGTAGTGGACTGGGCCTCCGCCCGCCGGTCGAAGGGCGGAGTCAGGCCGGTGAGGCGACCCGGCGAGCCCACGCCGCTCCTGGCTACGGCGCTCGACATAGGGACCGGTGGGGGGTGCATTGCACTCTCCCTGCTGCACGAAGGAGTGGTGGGCCGGGTCGTCGCGGTGGACATCTCGGAGGACGCGCTCGAACTGGCGGCGCAGAACGCGGAGCGGGTCGGAGTGGGTGACCGGATCGAACTCCGCGCCACGACGGGGTCCCCGTGGTCCGCCGTGCAACCGGGGGAGACGTTCGATGTCATCGTGTCGAATCCCCCCTACGTTCCGGACGCTGAAATCGAAAACCTCGCCAGGGAAGTGAGGGACCACGATCCGTTCGAGGCGCTGGCCGGGGGAGTGGACGGACTCGTTGTGGTCCGGGAGATCGTCGCGGGGGCGCCGTCCCGCCTCTCGCGGGGGGGCGCCCTGTTCCTCGAGGTAGGGGTCGGCCAGGGGCGGGAAGTGAGCCGCTTGCTGTCGGAGAGCGGATCATGGGCGGACATCCAGGTCACGCGGGACCTGGCCGGGAGAGAGAGAGTGGTGATCGCACGGGCCTGATCCGGCGGGGGCGGCGGACTGCCAACACGGTCGCGGCCGACGGTCGCGCCGTGTTATGTTATACAGATTCAACCATCAGGTGCAGCGTGGACGAGAGCGTCCTCGCGATCGCGACAGCGGAGAGATCGGGATCGTCATGGCCGACACGGACAGGATATTCGAACGGGCCTCGGAAGTGGGCCGGTTGATCTCGCAGACGCCGGAGTACGCGTACCTTCGGGCGGCGATGCGTGACATCGAGGGCGACGAGGAAGCGAGAGGCCGACTGGACGCGATCCGGGGGCTGCAGGAGAAGCTGATCGGGTTCCTCGAGAAGGAGGAGGAGCCGCCCGAGGACCTGCGCCACGATCTGGGCCGCCTGAGCGAGGAAATGCAGACGAGCACGCGTTACCAGGCGCTGATTTCGGCCCAGGCGAACTTCGACAAGCTGATGGACCGGGTCAATCAGTCGATCGCCGAGGGCGTGAAGGCCGGCGAGCAGTCGCGGATCATCCTGCCGTCATGAAGTCGCTGCGGGCGGCGCTCGAAAAGGGGCTCCGGGCCGCCGTGGACCCGATCATCAACTGGATGGTCCGGGAACGGGTCCACCCCAACACGCTCAGCACGCTGGGATTCCTCATCACGTGCTCGTCCGGCTACTTCTTCCACACACATCAGGTCAGGCCCGCGGGCGCGATGATTCTCCTCGGCGGGATCTTCGACCTGTTCGACGGGACCGTGGCGCGAAGGACAGGTCTCGCGTCACCGTTCGGTGCGTTCTACGACTCCACCCTGGACCGGCTTTCCGAGATCATCGTCTACATCGGGCTGCTTTCGCTGTACAACGACTTCCGGGCCGACGCGAACGACGTCGTCATGATCTACGTGGTCATCCTGGCCATGGCCGGCTCGCTGATGATCAGCTACACGCGAGCTCGGGCAGAGGCGCTGGGGATCGACTGCACGGTCGGGATCATGCAGCGCGCCGAGCGCGTGATCCTGATCGGGGCGGCGGCCCTGTTCTTCGGCGAGCAGAACAACGGAGCGGTCCTGCGCGTCGTGCTCTGGGGCCTGGCGATCCTCACGAATCTGACCGTCCTGCAGAGGATCCTCTGGGTGTACCAGAACACGCGTCCGGAGGGTGTCGCCGTCGGCAAGGCCGTGTGGAAGATGCCGGAGTGGCTTGGACGTAAGCTGGATAAAGAAGATCATTAAGATCAAACACTTCAAGTGGATTATCAAGACATGAGCAAGTCGACGGCCGGACGGGACATCGCCCCCGCGGAGGGGCGGCTGGGGGTACTCCTCGTGGGGCTTGGAGCCGTGTCCACCACGGTGATCGCCGGCGTGGAGTCCGTGCGCAGGGGATTGAGCTTGCCGATCGGCTCCATCACGCAGATGAACACGATCCGGCTGGGCAAGCGAACGGAAGCGCGAGCGCCGCTGGTCCGGGACTTCGTGCCTCTCGTGGGTCTGGACGAGATCGTGTTCGGGGCGTGGGACCCGATCCCCGACGACGCTTATCAGTCGGCCCGGTCGTGCGGCGTGCTGAAACCGGAGGACCTCGAGCCGATCGCGGACTTCATGAAGTCGATCAAGCCGATGTCGGCCGCATTCGACAAGGCGTACGTGAAGAAGCTCGACGGCACGAACGTCAAGACCGGCAAGACGAAGATGGACCTGGCCGAGCAGCTGCGGGAGGACATCCGGCGGTTCAAGGCCGAGAACGGCTGCGACCGACTCGTGATGGTATGGGCCGCATCCACCGAGATCTTCCTCACCCGGCAGCCGGTTCACGAGACCGTGGAATCGCTGGAGCGGGGCATGCGGGAGAACGACCAGGGGATCGCGCCGTCGATGCTCTACGCGTACGCCGCGCTGCAGGAAGGCGTTCCGTTCGCGAACGGCGCGCCGAACCTGACGGTGGACATCCCGGCGATGCTGGAGCTCGCCCGCCAGAAGGAGATGCCCATAGGAGGCAAGGACTTCAAGACGGGGCAGACGCTGATGAAGACGATCCTGGCGCCAGGTCTCAAGGCGCGGATGCTGGGTCTGAACGGCTGGTTCTCGACGAACATCCTGGGCAACCGGGACGGAGAGGTCCTGGACGATCCGGAGAGCTTCAAGACGAAGGAAGAGTCGAAGCTCGGCGTGCTCGAGTACATCCTGCAGCCCAAGATGTATCCTGAGCTGTACGGAGACATGTACCACAAGGTGCGTATCAACTACTACCCTCCGCGCGGCGACAACAAGGAGGGCTGGGACAACATCGACATCTTCGGGTGGATGGGCTACCCGATGCAGATCAAGATCGACTTCCTGTGTCGCGATTCGATCCTGGCGGCACCGATCGTGCTCGACCTGGCCCTGTTCATGGACCTGGCGCAGCGCGCCGGAATGCACGGAGTGCAGGAGTGGCTGTCGTTCTATTTCAAGAGCCCCCAGACGCCGCCGGGCCTGTATCCGGAGCACGACATCTTCATCCAGCACACGAAGCTCAAGAACACCCTGCGCTGGATGATGGGCGAAGAGCAGATAACTCACCTGGGGAACGAGTACTACGACGAGTAGTGCCGGGGGCGCCGCTGATCAGGGCGTCGGACGTTTGGATGGAACCGACTCGAATCGGCGCCGTCGGAAGGCGCCGATTCACGCATCTGGAGGTCGAGGGAGAACTTGAGCGAAGGCATCGGATCGGGCGGTCTGTTCATTGCGTTCGAGGGAGGGGAAGGAGCGGGCAAGTCCACGCACCTGAGGCGCCTCACCGAGCGACTCGAGCGGGCGGGCATAGCCCATCTCCTGGTTCGTGAGCCGGGTGGCACGCCGGCCGGCGAGAGGATCAGACGGATCGTCCTCGATCGCGACCTCTCGATCTGCCCGGAGACGGAGTTGCTCCTGTACCTGGCCTCGCGCGCCGAGTTCGTGAAGCGGGTGGTGAAGCCGGCACTGGAGAGAGGAGAGCTGGTCCTCGCCGACCGCTACGAGATGTCGACTTACGCCTATCAGGGGATTGCCCGTGGTCTGGGACTGGAGCGAGTGAGGAAGCTGAACGAGTTCGCGACCGGAGGCCTCAAGCCGGACGGGACGGTTCTGCTCGCCCTCGATCCGGACGTGGGGCGAGAGCGGCAGCGAGGGCAGGCCGATCGGCTGGAGAGCGAGCACGCGGACTTTCACCGCGCCGTCGCCCGGGCCTACACGGTCCTCGCGGAGTCGGAACCGGGGGTTGTCACGATCGCCAGCGATGGGCCGACCGTGGAGGTGCAGGAACGTCTGTGGCTGGCGCTTTCCGAGCGGTGGCCGGACCGATTCCCGCCCGCAGGGTGAAACCTTTCCGGGCGGACAGAGTTTCAGAAAAAAGAAGGAGCCGGCGAGCGTCGGAATCGAGCCGGGCGCACAGTCGCATGGAGGTCAGATGAAGCTGAGAAGGTCCTGGACGGTGCCGGTCGCCTCGCTGCTCGCGGTTCTCGCGAGCGGGGGCTGGTTGCTGCAGGAGGGAGCCGCTCCGCCCGCGTCCGAGGCGCTTCTCGAGACCGTGGTGCGGCGAGTGTCCGACAACTTCGTCGAGGAAGTGTCGGCCGGCGAGCTCTACGACATGGCGATCGACGGACTGCTCGTGGAGCTGGGTGATCCCTATGCCGCCTTCATCCGGGCCGACAACCAGACTGCCGCGCTGCTCAACAACAACTATGGCGGTGTCGGAATGCGGATCCTCGCCGAGGAGGAAGGGATCACGGTGCTCGGCATCATCCCCGACAGCCCGTCGTCGAAGCTGGACCTGCAACCCGGCGACCGAATCGTGGAAGTGGATGGCGAATCCACCGCCGGCTGGTCGCAGGAGGAAGCGGTGTCCTCGCTCCGGGGCCCTAAGGGCGAGGCCGTGCACGTGGCCGTGGCCCGGGAGGGAACGCCGGATCTCATACAGCTCGACATCGTGCGCGACGACGTACACATCGTCGCCACGCAGTCGCTGATGCTGTCCGACGATGTCGGGTACGTGTACCTGCAGCAATTCAGCCGTAAGTCGACCGAAGAGCTCCAGGCCGCCGTCAACGACCTGCTGGCCGGCGGGGCCCGGTCGCTCGTCCTGGACCTGCGCTACGATCAGGGCGGGATCCTGCGCGAAGCGGTCGAGATCGCGGACCTGTTTCTGGACGCGGGCAAGATGGTGGTCGACACCCGCGCTCGGGATCCGCGCGACAGCTACTCCTTCACGGCGCCGGGCCCCGACCGCTATCCCGGTCTTCCGGTGGTGGTGCTGGTAAACGCCTGGTCGGCGAGCGCATCGGAGATCGTCGCGGGAGCCCTGCAGGATCACGATCGGGCCCTCGTCCTCGGTACCCGGACATTTGGCAAGGGAGTGATGCAGAGCGTCTTTCCGCTTCCAGGGGGCAACTACCTCAGGCTCACCACGGGCACGTGGTACACCCCGTCCGGGCGCTCCATTCACCGCTCGCGAGGCGAGGGCGAAGACACGTTCGCCCTCGGATCCAACGAGTTCAACGATGCGGTTTCCGAGGCGGTCCAGCTGGGGATGGGGGCCACGGATGGCTTCGTGGCGGTTCCGGACCCGACGATGGAGGACACGGTGGAGGCGCCGACCTATCGCACGGACTCGGGTCGCCTCGTGTACGGTGGAGGCGGCATCGTACCGGACGTCATCGTCGCGCCGGACACGCTCACGATCGCGGAGCAGGAGCTGCGACAGGTCCTCATGGACTCTGACGTTCCGTTCAACGACCTGGCGTTCCGGTTCGCCGTCCAGTATCACCGCGAGCACCCGGATCTGACCGAGAACTTCACGGTGACTCCCGAGCTGCGGAGCGAGTTCCTCGACTACCTGGAACAGCGAACCGGCGCGGCGCTGGACGTGGACCTGGTGGACGCCGCCGGCGACCTCGTCGACTTCCAGCTCGGGCGTCAGCTGGCGGCTGCGGCCTTCGGTGAGGACGCCGGACTGCGTCGGGCGGTGGAGAGAAGCCGGCAGGTGTCGGAGGCGGTGCGCCTCCTGAACGGCGCCGCGAGTCCGGAGGAGTTGATGGCCCTCGGCGAGCAGACGAGGAACGCGAAGGCGAACGAGAGCATCGGACCGGAGAGCTGAGCGAGCGATGAAGAAGCTGAACAAGTCGTGGGTACCGGCGGTCGCCGTGACCGTCATGGCGCTGGGGAGCGGCGGCTGGCTCCTGCAGCAGGGAGTCGCCGCACAGGAGAGCACGGTGTACCGGGCCCGACTGTTCGACGAGGTTCAGCGCCTGGTGTCGGAGCGGTACGTGGAGGAGGTGGATTCCTCGAACCTGTATCGCATGGCGATCGACGGCATGCTCTCGGAGCTCGGAGATCCGTACTCGGTGTTCATCGGTGCGGAGGACTCGGACGATCTCGAACTGTCGATCGAGGGAGACTACGGTGGGCTAGGGATCCGCATTCAGAAGGTCGGCGAGTGGATCACCGTAATGGGCGTGATCCCCAACTCTCCCGCCGAGCGGCAGGGCCTGATGACCGGGGATCGGATCGTCGGGGTCGAGGGCGAGTCCGCCAGGGGCTGGGACGACACCCAGGCCGTGGACCACCTCCGCGGTCCGAAAGGGACTCCCGTATCGATCTCGATCGGACGGATAGGTGCGGCGGAGCCCCTCGAGTTCACCGTGGTGCGGGACGAAATCCACGTCGAGACCGTCAGGAGCTTCATGGTCGACGACCGCATCGGATTCGTGGATCTCGACCAGTTCAGTCGGGATGCCCGGACCGAGCTGTCGAACGCGATTCACGATCTGCAGTCGAAGGGGGCCAGGGAGCTCGTACTGGATCTGCGGTGGAACCCGGGCGGACTGCTCGACCAGGGCGTCGCCGTGTCCGACCTGTTTCTTCCCCGCGGCGCCGGCATCGTCGAGACCCGTTCCCGGGTCGAGGACCAGAACTTCACGTTCGCGGCGCCGACCGGCGATGAGTTCCCGGGTGTCCCGATCGTGGTGATCGTCAATCCCGCCAGCGCCAGTGCTTCGGAGATCGTGGCCGGGGCGCTGCAGGACAACGATCGCGCCGTGATCCTCGGCACGCCGACCTTCGGCAAGGGATCGGTGCAGACGGTGTTCGCTCTTCCCGGCGGCAACCACCTGAAGCTCACGACTGCGGGCTGGTATACGCCCAGCGGGCGTTCGATCTCCCGCAGCTCGATGCACGGTTCGGAGGACGACCTGGCGCTGGCGGTCACGGCGCAGGTTTCCGCGACCCGAGGCATCGTCGCGGACACGGCGGGCCGGGAAGTGTTCCACACGAAGGGCGGGCGCGTGGTGTACGGCGGCGGAGGGATCACGCCCGACGTGATCGTCCCTGACACCACCACGCTGGATGAACGGCAGCTGGAGCAAAGCGTGGGGCGGGCGGGGTACTCGCTGAACCAGCTCGCGTTCCGGTTCGCGGTCCAGTGGACGAACGACCACCCGGACATCGATCCGGACTTCACGGTGACGCCCGCGATGCGCGATGAGTTCCAGCACATGCTGTCGGAGGTGGAAGGGCTCGAAATCGATCCCGACCTCTTCCAGCGCGTTCAGCCCCGCATCGATCGGTTCCTCGAGGCCCAGATCGCGAACTCGGCGTTCGGCGACCTGGAGATGTTCAGGCGTTTCGAGGCGCAGAGCCCGATGTACCTCGAGGCGGTCCGTCTCCTCAGAGAAGCCACGACGCCGGAAGATCTTCTCAGGCTGGCCAGTGGTGGGGAATCGTCGTCGGGGGCGGGTCGGATGGACGGCGAGAAGGTGGGAGCCGGAACTGACGTGAGCGAAGGGGGCAACTGACCCCACGCACCCGGGCAGTCCCGGGCGCCTTCAGACCGCGCAGAGAAAAACGCCCCTGTGCCGGATCTCCGGCCGCAGGGGCGTTCCTTCATCGGAGGCTGGAAGCCTCGTGACCGAGGAGGCTCACCACCCCCGGCCTGACATGTGACCGGCCGGAAACCTACTCCCGGACGCGATCCTTCAGGCCCTTGCCCGCACGGAAGGAGACGCTGTTACGCGCCGCGATCATGATCTCCTGGCCCGTCTGCGGATTCCGGCCCTTACGAGCCTTGGTGCGCCGCGTCTTGAACGTGCCGAATCCCGTGATCGTCACGTCGTTGCCGCCATCCAGCTCGATGGCGATGATCCCCTCGCGAGGTTTCGTCGAGAAGATGCAATCGATGACCTCCATCGCCTTCGCCTTGGAGAGATCACACTTGCCGGCGAGCTTGTCAGCGAATTCCTGTTTCGTCACGCTTCCGTCTCCTTTTGGGTGAGGATGAGAAGTAGCGAATACCTCAGATAGGCCCATTATGTACGATCCATCCGAGGTTGGCAAGACGAATCGCCGCAAAACTCGGGGCAGGATCGGGGACCGCCATCCTCCGGCACGTGCATGCGCGACGGATCGGCACCGCCGCATCACCCCTCGCCGGGTCCACCGCGCCGTGGCGGCCACGGAACGAAAGCGCTCGTTCTCTCCACGTAGTCCGCATATCCGGGCCTCGTCTCCCGCAGGCTGGACTCGAGCAGCGCGACTCCGGACACTCGCACGAGCAACCAGGTCATCAGGAGGGGTGCGAAGGCGCTCCAGATCGAGCCCGGGACCGAGGCCGCGATCGTGAAGATCCCCCACCAGATCAACGAATCTCCGAAGTAGTTCGGGTGACGCGTGTATCGCCACAGGCCGTTCGTCAGCACCTTCCCGGCGTTCGAAGGATCACGTCGAAAGACGGCGAGCTGCGCGTCTCCCACCGCCTCGAACACGAATCCGATGAGCCATACGGCGGTGCCCCCCACGTCCAGCGCGGTGAGCTGATCGGGCCCGCCTCCGCGCTGCGCCGCGAGCAGCGGTGCCGAAACGATCCACAGGATCAGCGCCTGGAGCCAGAACACCTTGAACAGGCTCGTCCACCACCAGGACGCCCCGCCGGCCGCCCGCCATCGGGCGTAACGGGGATCCTCCGGTTTGCCCCTGTTCCGAAGGTGAATGTGAACGGACAGTCGGACGCCCCAGACGGCGGTCAGCCCCAGCAGCAGCCATGAGCGCACGGGCCAGCCGTTCCCACGGGCCGCGTACCAGGCGGCGAGCAGCACGAATCCCACTCCCCAGAAACGGTCCGCGAGCGAGGCGTCGCTTCGGGCGAGGCTGACGAGCCAGAGGACGTACGCTCCGGCCCCGACGAGGCAGAGTCCCTCGATTCCGAGCTGCATCCAGGATTGCACATGCCCCCCGTATCTCGGTGGTCGGCCTCCGGGGCCGGCGTCAGGTATGCAGTATAGGGGATCGCTGCCTCCGGCGTATGCGGTTTGACAGCCCGTGCACCCGCCATGGAGATTTGCGTCCCGGAGAAGTTCCTTTGGCGGAGGGAGACACGACGATGCGACACAGGGTGACGCGGGCAGCGATCCTGGCGCTGTTCGGCGTAACGATGATCGGATGTGCGGGCGGTGGTGACCGACCGGCGGACGAGTCCGTCGCGGCGCAGCCGGAGAGTGCGGCGCCGCTCACGACGGAGGCCGAGCCGCTAGTGATCACGGCGGCCGAGCTGGCCGGACGGCTCGACGGTCCCGATGTCCCGGTCATTCTGGACGTGCGGAGTCCGGAGGAGTTCGCCGAGGGCCACATCCCCGGAGCGATCAACGTTCCGTACGATCAGGTCGGCGCCCGACTCGGATCGCTGGAACCGTATCGTGACGCCGAGGTCGTCGTCTACTGCCGGACCGGCCGGCGCGCGGGAGTGGCGGAGG
>Ga0210121_1000280_pt1 | contig 15401 bp, 10 predicted proteins | sample Joice_ThreeSqB_D_FD_184873 | JGI IMG/M metagenome (GOLD analysis project Ga0210121, IMG submission 184873) | Wetland microbial communities from San Francisco Bay, California, USA, that impact long-term carbon sequestration - Joice_ThreeSqB_D1... | ecosystem: Environmental > Aquatic > Marine >... | reverse complement strand
TTCGTCCGGTCCGTCCCCTCGCTCAGGTGCGGACCCTGTCCGAATAGCGGCGCAGGAAGCTCAGGGAGACCCCTGCCCCCCTCAGCTCCCGGGCCACCTCTTCTTTCTCGACCAGCAGTCTCCTCGCCTGATCCTCTTCCGCCAGGTCCAGCTCCCGGTCGATCTGGGCGAGTCGGTCCAGCTTGGCGCGGTGCACGATCCGCCTCACCGTCTCGTCGAAGGCGTCCCGCGGATGCACCACCTCCGTGTCGTCCTCGAGCAGTTCCTGCCACGCGAGGTCGTCCTCGGGGGACAGACCCGGCCGCTCGTCGCCGGCGATCAACAGGGCCTGATAGATGCGCCGCAGGGCGGCGTCTCGAAAGTGCCGGTCCTCCAGGCCGCCCTCGACCGCCACCTCCAGCAGGGCCCGATCTCTCGCCACCAGGAGCAGGAGCGCGCGCTCGGCCGGGTCCATCGTCCGCCTCTCGTCTTCGACCGCCCCGGTCGTGGACCGCCCGCCAGCCCCGGCCGACGGGCGCCCCCTGGGCACCTGGCGCTCGCGAGCCACTTCGCCGACCAGGGTGTCGCGCCTCACCCCGGTGCGCTCGGCCGCCCGACCCAGGTAGATGTCGAGCAGCGCGGGGTCCCTGACCGAGCGAAGTGTGCTGAGCAATCCGTCCACGGCCCGACGTTTCCCCTCGATGCTGTCGAGATAGCCCTGGCGCTCCAGTATCTGCAGCTTGCGCTCCAGGATGTCCACCGCGTCCGAGATGTACCCCCGCAGCGCGTCGGCACCTTCGCGCCTGAGGACGGAATCGGGATCCTCGCCGGGCGGGAAGCTGACGACCATCGGGTGGCAGCCGGCCGCCAGCAGCACGTCCCCGGCCCTGAAGGTCGCGCGGAGTCCGGCCGCGTCGCTGTCGTACAGCAGGTACACTCGATTCGCGTATCGCTTCAGCAGATCCGCCTGCTCCGCGGTGAGCGCCGTGCCCAGAGGCGCGACGGCCGTTGGGAAGCCTCCGATGTGGAGCGACAGCGCGTCCATGAAGCCCTCGGTGACCAGCGAGTGCTCCTCCCTCCGAATCGCATGCCGCGCCCGGTTCAGTCCGTAGAGCGTGCGGCTTTTGTGGAAGATCGGCGTCTCGGGTGAATTGATGTACTTGGGAGCCTGCTCGTCCGTCGTTCCGAGGACCCTGCCGCCGAAGGCGATCGGTCGATCCCGCAGATCCTGGATCGCGAACATCACCCGGTTCCGGAACCGGTCGTAGGGTGCGTCCGCCTTCTCGCTGGTGGCCAGGAGTCCCGCCTCCAGCAGGTTCTCGTCCGTCAACCCGCGCGCGAGGCCCGCGTCGCGCAACTGGCGCCAGGCGTCCGGCGCGAAACCGAGTCCCCAGTCCTCCGCGAGATCCGGCTCCACTCCCCTTGCGGACAGGTACTCGCGAGCCGGCCGGCCGGCCGATGGATCGAGGAGCATCGCCCTGAACCACTCGTCGGCGAACGCGACGGCCTCGCGCAGGTGCGCGTGCGGGTCTTCCCTGGGCTCCGAGTCCTCGGGGATCTCCACTCCGACCCGGGCCGCGACCTGGCGCACCGCCGACGGGAAGTCGAGGCCGAGGTGTTTCATGAGGAACGAGAACACGTCGCCGCCTTCGCCGCACACGAAACACTTGAATATCCCGCGCGCGGGGTCCACCGAAAAATTCGGCCCCTCTCCGCCGTGCAGGGGACAGGGGCCTCGGTAGGTCTTTCCGGACCGCTTCAGTTGGACGAACTCGCCGGTAATCTCCAGGATATCGGCGCGCTCCCGGATTTCCTGAACCAGCGCATCACTAACCATCAGCGTTCGCTGATCCCTTCGCCAGGGTAGCCGCGACACACCTCAATCTCTTGCCCGTCCTCCGCTCAACCGGTGAGACTCGTGAACTCGACTACGGTAACGCCGGAGCCCCCTTCCTGGAAACCTCCCGGTCGCCTCGACCTCACCCGGCCGTCCGCACCCAGGACCCTTGCGACTTCCTCCCGCAACGCGCCGGTTCCCTTGCCGTGGATGATGCGCAGGCTGGGCACCTCGTTGACGAACGCCGCGTCCAGTCCTTGCGCCAGCGCCGCCTCCACCTCGTCCACGCGCAGCCCGCGAAGATCGATCTCCGTCGTCGGAGCGATCTCCGGCAGCGGCCGTGAGGCGGTCGGGGCTCGATCCAACGACGCGTCCCCGGCGGGCACCAGGTCCGTGAGCGGCAGGCTGATTCGCATTCCTCCGGACTCCAGGGTGGCTTCCTGTCCGCGGACCTCCAGCACCTCTCCCGCCAGATCCAGGGATCGCGACCGCGCGCGCTCACCCACGGTGACAGGGTGGAGGGCGGGGGGATCGGGCACACTCTGCCCGGAGGCCGCGAGGCGGCTCTCGCGCAGCATCTCCTCCACGCGGGACCGGGCCGCCCGCGCGTTGGAGTCCACGCTGTCTTTCGAAACCAGCTCGCCGGACGACAGCGTCGCGGCGAGCTCGCGGAGACGTTCGAGCTCCGCTTCCACGTCGCGACGGGCTTCGAGCAGGTACCTTTCCTCGTGCTTCCTCGCCTCCCGCTCGATCCGCTTCTCCCGCTCCTCCAGGCGCTCCTCCGACTCGGCGAGCCGCCGTTCGGCCGCCGCCGCCCTGCGGGCGGCAGCACCGGCCTCAGCCGCAAGGCGGCTCGCTTCCGCCGTCCGCTCTTCCAGGTCCTTGAGCAGCGCCTCGACGCGACGCTCCCCACCCGTCAACCGGGAGCGGGCGACCGTCAGGACCTCCTCCGGAAGGCCGAGACGGCCCGCGATCTCGAGAGCATAGCTTCGCCCCGGACGGTCCCGGATCAGCCGGAACGTGGGACGCATCGCGTGCGTGTCGAACTGGAGCGAGGCATTGACGATCGACTTCTCGTGCGCCGCCAGGTCCTTCAGCTCGCCCAGATGTGTGGTCGCGACCGAAAGCCCGGCCTGGCCCGCGAGGCGCAGCAGCACGGCCGCCGCAAGCGCGCTCCCTTCGGCCGGATCCGTGTTGCCGCCCAGCTCGTCCACCAGGACGAGGGAGTTCCGGTCCGCGCTCTCGAGGATCCGACGCAGGCCCTCGACCTGGGCGCTGAACGTCGACAGGGAGGCCTGGATCGACTGCTCGTCGCCGATCAGCGCATGGAACGAGGTGAACAGCGGAAGGCGCGTGCCCGCACCGACGGGCGGGATGATGCCGGACTGTGCCATCACCGAAGCCAGCCCGATCGCCTTCAGGAGAACGGTCTTTCCCCCTGCGTTCGGTCCGCTGATCAGAAGAACCCTCTCGTCCGCCTGGAGATTCAGGTCGAATGGAACGACGGGCTCTTCTCCGATCTCGAGCAGAGGATGCCTCACATCCACGGCCCGGTATGGCTCTCCGTCCACCGGGTCTCGCGAGACCTCCGGCCGGCTGCCCCCATGCGCCAGGGCATAGCGGGCGAGGGCGTGCAGGGCGTCGGTGCGGGCGAGCGCCGACAGGGTGTCCAGCAGGGACGGTACCGATGGACGGAGGAGCCCCGTCAGCTCCGCCAGAATCCGCCCTGTTTCGCGCATCTCGGCTCGCTCGAGCTCGGCGATCCGGTTCATCTGCTCGATCGCCTCAGGCGGCTCGACGAAGACGGTCCGATGGGTCGATGACTCGTCGTGCACGATTCCGCCGACCAGAGACATGCCTTCCCGTCGCACCGGCACGCAGTAGCGGCCTGATCGCAGTGTCACGGAGCCATCCGGAACCTGCAGACGCTCGGGAAGCCGTCGCACGTAGCGCTCCAGACGACGCACGAGGTCCGACCGGCTTCCACGCAGGGACTTTCGAATCCGGCTGAGTTCGGGAGACGCCGAGTCTGCGAGCCCTCCGTTCGAGTCGAGCGACCGATCGAGGCTCGATTCCACGTCGGGGAGGCGGATCAGGCGATCGCCGAGCGCAGCCAGTCGGGGCAGCTCTTGCGGGAACCGTCCGAGATCCGCCCGGACGATGCGCGACGAGCGCAGGAGAACCAGGACGCTCGCCAGCTGCTCGGCATCGAGCACCGCGCCCTCTACGCCCGCCTTCTTGACCACCCGCGCCAGGTCCGGGATCGGTGCGGGAGACCACCGCTCGAGTCGAAGGACCAGACCCAGCATCTCGTCGGTCGCCGCGAGGGCCTCGCTCACGGCTGCCGGCTCCGTCCACGGGCGGAGGGCGAGCACGTCCGCCCGTCCTGGCGTGGACGTCGCGTACTCCGCGATCCGCGTCAGGACTCGCGGGAACTCCAGGACCTGCAAAGCGTGCCTCTCCGCCCGATCGAACTCGTCCGGGAGGTTCAATGGACCCTCGCGATCAGCCGGGCGGCCACCGCATTCGTCTCCCGCCGAGGACGTGAACGTGCAGGTGAAACACGCTCTGCCCGGCCCGCTCTCCCACGTTGGTCACGGCCCGGTAGCCCGTTTCGGCGATCCCCTCGCTCCTCGCCACTTGGGCCGCCGCGAACAGAAGCTCGCCGGCCAGGTCGCGGTCCTCCTCTCCAAGCGAGCCCACGCCTTCCACGTGACGGCGCGGTATCACCAGCACGTGAACCGGAGCCTGCGGCTGGATGTCCCTGAACGCGAGCCAGGAGTCGCCTTCGGCCACGATGTCGGCGGGGATCTCCCCACGGACGATACGGCAGAAGAGACAATCGTCGCTGCCCATCGGCTAACCTCCAGATGATCCGTCCGACGGCCCGCCGGTCGCGGCCCCGTCGTCAGGGATGTGCTGGGCCAGTACGGCCAGCCCGGCCAGCGCGGCCGTTTCGAACCGGAGGACCAGTCGACCCACGCTGGCCGGCAGGAATCCGGCCGCGTCGAATCGGTCCATCTCCTCCAGACTCCAGCCGCCTTCGGGTCCGACGACCAGTGCCACTCGGCCGATGCCGTCCCACGGACCGAGCACCCGGAGCAACGCATCGCCGGCGCCGTCCAGTCTGACTTTCAACGACAGCTCGGCCCGCCCCCGTCGGCCGATCGCCTCCACGTACTCCTGGACCGAAGACGGAGGGCCTATCTCCGGCAGCCAGGCGCCTCCGCTCTGCTTCATGGCGGCGACGGCCCGTCGCCTCGCCTTGCCCCAGAACGCCGGTGAGCGACCGGCATCCGTCACCGACCTGGAGCGGGTCGCCTCCAGCGGTTGCAGGCCTCCGACGCCCATTTCGGTAGCCTTCTCCACGAGCCACAGCACGTGCGCCTTGTTGCCCACCGCGAAGGCGAGCTCCACCGGCAGCCGTGGAGAGGAACGGCACGTTCCCTCCAGCACGCATTCGGCCGTGCGGCCCCGAAGAGCGGTCAGACGGCCAGCCCACATCGATCCGGCCCCATCGGTGAGGCGGACCCCGGTGCCGGACTGCGCTCGCAGCGCTCTCAGATGCCGCGTCTCGTCGTCGTCGAGCACGAGGATCTCACCGGCGCTGCGCCCCGAAACTCCGGGAACGTAGAGCACGGGAGCTCCAGAGGCTGATTCGGCACGTGTCATGCAAGCAATGTGATCCCCTGGCGGGAGCGTCGCCAGCCCGTCCGGGGCGGCCACCGGGCCTGCAGCGGGCCTCGTGTATGGCGCCGCGCCGCCGTGCGCGATATGGTGCCCGTAGTTTCGTCTCCGGCACCATCGCAGCGGCTGAGGAACGTTCCTGCAACCGAGGCAAAGGAGTATCGTTGGCCACATCGAAGGCCACCTCCCCTGAGCTCGATTCGGTCTCTCACGACAGGAGAGTCCGCTTCGTGGCGGCCCGGGCCGAGAGACAGCCCGGCTCGCGCGTGCGCGTGAGCGTCGAGGTGGCGTTCGAAGGTCAATCCCACGTGGCGGAAGCCGAGGGAATTGGCACGGAGACCATCGAGATCCGCCTGGCCGCGCTGGCCACCCTGGATGCGATCCGCCAGGTGACGGACACCCCGCCCTTCCGTTTCGTCGGCATCAAGTCCATGCACGCGTTCGATGCTGACGTCATCCTCGTCGCCCTGCGGGACCCCGAAATGGAAGGCACCCGTTACATCGGGGCCGTCCCCGTTCGCACCACGCACGTTGCGGCGGCCGCAGCCGCCGTGATGGACGCGACCAACCGCGTCCTGTTCCGACGCGCCGAAGAGGACGACACCGCCGAAACCGCCTGACCCGACCGGCGCAGAGGCCGTCGGATCGGGATCCCTACCCCTGGGACCCGTCCTCCGATCGAAGAAAGACGGCGGACAGCGGTGGCAGGTTCAACCCCACCGACCACTCCCGGCCGTGCAGCGGTCGCGCGAGAGCCGTGACGGATCGCCGCCGTCTGGTCCGCGCGCCGCCGTACTGCCTGTCGTCGGTGTGCAGCAGCTCCGTCCACGTCCCACCGCTCGGCACGCCGACACGGTATCTCGAGCGCGCCGACGCGGCGAAATTGCACATCACGAGAATCGGAGAGCTCCCGTCCCTCCGGCAGCGCAGGAAGCCGATCACGCTGTGGGTGCGGTCGTCGGGGACGACCCACTCGAACCCGGCGCTGTCACAGTCCAGCTCGTGCAGGGAGGGCTCTTCCCGGTACAGCCGATTCAGGTCGGCCACGAGCCGGAGGATCCCCTCACGCAGCGGATCTCCGGCCACACCCCACGCCAGCTCGGAGTCGTGGTTCCACTCCGCATCCTGGGCGAGCTCCGCGCCCATGAAGAGGAGCTTCTTTCCGGGCTGACCGAACATGCAGGCGTACAGCAGACGCAGGTTGGCGAACTTCTCGGGAACGTCGCCCGGCATTCGTCGCAGAAGGGACCCCTTGCCGTACACCACCTCGTCGTGGGAGAAGGGGAGCAGGAAGTTCTCGGAGAACGCGTACAGCTGACGGAACGTGAGGTCGTCGTGGTGTCGCTGCCGGTGTATCGGATCCAGCGCCATGTACCGCAGGAAGTCGTTCATCCAGCCCATGTCCCACTTCAGCCCGAACCCCAGCCCGCCCGTCTCCACCGGTCGCGACACCCCCGGCCAGGCCGTGGACTCTTCCGCGAATACCTGGATTCCAGGAGCTCTGGAGTAGAGCTCGCGGTTCAGGTCCCGGATGAAGTCGACGGCTTCCAGGTTCTCCCGACCGCCGAAGGCGTTGGGCACCCACTCTCCCTCCGCCCGGGAGTAATCGCGGTACAGCATCGAGGCGACGGCGTCGACCCGGATGCCGTCTCCGTGAAACTCCTCGAGCCAGTAGAGCGCGCTGCTGACCAGGAAGCTGCGGACCTCTCCCCGGCTGTAATCGAAGATCCAGCTCTTCCAGTCGGGGTGGAATCCGAGCCTCGGGTCGTCGTACTCGTACAGGTGCGAGGAATCGAACTGCGCGAGCCCGTAGTCGTCCCCCGGAAAGTGGCTCGGGACCCAGTCGAAGATCACTCCGATGCCCCGACCGTGCAGGTGGTCCACGAGATACTTCAGGTCGGAGGGTCGCCCGTAGCGGGCGGTGGGAGCGAAGTAGCCGGTCGTCTGGTATCCCCAGGATCCGTAGAACGGATGCTCCATCACCGGCAGAAACTCGACGTGCGTGAATCCCGCCTCGCTCACGTGCTCGGCCAGCCGGGGAGCGATCTCGCGGTAAGAGTAGAACCCTCCCTCGGGTGGACGAACCCAGGACCCGAGGTGAACCTCGTAGATCGAGATCGGCCGGTCGAGCGAGTTGCGTCCGGGCCTGGAGCTCATCCAGCTCGCGTCTCGCCACTCGTGTTCGTCGTCCCACACCACCGACGAGGTCTCCGGCGGGACCTCGGTGGCCCGGGCCAGCGGGTCCGCTTTGTCGCGCCACGCCCCGTCCCTGCCTCGGATTCGGTACTTGTAGCGTTCGCCCGCACCCACGCCCGGGACGAATCCCTCCCAGATGCCGGACCTCGGGCGCCGCTTCAGGGAATGGTGACCGCCGTCCCAGTCATTGAAGTCACCCACCACCTGCACGGCACGGGCTGCCGGCGCCCACACTGAGAAGCACACGCCCGGACCGTCTCCCGGGTCCATCACCCGGCTGCCCAGCATCCGCCACAGACGGCACTGGCGCCCACGGCGGAAGGAGGCCAGGTCCTCCCGCGAGAGACGTGTAACGTCATGCCTGATCCCGGTCGTCGGGGTCACCGGTCACCCTTCCCGCCGGACCAGCATCGCTCTACGCTCGTCGTCCACACCCTGCTTCATCCCTTCAGGAGTTCATCCGACCGGATCATCAGAGGCCGGAAACGTACCGGAGTGCCGGCCCCGCCGGGAGTCCCGTTCCGGGCCCGAGGGGGAGGTGCGCACCGCACTCGCCTATGATAACGTGGGGGCGACGAGAGCCTGGAAGCACGGGCACCCTTCATCCAGACGGACACACGAGAAACGAAGATCGGCATGACAACCCCCGCACCGGAGACCCGGGCCGAGGTTCGGGGCGCCATTTCACTCGAGGAAATGGACGTCGAGGAACTCTCCATCCAGACGCTTCGCACCCTCGCGATCGACGCAGTCCAGAAAGCGAACTCCGGCCACCCGGGGGCTCCGATGGCCCTGGCCCCCGTGGCGTACCTGCTGAGCCGGGAGATGCGATACAATCCTCGCAATCCGACCTGGTTCGATCGCGATCGATTCGTGCTGTCCGCCGGCCATGCCTCGATGCTCCTGTACGGGATGCTGCACCTGAGCGGGTACGACCTTTCCCTGGAGGAGATCCGCAACTTCCGGCAGTGGGACAGCCGCACGCCCGGACATCCGGAGCACGGCCTCACTCCGGGCGTCGAGACCACCACCGGACCACTCGGACAGGGATTCATGACCGCGGTCGGGATGGCGATGGCGGAGGCGCACGTGGGCGCCGTCTACAACCGGCCCGGACACGCGATCGTCGATCACTTCACGTACGTCCTGTGCAGCGACGGCGACTTCATGGAGGGAGCGTCGCACGAGGCGGGATCGCTCGCCGGGCACCTGCGGCTCGGCAAACTGATCGTGTTCTACGACGACAACCGGATCACGATCGATGGGGCGACGGACCTGACGTACTCCGACGACGTCGCGGGCCGCTTCACGGCGTACGGGTGGCACGTGCAGAATCTCGGCGATGCGGCCAACGACACGGAGGCGATCCGGGGAGCCATGGCTGCGGCGCGAGGCGAGACCACACGGCCTTCGCTGATCATCATCCGATCCCACATCGGGTACGGGTCGCCCAACAAGCACGACACGGCGGGCGCACACGGCTCGCCGCTCGGGGAAGACGAGGTCGCGCTCACCAAGCGAGCCTACGGGTGGCCGGAGGACGCCCGTTTCCTGGTCCCGGAGCGGGCCCGAGAGCATATGCTGGAGGCTGTGCAGAGGGGGGCCGACGCGGAACGCGGGTGGCGCGCCGACTTCGAGGCCTACAGGGAAGCCCATCCCGAGCTCGCGGCGCAGTTCGAAGACGCCCTGCAGGGGCGGCTTCCCGCCGACTGGGACTCCGGGCTGCCGCGCTTCGATGAGGCCGACGGACCCGTGGCCACGCGCAAGGCGTCGGGGATGGCGCTCAACGCGATTGCCGAGCGGGTGCCCTGGCTGATCGGTGGCAGCGCCGACCTGGCGCCTTCGAACAACACACTGATCAAGGGGTCCCCGAACTTCGGTCCGGCCGACCGAGCGGCGCGGAACCTCCGGTGGGGCATCCGGGAGCACGTGATGTGCGCCGCCTCGACCGGCATGGCGCTGCACGGGGGCGTGCGGCCCTACGCCGCCACCTTCTTCGTGTTCACGGACTACGCGCGCCCCGCGATCCGGCTCGCCTCCCTGATGGGACAGCCCGTCATCTACGTGATGACGCACGACTCGATCGGCCTCGGCGAGGACGGGCCCACGCATCAGCCGGTCGAACATCTGGCGTCCCTCAGAGCGATGCCGGGCCTGCGCATCATCCGGCCGGCGGACGCCAACGAGACGGTCGAGGCATGGCGGGAAGCGATGCTGCGCACGGACGGCCCGACGATGCTGGTGCTCACCCGGCAGGGACTTCCCGTGATCCGGGTGGACGGTCCCGGCCGGGCGATCGGGCTTCACATGGGCGCCTACATCCTGGAGGACGCCGACGACGCGCGGCCGGACGTTATCCTCGTAGCGTCCGGATCCGAGGTGAGCCTGGCGCTGCAGGCCCGACAGGCGCTCGCCGGAACTGGAGTGAAGGCGCGCGTCGTGAGCATGCCGAGCTGGGAGATCTTCCGGGAACAGGAGGCCACCTATCGTGACGAAGTCTTCCCTCCCGAAATACGCAGACGGCTCGCCATCGAGGCCGCAGCGCCCTTCGGATGGCGGGAGTGGGTCGGAGACTCGGGAGACGTGATCGGAATCAACGGCTTCGGGGCGAGCGCACCGGCCGGGGAGCTCTTCAGACAGTACGGTTTCACCGTGGAGAACGTGGTGGCGCACGCGATGAGACAGGTGGAAGACCGATGAGCCGCGTTGCGGTGGGGGCCGATCACGCCGGGTACCGCTACAAGCAGGTCCTTGCGGACCACCTTCGGGCCACTGGGCATGAGGTCCTCGACCTGGGCACGGATGGTCCGCAGTCCGTGGACTACCCGGACTACGCCCGCGCGGTGGCGGAAGCGGTCGCCCGGGGCGAGGTCGATCGCGGGCTCCTGGTGTGCGGGAGCGCGGTCGGAGTCTGCATCGTCGCGAACAAGGTGGCGGGGATCCGCGCCGGCATATGCCACGAGACGTATTCGGCGCGCCAGGCCGTGGAGCACGACGACATGAATGTCCTGTGTCTGGGGGAGCGTGTGATCGGGATCGAAGTGGCACGCGAGGTGACCGATGCCTTCATGGCAGCCCGGTACTCGGATGAGGAAAGGCATCGGCGCCGGCTGAACAAGCTGCGCGCCGTGGAGAGGGAGTACATGTCGCGGGAAACGGAGGAGTGAGCATGGAGATCCTCCTGGACCTCCTGGAACACGGACAGAGCTACTGGCTGGACAACCTGACCCGCCGAATGATCCGCGGCGGAGAGCTGGAGCGGCGGGTCGGAGAGCAGGGCCTCCGGGGCGTGACATCCAACCCCGCGATCTTCCACAAGGCGATCTCGTCCGGATCGGACTACGACGAGCAGATCCGGGATCTCGCGGCCGCCGGAACGTCCGTGGAGGGGATCTACGAGTCTCTCGTGGTGACCGACATCCGCGAGGCGTGCGACGTTCTGAAACCGGTGTACGACAGCTCGGCTGGCGTCGACGGCTACGTCAGCCTCGAGGTGTCTCCCCACCTGGTGCACGATACCGAGGGCTCGCTCGAGGAGGCGCGTCATCTGTGGGACGCCGTGGCTCGGCCGAACCTCATGATCAAGATCCCCGGCACGTCAGCCGGCGTGCCGGCGATCGAACAACTGCTCTACGAAGGCATCAACGTCAACATCACGCTGCTCTTCGCGGTGGGTGCGTACGAGCAAGTGGCTCGGGCCTACGTCCGGGCGTTGCAGCGGAGGGCCGCCGAAGGAAGCGACCTCGAGTCCGTGGCTTCGGTCGCGAGCTTCTTCCTGAGCCGGATCGATGTGCTCGTGGATGCCCTCCTGTCGCATCACGTGCGCGAGCCCGCTCCGTCGCCGGCGGCGCAGGACCTGTTCGGTAAGGCCGCAGTGGCGAGCGCGAAGCTCGCGTATCGCGGCTACCTCGACCTGCTGGCGGGACCTGAGTGGACCGACCTCGCGAACGCCGGCGCGCGGCCGCAGCGCCTGCTGTGGGCGAGCACGAGCACGAAGAACCCACTGTACGACCCGATCCGATACGTGGAGCCGTTGATCGGCCGCGATACGGTGAACACCATGCCCGAGGTCACGATCGAGGCCTTTTCCACCGCCGGGCGCATCACTCCCGATGCGGTCGAGGAAGGAGTGGAGGACAGCGAGCGGGTGTTCGCGGCCCTGGCCGGAGTGGGGATCGACATGAACGCGGTGAACGAACAGCTGCTGGCTGAGGGCGCCCAGAAGTTCGTCGACCCGTTCGACGCGCTCCTCGCAGGCCTGGCCGAGAAGCGATCGGAATTGCGGGCTGGTCAGCGGACGGAATGCCGGGAGCCGGCCGAGGCGCCACGCGCCCTCGGGCCTTCCCTTTCAGCGCTGCGGGAGAAGCGGTTCGCCGTCCGTCTCGCGGGACGCGATCCGTCCCTGTGGGCGGAGGATGAGCCGACCCGGGCCGCGATCGCGAACCGGCTGGGCTGGACCCGTGGCGCTTCCGCTGCCGCGGAACTGCTTCCCGCGCTGACAGAGTTCGCGGCCGAGATCCGTGCGGAGGGAATCCGGGACGTCGTCCTGCTGGGAATGGGCGGAAGCAGCTTGTGCCCGCTGGTCGCCGCGCGGACCTTCGCCGGAGGAGAGGGTTTTCCGCGACTCACGGTACTCGACAACGTGGATCCGAGCGCGGTCGCGCGGGTGGACGAATCTCTCGATCTGGCCCGTACCCTCTTCATCGTAGCCAGCAAGTCGGGCGGCACGATAGAGACCCTGAGCCTGTACCGCTTCTTCCGCGATCGGGTGGAGCGCGAAGGGCTACCGGTCCCCGGCCAGCGGTTCATCGCTATCACCGATCCGGGTTCGCCGCTCCTGGAAGAGGCATCCCGCCATGGGTTTCGGCGCACGTTCGAGGCGCCGCCGGATGTGGGTGGTCGCTACTCGGCCCTCACGGTGTTCGGGCTTCTGCCGATGGCGCTGCTGGGCGTGGACGTCGGGCGTGTGGTGGAATGGGCGGGGCAGGTCCAATACGAGTGCTCACCCGCTCTGTCGGAAGCGGCCAACCCGGCGGTCCGCCTCGGGTGCGCGCTTGCCCTGCACGCGAGGGACGGTCGAAACAAGCTCACGCTGACGACCTCCCCGGGAGTCGAGTCGTTCCCGCTCTGGATCGAGCAGCTCATCGCCGAGAGCACGGGGAAGAACGGAACGGGCATCCTCCCCGTCACGGGGGAACCGATTCCGGCAGTGGAGGCCTGCCCGGGCGATCGCGTGTTCGTCCACTACACGCTGGAGGGCGACGACGACCCGGCTTCCGCACGGCTGGACGAGCTCGCGGCTGCCGGTCACCCCGTCTATCGGCTGCGATTGCCGGAACCCGAAGCCCTCGGCGGAGAGTTCCTGAGGTGGGAGGTCGCCACGGCAACGGCCGGCGCGATCCTCGGCGTGAACCCGTTCGATGAACCCGACGTGTCGGCCGCCAAGCGAGCGACGGCAGACCTGCTGGAACGCCGGGCCTCCGAAGGTGAATTCCCGGTGCAGACGCCGCGGGCGAGCGATGGCGGCCTGGATCTGTTCGGCGACGCGGGCGCGTCCGGCGCAGATGGCACTTCCGTGGCCGGAACGCTGAACGGGTGGCTTGACCAGGCGAGCGAGGGCGGATACGTGGCGGTCCTCGCCTACTTCGAGGCAACTCCGAAACGGGAGGCCGCGCTGGCCGCTTTGCGCGACCGCCTGCGGGCCCGCTCGGGTCTCGCGACGACGCTCGGCTATGGCCCCCGCTATCTCCACTCGACCGGTCAGCTGCACAAGGGTGGGCCGCAAGGCGGCCTGTTCCTCGTGCTGAGCGCCGATCCGGTAGAGGACCTTTCCGTACCGGGCAGCGATTTCAGTCTGGGCACGCTCCAGAGGGCACAGGCCCTGGGAGACGTCGCGACCCTGGAGGACCGGGGACGCCACGTGCTGCGCGCGCACCTCGGCTGGCTGGTCGAGCCTGGACTCGAGGCGCTCGTTCGGGCTGTCTGAGGCAGCGGCCCCGACCCGCCCGGCCTGTACCTGAGGCCGGGCGGCGGATCAGGCCTCCGTGGACCCGGGACCTTCGTCTGCCCCGGGCACCGGAATGCGCACGGCGATCGCTGCCAGCACCGTCACGAGCGCCACCGCCCCGAGGATCACCGCCAGGCGCGTCCAGGGTTCACCCGCCAGCTGCCGCTCCCGCGCCAGTCGGAGCAGAGTGCGCAGCCACTCCAGCGCACCGAACCAGAGAGCGACCCGGACGGTCCACGCGGCCCACTCCTCCCCCGTCAACAGGAGCAGTGGAACGGCGAGGATCATGCCCGCGATGAGTACGTGACCCGTCCGGCCGACGTGGGCCGCCAGGAGGACGCAGGCCAGAACGACCAGAACGGCTCTCAGTATTCTCATCTGCTCCACCCTTGAGGATCCACCACACGGCAGCCGGCCTCCAGGTACGAGTAACCGGCCTCGACGATCTCTCCGTTCTCCAGGCTGGCCGGCCGACCGGCCGAGACATCGCAGCGCACCCGGTCCTTGAGGTAGGCGAATGCCGTGGTGCCGGCCCCGTCCGCCGCCGAGCCGGGATCCTCGGTCCAGCCGGCGTCCGCGAACGCGCCGCGGACTGCCTGCGAGGCCTCCGTGCCGGGAGGCGGCCCGGCCGAGTCAATCCGCAGCATGACGGCACACCGGGGCGCCGGAGCACCGGGCCCGCCCGGATCGGCTTCCGTCTCCGGGACTTTGAACGTGGCCTCTCGGACCGCAGCCGCGATCAGTCCGCAGGCTCGCCGCACGCTACCCAGGCGGGCGGCCGCCGCCCGGTCCAGAGGAAAGAACCCGGACGGCGTCCTTGCTGAATCGAGCTGCGCCGCCAGTCTCTGCACCTCGTCCGGGTGACTGGCTGCCACGTCGACCGCTTCGATCGGATCGGACGCGAGGTCGTACAGCTCGATGGACGCACCCGGCGCGGGCCGCACCGCTTTCCAGCGGCCCGACAGGAGCGCCTGGCCTCCCTGGTACTCCCAGTACAGAGGATCACGCGCGGAGCGCGGGGCCGTGTCTCCCACGAGCACTCGCACGAAAGACACGCCGTCGGTCCCGGATGGGTCCGGTTCTCCGGCGACCTCGGCCAACGTGGGAAGGTAGTCCCAGAAGGCCGACACGTAGTTCGAGACGGAGCCCGGCGTCACGTGCCCGGGCCACCGGACGATGAGAGGCACCCGGATCCCGCCCTCATACAGCATCGTCTTCAGCCCGCGCAGGCCGCCGGTGCTCTCGAAGAACTCCGAATCCGTGCCGCCGTTGAACGTCGGTCCGTTGTCGCTCGTGAACAACACGATGGTGCGCCCGGAGATCCCGGCTTCGTCCAGGGTCCGGAGGATGCGGCCGATTCCCCTATCCATCCTGCTGATCATCGCCGCGTACGCGGCACGCGGCGCCCTGTGCGGCAGGTAGCCCCGCTCTCCCCCGTACGGCGTCTCCGGAAACGCTCCAACGTACTCGGCCAGCGATTCCTCAGGCACCTGCAGCGCGGCATGCGGGACCGGGAACGGCAGGTAGAGGAAGAACGGCCGGTCGGCGGTCGATCTCACGAACCGGACCGCATCCTCCAGCATGACATCCATGGCGTACGTCTCACCCGAGTACCGGGCGTATGACTCGGGATCCAGCGGGTCCGCGCCGACCGGAAAGCGCTGGTGGGCCCTGAACGGACGGTTGCCGGGAAGG